>Ga0326760_1000686_pt1 | contig 16894 bp, 18 predicted proteins | sample GCREP_S_FD_207668 | JGI IMG/M metagenome (GOLD analysis project Ga0326760, IMG submission 207668) | Hot spring sediment microbial communities from Geyser Creek Basin, Yellowstone National Park, WY, United States - GCR.EP_S | ecosystem: Environmental > Aquatic > Thermal springs > Near-boiling... | reverse complement strand
AGGTGCAGCAGGAGCAGGTCGAAGAGCGCGAGCGGGAGCGAGGAGAAGGGGCCGAGCACCAAGCCCAGCAGCGAGAAAGCGGCGGAGAGCGGGAGCGGCGCGAGCGCGCGGCGGCCCACCAGGCGCAATGCGAGCAGGCAGGCCGGCAGCAAGCCCAGCGAGAGCGCGAGGCCCGAGCCCGCGCCGGGGAGGAGGCGGGGCAGCAGCGCGCTCAGCGCGGCGAGCGGCAGCGAGCCAGCCAAACCCAAGGCGGCCAGCTCGCGCCACCGGCCCTCAGCGTTGCAGCGGGCGGAAGCCGCCGAGACCAGCGCGACCTCGACGGCGGCCGGCGCGGCGAGCGCGAGAGCCAGCGGGCCGGGCGAGAAGCCTTTACCGAGCAGCGGGAAGAGCAGGGGGGAGAGCGGCGCGGCGAGAGCGACCGCCAGCGAGGTCAAGCCGGCCGCCACGCGGGCGCCCTCCGCCGCCAGGCCCCCGCCGCCCGAAACCATGAGGGGGATGCTCGAGGAAGCGAGCGAGGAGGAGAAGGAGGAGAGCACGAGCACCGCCATCGCAACCAGGTAGAAAATGCCCGCCTCGCTCGGCCCGGCGACCCGCTCCACCAGGACCACGCCCAGCGAAGCGGCGAAGCCCCCGGAGAAGTTCAGCAGGTAGTTGCCCGCCGCAACCACGAAAACGCCCCGCCAGCCGCCCGGGCGCGCGAAACCCAGCTTTAGGGCGGCGAGCGCCAGGCCGAAAGCCAGCGAAGCGAGCGAGGAGAGGAAGACCGCGGGGAGCGGCGGGAAGCCCGCGAGGGCGAAAAGCAGCTTCGCGAGCGAGCCCAGCGCCTGGAAAGCGAAAGCCGAGCGGTAGGCGCCCGCCGCCACCAGCGCCCCCAGCACCGGCCCCGAAGAGAGCGAGAGCGGCACGAGCAGCGGCGCCCACCGGCCCCCCAGCGGCACCAGCGCCAGCGCGCCCAAGCAGCCGAGCAGGAACGAGGCGAGGAAGCCCGCCCAGAAAGCGGAAGCGCCCCGGAGCGGCACCTCCCTCAGCGCGTGCTGCAGGAAACCGAAGTTCAACAGCGCCGCCGCCACACCCGCCAACCCCACCTCCGCCGCAGCCCCACCCACCCCCGCAGGCCCAAAACGCGCCGCCACAACCGCCCAGAAAGCGAGCCCAGCCAAAGCGTTGAGCAGCGAGTAAGCGGTCAGCCAAACCGCGCCCGAAAGCGCCCGCCCAAACCCCTCAGACGCCATAAGCCCTCCAGCACCTCCGCGTTAAATACCGCGCGCCAGACGGCGCGCTAAGGAAAGCAAGCGCGCTTCGACTAAATGTAGCTCAACGCCTTCAGGCGCCCCTCTACCTCCCTTTTCTCCTCCTCGGAGAGTTGGGCGCTCTCTTCCTCCTCGCTCAAAACCTCGCCGAGGACGAACTCGACGAACTCCTCCACGCTGCCGAACCCTCCCCGCTCCTCAACGAAGCGCTTGCACCTTTCGTACAGCTCCCTCGAAATCGCGATGCAAACCTTCTCTCCCACGGGAGGGGTGCGGCCCCCTCTCGTATATCGCTTTTGGCCTACCTCAGCACCAGTTCCTCGAGGAGGCGCCTTACCTCGTGGGCCTCGAGCGCCCCCCCACCAGAGCGGGAGACCGTGCCCTCGGGGTCGTAAACCGCCAGCACACCGTACCAGTCGTGGACAGCGTCATCGGGGCCCCGATCGTTCTCGGGCAGGTAGTTGCTCGGCCAACCCAGCGTGCCCGCAGCCCTCCAGCTGAGGTCGTCGAAGTACACCATCAGGTCGGGCGCGTCGCCCTCCGCCCTCGGGTAGACCTCCGCCGGTCTCACGGCTAGCGTCTCCCACCGCTCGCCCCGCGGGCCGCGCAGCGACCTCAGCTCGGACCTCAACTCATCGACGACTTCCTCGAACGCTTCAGGCTCCACCGCGCCCTCGGGCTCCCTCCCCCTAACGTTCACGAAGAACCTGCTGTAGTACCCGCCCCACGCCCAAGCCCTCGTGCGCCCCCAATCGACCAGCTCCTCACGGAGGTCGGTGCCCGGCTCCAGCTCTCTGAAATCCTTCTTGAGCTTCAGGAAGCCCAGCTCGGCCAGCCACTGGTTGACGACGAACGCCCCCTTCATCGCCTTCGTCCCATGGTCGCTAGCGACCACGACGATCGTGTCCTTGGGGAGCTTGCGGTGCAGCCTCTCGAACCAGGAATCGATCCTCTCGTACAGGGAGGGGATGACGCTGCTGTACGCCGGGTGCTCCTCGAACCTCGGGTGCTGCGGGTCGAAAAACCTCCAGAACGCGTGGTGCGCCCTGTCCACCGCGATCTCAACGTAGAAGAAAGCGTCCCAACCCTTCGAGGTGGCCAAGTACTCCACCTGCCGCAAGTGGTTCTCCAGCATAGCCAGAACGTCGCGAGCCACCCGCTCCTTATCCCCGCTCCTGTAGACGATGTCGAATATTGGTGGCCCCGCGGCCGCCTCCAGCTCCCTCTTCAGCCAGGTCGGGAACGTGTAAGTCGCGGATGGGTCGGGCGTCGTGAAGTCGGAGACGAGGAAGCCCTTCACGGGGCGCGGCGGATAGGTGGGCGGCACCCCGTAGAGGCCGACCCGGAGCCCCTCCCTTCCCAAGCGGTCCCACAAGGTCTCGGCTTTAACGTAGGAGCTGTTGACGATGCGCGCGCCGTAGCCCCCCTTGACCTTGTGCCGGAACCCGTAGATCCCCAGCTCGCCCGGGCTCTTCCCCGTGAACATGACGAGCCAAGCGGGGATCGTGATCGGCGGGTGACAGCTCCTCATGGAAAACTTAGCCCCGTCCTCCGCCAACCCCTTAATGTACCGGAAGTGACCGCTCAAGTCCCCGTAAAGGCAGCGGGGCGGCAGGGAGTCCAAGCCCAAGAAGAATAACCTTCTAGCCAACCTCCTCCACCTCGATGAACGGGCTCGGGTGCTTCAAGATCACGTCCGCGACCTCCGGCCTCATCACCGTCTCCGGCGGCCTCTCACCCCTCTTTATCGCCTCGCGTATCGCGGTGCCGCTGATCCTCACCCTCTCCTCGGGCGGGTGAGGGCATATCTTCTCGTTCACCATCCCGCCGCACCGCCTGCAGTAGAAAGCCTCCCTGATGAAGAGGGGGGTAATGCCCAAGTCGGGGTACTCCTCGAAGATCCTCCAAGCGTCGTAGGGGCCGTAGTAGTCCCCCACGCCGGCGTGGTCGCGGCCCACGATGAAGTGCGTCGCGCCGAAGTTCTTCCTCATGATCGCGTGGTGGACCGCCTCCCTCGGGCCCGCGTACCACATCCTCGTCCTCAACACGCTCAGCACCACCGCGTCCCTCGGGTAGTAGCGCTCGATCAGCACCCGGTACGCCTCGACGATGACCTCATCCCTGTAATCCCCCGCCTTCTTCCAGCCGACGAGCGGGTTCACGAAGAGGCCGTCGACGAACGTCAACGCGGCCTTCTGCACGTACTCGTGGCCGAGGTGCGGGACGTTCCTCGTCTGGAAAGCGGCGACCGTCCTCCAGCCCTTCTCCCCGAAGAGCACTCTCGCCTCCTTCGGCCAAAGCCTCACGCGCGCGAAAGGCTCAGGCGGGTCGTTCAGCAGCAGCACCCTCCCACCCACTAGGAGCTCCTTCCTCCTCGCGATGAGCCTAACCCCCGGGTGCTCAGGATCCCTGTAACCGAAGACGCGCTCAGCGAACTCCTCCCTGCTCCAACCGTAAACCTCCTCCACCTCCAGCACGGCCAGCGGCCGCCCGGCGTGCCAGAGGCACACCTCGTCACCCTCCCTGAAGCCCGCGGCCTCCTCCCTCGAGACGTCCAAGACGATGGGGATCGTCCAGGGGGTGTCGTCGCTCAGCCTGCCCTCCTCCAGGACGCTCAGGTAGTCGTCGCGCGCGAGGAAGCCCTCCAGGGGGCTGAATACTCCGTGCGCGATGTTGGCAACGTCGGACGCGAGCATCGAGTCCACCTCCACCCTCGGCATCTCGCCGGCCTCGCGCAGCAGCCTCTCCCGCGCGGCGCCCTTGGCGACCCTATCCACCAGCCTGCCCCCGTGCGGCTTCGAAACCACAATGCGTCACCTACAGGTAGCCCAGCCTCTTCAACCGCTCGATAATAGCCTTCCTCTCCTCCTCGGTCAAGCCTTCACCCTTCAGCTTCTCCGCCTCCATGTCCGCCACCACCTGCCTGAGCACGAATGTGACGAACTCCGACACGCTCCTGAAGCCCGAACCCTTGATCAGCTTCTCGATCCTCCTGAACAGGCTCTCCGGGATCGACACCGTAGTGTACCTCCTCCCCGGGCCCACGGGCGCAACCTTAATTAATACTTAATTAAGGTGTCGCCGGAGCGCGCGTGAAGTGCCTGGAGAAGGGCTTCGTGGTCTGGTTCACCGGCCTACCAGCCAGCGGGAAAACCACCCTCGCCAACGCGCTGGCAGCGCAGCTCAGGAGGGATGGCTACAGGGTCGAAATCCTCGACGGCGACTGGGTCAGGCAGACCATTAACCTGGGCGCCGGCTTCACCAGGGAGGAGAGGGAGAGGCACCTGCTGCGCGTGGCGTGGGTCGCGAGGCTCCTAGCCCGCAACGGCGTCATCGTCCTCTGCAGCTTCGTCTCCCCCTACAGGGACGTCAGGAGGAAGGTCAGGGAGATCGTGGAGGAGGAAGCCCCCTTCTTCGAAGTCTACGTCAAGTGCAGCCTGGAGGAGTGCATCAGGCGCGACCCCAAAAACCTCTACAAGAAAGCGCTCGCCGGCGAAATACCCCACTTCACCGGAGTGAGCGACCCCTACGAGGAACCCGAAACCCCCGACCTCGTAGTAGACACCGAGAAAACAGCGCCGGAGGAGGGGGCCGAGCGGGTGCTCCAGCTCCTGCTGAGCAGGGGGGCGCTGAAGTGAGCTGGGCACTCTCAGCCGCGGCGGGCTTCCTCGCCGAGCTCGTCGACGGCGCGCTCGGCATGGCCTACGGGGTCACGGCCAGCACAATCCTGCAGGCAGCGGGCTTCGCGCCGGCAGCAACAAGCGCGACCGTCCACACCGCCGAAACCTTCCTGACAGCGGTCAACGGGCTCAGCCACCTCAAGCTCGGCAACGTCGATAGGAGGCTCTTCCTCAAGCTCGTAGCACCCGGAACTCTCGCCGCGGTGACCGGCGCCTACCTGCTATCGGAGCTCGAGGCGCCCTGGCTCGCCCCAGCGGTCCAATGCTACCTGCTAGCGACCGGCGTCATCGTGCTCTTAAGGGCCTTCGGCCTCAAGCTGCTTCCCCGCGTGAACCCCGCGCTTCTCGGCGCAGTAGCGGCTTCGCTGACGCCGTCGGCGGTGGAGGATGGGGGCCGATCGTCACCGGCACGCTGATCGCCGCGAGCGACGACCCGCGCGCCGTGATAGGCAGCGTTAACGCCGCCGAGTTCTTCGTCACGATCTCGCAGTCGATCGTCTTCCTCATCACGCTGAAAGCCTCCTACATCGGCTTCTTCTTACCATTCGCTGTCGGCGGGCTCGCGGCAGCACCCTTGGGAGCCTGGATCTGCAAAGCGTTAGGCACGAAAGCCCAGAAGGCGCTCTACGCGCTGGTAGGGCTCCTGCTGATAGCTACCAACGCTGCCAAACTCCTCACCACTCTCGCTTAAGCGCGGGAGCCAGCACAGCAAACCCTTTCCAACCGAAGCGGCAGGTGGGAGCGCGCTCGCAGCCGCAAACATATATATACGACTAATTCGCGCGGTCACCGTGCCCTGCATCAAGGTAGACGAGCGGCTCTACCAGCGCCTACAGGAGGCGGCAAAGCGCATGGAAACAACCCCCGAAAAGCTGCTCCAGGCGATCTTGGAAACGTGGCTGGAGGATTGGCTAACGCCCTACACCCCCGAGAAGGAGCAGGAAGTTCTGAAACGCCTTAGGGAGCTGGGGTACGGATGAACAACGTTGTACTGCTAATAGTCGACACGCTCAGAGCAGACCACGCAGACCCCCTCTACAGGGAAGCGCAAAAGCAGGGCTGGACCGCCACCAAGGCGATAGCCCCAGCCACGTGGACGCTCCCAAGCCACGTCTCCATGATCACAGGCCTCTACCCGAGCCAGCACGGCGTGAACGAGGCGGTTCCAGGCAGCGAGGATTCCAGAAGAGCGCGCGTAGCCCTGAAAGCCACAGACCACGGGATACTGGGAAAGCTAAGGCAGCAGGGCTACCACATCTACATCCTCACGGCAAACCCCTACCTAACCCCCTACTTCGGCTTCACACTCTACGACCAGCACTACCTCCTCCGCAGGAGAGAAGCCACCACGAAAACCTTCAATATTCTAGCAGAAAACAAAGGAAGCATCCTAAAGGCGGCGCTCAGCATGATAAAGCGCGGCAAAGCCAAAACCCTCGCGGAAGCAGCCGCGAAGTACCTGACAATCAACGTGGCCAAGCACTTCCCGCAGATACATGCACCAGCCCCACCCTTCGACAAAGGCGCGAAAGCGATAATGAGGAAGCTGGAAGAAACGGAGCTAAAGAAACCCTACATGATCATAATCAACATGATGGAGGCGCACCCACCGTACACGAAGCTCGAGGGTTGGGCCGAGCTCTCCTACCTAGTGCCCAAGATAGTTGACGCCGTCATGTGCACCGGACAGGCGCCGAAATGGGCCCAGAAAATATGGCGCCAAGCCTACCCCCAACACGCGCGCTACGCCGCCCAAATCGCCGCCGAAATAGCGAAGAAGCTGGCGCAAGACGCCCACGTGATAGTAACCTCAGACCACGGCGAAGCCCTAGGCCCAGCCGTATTCCACGGAATACCCCCAACCCCAGAGCTCGCGGAAGTCCCCTTCATAACAACCACACCAGCGAAGATACAGGGAGTCGTCTCGCTCACCGAAATACCCAAACTGATACAACAGCTTGTACAAAACCAAACAGCACAAATCGGACAAAAAATAGCTAAAACAGAGTACTATACAAGCCCTAAGAGACACCCATGCGCCAAACGCCAAAAGATAACTTTATACTACGCTCAGAAGCTTATCACAAAAATAGTTGAAGAATTCTAAAATATGAATTTGTAAACCTTCTTAATTATTCTCTTACCTATAATTTATATGATAATGGATTTATCGGCTTTCAGAATATAGAAATCTCAAAATTCAAGAAAGAAATGGCCTAAAGTCGATACAAAAAGAGAAATAAAACTACAGTACCGTTCGATCTTAACGTACATAGGCAAACCCTCTCAGTACTGTGCCCCGCGCGCTCGATCCCATCAATAACGTTAACTTCTGCGCTTCCTCGAAGAGGCGGCGGTGTTCCAGTACTGCCAGCCCCCCAGCGGCCGAAGGGGGCCACGCCTAGCTCCCTCAAGCAGCGCTCCAATATGGAGACGTCGCTGGAGTGGGTCAGCGTGTAGACGGGGTAGCCGTACCCGTGGACTCAAGCGGCGGCGACGCCGACGTCCTCCTCCCTCAGCTCGCCGAGCTCCGCCAGACCCTGGACGACCTCCTGCTTCAGCCCCTCCAAGTCCACCTTCTGCTTGGGCGGCACGGTGACCTCCGCGACGAGCGCCGACCTTCCGGGCGGCATATCCTCGCCGTAGTTCGAGATCCAAGCGTACCGGTGGAAGGGGTAGCGCTTATCAGGCACGTAAACCCAGTGGCGCCGCGAAGCCTCGCGGCGCAACCTTCTCCTCTCCTTCTCCTCTCGACGCCTACAACCACCACCGAGCTATAGTCGAGCCGCCCAGCAGCCTTGAACGCCTCCTCCGGCAGACCGAAAACGCGGGGTGCCTCCCTGAGCGCGCGCTAACGCCGCACAGCACTAAACCGCGCATCCAATCGAGCATAACCGGCGCAGGACCGCGCTCTCGAACCGTTACCAAAGCGCGGGGAGAATAAAGAGACGTCGCGCCGCCCAGCTCGATAAAGGTGTTACAGCCGGCACAGCTTGCTTGCTGCGCCCGCCCGCGCGCTCCTTAAATACCAGGGCATTCCAGGAAAGCCGTGCCCTCCGCCCTCGAGAAGCTGCTGCGCGAGGTCGAGAGAACCCAGGTCGTCGTCATGGCCGGAGGCGAAGGGAAGAGAATGGGGTTCATTAAAACGCCCAAACCCCTCATCCAGCTCAACGGGGAGCCGCTCCTAAGGAGGTGCATCAGATACATGGCGTCCAACGGCTTCAAAGAGTTCGTCATACTCACCAAGTACGAGGAGGTGGTCAAGGAGGCGGAGAAAGCGTGCAGCGAGCTCGGCGCGACCGCGAGGTGGTGCCTCGACCCCCCGCTCAAGAAAGTGGGGAAAGGCAAGGCGCTGAAGCACGCGATAGAAAAAGGGGCGATCGACGCGAACCGCAGAGTCTTCATAGTGTTCCCCGACGACATCTTCCTCGACGAAACGCTGCCGCTGCGATTCCTCTCCAGCCACATCGAGGTAGTAAACCGGCTGGGGGTCCACGCGAGCGCCGCCGTCACCACAGGCCTCCAGCTGCCCTGGGGCTGCGTCGAGATCGACCCCCTAGGCCTCGCCACAAGCTTCAGGGAAAAGCCGGTCCTCCCCGTCCACGCGAGTGTCGGCCTATACATCCTCGAGCCGCCCGCCCTGAAAACACTCCTCAACATCGTGGACATGACCGCCGAGGAAGCCATCGAGTTCGAAAGCACTCTGCTCCCCCTCCTCGCGGAGCAGAGGAAGCTTCACGCGTTTATAGTTCCTCGTGACGTCTGGCTACCAATAAACACGCTAAAAGAACTAGAAATGGCGGAAATCGAATTAAAGCAAAACAATAAATAATAGCTGGCTGAAAGAAGGTTCCGAGAGCATCAAAAATAAGTAGAACATACTTATGTAATAACATGGGAAAAAATCGTGACCTATGCTGATAAAAACAAGCTGCTAAATGACATTTTCCTTAACCTTTTTGGCAATATATTTTATATCCTCATTGGAAAGTTTTACACTAGAAGGAAGATTTAGCCCTCGCCTAGAAATTCTGGTTGAAATGGGATACGTGTTGATCGCATATTTTCTATAAACTGGCATTTCATGAAGTGGGTAAAAGAATTTCCTTGTTTCAATACCATAACTTTCAAGCTTCTCCACCAACATGTCCCTCGTAACTTTGGCTTTCTCCTCATCTATTAAGAGAGAGTAAAGCCAGTAAACGCACTTCGCCCACGGCATTTCTGGGTGCAGGGTAATGCCTTCAATCGAGGACAGCTCCTCCGCGTAAATCTTGGCGATCTCCCTCTTCCTCTCGATAAACCTCTCTATTTTATTTAGCTGAGCAACGCCGATTGCCGCTTGGAGGTTCGTCATCCGGTAATTAAAACCTACAACGTCGTGCCAATACCTCTTTTTCGGGTTCATACCATGATCCCTCAAAACTCTCATCCTCTCAGCCAGCTCCTCATCATTCGTCAGGCACATACCACCCTCCCCTGTAGTTATTATCTTGTTACCATAAAAGCTGAAACAGGATACGTGGCCGAAAGAGCCAACTTTTCTACCCTTATACTCAGCACCGTGAGCCTCTGCAGCATCCTCGATAACATAGAGGTTATGCTCCGATGCGATCTCCATTATAGCATCCATATCGCAGGGGTGACCGTACAAGTGCACAGGTATCACAGCCTTCGTCCTCGGAGTAATCGCTTTTTTCATCTTTTCAGGATCGATACCCCAGTACTCCGGATTTATATCCACTATAACCGGTTTAGCGCCCGTGTAAATCACCGCGTTTATCGTAGCTGCGAACGTCAAATCCGGAACGATAACCTCATCCCCCGGACCGATACCCAGAGCAACCAGCGCGAGATGGAGAGCCGTCGTACCGTTCGAGGTAGCTACACCGTACTTCACGCCGATGTACCTCGCGAAGGATTTCTCAAACTCCTCGATAAACCTCCCCTTACTGCTAATCCACCCGCTCTTGACAGCCTCAACAACGTTCCACAACTCCTCCTCGCCGATCTCGGGCTCCGCCACCGGGTACCTGAGCATACCCATCACATCCTCAAAGCCCTAGTTAAAATCTTGTTCTCGCTCGGGTAGTTCGGCGCATCCCACGGGAACCTCTCCCCCCTCAACCAGCGAGACCAACGGTTAACCTCCTCTTTAACCATGATCTCCACAAGCTGATCAAACCTCGTCCTAGGCTCCCAACCAAGCTTCTCCTTAGCCTTCGAGTAGTCACCAACCAAGCACGGCACATCCAAAGGCCGCATAAACCTCTTATCAACCTTAACGTAATCCTCCCAATTCAACCCAACAACATCAAACGCCTTCTCGACAAACTCCCTCACACTATGAGCCTCACCCGTAGCAATCACGTAATCGTCCGGCTCATCCTGCTGAAGCATAAGCCACATGCTTTCAACATACTCGGGCGCATAGCCCCAATCGCGCTTAGCATCCAAGTTACCAAGCCTAAGCTCATTGCTCAAACCCAGCTTAATTTTAGCAACCTCATTCGCAATCTTACGCGTAACAAACTCCAAACCACGCAGCGGAGACTCGTGGTTGAACAGAATCCCGTTCACAGCGAATATTTTATAACCTTCCCGGTAAATCCTCGTAATCCAATAACCGTAAAGCTTAGCCGCTGCGTAAGGGCTCATCGGCCTAAAAACATCATTCTCGTTAAGAGGCCTGCCGCCGTTAAGCAAACCAGTCTTACCGAACATCTCGCTCGTTGCAGCATTATAGAACCTCGTGTCCGGGCAAACAATACGAATGGCCTCAAGGATCCTTGTCGTACCCAAACCAGTAACGTCACCCGTAGCGACAGGGGCCTCGAAACTAGCCTCTACAAAGCTTTGCGCAGCAAGATGGTAGACTTCATCAGGGTCTGAAATTTTCAAAGCCTCAATCAACGATCCCATATCGCTCAAGTCAGCCGGAATTAGATTCACTTTATCGAAAATTCCAAGATACTCTAATCGCCAAAAATTCGGAGTACTGAGCCTTCGATAAGTACCAAACACTTCGTAACCCTTATCCAAAAGAAACTTTGCAAGGTAGGCACCGTCTTGGCCGGTAATCCCCGTAATTAATGCCTTCTTACCCATAGTCTCTCCTAGCGCACGCTCACTTCATCCATTTATATTCTTCGCTGTGCGCATTCTAGCACACTTTACTATTTCAACAAATATTTTTACTATTTATTTTTAATTTCTTACTTTATTTTTAGATATTTTCCTGCGTAATTCCAGCAAAAAAGTTTCAATAAAGGGATCATTCCTATTATCTGATCGATCTTTCGCCAATAAAGCAATGATAAATATTCTAGAAAGTGTAATTTCAATCTCGGCAAGACAGACAATAAATATCCCATAAAATTAAAATATCTTTCCTCTATTTTGATGAAACCATTAGCTTGTAAGAAATTCCTTAACATTGTCGGGGAGATTTTATGTAAGTGTTCCCAAGAACTTAAACTTAGAAAAACTTCATCTAAACTATAAGCGGAAGGAATTGATATAACTAATATACCTCCAATCTTTAATATTTTTACTATATTTATGAGAGCTTTTAAGAAAAATGGTAAGTGCTCAAGAACCTCGACAATAAGTATTAAGTCTATGGAATTTATTCTAAAAGGTATATTTTGAGCATCTGCAATAATTAAATGCCAATCTGATATATAATCTCCTTTTAACTTTTTAACCTTCTCTAAATATGATTTAGAAATATCTAAAGAAATAACTTCGTATCCACTCTTGAATATATCTAGGGAGTATATTCCTAAACCGCAACCTACATCTAGAGCAATTCCTTTACCTTTAGGAATCATAGCTTTAATAACTTCATGCCTATGTTTAAACATTGCATTTTTAATATTCCAAGAACCTATATAAGTATTCAGACTACTTTTTTTACCTTGCATTTCATAATATTCTCTTAATAATACCGCGATGTTATATTTCATGTTTTAAAAAATAGTTTATTTTGCCTTATAAATTTGTATACATTATATATTGCTTTCTTCTGAATAATATTTAAACGGATTAGAGGTCTTGTATCGAAGACTATAGAATATGCCTCATCTATAGAAAATCCCTTTAAAATTAAATATCCAATAACTACCATTGGACTTCGCCCCATCCCCAACCTACAATGAATATATACGGGACCCCTCTTTAACATCTTATCAATCTGCGTAATTAAAGATACGAAAGCATCTATCGAAGGTGCCGAATCATCTTCTATAGGAAAACTATAGTAGGCTATTCCATGCTTTTTTAGAATATCTATATTAACTGTTGCACATTCTTTACATAAATTAACAACAGATTTCACATTAAAGTTTATCAATTTTTGATAATCTATTGCAGGACCAAACAATATTCCATCAATTTTAGCTATATTGTTTTTACAAATATAACCTCTTATCATATGAATGACTCTCTTTATTTCTGGGTATATATCCATTCTATATAGTTCTCTAACAATAGGAGTACCATATTTAAATATTTGTGGAATGTTAACAAAAAGCTTTTTAAGAGCAGATATTTTGGATTTGCTACTTAAAACAAATATGCCAAGACCATATATACTTACAAATGTTTTTAATTTATAATTAAATAGCTTATTATTTCTTTCTTCTTTGTTATAATATTCTAATAGTAATCTTGGGAAATCTAATCCCGATGCTATTGAAAGTGGAAGAGTGCCCCAGAACCTTGGATTTAACTCCATAAAATAGGGTTTTCCATCTTTAGAAAGCTTAAACTCGGTCATAGCAACACCTTGCCATTTCAAAGCCTTTAATAGCTTATAACCTTGCTTTAAGGCTTCGGAATGAAAGAAAGTTTCTGCAATTGCGCTAGGGCCTCCATCGGGATACTGCTCAAGAATTCTTCGATGCCCAAACAATGCTATTAATTTATTGCTCCTTGAGAAAATAAAAGATGCTCCTATGCCTATACCATCTATATATTCTTGAATGATTATAGGAACCCCATATTTCTGTAATCGCCTAAATTTTTCAATAAATTGTTTTTCAGATGCTTTTCTAATTATGAAATGTCGCTTACCTGGGGGAACATTAATCTCTGTCGAAATTTTCATAACAAATGGTATTCCTAACTCCTTAATCACTTCGTTAAATTTAGGTTCATCATATACTATTAACGTTTTTGGAATTGTAATATGCAATTTACTAGCCAGTTCCAATATAGCTATTTTGTTTACAGCAATACTCAGAATATGATAACTCGGTATAGGGATAACGGCTCCTTCTTTTTCTAGCTTATCCTTTATCATAGACGTTGCTAATTGTGTTTTTTCCATTAAAGGTAGAATGAAATCATATTTGTCAGCTTGATTTAGCATAAAAGCATGGAAATCTTCAAGTGCATAGGAAGGATCAGGATATGTAACATATCCCTTACAATACTTTGAATAAGATTCAAAAATAGGGGTACAATGAGGAAAGCCTAGGACAACATTATAGCCAGCAGAGCCCAACGATCTAGCGGCAACTAACGCATACGGCGCTTCCCCCGCATCGAGTATTAAAACTTTCTTTCCTTTATTTCTATTTGTTCCTCTATTCATAAATTCTTACATAAAAACTATTCCTATCCAGAACCATATAATTATTAATAAAATTAAAAGATACAATATTTTCTTAAAACTAAACTTCTTTATTTCCAACTTAATTGAGCGCCAAGATATAACTGGCAGAGCCATTGCCGATGCAACTAATAGAACACGAACCGCTAAAAGATGCTGAACATCAAGAGAAAGGGGTGCAATCTTAATAATACAATGTTTGATTGATTTGTACACTTTAATCCAACCGTACGCTGTTGTGGTGTCTAATATTTTCTCAAATGAAGGATTTTTATTCATCATTTGTTCGATTTCGTTTACTAACATTATTTCATCAATGGTATACCATCTTGCAGGCATTATTGAAGATAAAATAACGTATTTGATGATTATTTTATTATCATCGACATAATAATTCTCACAATTTTTACTATTATTTAATATAAGCAAAATTTGCTCATTTACAATTCTATCATAATAATTAAAACGATTAGAAAAAGAAATCGTTACAATATTCAATACTGGAGATGGATAAAGGAAAAATTTCGCCCAAAAATCAGTTACAATTATAACAGCTTCATTAGAAGAAAGAGAATTTCTTAAAAGTTTATATATAGCTATTTTTTCATCATCCCAATAATCTAAAATAGTAGGTTCTGTAACAGCTAAAGATAATTCAAACAATTTAAGAAAGATTGGCAGTAAACAGATACCAATCGCTAATATATATGACAAAAAGAAAAGTATTAAATTGAATTTTATTCTAATTTGCTTTTTATTCACAATTAAAACTAAATATTTATAACTATTGAATTTTTCAAATAAAAATTTTATCAGAAAAGCTAGCGACAAATACAACATAATAGCAGAAGGAAAGGAAAGAGCTCTAATGAATCTTCCTGGGAAAAGATCGCTCATTGATAATAAAAGCATCCCTCCATACCATAAGACAATCCATAAAATATCTAACTTGTAACTAGCTAAAAGTACAAGCGATGAAAGTCCACCTAAGACTATCAATGAAAAATTGGGATCATTTGCTGGAAAATCTTGCCAGCCACCAAACCGACTAACACCTGCTATGTTATGGAAATAATTAAAAACAGATGGAAAATATGAAACTATTATTATTGGAAGTGATAATGAAACAATATATATAGTTGATAGAATTATCTTTTTCCTTTCATTTTTTCTAAGAACAAACGATTGTAAATATATGGTCATAATAGGGAAGAAAGAGTGAATAGTTGTGAGATTATGAGAATATAAAATACCGGAAATGCAGATAGAGGCTTCTCCCCAACGCGAATTGAGTAATAAAAATAGAGAAGATGGTAGAAACACCATCATCGCTAATAATTCACCATATGAACCATCTTTAAATGTTTGTAGTTCACGTGCCGAAGATATAACAAGGAAGAAAACCCCTCCAACAGCAAGGATATTATCTTTAATGATATATTTGAAAACCAAAAAGTATAAAAATAATCCTATTATAAATATATTGGAAACTAAAATTTTTTGTGCTAATATAGGATCTACTCCTAGATAAATAAATAAAGAAAGAAATGTATGATACATACTTGGATAAGCATTAGGAAATATGTAATTTACATACTCGCTCATATAATTCATATAAAGCTGCGGAAATTGTGAATATGGAACCCATGGATTATGTTTATCCTTTATCATTAAAGCAAATAATAGATGATTTATTCCATCTCTTGTTGACATTCCACAAGGTAACCACCACATTTTTAGCACCCTTAATATTATATATATACCTTGGAAAATTAATGGAATAATCATTATTAGTTTAATAATATCAAATCTATATTTTCTAATTTTTTCTAAAATTTGATTCTTATTTATTTCTCTACAAATGAATCTCATAGAGATTCTAGAAGAAGATTGAATAATCTTTCAGCTATTCGATCAAAGTTGAGATTTTCGTATGCCCATTTATAGCCAGCCTCGCCCATCTGTTTACGTCGCTCTTCGTCGCTTAGCAAGTCGAGTATAGCATCTGCTAGTGCATCGCTAGAGATCTCTTTTACAAGTTTTCCTGTAATGCCATCGATGACGCTTTCGGATGCGGATGCCACATCGAACAGAATCATAGGAACTTTCATCGCATATGGTTCAGCTCTGAAGAATCCTTCCCAGAGCGAGGGTGAAACGTAAAGATCGCTAGCAGCATATAATGACGCTAATTCATACCAATTTAGTTTACCAAGAAATCTTATAAATTTCTCTAATCTGAGATATTTGATTAATGATTTAAGATAATTGTAATAATAAGGAACAACTTTGGGTCCAGCAATTAAAAGCATTGTATTAGAATTTTCTTTAATAACTTTTTTCATTGCTATGATTAAAGTTTCTATATTCTTGTGTGGAACTATTCTGCCAACGAATGAAACTATATGCTTATCTTCGCTCCCAGTAAATTGCTTCTTTAGCTTTTTCTTGTCATTAAATTTTTTATAATCATAAGTCTTAAAATCAATGCCATCTAAATACATAAATTTTGTTTGTATACCATCACGTTCATACATCTGTTGGACAAATCTTGAAGGACTAAGTCTTATATCTGCATATCTTAATGCTTCCTTTTCAATTAACCAAGAAACTGTCATATATATTTTCTCATGGAGACCCAAGTAAGGAGCTGGAGGGGCCCTCCCCCAGCCAATGAAACATTTTAGTGGTCTTCGAGCTTGGAGAAATAAAAGTGCCATTGGAAACGAAGAGCAAAGTACAACATCACTTTTCTCAATAATTTTTAAAGCCGAAATTAAGGAGGGAGGCCATAGAAAGAATAAATTTCTAATCATTCTATTATCTATATCTAAAAAAGGCTTAATAAGTATATGATTTGATAAATTCGCATAATCTGTCTTTACAGTTAGATAATATACTTTGTCAAACCACTTATGTGCTCTGATCATTAATTGATGAAACACGGTATCTATGCCGCTACCCATAATATCCGTATGGTGCATAAAAGTTATTGTAACCATTCTGATATCTTAAAAATAATTTATTTTAGATAAGCTCTTGATATATTTCATGTAATGTCTTTGTAACATTTTTCCAATCGTATTTCATCGCTTCAAGTCTAGCTCCTTTTGATAAATATTCTCTCTTATCTAGTGCCTCAATTATGGCTGAAATTAGCTGTTCATCCTCAGGTTGAATTAATATACCAAATTTATAAGAAGCATTCTCAAAAATTTCGCGATTTCCTCCCACGTCAGTAACGATAACAGGTGTCCCACATGCCATAGATTCTAGCATTGTAAGTGGGATCGATTCGGTTCTACTTATTGAAGGATTTACTGTAACATCGAATGCCCAGTATAATT
>Ga0326760_1000683_pt1 | contig 16907 bp, 15 predicted proteins | sample GCREP_S_FD_207668 | JGI IMG/M metagenome (GOLD analysis project Ga0326760, IMG submission 207668) | Hot spring sediment microbial communities from Geyser Creek Basin, Yellowstone National Park, WY, United States - GCR.EP_S | ecosystem: Environmental > Aquatic > Thermal springs > Near-boiling... | reverse complement strand
TGAGAGCCCCCGGCATACCTGACGAGGAGTTCATAAGAGACCCCGAGGTGCCGATGACGAAGGAGGAGGTGAGGGCCGTTGCCATCTCTAAGCTCAAGGTGGGGCCTGGCGACGTCTTGCTCGACGTGGGGTGTGGCACTGGCAGCGTGTCGGTGGAGGCGGCGTTGCTAGGCGCCGAGGTGTACGCCATAGACAAGAGCCCAAGGGCCGTGGAGCTCACGAGGAGAAACGCGGAGAAGTTCGGCGTCGCAGATAGGATACGCGTGAAGCTCGGAGAGGCCCCCCGCGACTTGCCGAGAGATATTACGTTTACGTCGGCCTTCGTGGGGGGAGGGGGTAGGGACTTGCCGAAGATAGTGCCCGAAGTCCTTAAATTAGTGAAGCCGGGAGGCAGAGTGGTGATAGACATAGTTACGCTGGAAACCCTATCGGCGCTGACCCCCCTCCTCGAGGGGCTAAACCACGAAGTGGTACTGTTGCATGTGGCCAGGGGCAAGAAGGTCGGCGGATACACGATCCTGTCTCCGCTTAATCCCGTATTCGTCGTGACGATAAGGCTATGATAGTCGTCGGCCTAGGCCCCGGCGACCCCTCCCTAGTGACCGTAAAGGCGGTTGAGGCCCTGCGGAGGGCAGACGTGGTGTACGTCCCAGCCTCCTCCCGCTCCGAGAGGAGTCTCGCGGAGCGGATAGTCCGCAGGTATACAGACGCCGAGGTGGTCGTGGTGGAGTTCCCCATGGGCCGCACCACCGAGGAGGAGTTGAGGAAGATCGCCCAGAAGATCGAGGCGGGGGGCAACGCGGTGTACGCGCAGCTGGGAGACCCGGCGCTCTACAGCACCTTCACCAAGCTCATGCCCTTTGTGAAGACGCCTGCAGAGTTTGTGCCGGGGGTCACGTCCATCACGGCGTGTGCGCAGTACGCCGGCCGGGTCCTAGCCGTGGGGGACCAGGCCTTTGCAGTGGTGCCCGCCTCCAGGCGCGACCTGTTGGAGGCCGCGGCGGAGCTCTTCGACGTGGTGGTCGTAGTCAAGGCCAACAGAAACGTGGATGTTATAAACAAGCTCCTGCGGCGGTTCGGCGGCGTCGCAGTGAGGAGGTGCTACATGGAGGACGGAGAGGTGTCGGGGGAGGTGACGTGGGGCGACTACTTCACCGTGGCGTACATATGGCGGGGAAGGTAGTCTTCGTGGGGGCCGGACCCGGCGACCCCGAGCTCATCACGGTCAGAGGCATGAAGTATCTGCAACAAGCAGACGTGGTGATATACGCCGGCTCGCTGGTGAACCCCGAGCTTCTGAAGTACGTAAAGGAGGGGGCGGAGATATACAACAGCGCCACGATGACCACCGAGGAGATCGTGGACATCATGGTGAAGAAGGCTTCGGAGGGGAAGCTGGTGGTGAGGCTGAAGTCCGGCGACCCAGCCATATACGGCGCGTTGTGGGAGGAGCTGCTGCCGCTACAGCAACTCGGGATACCCTACGAGGTGGTGCCGGGCGTCACCGCGGCGCTGGCCGCCGCGGCGGCCATGAGGATCGAGCTGACTGTGCCCAAGGAGGTGCAGACTGTGGTCATTACGCGGGCCTCCGCCAGGGTGGAGATGCGCGGCGACTTGAAGACCGCGGCTAGATTCGCCAGGGAGATGGGGGCTGTCCTCGCCATATACACAGGCGTCCACGTCATAGACAAGGTGGTCAAGGAGCTTACAGAGGGCGGCCTGCCCCCCAAGACTCCCGTGGGAGTTGTCTACAAGGCCTCTTGGCCCGACGAAAAAATTGTGGTGGGGACCCTCGCAGACGTAGCCGAGAAGGTCAAGGCGGAGAGGATCGTGAGAGACGCCGTGATAATCGTGGGCAACTCCGTAAAGCCGAGGGAGGTCCCGCGGAGCGCCGTCTACAACCCCGCCTTCAGCCACAGCTACCGCAGGGCTAAGTCATGAAGGTGCTTTTCTTCTCGGGGGGCAAGGACTCGGTCTACGCCTACCACCTGGAGCGGCCTGTGGACCTCTTCTTCGTCTCGGTCTACCAATTCCCCCGGCCCTCGCCGCACCTCCTCAACCTCCACAAGACGGTGGAGCTGGCCCTGGCGCTGGGCGTGTCGACGTTGACCGTACGCCTCCCCAAAGGCAACGAGTTCGAGGCCAAGGTCTCTCTGCTGAGGCGGCTCGGGGCCAAGGTCTTGGTGGCTGGGGATCAGGCAGTGGAGGACCACCTTAGATACATGAAGCGGCTTGCGGCCGAGGCGGGTGCCGAGCTCAGGGAGCCGCTGTGGGGCAGAGACCCCGCCCAGGTGCTGAGGGAGGAGGTGCAACACATGGACGTCTTAATAATCGGGGCTAGGCACAGGGAGCTGGTGTGCCGCCTGGTGACTAGAGAAAACGTGGAGGAGTTCATAACGCTGGCGAGGCAGCTCGGGGTGGACCCCCTGGGGGAGCTGGGGGAGTACCACACGCTTGTGGTGAGGTACCTAGACGTGAAGATCCCCTACCGTTGCGGCTCCGTGGAGCAGTACGGCGACTACCACATCGCGCGGCTGTGATCCTGGAGGCCTTGAAGAGGCGGGTGGAGGAGGCGCCGTGCGACGTAGTTCTGGCGTCCGGAGGCGTCGACTCGACGGCGGTCGCCTTGGCGCACCGCATGCTCGGCCTCAAGCCTCTTTTGATAAACGTCCAGTATCTAGAGAAGCCCGGCGACGACCTGCAGTACGTGGTGCCCGTCGCGAGGAGGCTGGGCTTCCCGCTCCTCGTGCGGTTTGTGTCTAAGGAGGAGGCCCTCGAAGCGGTTCAGGAGGTTGTGCGCATCCTCCGCGTCTTCAACCCCATGGAGGTGGTGAACTGCGCCGCGGTGTATGTCGCGCTTAGGGAGGCGAAGCTGAGGGGGGCCAAGAGGGCGTGTACGGGCGACGGCGGCGACGAGCTCTGCGTCGGCTACGGCTACATGCTTAAGATGCCGCTGGAGGAGCTCAAAGACTACATGAGGCGCCTCCCGCAGATGTGGAGCTTCTGCGCCTTCAAGATAGGAGAGGCGCTGGGACTCGACGTCGCCTCGCCGTTTCTACAAAACGTGGAACTCCTCCTCTCCATACCCGTGGAGGAGAAGGTGAAGTGCGGAATGGGGAAGTGCCTACTGAGGGCTGAGCTGGCCGAGGCTCTGGGGCCGGAGGTGGCTTGGAGGAAGAAGAGCCCAGTGGAGCGGGGCAGCGGCTTCGACGCCCTATACGACGTCCTGGCCGAGATGGGCAAGGCGGTCGAGGCCGACATACCAGCCGAAGGCGCGGCGCGGTACCTATACCACATCTTCAGGAAACTGGGCTACACCTATCAGCGGGCCGCCGAGAGCCCGTGCCCCGTCTGCGGCTTCGAGCTCCGCGGCGGCTACTGCCCCATGTGCGGGTGGTTCAGGCGGTAGTTGCCAGATCCCCCGCGGCTACGGCGGCTACACGTCAAAAATTTACTGTCTGCAACTTAAATAAGTGGTTTATTTCTCCGCCATGGAGCTGAAGGAGGAGGTGCTGAGGCTTAAGAGGGAGAAAAACGCAGTGATACTAGCCCATAACTACCAGCTACCTGAGGTGCAGGACGTGGCGGACTTCGTGGGCGACTCTCTGAACTTGTCGCTGGCGGCGCGAGGCGCCGACGCCAAGATGATCGTCTTCGCAGGCGTCTACTTCATGGCGGAAACCGCGGCGATTCTAAACCCAGACAAGAAGGTGTTAATACCTGACCCAGACGCCGGTTGCTCCCTCGCCGCGTCTGTCGACGCCGAGGCCGTCCGGAGGTGGAAGGAGAGGCACCCCAACGGCGTGGTGGTGGCGTATATAAACACCTACGCAGAGGTGAAGGCCCTGGCAGACTACGTATGCACCTCCGCCAACTGCCTAAAGATCGTGGAGTCACTCCCAGACGTCCCCATCCTCTTCATCCCAGACAAATACCTGGGCATGTACATAGCGGCGAAGACCGGCAAGAGAATCGAGATCTGGGACGGGCAGTGCCACGTCCACGCCAAGCTCACCTCAGAGAGGATTTTCAACTTGGCCAAGATATTTAGAGACGCGGAATTTCTCATACATCCCGAGTGCGGCTGCGGCACCGCCTGCCTGGTAAAACTGCCGGAGCTGGGCTTAAAGGTGAAGTTCCTCTCCACCGAGGGCATGGTTAAATACGTCAAGGAGAGCCCCGCCAAGCGCTTCGTAGTGGCCACCGAAACCGGCATACTGTACAAAATGAGGAAGACGGCCCCCGACAAGGAGCTGATACCGGCCGCGGAGGACGCGGTTTGTGAATACATGAAGCTCATCACGCTGGAGAAGGTGTACAAGTCGCTGAGGGATGAGGTGTATGTGGTGACGGTGCCTCCGCAGATCGCCGAGAGGGCCAGGAGGGCGATTGAGCGTATGTTTGAATTCGCATGATAGAGGCTAAGCTGTTCGCCTACGAGCTTTTGGAGGAGCTGAGGAGAGATCTGCCGTTTTTGGACTTCGCATCGCTGGCGCTACCAGCCGACGAGGCTGAGGCTTGCGTGGTGGCGAAGGCGGTGGGCATATTGGCCGGCGCCGAGGAGGCGGCGGAGTTCCTCAAGCTCCTAGGCTTCCAGCTGACGAAGACGCTCCCAGACGGGGCGCGAATTAGGCCAGGCGACGAGGTGATGTGCTTCAAGGGGCCTGCAAGAGACATACCCAAGGTGGAGAGGACGTTGCTGAACCTTTTGATGCACGCCTCAGGCGTTGCCACCTACACAAGGAGGCTCGTCGACCTAGCCAAGTCCCTCAACCCGCGGCTCCGCGTGGCGGCGACCCGAAAGACGCTCCCGCATCTGAGGTACATCGAGAAGAAGGCGGTGCTCATCGGCGGAGGCGACCCGCATAGGTTCTCGCTCTCAGACGCAGTGATGATTAAAGACACGCATCTAGAGCTGGCAGACCTAGACCACCTCCTCTCCGCCCCTAAGCCCTTCATCCACAAGCTGGAGGTGGAGGCGAAGACCGCAGAGGAGGCGCTGAGGGCCGTCGAGCTCGGCGCCGACATCGTCATGCTCGACAACATGCCGCCGGAGGAGGTGCGGAGGGTCCACGAAGAGCTGGAGAGGAGAGGCCTGAGGGACAGAGTGATCCTCGAGGCCTCTGGAGGTATAGACGAGAGGAACATCGCGCTGTACGCGCCCTACGTCGACGTGATATCGGTGGGCAGGCTCACCCACAGCGCGCCTGCCCTCGACATGTCCCTCGAGGTGAGGCCCAGCGCGGTCCCCGTGGGCCTCCTCGGCTACGGCCGCCTGGGGGCTGAGGTGGCAAAGCTGATAACGTCAGACCCAGAGCTCAAGCTGGTCGGCGTCTACGACGCCTCGCAGGAGAGGTGCGCGGAGGCGGAGAGGGCGGGGTTGAGGTGCCTCCCGTTTGAGGAGCTCGTCGACAAGTCTGAGTTCGTCGTGGAGGCCGCCTCGGCGGAGGCGGTGCTTCAACACGGCTGCGCCGTCCTCGAGAGGGGGCGCCACCTCATTATGGCGTCTGTAGGCGCCTTGACTAAACTGCCTAGATGCGGCACCGGGCTCGTCTTTGCAATAAGCGGCGCCATTGGGGGCCTCGACTTGGTGGCGGCGACCCGCGGCGAGGTGCGCCACGTCGTGCATAAACACGGCGCCGTGGAAAAAGGCGGCGAGGCGGAACAGCTCTACTGGCAGATGCCGCGCCAGCTGAACTCCGCCGTAGCCATCAAGCTGGCAGGGGCGAGACGGGTAGACGTCGAGGTGAAGGGCAACGCGCCGGAGGGCCTCATCGTCCACGAAATATACATAAAACACGACGCCGGCCAGGCGTACATCCGCGTCGAGAACGTCGCCAGGGGTACCTCCAGCGTTGTGGCCGCCCGCTCCCTCTATGCCACGTTGAAAAGCGCCGTTAAGTTGCTGAAGAGAAGAGGAAAGATAGTGGTGGGAACCTTCGCCGTGCTGTAGGGGCCGAGGCCCTAACCGGCGAGAGGTCTCACGACATGGAGACGCCGGGGCCCACGAGGGTCGAGGTCCGGCAGATAACGCCGGCGCGCCTCGGGGGCCTTTTGAAGATTGTGCTGACGTGAGCTGGAGGAGGCGGCGCACTGCGAAGATGCGGATTAATGCGCCGAGGATTCTATTCTGAACTAGCCAATAGCCGCCTGGCAGAACCTGTAGATGTGAAATGCAGGCGTTAGGAGAACTGGCTGTTTCTTCGTCTCTTCGAAAGCTCTTCTGGTCTCCTCACAGACGTCTCACCCTCCAAGGTGCTCAAATCACCGAGCAACCAGCGGTCAGGACGCTCCCGTGAGGACAAGTCTCCCCACGCCGCGGCCAGCCAAAAGGCATCTAGACGTATCCGTTTTCAGACAGCTTGTTGACCAGCCAGCTCCAGACGGTTCGTCTCCAGCGCGACAGCGTGGTTGCGTAGAAAAAGAGGGCCGAGAGCGAGAGCAACACGGCAGACCACGCCTGAGCCGCCGCGTACAGCAGGTGCGAGAGGTCGCCGATGTAGGACGCGGCTACGGCCATGTAGTAGGGGGCGAAGGCAAACAAGTAGTAGGCCATCGCCAACAAAATGGCTAGATACGTCCTGTGGGACGTCCTAGGGGAGCTCTGCAGAAGGTCTAGCTCTCTCATCTGCGGCTGGCCTGAGTAGGCGGCCGCCAGCCAGCTTGCCGCGGGGACTACCAGAGGGATCGAGGCGAGGCCTGGTATCAGATGGAGCGCAGGCGGAAAGAGGAGGGCGAGCGCCGCGGCCTCGGCGGCTAGAGGAGTGACAAACACGGCGGCTAGGGCCGAGCGTGCCAACATTCTGTACCTGAAGTACAGATCAGCATCGCCGGAGAGACTCAGCCAGAGGCGCTCCCCCATAATCGTGTTGGCCGCGACGCCAAAGAACATGATAAAGGCCCAAATGGATTGGAGGGCCAACACGGCCGCCGCCAGATCTGGTGGCGATAGTCGGGCCGCCGCATAGCCAGCCGCCGCCGCGACTAGCGAGATGACCAGCCCGGTCTTCAAGGCGCTTGTTCTGATGAACATCTCGCCCCGGCGTCTGTAGTATGTAGACGAGGTAACCCAGACGGCTCTCCACGGAGTGCCGAACTGGGCGTGGGCCGCGGCGCGCTCCTCCGGCTCCGAGACCCGCGGCACCGCCACAGCCAGGACGCCGTATGCGTTGACGGCAAGCTCCCTCACCCTCTTCCACGGGAAGAAGACGTACATCAACGCGGCGAGCGCGCCAGAATAGGCCGCGTAGAGGGGAGAGGGGTCGACGAGACCGTAGGTCGGCAACAGCTCCGGCCGCACGAAGCTCGCAAAAAACGACAGGAAGCCCAGCGCGAGTCCGACGTCTTTGAAGCGTAGAGAGGCTGGCCCTACGGCCGCCCCAATTAGTATCGAGAATATCGAGAGGAACACAAGTGATATGGCGTACCACAGAAGGCCGGCGGGGCTCGCCGAGACGAAGAGCGCAGAGACCGCAACCGCGACGGGCAGTTGAGACAGAACCGTAGCCGCGGCCCTCAGCAGGAGGACCTCGGCGGGGTCGGCCTGGGTGGCGTAGACGAAATCGACGTCGGGCTTCGTCAAGCCGAAGCCCAGCCCCGGGAAAATAAAGACAGCCGTCAGCAACGAAACTACAAAATGCGCGGTGAGCGACTGCGGCGCGGAAAGCGCCGCCCAGACCGCCCAGACTGTGTACACCGCCATCCAGACGACTGCGCCTAGGGTGTACCGCGCCTTCAACTCGAAGCGGAGCAACTTAAGAAGCCTCTTGACGTCAGACCCGCCGCGGCCGCCCCCTATCTGCGCCGCCGACCACGGGGTCTCGGGAGCCATGCGGCGTCTAGACATATCCGTTTTCAGACAGCTTGTTGACAAACCAGCCCCAGATAGAGGAGGCCCACGGCGAATACGTCGTGAGGTAGAAGAAGGCGGCCGCCAGCGCCAACGACGCAACGGACGCCACATCGGCGGCCAAGAGGAGCAGAGGGGCGAGGGCCGGGATGTCCATAGACGCGACACACAGTATGTAGGGGGCGCTCAACCACACGACAAACATGAAGTAGAGAAAGGCCGCCAAGACTCCTCTGAGCGTAAACAGCGACTGCGGGAGGTTCAGATCCCTTATCTGCGGCCAACCTGCGGCCGCCAGCCAGCTCGCCGCCGGCAACGTCAACGCCAAGGCGGCGATGGCGGGGGCTAGACGCGCGGCGGGGGGATAAGACAGAGACATCAAGACATATACGGCGGCCCAGGGCGCCAGCAAGACCGTAGCTATCACGGCTCTAGCAAACATCCTCAACCTGAAGTATCTAGCCGGCTCAACGACCAGACTCAGCCAAAGCCTCTCCCGGTCCAGATCATCGCCCGCAGACGTCACAAAAGCCGCCCAGAGTAAGTAAAAGGACAGAAGCGTGACCAAAAAGTTAGCCTCCGACGCGTTCAGGAAGCCCACCTCCGGCAACAGTCTCAACAATACGTAGTAGACGGCGGCAGCTGCGGCGGATAGAGGCAGGTAAATCTTAAGCACGTTTACTCTTTTCACCACGACGCCCTCAGTGTCGCCCGATCTCATGCGCAAGACGCCGTTGACAGAAGTGGTCCAGACCGCGCGCCACGGCGTCGGCCCTATTCCGGCGGGCCCCACGACGCGCGCCGCGTCCCCGTCCCCCGCAGGCCTGCGAGGCGCAAAGACGCCGTAGGCGTTAGTTGCGAGTTCCTTTAGAAGATTGCGCGGGGTGGCAAGGAAGGCGAGGGCGGCCGCGGCGCCGGAGTAGGCCACATAGAAGGGGGACGGGTAGACCAGGCCGTAGAGGGGAGAGAGCTCCGGCTTAACGATGGTGACAGCCCCGACTGCCATCTGAGACGCCGTGTAGAGGATATGCCGGCGTATAGAGACCAGTGAAGACGCGCCAGCCATGAGGGCGAAGAAAGCCGTGTTGAATATGAGCGAGGCGGCATATTCCACGTGGCTGATCACATCGGGGCGGGGGAGATAGATAGTGAAGGCCCCGAAGAGGAATAGGGAGAGGACGGCCGACGCTGCGGTCTTGGCGATATATACCACGAGCGGGTTGACAGGCGTTGAGAATACGAAGTCCACCTCGGACTTGACAACTCTCAGGAAGCCGCCTCCAACGGCCAGCAGTAGAGCTAGTCCCCCCAAGTAGGGGAAAAGGGAGGCGTAGTTCTCAGTCCATATCGCCAAGACGGACCCCACGAAGGGCACGGCGAAGGAGAAGGCGATGAATGCAAGGGACCACCTGCTGTACATCATCTTGAAGTTGAGGCGGAATATCTTCCAGAGTCTTCTGGCGTTCATCTCATCAGCCGAGCCACCACCTCCTCGATCCTCTCGCCGGCGTCTCTGGCCGCGGCCTTCAGCTCCTTCACGGCGCCGCGCCAGACTATCCTCCCCCTATTGATGACTAAAACCTCCTTGGCCAGTCTCTCGGCTATGGACATTATGTGGGTCGAGACGAGGATAGTGGTCCCCGCCGCGTTCATCTCCCTCAGCAACTTTATGACATACTCCTGGGCAGGTATGTCGAGGTAGTTCAAAGGCTCGTCCAGCAGAAGCACCCTAGGCCTGTGCATTATGGCCAGGGCGAGGGCCAGCCTCTGCCTCTTCCCCCTAGAAAGCGAAGAAGCCAGCCGGTCCTCGATGTCACCAAGGCCCAAGGCCTCTATGGCCCAATCCACAGCCGAACCGTCGAGGCCGCGGAGGGCCGCCACGTACTCCAAATTCTCCCTAACGGAGAGATCTAAAAAAGGCGAGGGGTCATCCGGCAGGTAGCCCATGCAAGCCTTGGCCTCTCTAGGCTGGCGCTGGACGTCGTAGCCACACAGCCTCGCCACGCCGGCGTCGGGCCTCAGAAGCCCCGCCAATATCCTCAACAACGTGGACTTCCCAGCGCCGTTGGGGCCCAGAAGCGCCACCGCGCCGCCACAAGACACCTCAAACGAGACCCCGTCAAGAGCCACCACGCTACCAAAGCGTCTCCTGAGACCCTCCGCCGCTATACATTCATACACATACCAAGATAACTGCCACATATAAACATTGCTCATAACACCCAAGCAACCCACCAAGACGCCGACAACCAGAACCACACACCACATAGGCATTGAAGAGGACACGGCAACACAGGCGTACAGGCATTACGGTAAACCAAGCACGTATGGAGATAGGAAGACGGACGCAGTCCTCGCAGTAGGCGGACGAGACCAGAGAGAGCAAGATCGCAACGTCTAAAAATTATTCAAAGCAGTATTAGTGATTATGGGTCTTGTTTATGTAGACGGCGTGGTCAAACACGACGGGAAAGGCGTCAGGGTTAGGTTCCTAGTCAACTCAGGCGCCACGTACACGGTGCTGACCAAGAGTGTTTGGGAGGAGCTGGGGCTGAAGCCCGTGGGGGAGGTGGAGTTTGTGTCGGCCGACGGCACCGTGATTAAGAGGGCGATTTCCGAGGCTTTACTCGAACTGCCGGGCTACGGCGAGCGGCACACGCCCGTGGTACTCGGCGAGAGCGAAGACGAAAACCTGCTCGGCGTCGTCATCCTGGAGATATTCAGCCTAGTGCTCGACCCATTTAAGAGGGAGCTGAGGCCGGCAAGGGGCTTGATGAAGACTACGCATTAAATTACCACCATCGGGTACACGGCATCCGCGAGGGCTTAAGCCGCCGCAATCCCAGCAACGAGATTAAGCGGGTATATCGATAGACAGATGCAAATGTCGCATCGGGCCAAAGGAACCACCCAGGCGCAACGCGGCAATGAGATAAGGCTTGTCTGCCCACGCGTAAAAAGCGAAGTCGCCGTGAAGCAGACACCTACACGCAATCCAGCCCCCGCGGTCTATCCGCCTTGACCGCGGAGTCTGCACGCCGCCTCGCTACCGCCGGCACGGCTCCTCCGCCCCCTGGTGACGCTATGGGCCCACTACCTCGCGTGCTTAGCATCTTCGATTATCAACGTAACTTCGTTCTTGAGACGCTCCTCGGCGTGTCTAAGAGCCTTTAGGGCCAGGCCGGGGTCGATGGACGCCAGATGTCTCGCGATGTCCTCCGCCGAGGCCTTCTCGGGGATAGAAGGCGCCCCCTCGGACCTGAGGACTTCGTTGAGGGCAGAAATGAAGCCGGCTCCAGGCGTCCTGTCGATAATGACGTCGAGGACGGCGAGCCTAGAGGCGGCGTTTTTGAAACGTGCCCAGCAGGAGCGCCGCAACCGAGGACCACACGGACCAAGTCCGCCCATGCGGCGGAATGGAAAACTCACGCATCCACCCCTCAGCTATCCCAACACGACGCTAGACCCCACCCACCGCCGTGATGCCTCAGGTACGCGGCGCGCACCTCCCCCAGTCTCTGAGGAGGTCACACCCCGCGGCGTCTACTGTGTTAGGTGTGCATCTCACAGCTATTACGACGCCGGGGAAAAGCCCCGCGGCTAGACCGAGCGGGCGTAGAGGCTCAAGTCGTCCACTTGCCTAGACCCACAAACTGTTATTTATTCCCACCGATATCGAGGATCCGGGGGGTTAAGGAGCAACGTTCGGCGCTCCACATCCTAGACGAAAATAAACACACGTTGCACAGAGTCGTGGCGGAGACGCCTAGGTGCAAATCCCTTCCGGCTCCCAAGACCTCCATGAGGAAGCGCTGGGCCTGTGGCAGATGGAGAGGTTGGAGCGGGCGTTGCCCCTACCGCCGTACGGCTTCCTCGCCGTTGAGGGGCCGCCCGGCACCGGCAAGACGTCGGTAATCGCCGCAACGGCGTGCGAGTTAGCCATGGCAGGCGGCAAGGTGCTCACCACGTCGCTTACAAACGTGGCCGTTGATAACGCCATAGGAGCATCCTCGAACTCCGAGGATTTGAGATCAGGGAACACGTCCCCAGAACAGGCCACCCAGCCAAGATGAACCACGGGAGGGGCTCGGCCCAAGCCGGCGTAGCATGCTGAGACGCCAAGGGGCAATTTCCTCAACTGTCCGCGGAGCCCCGCAACGCAGAGACCCAAAGCACACGCCGCGTTCATGCGGCACGTCTCCGCTCTAATGAGAGACATCTGCGATTCACGTAGTTTGCTTATCTGCCGCCGGATCCGCGAGAAGTCTCTACGCATGCAGACAACGCCATAGACCAGCTGCTCAATAAGCTCAAGACGCGGCGTTGATCGGCACGCTGTAGGAGGTCGGCGAGTTCCCGCTACATCGGCTAATGTCAGCGTTGCCGAGGACTGTCCACTGTAGCCTTCATGCACCCCGTCAGCCGTCCACTTATTCGCCAGCACAGGCGGCTGACGTGAGGTATAGATATGCAGAGCGCCTGTGCGGATTCCCCTCTTAAGCAGAGGGATGTGGAAGCCTAGGGCATACATCTCGTCCACCTGAGTCCCCGGAATGTCTACGTCCCCTCTGCGCAACTTGGCCCCCAGAATTATCAACGCTTCGTCGCCCATCCAAAAGGCGACGACGAGAATAAACGTCGTGTCGCGCACCGTGACTCCAGGTACGAGGACGACGACGTAGCACCCCCCCATGGCGTAGCAAGCAACAATCGCATTTCCCAGCGGGTTCACCGGCGCATCAGCCCCCCGTATGCCTGCTTCAGAATCCTCAAAGCCCTCCGCCAATCGACGCATGCCACCTGCAACAACCTGCTGTACAGCTCATGCAAGACGCCGTCTTATCTCAAAGCCGCCGAAAATTCAGAAACTGCAACAACTCACCCATGCAACTCCTTCGGCACGAGGCTGTACCCCTCGACGCGTAGATAGCTGTTAAGCCACACCCCCATGTAGTCCGACTTCTTCTCAGGGACGTCCAAGCCCAGCAACTGATTCACGTACCGCTCCAGTTGCCAGGGCTTCCAGCCGCCGTACTTAGCCGCCACGTCGGAGAGCCGAGCCGCCACCGGCCGGGGCAACTGAGGCACGGGGCCAGCGTAGTATATCTCAAGGCCAAGCTCGCCCGACACCAAGTCAAAATCCCCCGACTCAAGAACATCATACACCTCGTTGCTCATAGGCCCATACGACCAGATGTAGAACTCGGCCCTAGCCAGAGGGCGGCCGCCGTACCTATACTCATAGACGACACGCCCCTCCACGTCCACGTCATACTGCGCCAAGAAGACCAACTTCATCAACTTCTTCACGCTGTACACCCTACCCCCCAGCAACTTAAGTAGAAACATGACGACCTCCCTCACCCCATACTCCCCAACGACAACAGACCCACCCACTGACATATCATAATATTGAATTTATATATCTATGCCATAAATACCCCAACCACGGCGCAAAACCCACAGCCGAGGACTACGCCCCACGCAACCCGCCCGCCCCCTCGCCGCCCGCAAGCTACACACACGCCGTAGGCGCAGGCCCTGCAACCCTCTTGCCCGTCAGGCGCCGGTTCACTCCAAAACTCCAAACGGCACAAGACCCCACACCACCACAGCGACACCCCCAAGAAGTGGGGTATCAAAAAAGATAAACAAGCGATAAGGTCGTAGCCGCCGTCTGACGCACCACCACTGGCCATGCCGCATACCCAACTCATGACACCGCACCCGCGCTAAATATTCAGAAAGGCGGACTGTCGACGTCAGCGGGAGTCCGCTACGTAATAGCAATACTCCTTCTGCTTATCCTTGACGCGCACCACAACCTTCTCTCCTCCTATAATCCGCAGTGGCGGACAAGCAGGCCCACAGAGATCACACTGGGGGCGGCTCTTCACGTGCCCAACATAAGGAGACACCACCACCTCACAGTCCCCATCCCGGATCACAATATCGCGGCCGAGCGGCGCCACCCCCACCTTCGCCCATTTCAAACAACCACCACGACCCAAAGCGATAACCAAGCCGCCTATGGACATCAGCCGAAGCTCTAAATCCGGATATAGGTAGCTGTGTAACTCAGGGTCTTTTATCAAGAGGAATGAAATAGTAATAATTGCGATAAACACGCCGACAAATACAAAGAAATCTAATGCTAAAAATCCTAATAAGAGCGAGACCACAAATGCGCGAAATACATAAAATATATGCATCTTTAAGTTCTTAAATTTCTTTATAAACTCATTTAAGTTTTTATATAGTAGTTCTACGTATTGATTAATAATATGTTTTACATACTTCTTTATCTTTTCTCTTATATAGTTGTATATATAAGGGAGTACAGATATAACAAGATATAACGGAATGATAAGCATAGTGGGCATGCCTATATACTTTATTATAAAAAATGTCAAGATATACGCCAATGTTAGTGGCACTAATAGGGCAACTTTGTTTTTAACATGCTTATTTCTGATCTCTTTATTAATTATCTTAGAAGCTTTGATCTCCACTTTATCATATGGTACCCACTCGACGTTGTTACAGACGCCGCTCCGTTTCCCAAACCTACAGAGGTACACGCCGTAGAGGTCAGCCGACACCACAATCGCCCTTTCGCCCCGAGACAGCTCAACCACAACTGTGTAGTTGGCAGATAGCCTATGTAGACGTCTACGCGCCTCCAACTCATCCCATGCAAAGAGCCCCAGCCCAAGCCACCACCACAAAGGAGGCCAAGACGCCATATGTGGCGTCGTAGCACGTGCATGCATAGTTAAACCATAGACTAGCAAAAACACTAAGATGAGGAGACCCATCCCAAAAATCACAATAGCCGAAAAGATGACAGCCAAGACCTCCGGTACAGGAAGTATATCCGTTATTTGCAATGAAAGACTCCATGGTATTGTATGTCCAAAGTTCACATTGTAGTAGATTAATACTGCAATTCCGTAGGTGAAGAGAAAGAAAGCCATGAACAGATTGTAAAGCGAAAAAAGAGTAACATTAGAGGTAAATATTACAGTAATAAACAAGATAAGATAAAGTAGCAATAAGAAATAAGATTTTGAAAAGGTGATAATAAGATATATGTTAATAAGGAAGCTAATTAATAAAAAGTGGTAGGTCCATACCCCCCTACGGAAGGACAAATAGAAGCCTCCCAACGATAACGTTAAATATATAAAAAATATGGTCGCTAAACTTGTTATATTAAAAAAAGCCGATTCGGGCGGCAGAGACGATTTATACACCAGTAGAGCGGCTAATAAAATGACGGTAAATATGACAAAGAATAGCATAGATTGATGCTCCAGAATATCCAAGCCTCTTAACTCATCAGGTAATGCGTACACAGCTGACCGTTTTAACTTAGGCTTCAGCTTAATGGCTACAAGAAGAAAGAATACGACGGCTATAATTGCCGCCGGTGCAAATAGGGTAATTACAAACATGGTGGCCGACTCGCCGGCCCGCAGAACCACGTACCTAGGTACCGCAAGAGGATAACCTGCCAACGATTCATTAAACTGCGATGCATTTTGCTGTATATACAGCCAGCCGTGTCCCAGGCCGCAGAACACAATAACTCTAGTGTTCGAGATGTTCCGAACCTCTGAGTATTTGTGCTCGCCTCTTTGGTAGGTGATGTTCAAAGAAAGCACGAAATTGTAGGGATTATTCACGACCAGATACGCGGTGCCGTTGCCGGCGCCAGAATCGTAGTCGCACCCCCCATGCGGCTCACCCGCGGCTCCGACCGCAACAGCCGCAAGCGCCAAGACGGCCAAAAGCAAAAGCTGCATAGCGACAGAAAACGGCCAAGATAAATAGGTGTCGTCATGGAGACCGACAAAGCTGCGTGCCCCGCCTAGCGCCGCCGCGTTAAATGCCTACGCGCCGCCGCTACACGCAACCGGGTACGCCCCACTCCCTAAGCCTCTCGGCCAGTAGCTCTAACTCCTCTCTTGTCAGGACCACCAAGTCAAAAGGCGCCTCCCTCAAGAATTCGGCTCTTATCTCCTCAAGCTTGTTCTTCTCGTGCTCCGGCACAAAATACACAACGACAAAATGCTTAACGCCACATTCTTTCACCTCCTTGAGTTCTGTGGCGAATTCCTTTATCCGCTTGGCGCGGTCCTCCCCCACGCCCATCCTGACGTTGATAGCCACGACTGGCTTATCCCGCGGCACCGCGCAGTCTATCTCCCGCCTCTTCCCACCGCACAGAAGCACGTATTTCCCCGCGTTTCCGCAACGTGACTTTACAGCCCCACATACTACGTTTTCGGCTCTACGCCCCCGCCAATGCCGCCTCTGGTGCTCCTCCCAGTTCTTATAGAACTTATACAAGACGGTTTCGAGCCTAAGCGGATGCGCCAGGATGCTCCTCACCAGGTCTGCAAGTGGCCTAAGCTTCTCGCGGTTTCTTGCTCTTCTCAGCGAATACACGCCCCCCAGCCCGCGTCGCTTGAGCTCCCTGTGGGAAAGGCCAGTGATCATGACGAAAAAGGGCACCATGACCTCCGGGTCTTTGCTTAACAACTCAACGAGGTTTTCCGTGGTGGCCTTTCCGAAATCCACCTCCTGGGTCTCGGCGTTGTAGAGACTAGAGGTGGTGAGGATCTCAGCAATACGCCTAGTCATCTTGTCAAGCTCCCTATACAGCTCTGGGATGTCCTCCACAGACGGCCGCGGGATCTTCTTAAGAAACTCCTCTACGTCCATGACGCCGCGTCGGCGGTATTTAATATATCTTTAGGCACGCAGAGTTCCTTAATCACGTGGGACTGGAGTCTGAGGTAGCCGCTGGCGGCTCTCTGCGCGTGGGCCGTGATCCACCACCTGGCCGCTTCGCCGTTGAGGAACTCCGTCAGCGGCCGCAGTAGCCGCCGGTACCTGGGAACCAGGTAATACACGCTGTGGCGGGGCACCACCTGCCCCACGGCGTCTACGTAGAACGCCGGCGTCTTCGCCACGTCGGGCCACAGAATCTTAGGCTTGAGGAGCTGGGGCATTGGCGGATCCTCGTGGAAGGCATACCAAGGCTTCCCCT
>Ga0326760_1000682_pt1 | contig 16914 bp, 18 predicted proteins | sample GCREP_S_FD_207668 | JGI IMG/M metagenome (GOLD analysis project Ga0326760, IMG submission 207668) | Hot spring sediment microbial communities from Geyser Creek Basin, Yellowstone National Park, WY, United States - GCR.EP_S | ecosystem: Environmental > Aquatic > Thermal springs > Near-boiling... | reverse complement strand
GGGAGGATCAAAAGCACCGGGTCATAGTAGTGGTTGAAAAAGCTTTCAATTCTTTGTATTGGATTCTATAAATCAACCGGGTTGAGGACAATCGAGCTGAAGCCTTTCAATTCTTTGTATTGGATTCTAAGCTTGATCCTTGATGTGAGTTTCTTAATATTGGATTCATGTTTTTATAAGTATGGAGGGGTTTATAAGCTTTATTCATGGTGATCATGGGGGTCTGATCAAAAGAGATCATGGAGTGCGATCATGTTGATTCCCTGGTTTTCAGGGATGATCTCTCTTGTCTCTGTGCTGTATTTTCTTATTTTGTTTATGTGTTGGTGGTTTTGTACTGTTCTCTTCTATTCGAGGTGGTTCTATGGATTCCTTGATCTTCCCGGGTTTTCCGGGAAGATCGTGTTTTTATCCCTTCGTGGTTATTTCTATATTATTGGTGGTCTTTGTGCGTGTTTTCTTTATGCCTTTGGGTTTTCACGAGGATATTTTGCTTCGAGCTATGTTGAATCTTCGTGTACGTGGTGGGGATTTTGTCTATGTTGTGACGTGTGGTCCGTTGGTTGGTGCTGTGAAGAGGGCTTATGAGTCTCTTAGAGCTATGTGTCTTAGGCAGGGGTTTCCAGAGCCTAGTTTAATTGAGTTGAATTGTAGGGATTTCTACGGCTCCGTCAAGTCTATTAGGCAATTGGTAAGTAGTATCCACGATGCTGATATATACCTATGTAGTGGCGCGGGGTTGAGGATTTTAACGCACATTATTGAGGTCGCTCTACTAGCCTCTAGGAGGATCTTTAACCTATACTACGAGCCCGAGGCGGAGGGGGTTGAGCCAATACTCATACCCAGTATTCTCTATTTAAACATCTACAAGTGTCCACGTGGGAAAGAGGAGGATATATTAAAGCTAGTTATCTCAAACCCGGGTTTAAGCGTGAAGGATATAACCCAGTCAATAAGAGTCAAGGAGAAAACTGCTAGAAATATACTCACAAGGCTAAAGAACATGGGCCTAGTCAAGAGAATTGGTAGAGATAGAGTTCAAGCAACAGAACTAGCTATTGCTCTCTACAGTTAACCACACACATCACACTGGTCAGCTTCTTTATACAAAATTCCCTGGAGATCAAGGGTATTACCAAAGCCGGTAAACCCCGTGAAATAACAGGGACTAATCTAGAGTAGACAACGTGGTGGTGTAAAATGCTAAATAGAAGACTAATGCTTAGAACTATAAGGAGGCTCTACACATGGTCTAGAAGCGACCCAGTAGACGAGGAGCTACGAGGATGGAACTGGGATAAACCACCACTGAGGCCAAGAGCATACCTAGAGCTAGGCGTATCCGAGGTAGCATCCAAGTACTGTGAGACTAGGAGAGATATATGGTTGAGGAGGAAAGTTGGGGCAAAGCCGGGTCCATCAGAGCCACTGTCAAAGGGGCGCTTAATACATGAGGCAATCTCACTGGCAATTAACGAGGCTTCAAAACTCATAGTTCATGATTGGAGCCCGTGGAGTATATATGAATTCTTGAAGGATAAGTGGAGGAGGCTACTGAGTAGTGAGCAATTAGAGTACGCGAAGCTAGTTGAGTCTATATATAAGCAAACACTACTCACAATACTTGGGGAGTTAGCATATGAGGATGCAGTGAAGAGTAGTAGGTCTCAGCCAGTCTTAATTAGCGAGTTTAGAGTTGACGGTGGAAATCTTGGATTATCACAAAATCTATCCGTAGATGTTGTCTTAGAGGGTGGTGTCATTGTTGACTTCAAGTATGGTGCTCCAAGGGAATTCCATAAGCTGTCGCTAGCAGGCTATGCACTCGCACTGGAGTCCGAGTTCGAAGTCCCATATGACTACGGACTACTCATATACATTAACGACTCAAATGGGAGGTTTAAGACATCGTATAAGCCAATATACGTAAACAGCCATGTGAGAAGGTGGTTTATTGAGGAGAGAGATGAAATCATTGATATGCTGATCGAGAATAGGGAGCCACCAGTAGACTCACAGTGCTATAGTGGATGCCCCTATCTAAAGGTGTGTCACCCGTGAAGAGCCTAGTGGTATCTGGCTATGGAGTTAGATTGAGGTTTAGAAATGGATTAATCATCGCTGAGTCAAAGAATGGTAAACAGGAAGTACCAGTAGCAGATGTAGAGCAAGTCGTGCTAGTAACAAGCGGCATATGGCTATCGAGTAAACTAATCCGTAGATTAATTGAGTACGGAGTCGACGTCGTTTTCCTAGATTCAAGAGGCCTACCAGTTGGGAGGGTATATCCCCCATTTATAAATAAAACAGTTGAAACTAGGAGAGCTCAGTACGCGTCTATTGCTACATCTAGAGCAATACACGCAATGAGGGAGTTTATCTATGGAAAGATCTACAACCAGGCAATGGTTTTGAAAAAATACTACTACAACACCAAGATAGAGGAGCTACGTGACTCAATAGGTAAGCTCATGGATCTCGCCACGAGAGCTAGGAGTATTGAGGCACCACTTGAAGAGACAAGGGATAAATTGAGGAGTATTGAGGCAGAGGCCTCGAGGATCTACTGGCCAAATTACGCACTACTCACACCACGTGAACTCGGATTCCCTGGTAGGATCCAGGATTCAGGGGACCCCGTGAACACTTTGCTCAACTACTCATATGGAATACTGTACAGTGAGTGCTGGAAGGCAATAGTATTGTCTGGTCTAGACCCATACGCGGGTTTTATACACGTCGATAGATCGGGTAAACCAGTTCTAGTCTACGACTTCATAGAAATGTTTAGATTCTCAGCAGACCTAGTGGTACTACACCTCCTCAGGAGGGGGTTTAGGCCCGTGGTTAACAGTGGGCTACTAGACTATGAATCCAGGAGGAGAGTTATTGAGGCACTAAATAAATTCCTCGATGAGGCAAAGGCCTCGTACATTGATGAGACCCCGATCACGTTGAGGCAGGTCTTTAAGAAAGCCTCCTACTCGCTCGCATCGTATCTACGTGGAGACGGAGTATTCGAGGCGTTTACGTATAGGTGGTGAAATTGTTCATCCTCATAATATATGATATATCGGATAATGAAACGAGGTTTAAGCTAGCAAACTATTTGAAGTCTAAGGGGTTTAGCAGAATACAGAGAAGCGCATTTGTTGGGAAACCTGTTCCAGCTACACTGAGGGATGTTGAGAGGTCTCTACCAAGATACATTAGTTCAGGTGAAGACGTGATACACTTAATCCCTCTACTAGAGTACAGTGTTCAACACTTTAGAGTCTATGGTAAACCCCTAGCGGAGATCACTACTGAGAGGAAGCTATTGGTGATTGAGTAGTGTATAACCCAAAGATACTTGAGAGAATTAATCCAACAATAGTTAAGCAATACTCCTACTGCCCCGTTATACCGTGGATTCAGGTTAAATTAAACATATATGAGCCATTGACAGATAGTATGAGGATCGCTGTTGAAAACACTCATCCACCCAGTGGGAGAGGGCAAGTATATGTACGTGGATCCCGTGGCTCAGCCATAATCGACGAGATCGTTGAGGACGAGGGAGGAAGAGTAATTGTAGAGAAAAAGGCTTATAGAAGCCACAACTACTCGAGGTATATTGAGCAAGCAGTCTCAACATACTTGATAGCCAAGAGTATAATACCTGGGATTAGGAGGATTAAACTAGTTGTTGGGAATAGAGATAACGTTATTGATATTAATGAGGACTTAGTTGCAGATGTTGAGAGGATCTTGGATTTAATTGAGAAATCACTAAATAGTGATAAACCACCTTCTACAAGCCCAAATCCAAAGAAGTGCGGTAGTTGCTGGTATAAGAGGTATTGCCCACACCACTAGTCCCCAGCAGATCTCTATTTGACTCAATAAGAGTAGTATGGAGTGAACGCGACGTCATTGTTCACTGCTACTAGGTGATTTAATATTGTAGATCATAGAGGTTTTAATAGACACGTGTAGGCTATATTGGGGGCTATTAGACGTGAGTTGGTGGATAAGGGGTTTCTATATATAGTTATATGAGTGAGGTAAAGGGTGAAAAGGTTTAGTATAGTTAGTTTTTAGTCTTGCCTTATGGGGAACTACATACTTTCTACGCAGTCTTCTAGTAGTTCGCATAGCCAGTGCTTGATGTATAGTGGTGTTGAGTAGTCCGTGGATGACTTGCTTCTCCTGTTCTTATATGCTACTATATTGTCTGATACTATGAGTATTCCTGTTAGTGCGTTTAGTAGTGTGAACTCAGCGACCCTGTCTTGTTTACTCGGGGAGTCGGTGGGCTTGGCGAGGTCTCTGACTATGTCTCTGCACAGGTCTAACTTACTGTATTCTATGTGATCCAGTATCTCTGGCCTCCTAAATATGGTTTTGCATAGCTCGTTATTGCTGCAACTCCCTCTGACTTCTCCCAGGAATTCTTCCCTGATCTCCGCGAGGACTTCTTTATAAAACTTATTGTTGCAAACGGTGCTGGATATACTAGCTGGATGTCTATTCTTCATTGCGGCATGGTGTCTAGAAATAACCCTGGCGACTAGTCTACCAATTCTTCTAATCCCGGGGTTTTCCTCCCTTGTGTTCAAGAATACGAGGATCCCCGAGACTACCTCGTGATGACTAAACGACACCTTGAACCCTGGTTTAACCTTTGATACATCTACGCCGACAGTGTACCTTGTCGAGGACTTGGCTAGGTCGTGGGCTAGACCTATGACCCACGCGATATCCAATAACTCATCCTTCTCCCATTTAAAGGAGCTTCTTGTCCTCTCTTCGAGAACACGGAGTCTGTCCTCGAAGAGCTTGATCATGGTATCGCCTGTGACTACGAGGTGGTCGAGAAGGAGCTCGCAGTGAAGCTCTCCCTCCTCGTCTACCTCGAGATAGGCCACGTACTTTATATTACTGCATTTGTCCCCTTTCAAGAGGAAACACCAAACCAATGCCTGGTTCATAACACTCTTTATTCAACAATAAAGCCGTGAACCTGGCTATTCCACGCTCTCCTTCGACTTGGTATAGGTCTAATGGTGAATCCAAGTTCAACTTGCCTTTCTCCATTTTCACCCTTGTGATAAACCTAGAAGGCTTCACCACTGGTTGCTCTCTTCCATCGAGATATTCAAAGCCTAGGACTCTCGCTTTCCCATCCTCCCCATAATCAAGGCAACCTCTTCCAGTCTTCTCGATCAACTTTCCTTCTAGCTTAGCAAACCAATCCCAATCCACACTCACAAAGTCGTATCCTCCGCCCTGCTGAAACGCCAATTTGAGCTGTATTGTACTCCTGAAGAAAGGCTTCTTACCCATGATTTCATGCATCCTCTTGAAAACCTCGAATGACTCATCAGCCTCTAAGTAGTTCTTCAACAAGTCTTCATAGACCCTGTCCACAATAGATTCTTCAAGACCGGGAGGCTCAACCTCTTCTAGGATCTCAACAAAGCTCCTCCTCCCTTCTACACGGCTACCTAGTAGACGCCAGTCAATCCCCACTCCCTCACCAAGGTACTTCTTGACTGTCTCAACGGTAGTGATAACCCTCCTCGAGTCATACACATCTATTTTCTTATTCTCCACACTATCAGGCTCAATGATGTATACCTCGCCACCCCTCTCCCTGCAGTCACTGAACACTTTGGCTCCCTCTCTACACAGCCTCCCAGTCCTCTGCGCAAGGTTCTCGATGGGACAAGAATCGGTTATCAAAACATTGGCGTTTATCTCTACACCCGCCTCCACGACCTGTGTACTTACAACTATGCCCCCGTTCTCCATGACGGTCTCCATTCTCTCTACTGCATGCTTCCTATCACCACCACTCAGTCTACCGTGGATCAAGACTATGTTACCATCCCCCTCCCTGCCAAGCCTATTCGAGAGCTGACGGTATGTTTCAATGGCTTTCCCAACAGTGTTCCTAACCACGAGGACAATCCTCCCCTCTTCAAGCGCCTTCAAGGCCTTGTCGACTACCTCGTGGTTTCTTATGAGGCTGGTTTTCCATTCAATTAGATTTCTCTCCTCGTATTCCTCGTCACACACCAAGTGTAGCTCAACTGCCCCCATGTTCTTTAGCTTTGCTACCTGGCTGTTCTCGTTACACACTACATATACAAGTTGAACACCGCGAGGACCTTTCATCCTCTCCGCTATCTTCTCCACGACCCTTGTATTCATAGTTGCCGTCTCCACTACGACTGGGACACCAAGGTCTGAGAGTGTGTTTATCGCTGCATAGACCATTTGAACAGATATAGACTCATCTACTTCGCCAAGGTACATGTGGGCTTCATCGAATACCACAGTAGACGTCAATATGGAGGAGAGGGGGACATAGTAGTGACCCAAGCTGATCTCGTCTATGATCCTGTGGTACTCGGCCACCGGTGCCTTGTAGAGGTTTAAAATGAAGCTGTCCAATGTCGAGACAACGAGCTCCCGTAGGAAAAAAGGGGATTTAAACCCACCTTTTATTAGTTCTTGTGATTGGTAACCTACCTTGAAGCCTCTTTCGGCGAACTTTCTCCTATATATGTCTTCAACGAGTGATTTCAAGGGAACAACGTGGATTAAACCAGCACTCGACCCCCTCTTCTTCGCCTCCTCGAGTATATAAGGCGATGCAATCGTCTTACCATACCCAGTGGGAGCTATTAGAATACCCCTGCCATGCTCCTTAATAACATCTAGGAAGAAGCGAATTCCCTTCCTCGTGGCACATCCACCAAGAATTGTTAAGCCAGCCTGGACAAGTAGTACAGTACTCGTCTTGCAGAGCTCTCGATATTCCTTGTTTTCTGGTTTCCTGAAATCTTGTCCACTAGTGTGACCAGGTCCCTCGAGCACTCAAGCAAGTGGTCTACAACGCCTGTCTCAATATACATAAAGAGCTGGTTTAGACACTTAGACGAGGCACTCTTCACGTGATCCTCTATCTCGCCACCAATGCCTTTACTCGATATCAAGCTGTTAATAGCGGGCAATACCTCCAAAGACCCCTTCGCTGTTAGCTTCCTGATGACAAATGAGACCGTGGCTGGGGTTGCAGACACTAAGAGTGGTCTATTCCCTGACGAATCAATCCTAACCAGTATAAAGGATTCAAAAGCACTCGCCGCCACGGCATCATTAATGCTCGATGCAAGTCTACCCCCCACATCCTTTACGTGTGAAAGCCAGATTAGCAGAGACATCAGGACAGCCTGGTCTACGCTAACGCCTCCCAGCCCCATTATTTTATTCAATATACTCTCATACTCTATGACTCCTTTTTGTCTCGCCAGGTAGAAGAGATCGTAGATCACTTTCGAATACATCACCGATGTAGTAGAAGCGTCTGGAACTATGTAGACCTCATTGTTTTGAATCCTTGAGATAAGAGAAACTACGCTACCAGTAAGAGCCAATAAGAGCGAGGCCACGCTCATCTCCTGGGTCTTCGACAGATGCCTGTAGTAACTAAACATATACGTTCTGAGGAACATGGGAACAGGGACTGTTGAAGACAATTTCTCCACGGGTAGAGACCTCAACGCCTCTACTAAGTGTTCACATAGTATATTCTTCCTGGCTCTTTTCTCTCCGCCACTAGAGTCCTCCTTCCTTAATATACCAGCCCTTACCAGGATATCCCTGTCTTTCGGCTCTCCCGCCGTGTATAGCTTTGGCGTCTTCTTGTCATCCATGCAGACTAGTTGTAGATACTCCGCGAGCTTTGTCCTTATTAACTCGTATTCCTCGCTCGCTAACTCGATGCTACCAGTTGTAATGCCATCTATTATCCTTTCCCGTAGGTCTTCGCTAACATCGTTCAACACTATGCCCAGGGCTACAAGCTGGTAGTTTCTTCCAATGCTCTTCTCGTCAAGTAGCTCTATGGTCAACCTGGTCACAGCCCCACACCCGTGAATAAGTGCTCGTATCCATTCCTCGGTGAATAAGCTTTACACGGGTGTTTGACTCTAAACCAGCCAGGAGTGGGGATCGAATAGGGAAGCAGTACTGTGTTCGACGCGCTCGTTGAGACAACGTAGAAAGGCCTCAACGTGTAGTCCACGCTTGGTAGGTCAACTATTGGGATAGATTCCTGTGTTTCTACACATGTCTTTAGGACGTATTGTACTGTCTTGATGTTTTCACCCGGGGCCTTGACCACGGGGTTTTTCTCGTATCCAGACTTAGCCGGGTCAACAGCTACAATGCCTTCCTTAGATCCTATCCTCGTAATCCCTAGGACGGCTTGTTGACCAGCCACGTCTATGTCTTCCTCGGTTAGTTTAATCCCCTGGTTGCCAAGGTTTCTCAGTAACCTATCAATATCCACAACCCATGTCAAGTATACCTCTACGCTTAAAGCAAAGGTAGCCCCTACTGCTTGAACGGGGAAGATCCTTGGTAGAGCCTCCTCGTAAAACTTCTTAGTGTACGGTTCAGCACGTATCCTTGAGGCCTCGGATGAGCCCTTGTACATTGATGCGTTTAGCTTGGTTGGCTCCTGGTGCATTACTAGGCCCCCATTTCCAGATACTCCTGCAGAGGCAACTATGGTGGCGTCTAGGAAAGCCGCCATGTTCCTGCTTACTATGTATCCTCTTCCATGCCTTAACTCCCGTGGAGCCGTGTCCGCGAGGCCTAGTATCCTCGCAAGAGGGTATGCAAAAGCACCTACCACTGTTGGAGGAGGAGGAAGAATGTATGATGGCTGTGCCGCGGAGACCTCCCTGTATCTAACCGAGAAACCCCAGGAGGGAACTACAGTTGAGTGAAAAAGACGTATGTTTAGAGTCAAGTAATTCACCTTAGTGGCTTGTTAATGAGCATTATTTTCTCTTTGACCTTGTATAGCGCCTCGGCCGGTGAGCCTGCTTTCTCGAAGGTTACATTCTTGATCTCCGTGTTTACCTTGGGCTCTTCTAGATATCCGGTTTCTCCATTATACGCGTACATGTTGATTACCATTTTGTTCTCGAGTGCTCGTGCAATGAATACCGCTCTCTCATAAGTCTTGGCCATGTAATCTTTGCTGAGACCAGGCGTTACGTTGAACTCAACCGGACCCCTCGAGAACGAGGCTAGGAGGCTTCGGACTTCCCACTGGGGTAGATACCTAGACCTCTTTGCACCAAACAATACGCCATCCACGAGCATTATCAGTGCGTCTATTGCAGCATCTATTCTACTGGAACGCTGATCGTCGAGTTCTTTGTCTTTTATAGATGGATTCATCGTGATCCTTCCAATGTCGGAGATTACAAGTTGCGCTGTTAGGGTGTATAGTGCACTACCGCTCTCCACGTAGAATAGAGCCTGTTCTTCTTTCTTGGCCCCAGGCGTGTATCTAACGTGGAGTTGTGGTGAGAGGCTCACACCACCAGCGATTAGGGCATCCATGGCAGGGATCAAGTAGGCGAATCTGATCGCCGATGTCCTCTTCACAAGTTTCTCTGTGTATAGGAATCCACCTACGTCTGCTACTATACTAGTCTTAACGATGACTTTTTCTATCTCTCCCGGTTCTCCAATCTCGCCTAGTTTCTTTAAAACCTCATCTTCCTTTACACCCAGCGTCTTTGCTAGTTCCTTGATGTAGTAGGTCTTCACTATGTTGTCATCCGAGAACTTCATGAAGTAGCCGCGTACATCCATCTCTGTAACTGGCAAACCTCTTTGAGCGGCTATTTGGGCCAATAGGGTCTGGTAGGCGTGTGCCAGGGATTCACCACTTACGACGGGTGCATATATAATGGAGTATCCTATCTCACTGGGGATCACTATTGGTGCCTTCCTATGCCTTGTATAGTTCCCAACACTCTCAGCCATGTTCAATGCTTCAGCGTTCACCAGGATCCTCGCTGTTAGACTTAGGTTTTGTAATTGGAAGTCAGGCATGTAGACCACCTACTTCGATGTCTCAACGCTCTTTATCTTCGCGTATGCTTTCAGCGATAGTTCACGTGCCAACTTTACTATCTGGTCTCTTGGCTTTGTGTTTATCGTGGCTACTAATGCGTTTATCGACTTCTCCAGTTCCTGTGGGTCGATGCTGGGGCAGTTGGACTCTGGTTTTTCGCATAGTGTGTAGAAAGACCTCACGGCGTCTCTTACTGCCTCCATTATAGAGATCTCATCTATAGCGTTTCCAAGCCGGTCTATGTAGCTGTAGTCTCTCTGTGAGCCCAGGTATGCGAGAATATCTATTATTGGCTCGTACATTATTCCACCTTTCACCCAGTTTAATATTTGGCGTTTCACATTTATAAGTTTTTCGCTTTTTCACTTTATGAAACATTTCACTTACTGAAACATAGGAAATTCCTTAAAACAACATATCTTCGTTTCGATCGGTGAAACAACTCATAAAAACCTATCTATCTCAGGGCATAACACGTATTCATCCCCCTCCCTGCAGAGTATACCCTCGCCAAGTAACTTCTGTATCCTCCGGAAAACGGTGGGCTTGGGTAGCCCAAGCACCCTTGATAGCTCACCTAGACTGGCTTTCCTAAGGGTAGCCGTATACATCACCACTTCCCTGCTCTTCTCGTCTAGCGACGCCAGTTTCTTCAGTGTTGATAAGGGAGCCTCGAGCTCACTCTCAAACGCCTCGCCCTCGACCACGACATTGATTCTCCCAGCTACCTCGGATCCAAGCATGAAGGCTGCTAGTAGAGCTGAGACAACGAGTAGCCTTGGACCACCAGTCAAGAACAACTCAACCATGCCCTTCCTAGCCTCTTCCACTAGGATTGAGAAAACGCTCCTGATCAAACCGCTCTCACCGAGTTTTTCAAGCCTGCACTCAATGTTTATCGATAGACAGTACGCGTTGAGAGTTGCAAAAGCCTTGTCAACCCTCTTCTCCCCCTCTGGAGTCCTCAGGGACAACAATACTACTCTTTCATACCTCCTACCTGAAATCCTCCTCAAGACGAAGTCTATGTCGAAGCCGAACGTTGCAACCAAAACCCTTGTTTCACCAACAGATCCCATATACCACCGCCCCGGGAAACAAGCCTAAGTGTCCACGCTCTAAAATCAATACATCAGACAAAAACCTAGCTATAAGGGGTAAATAACCAGGATATATATTATGCAAAGGTACCCAATAAAAACACGATGTGCTAATCCTAAAGCCTGCACGACAAACCCACTTAATCAATTACCTAAACCCGGATCCCCTGCCCCCATCTCGATCTCCATGATCGCGTAGAGAAGGCTTTTATTAATAATGTCATTCCCTTTATACACATGGATAAATGGAATTGATCCACTCTCTTGAATCGGGGAGTCATCGTGATCAATGACCATAATATCTTTTGATCAAGCCCCATGATCACCATGAAAAATCTCCCTCAATAATAGGGACATGAATCTAATATTAAGAAACCCCGTCAAGGATCAAGCTTAGAATTCAATACAAAGAATTGAAAGCTGAGTATCATACATCTCTGAGACTATTCTCAATACATGATGACGTAGCCGTGTAGGTAAACCGGTGAACTCTGAAAATAATTATTTTTATATCCAGCGACAACTCAATTGAACTAGGTTGGGGTTTTATGAGGCGCATTGTGAGGAGGGAGTATAGAGTTGGGTTTTATATTGTGCTTGCCCTCTGGATTGTGTTAGCGGCTACTACGTTTGCACTATTCATTAGTAATCCATTTGGAAGTGTATTCACTGTTGTGATAATATTGATTGTTGGTGGAGGTTTATTGACTGCTCTACAGGCTTACCTACAGTCGAGGGGTAAGTATATTGTATACGTGGTTGAAGAGGAGGCTGGAGGGAGTAATAGCTGAAATCACCTGCTGGATTTACCGTCATTACTCCAAGTCGTTGTTTTGACGCGTGTCAAATATATAAGGGGTTTTATCCTATTATAATACTCGGTGATGACACGTGTCAAATATGGATTTAAAGGATAAGAGAGAGTTGGTTAAAGAATTAGTGAAGTCTATTCATAGTGGTGTAGACCCTGTTGCTTTGAAAAATAAGTTTAGAGAGGTTCTTAGAGAGGTTTCCCCATTTGAAATCCCATTGATTGAACAAGAGTTAATTAAAGAGGGTTTCTCAGTCAACGATATACTAAAGCTCTGCGACCTACACGTTGAGTTATTCAGAGAATTCCTCGAGTCAAGAGAGCTCGTAGGTGTTCCAAAAGGCCACCCACTCGACTTACTACTAAGGGAGAACGAGTGGATACTCAAACAAGCCGAAGTACTCGGGGTCTATGCACAGGCGTTATTAAACGCGAGGAATCCAAGCGAGGCGTTAAGCTACTTAGAGTCCACGAAACTACTACTAAGGGAATTGAGGAAGATAAGGATACACTATAGAAAAATCCAGATGTTGATATTCCCATACCTCGAGAGGCGCGGTATAATAGCAGTTCCGAGAGTATTGTGGGGTAGAGAAGACCAAGTTCTCGTTAAACTCAGGCAGTTGGCGGAGTCGGTGGAGAAAGCGACTAGGGAGAAAAGCCATGAAGCCATAGATAAAATAGCACCAGACTTAATCCAGTTATCTAGAGAAATCCAAGAACTAGTATTCCGCGAGAACAAAATACTCTACCCAGCAATCAAAGAACTATTCACAGAGGGGGAGTGGGCTGCAATAGCTGAGTTGAGTGATGAACTAGGATACATAGTCGAGGTGGGGGAGAGACAGTGGGCTCCCAGCGTGAAGCCTATTTATCCATATGAAATACAAGTATCTGTTAAGCCTGATCAACTGGATAAACTACCACCCGAGTTCAGAGCTGTAATAGAAAGGGGTATTCAGCCAGATACGTATGTAGTGAGGAGAGAGGGGGATATAGAGCTTCCAACAGGCTTCTTGAAGCCTAGTGAAGTTGATGGAATACTTAGATCTCTACCACTAGAGGTCACCTACGCGGATATAAATGATAGAGTTAGATTCTTCTCGGAAAGCGAGTTAATAAGTGGATTTCCAAGAGCTAAGACAATACTCGGTAGGACCCTCTATTACTGCCATCCGCCAAGACTAGAGAACTATGTCCGAGTAAATGTCGAGGCAGTGAAGAAGGGTCAATTCAAGTATAGAGAGTTCTGGACACGCCTCGGGGATAGAATTATACGCGTAATCCTAGCCCCCGTGAGGAGCCGTAGTGGTGAATTACTAGGTGTACTCGAAGTAGTTGAGGACTTAACAGACATAGTTAATAACCCAGAAGAGGTTAAGAAGAAGATCATGGTGCTCTAGTATTGAAGAGCGTCTTTGAATTCGCATCAAAGCACATCGAGCCATCAATAAAGAAGTCCCTAATCCACAAGTTAATGTCTAGGGGGGCGAGTAGATCCTATATCTCAAAGTGCCTCAATGTATCGCCATCACTCATAACGAGGTATAGTAGAGGCGAGAGAGGACTACACGACTTCACAGTAATAAGTGAAGTAGATAGAACACTCGATAAAATAGCAGATGAAGCAATTAAGGGTGAATTATGCGGATCCAGGCTATACATCGAGGTAGCGAAGTTAACCATAACTATTCTATCCAAGAAATACGCATGTGGAATACACTACTTAGCAACTAGAGATGTAGACCCATCAAAATGCAATATATGTCCATCTATATTCAAAGCAATCAACCCCTCAACCCTATAATTCACAAAATACACAGTTATATCATATTGAAAGAGGAGATAAATTCTCTAAAGAAGCTTTAGTTAGAGAGAAATAAGGTAAGCGATTAGAGAATGAATTTATGATATTACACATCCACTTATAGGATTTCTAGTTAAAATATATGTGATTAAAATTACAATATAAGAGAAGGGGTAATCTGTGTATATTGATGTTCTTCGTGAAATTGTATTGCGAAACATATATTCCGTTGCCGGGAAAAACTTGTTAGATGACGACAAGCTTAGAAAATACGATAAGACTAATGTTCATAGTATTCTTCAGTATTGTCTATTAAAAGTTGATGAGCTAGGTCTCTTAGGTATTCCCGAGTTTAAAATAAAACCTGGTAAACCTATTGATAAACACGCCATCATAGAAGACTATAAGGGGAAAAATAGGTATCAAAGGACTATAAGAGTTGATGTCGCTTATCTAAAAGATTCTAAGGTAGTCGGATTCGGGGAAGTAGTAACTCCAGACGAGATTCATGGAGTACCAACACCGAAAAAGCCTAAATTACAATGGATAGCTCCAAGCCATAAAATAGAGCATCTAGCCAAAGAAATCAAGCCCGAGTTTATCATTCTACTACAAGTCACTATAAAACATCCATCATGGGAAGATGCGAAACTCTACACATTAGACGAATGGGAGGAACACTGGATAAACTTCATGAGGAAAACATGCGAGGATAATAAAGTAAAATGCCTACACATCATCATGAGAAGCGTGAAAAACATTGAGTCTTATACATGGTGAATCAAGAGACTAAGCTACACCCATGAGAATATATAACAGAGATATTTCTAATACAGAGGAATCCAGAGACGGAGACTCCGGCTCAACACTACTTCGTAAAAGAAGCCTTAAAGCCCCAGAAATAGCAAAAAGCGTTTTCGAAGCCCGCGTGTAAGTCATTGCCCCTCATCTAATAATTTACCCTAGAGCTACGAGGCAAAAACGCTACCCCCTCTCGCCTGTTTTAAAAACATACATTTCATGGCATATGGTGAGAAAGGTCTCTATGGACCGAGGTAAAGGAGCCATGGGCTTGTAGTGCATACTCTGTCTCCATGTCTAATCTCATAAATAATGTTATTTAGTTCCCTTGCTTACTCCTCCCGTGTTTAATTACTAGTGGCTTTTACTACTGATTCTCATTATCCAGGGAATCCGTGTTCGATGCTAACGTCTTCCCCTGTCTCGTACTCTATGAAGCCCTTGATGCTTGAGGCTATATTGGGGTAGTGTGTGGCCAGGTACTCGTAGTATTTATTGACGGGGACTGGTGATTGAGGGGTTGTATATGTGATGTCAAACACGTACCATGTAGCATTGACCATTACCTCGGGTACGGCATGATCCCATCCTCGAAAGACCACCACACGGGTTCTACAGCCTAGGACGTCGCGTAGCAGTGTTGCAAGTGCGATTGCAAAGTCCTCGCAAGTTCCAGTTTTAGCTAGAACAAAGACCTTGCCATACCACCAGTTAACTCCCAGAGTGCGCATTTGAAAGATCTGCCCTGGTTTAGGCACTGGTTTCATGTATGTTGTATAGTAGCCTTGGGTATAGAAGTAGCTATTGGAGACCTTCCAAGCGGTTTCCAAATGGCAGACAGTGCCATAAGTGTCCTTAAAGCTTTTAATATATACCGGGTAGTATAATTCAGTGATCAGCGTCGAATTCAAAACGAGTACGAGGGCAGAAACCAATATAGCATAGTGTATTAAGTAATATCGCTTCAAAGTCTTTAACCAACTAGCCTTAAGCACCACGACCACAACGCAACCCACCTGTAACAAGTTCATAATCAATGCAGTCCAGTAGGGAACAAGGTTCAGGAGGATACGTGTAGATATGTAGAAGATTGCTACATATCCAGGCAGAGATACCAGCATCAAGGCAAGTAAAATGAGTGCTCCTACCCCACCGCCACGCTTTGATATGAAACTCTGTATAGTATTCACAAAAGAGACCCTCCTATGTAGAACGGAGGTAATAAACCTACTGGCTTGAATCAAAGCAACAATAAAGGCATAGGGGATCAGAGCTAGGAGGAGGGGGTAACGAAATGTAAAGAAAGTATTCATGGTTATCAATTCAATAATAGAAACTATTATGACAAAAACAAGCCAAGCCACAGATTTAAAAGCACATGTACTGCTACGCGATACCACGATGCTTTCCCATATAATATAGCTAAAGCATCCCAAGCTAAATAAGTGTCCCCACTCATTAGGGCTTCAATCCACATTCACGCTATCTTTATTATTCAATGTAGCAATTGTTTCCAGGTTTCCACGCCTATTAATGCTTAAATAAATATTTTCGATAACTCTTGTTCTAGGTCATCTTGTGACTGGTCTAGGTATACCTTGATCGTTGTGTGGTCTCTGTGATTTAGTAGCCTCTTAATTACCTCAAGGTTCTTAGTGGACTCCAACACAGCTACAGAGTAGAGATACCAATAACTACACAGCTACGAATAGCGGAAGCTCGAACTAAGGCTCTTTTAAGGGAGTTAAAAATAGCTGGGTTAAGAGTTTAACATGCTCTCAACGAGCTTCCTTGCATCGTTTTTAAAATCTCGAGGAATGTATAAATAAATGAGAGTTAGTGGTTTTTATGAAAAAGGTCATTGTTAGTAAACCCCTTAAAGGCATTAGTACTTCGGGGAACTACTTAGTTGTCGAGTTCGACTCGGGTGTAGTGAGTATTGAAAAACCGAGGCACATAGGTCTCTACATACGGTCAGGTGTCCTCGACTCGCGTGATATTACAGTCTTTGTTGGAGCATTGTTCTTCATGCTAGTTATCGGTGTATTCTTAGATTATTTTAACCAATTTCCACTGAGTGTTTGGTACACGTTTATGATACTATTGAGCGGTGCGGTATTGCTCGGTCAACTCGTGTTTCCTAGAAAGGTTCTAGTGATTGAAACCATTAATGAGACCTACTACTTTACACGCCCCCATGGAATCGATGAGAAAATAATCAAGGAGATAGTTGCAAAAACATATTCTGTTTTTATCGATAAAGAGACTCAAACAACCAGCGACAATGCAAGGGCTAATAACACATCCAAGGTGAACTAGTATGCCCAGTAGAACCGTGGAGAAAGCACTTGCTCTCATAGTAGTGTTCTTCATGGTGCTGAGCATTGGTATACTCGCGATAAAGTACACTAATTGGAGGTCCATAACTCCACTATACCCTACAATAACGCAGTCAATAACT
>Ga0326760_1000680_pt1 | contig 16955 bp, 15 predicted proteins | sample GCREP_S_FD_207668 | JGI IMG/M metagenome (GOLD analysis project Ga0326760, IMG submission 207668) | Hot spring sediment microbial communities from Geyser Creek Basin, Yellowstone National Park, WY, United States - GCR.EP_S | ecosystem: Environmental > Aquatic > Thermal springs > Near-boiling... | reverse complement strand
AAGCTTGCCGAATGGTTACCTTTTGGAGACGAGGGGAGGGCAATAAGCCCACTCGCTGTTAGAGCCGCGCGCGGCGGCGTGCTCGTGGCCCGCTGGGGGAAGGGGTTGCCCGGCGTGCTCCACGTCAAGCTGAGGCTGCTCGAGGAGGAGGCTGGGCGCGCTCTCCGCGGGGCAGCAGCGCGCTGCAAGCAGAACCACCAAAGTGTAGGAGGGCGTCCATGGTGCTCAGCGCGCTCCAGCGCTTCCTCGAGGGGGAGCACGGTTAGCCCCGACCCCTCCGGGAGCGCAGCCTTATTTTGTCCAGAAGCTCCCGCCGGGAGCCCTATTTTCGAGCGCGTGCTAGGCAGCTGAGAAAGAGCTGAGCGCCGGCGCTACCGGCTCGAGGGAGCTGCGCTTAGCAGGGGAAACGCTCCCGCTAGAGCGCTAGAAGTGCAGGTAGAAGAGCTTCAGGAGGGCTAGCTCGAACCTCTCGCCTCTCGCCTCGGCGGCCTCGCGGAAGAGCCTGCGCGGCAGCTTTTCCTCGATAGTTATCGACACGAGCTTCGCGTGAGCTCTCGCGAGCTCCTCATCGCCGCTGCTCAAAGCCCACAGCATCAAAACAAAGCTTGCGAGCGAATTTGCAGGCGCTAAGAGTTGCACCACGGTGCCTGCATCCCGCTTTTCTACGAAAGCTTGAAGCTCGCGGTGGAAACGCTCGACAGCTTCCCGCTCCTCGGAGCCTTGCGTAAGACTCTTAAGCCGATCATCCACTGTTTCGTTTAGCCCCTCTAGAAACCCAGATTTTAGGATCCCAGCAGCTTTTCCGTCTCCAAGTACAGCCGCTACCGCTAAGAGACAGGTAAGCGCGTGCTTCCTGTCTTTAAGCTCGCTGCACTCGTCTAGCACACCTTCAGGTAAGCCCATGAGGAGGTTGAAAGCCGATCGATAGACCTGATCTATATCACCTCTTAGCGCTTCCGCGACCTCCCGCTCTCTAGGCTTCTCAACCTCCACCTCCAGATGCCCGAGGAGGAGCCTAACCGCAACACCCACGTCGGGGAAACGCCTGAGGAGCCACCCCTCCTCATCTAGCAGCTTGGAAAACTCGTCCACCCTCCCCTCAAGCGCTAGAGAGACGAGGTACTCCGCCAAAACAAGAGCCTCATTTCTGAGGTACGCTAGTGACGCTGTTGCTCTTTCGCGCTCCTTCGCTTCGCTCCAAAGGCTTGCGAAGATTTTAGCGCGCTCCTTCAGCTCCTCCAAGCTCCCAGCTTTAAGCGCGCTGCAGCGCGCAGCCCGCGAGCGAACAGCCAAGTAGTTCCCCCAGGTTCCGAGCTCTCTCGCGATCGCGGCAGCGCTCTCGAAAAGCCCCTCGGCAGCATCCAAGTCATCGTTATCCATCGTGTAGCTTGCCAGAGCGCGCGCGAGTATCCCCCTCACAGTCTTCACTAGGAGCTTAAACCTCTCTGGCTTGAATGCCCGCACCCTCGCCCACTCCACGGCTTGCCCGCTCGGCTCCTCTCCCTCCATCCTCTCAAGCTTTTCGAGGAGCGCTACCGCTTTTTTCGCCGCTTCCCCGCCGCCGCACGGCTCCAAGCCCATCTCGAGCGCCGCTAGCAGCGCAAGCGCTTCAGCTATAGCCCGCAGCTGCCCTTCCAGCTTGCTGAGGAGCCCGCACATCCTCCCTCTCATCAGCTCCAGTTTTTCCCGGAAGTACCCTGCATGCTTTCCGAGCAGGTTGGAGTACGCACGTACAGCTTCCACCAGCGGCCAAGCTTTCCCCTCCAGCTCCTCCCCGTGCTTTTGAAGCGCTCCATCAACGGCATCTGATATTTCGCGGACAGCATCTTCGTCCAGCTTGGGCAGCTCGGAGGCAAACGACGCGAGCGCTACGTGGTAGTGGGGTGCTAGCTCGCCAAGCAGTTTAAACATCTCTAGGACAGCGGCGGCGCACTCCGCCCTGGAAACCCTTTGCACGGCAGCAGCGGCAGCGACGAGCGCGGCTTCCGCCTCCCAAGCCTCCACCCCCTCGCCGAGCCCCCTAGCCTCGGCAACAGAGAGGGCGAGACCCAAAGCGTAGAATCTTTCGTCCGGACGAGCGCCTCTTTCGCGCCAGGTTTTCTCTAGCTCTTTGATTTCTTCTGCCGCTTCCTTATAGCAACGAGCGAGGGGGCGCGCAAGCGTGTGCGGGCTGTAAAGCGCCACTCTGAGGATTAGCGGTGGGATTACGCCGCCTGCGAGCAGGTAATCATCTGCTTCGCAGGGCTCTAAAGCCTCGCTGGGCAGCGCCTTGGGCTGTGAAGCTGCTACAAGCGGAGCTCGTGGGTGCCACGCGAGGGCGGAGCCGGCTACTAGTGCTAGCCTGCGCCAGCAGCTAGATGCGTAAGCTTCGAGTGCCGCTGCGAGCCTTTTACCAACGAAATCCGGCAGCCTTTCGGGAACAGGCACCTCTTCTTCCTCACGTAGTATCTCGTGCCAAGCCCAGCCTAGCGCTCCCGTGAGCTCCTCCAGCTCTCTGTACTCTAGGCTGCATAGCTCTTCTAGCATCTCCTCGACGAGATCCTCGTGCAGAACGCTGAGCCACTTTGCTAAAGGCTTTAGCTCCTCCACTTTTAAGCTCCTGAGCCTAACCCCCTTGAGCCGCTCGGGATCCGGTAGGCGCCACCCCCCTCCCTCCAGAGCGGCTTTCACAAGGTAGGTTGCACCCTCCGGTATTGGACCGAAAACAGCGTGGAGGATTAGGGGGGCAGCCGCCATCATCGCCAGATCCCCACTACCCTTGAGGAGGACGCTCCACAGGTAGTACGTGAGGAAGAGCTTCGGCTTCCCCTTCGCCTCCCTGAGGGCCGTTTGAACGTCCTCCACGCTGCACTTCTTCTCGCGGAGCGTTAAGCCTGCGTACTTGGCGACGAGCGTGTAGCCGCCCTCGAACCTCGCGATGCTTTCAGCCAGCTCCTTGAAGCTGCCGGTGCAACCCGAGTACGCTTTAACGACCTCCTCGAGGAACTGGGGGTCGTGTAGATCGACGCGGAGCGTGTAGCGCTCGAGCTCGTCCTTAAGCTCCGGGTTCCGCTCGATCACGCTCCGGTAAACGTCGTCGGGCAGGACGACGAGCACGCTCGCTCGCTCCACGCCCTTCAGCGTGAGGAGCTCCCGCAGCGTCTCCTCAACCAGGAAGCTCCCCACAGAGCTCCTCTCGAAGGCTTCCCGCACTTCGCGCGCGTAAGCCCCCGGCTTGTAGTAGGCTTGGAGCGGGGATGGGTCGTAGAGTACGAGGAACCTCTTCCCCGCATCCCTCACCAGGTTCTCAAGCCTCGAAGCCTTTCCCACGTCGAGCTTGCTCACAGAGAGGATGGCGTCGATCTGTCCATTCAGTAGCGCCCGCCAAGCTGTGTAGGCTGCAAGCGTAGACTTGCCGATACCCTTCGGCCCCTCGAGGACTACAAAGTCCCCCTCTAACCTCCTTACGACTTCTCCAGCCAGTTTTTCGAAGGGGCCCGCAGTCACAAGCTCCGCTTCAACCTTCCCCTTCTCCTCCAGGCTCGCGATCACCGGCCTACCCTTCTCCACTTTGAAGTTGGAGTAGAGCGAGCCTTTTTCCAAGTCGCCCGCGTAAAACAACCCTACACCGATCTCGAGGGCTTCAACCTTACTTTTCAACTTGTTCAGCTCCTCTTCGATCTCCCTGAGACGATCTTCGATCAACCGCTTCAACCGCTCCTCAAGCTCCTTGCCCACTAGCTTCTCCAGCTCCTTCCTCAGCTCCTCCCTCGTGACGAGCTCGCCGCTCGCCATCTTCGCCAGGTTCTCCACGAAAACATTGAACGTAGATGCGTCCATACCCCACTCCAGCGCCACCTGGTCCACTACAGCCTCCAGCTCCTCCCTATCCAGGTGGGGCGCCGCCTCCCTAGCCGCTGCAACCAGCCTCGCCAGCCCCTCGGCAACCTTGTTCCTCGCTTCAGGCCTTGACCACCCCTCCAGAACCCTCGAAGCGAAACCTTCAGCCTGCTTGACGGGAACTCCGCCGACCTTAGCCAGGAGCGCTTGGGCAGCCCCCTGGAGGTTTAAGCTGGCGAGAGCCGCAAGCAGCCGATCCACAGCCAACGCCACAGCAGCGCCAAAGGGCGCAGCCGCCAGCGCGATCAGCATCTTACCCGCAGCCTCCGCCAAGTAGTCCCTCAACCCCAGCCTGCCGGGGCTCAACTCCAATATCGCTTCCTTCGCTTTCCTCAGCTCCTCCAGCTTCTCACTGCTCCAAGCTCTCAAGAGGGTTGAAGAGTAGCCCTCAGCTTTGCACTTGTAGACCTCCCCCAACTTCGAGTGCTCCACTCTAGCGAGCTCCTTCACGTCCCCGCTGTACCTTTCTGCGGCTTCCCTGTAGAGCTGGGGGAGGTAGAGGAGCTGGACGCGCAGGTATGGCGCTTCCTTTTCGAGCATCTGCTTCAACGCGACAGCTTCGCACGAGCTCTCCGGCACGACCGCTATACGCGCCCCGCCGCTCCACCCCTTCAGCTTCCCGACGAGATCCACCAAGCTCTCGTACTTTACAATACTTTGTACATCGCCGGTTTTCTCCTCAAAGCCCTCGTAGACGTACGCGTGAGAGATGACCTGCTCCCCCGGCTCCATAAGGCGCTTAAGCAGCTCCGCTCTCGAGCAGCCGCAAGGCGCAAAGACGAAAATACCGCTATCGAGCTTCCCCAACCGCTCCACAACCCTGGAGAAGGCGCTGCCGACAAGCTGATTGTACGCGCTTGCGGCGCGCGCATCCCCCAACTTGGGAGAGCCGGTTCCCGAGCTGCTGGATGAACCTTGCACTACGCTGAGCGCGATCCACACCGCTAAATGCTTTACTGCACAGCGCGCTAAACGCGCGTTTCCCTTGAGAGAAGGTTTCGCGCTCGATCCCAAGCTTTCGCGCGTAGGAATGTACTACAGCAGCCTGCCGGGAACACTGGGGTTTCACCCCGCAACGCTGATAAGCATTTGCACCGCGGTTTCCTGTGCGTGGGGCTTGCTTGAAGCGTGTTGAATGGAGGAGGGTTCTCGTAGGCTTGGGGTTGCTCGGGTTGATCGTATCAGGCTACCTCGCTTACCTCCACTTCCAGAAGCCTTTGGTGGTGGTGGGTGTCGAGTATAGGAGTAGGGTGGATAGGGGTGGAAACCAGGAGTTTATAGTGGTTATCAACTCGAAAAACCCGATTCAATCGGCAGCTTTAGAGTTAAACGGGACCTCCATCCAGCTCTCGCTCGCCCGAGATTTTGGAAACGGCACGCTACTGTACAGGGCGAGCTTCAACCCCTCCACAATTTCACCCGAAGAGGGGGCGTTAACGGGTGAAGTTGTGGTTAAGGATCGGGAGGGGAACGAAGCTAGGTACCCGGTGAGTTTCCTCGCGAACCTAGAAGCCCCAGCGATAAAAGATTTGAGGGTTGAAGATTTGGGTTCGAACATATATCGGGTTTCAGCCCTCATCGAAGAGCCCAACTTGAAAGAAGCTTACCTCGAGCTCCCCAACGGCAGCCGAACCCCCCTGGTTAAAGCAGACGGCAGATACGCGGCCAACATCACGGGAAAAGACAAGAGATTCGCCCTCAAAGCGGTGGATAAGTACGATCTAACTTCGCTCGTCCAGGTGGAAGTTACCCCTAGGATGCTGTTCGAAAGCTGGCTCCCCCCAAGCTTCGATCGAAGCTTAAGCTTGAGCCTATTCGATTCAAGCCAGCTTTTCGCGGAGATCTTCGAGAGCGATAAGATGCTAGCCCGAGACATCCTAACCCTAGCCCACGCGAACGGTTCGCGCGTACCGAAAAACTTAGCGTACGTGGTTCTCGACCAGATAGAAAGGGATAGGAGGGTTAGCGGTTCTAGAAAAACCGCTTTAGTAAGGGAAGTTCTACTTATCTTTCTTTCCTTCGGCAATGGGATCCAAAGGCTATCCCAAATCTACACTCTCAACAACGCTACATACTATTTTGGAAGCGGAGAGAAATTGATGAAAGAAATAGGAAACAATACTCTCTCCTTTTGCATAGAGAAGCTGGAAGAAAACGAGGGGATCAATATCGATTTTGAAAACGCGAGGGTGCACGCAAGCCTCTTGAGATTGGCGAAGCGTGTTCCAAGCATTTTAAAGTACCCTAAAGAGTGGAGGGAGGGGGCGGTACAAGCTGACGACCTCGGCTATAAAGTTGGGATAGCCAGCCAAAACGAAGCAAAATACTGGGATGTTGTGGAGAGAGCGGTGAAGTACATCGTAGACAAGCTCGATAGAGGAGAAGCCGAGTACGAGCTAAACATACCTGACAAAAAGATAGAAGCCTGGTACAGGAGGCAAAGGTTGCTCCCAATCGACTTGTTTGAGATCGATATTGTGAGCGGGTGGCACAACATCATTTACGGTGAAATAACGCCTAGCGTGGAAATAGGTTGGAGAAATGTTATGCCAGATTCGAGGGTTGGAGGTAAGACTCCTCAGCAATGGTTGGAAGATATGGCTAAAAAAGATTTCAGAGAGAAAACTCTAAGGTATTTGCTTGCGATAGATGAAGCGGTTAGAGGGCATCCTGCTTATGGTGAGTGGCTAAATTCGGATGCAGCTTATAAAAAACTTTTTGGCAATACGGTAGAAAAGGATCATGTGATTGTTTCTTTTGATGGTTTAATGAAAGAGGATGAAGTTGCTGTTTTCATCCAGGGTTATCCAAGGGCACTGTCAAGAGGGTTTATTCCATGGCGACTTGAAGCAGTAGTTCCTATGGAGGAACAGACTTGCCCACACTACTCTGTCCTTGTTGCAAGGGTTTTCGGAAGGGCTGCTCTCGTTTTAACCGATAAGTATCCAAACAGTAGGGGTTATCATAGCGAGCCTTACGTGATAATTTCTCCCCAGCTTTATGAAAAAATTTCTCAGTACGGGAAAACAACTTTGCCTTACGCGTTTGGATGGTGGCAGTATGCTGAGCCTTTGATAAAAGACCATGTTGAAGGAAAGTATCCGTTAGACCTTCAAATTCGAAGGCCTGACGGAAAATGGGAAAGAATTAATCCTTAATTATGAAGGGGGGTAACACTGATACCTAGTATCGTAGGCGTAGACTGCTCCCTTATCTTACGCTTCCATAAACTTTTGCGTTCTTGGAACCTACCGCGTATTCGCGACAATGCCCTGCGTCGTAGCCAGTCTTATGCAGGGATCGCGCGCAAAGCCGAGAGAAGCTAAAGCGCAAAGGAGTTTCACCGTTAGAGGCGTGAAAGCATTGTGAGAGAAGGCTGTAGGAGTTCTTATCGAGCACCTGCCCGATGAGCGTTATCGGTGTGCATGCGAACGGGGCGGCTCACGCGCTGCTTAGCTCACTGCACCTGTATAAGCGAGCGCGCTGCTGTTTGCCAGCGTAGGGGTGGTTGTTGTGCGCACGGCCGTTAAAGCCGCCCTTGCAGCTTTGGCGGGCGCTCTCGCTGTCACCATGTACCTCGCTTACGATTACTGGTGTAAAACGAGCGCGCTTAGCGTCCTTCTCCGCTTCCCTATGGTCCATGAACGCGGCGTTTTTCTGGAACCCTGCGGACTACCTCATTCCGAGCGCGCGCTAGCTCCAGGTGAACCATGTAGCGTGCGCGCGCTAGCAGAGCTAACCTCTTCCACGACTCCACGGAAGCTCTCCAAAAGCTTGTCGAGCGAGCGCTCCAGCTCCTTATTCTCTTCCACAATAACCTTGTAACTTTCAGGTGCTGCCGTGTTGAGGTGTGAAACTGTGAACGTATGGGAGGCGTGAAATACGCGCGCTTCGAGACGGAAGAAGAATTGTTGAAAGATGTCTTGCGCTCGCTGCCCTATGATGCGTACCCTAAAGTTTCGGCAATTGGTGGAAAGAAGATAAGCCCGGACATCGACATCTTGCAAATTGCGCGAATCTCTCAGAACCAATTTCGTTTAATAGGTTACGAAATAAAGCTGATGAAATTCGATAAGAAGAGAAAAGGGCTAAGTTGGAACGGCTTCTACAGCGGGATAGGCCAAGCGCTTTTATACTTGAAAAACGGAGTCCACCGCGCGTTTTTGGTTTTAGGCTTCCACGAAAGCATCCCTGACGACAAAATAATCGATGGATTTCGGAGCTGGCTCCGGAATAAAAGGGATTTGTTGAAAAGGATGGTCGGAAGCTGCGTTTCCATCGGCACCTACCTTTACGAAGGAGGTTACCTCGCCTCCCCCATAGTCGAAGCGGAATACGACTTTTACCCGTCAGGCAGAGAAGTTGAGCTTCTTACAAATGAACTATTGCAAGGGAAATTTACTTTCAACAAAAAGCTAAAAGGAAGTTGAAGCGCGCAGTACGCTACCCCTCTACCTCGCCGACAACGTGCTCCTCGACGAGGCTTCCGCACTCCCAAACCGATGCGAGCACGAGCAGCCTGCCCCCCACTTTAGCCAGCTTGAGGAGGAGGCCCTCGCCCATGTAGAGCGTCGCGGAGCTGCCGTCCCGCTCGTAATCGCCCAAGCCGCCCACGTCCACCCTAGCTAGCGCGCGCTCCGCCTCCCGCCTAGCCTCCTCCGGCACGCTCACAAACGCGCCCTCGAGCCACCTGACCCTCACGCTCATCCCACTAGAGTACGCGGTATTTTAAGGTGGTAAGCGGTTTCAGCGGAGCGCGCAGTAAGCTAGCTGAGCATGTCGTAGAGCTTTCGGGCTGCGAGAAGCACGCCGACCACGCCGGCAAACGTGGATATGATAAGTCCCGCGGTGTCGAGCGACGTTTTAATCGAGACGTGCACGCTGTAGTAGGGGTTGCTCTCGTCTACGTGGAAATGCTCCGCCAACTGCTTCAAAGACTGAAGGAAATACCGCTCAGCGAAATCCTTCAGATAGTCGGCTGGAAAACGCGGTGAAATCATAAAACTCGCTAACACTAACATCACTGCCACTTTAAGTAGAGTCTCCAGTTTCACGCCAACCCCATCGGGTTCAACCTTATGTTTTTTCTCCCGCACAAAACTGATAAGCTCCTAAAGCACGCTAGAGTGTGCGTAGGGCTTACCTGTACGCTGGCGAGCGCGCGCGTTGTGAAGGCACTCCGTCCACTTAATCAACCCAAGAGCTAGAGAGAAAGAAAAATGATTTTGAATTTGTTTTTCATTTTTCTTCTTTCTTCGCGAACCACTTATCAGGGCTCTTCCCTATCGGCCAAGGGAAGTCGGGTTTCTCGCCGTAAACGTGAACTGTGTGCTCGCTCCCCCTCCATGTGGAATGTATTTCATCGCAACTACGGCTCCTGTGCGGGGGCGTGTAGCCTTCAAATTGCTTCTTCAGTAACCCCTCCTTTTTAACGAAGGATTCTTCGCTGCCCATTTCCCCCTGTACCTCTTCTTCAGCATAGAGCATATATGCTTTTTCGCTTAAGTAAACACGATTTTGAACACCCGTCTCGCATTCGTGGGCAGCGCGCTGTTAATAGCTCCGCCAATAGCTCCGCCGAGACTCAGCGAATCCGCCCGAGGTCTGTCGGTGCAGATTTCTTTGTTTAAGCAAAACTATGCAAGCTCCAAACACTGCTTTACTTAACGCAACGTGAGAGGCCGTGTGACAGGCAATCCGCTCAGGCAGCAAGATTCCTCCTTCTTACCCTTTAGGTCTGTTTTGAAACCCTTTGACGAGGTTGACTGTCGGCGCGTAATGCTGATAAGCTCCTGCACCGCGGTTTCACGTGCGCAGGGCCTACCTGTACGCTGGCGACCTGTTCAAGCCGCTGGACCTCTCGTGGGGCGAGCTGGTGGAGCTGGCGGAGAGGCCGGAGGCGGTGCTGGAGAGGTTCAGGAGGGAGATCGAGGAGCTGGCCGGCCCCGTGAGGAGCCTCAGGCTGCGGAAAGCGGTGGTGGCGGGGAGCGGCGAGGCGGTGGTCGAGTACGTGGCGGAGCTCGCTGGCGGGATGGCGAGCGGGGAGGCTTCGGTGAAGATCATATACGCGGAGGACCCGGCAAAAGCGCTAAAGGAGTTCTACGAGGGGGAGCGTGAAGCGACATAAATAGTGCACGCGCGTACCTGTCTCCAAGAAACTGACTGACAGCTTCCAAACTCTTTGCTAACAAGTGCCGCACAAGCGCTCGATGTTGGTTGGTGTGCTTGATCAAAATAAGCCCATATGACGCGCTAGGCGCTCCGTGAATAGCGCGCGCAAATCTCCTTTAACATTCCTCGATTAGATCATTTCTTGAGGATGAGACGTGCACGAGCACACGGGGAGTAAAGTTTTTTAGCTTCCTAAAGAGAACTTTCACGGCAAACATGGAAATAAAAGAACATGCTGAAGAATTTACTCACACTTTTGAAATCATAGATATCGAAGCAAATCTAGTTGATAAGGCAATACCTTTGGGTAAGGCTGATGAATTACCAATTTCAGAGATCAGAGAGGATTACTTTACAAGTCATACAATTTTCCCGGAAATGATTATTTTGAGAAGAGGAGACGATACTGGAATAATATCAGGAAATGGAATAATAAGAGTAATAGTAAGAAATAAATTACCAGAAGAAGCATTAAAAATTTTTAATAAATTAATTAAAATCACAAAAAAGTTAAGGGAATTTGATGAAAACACACAAATATTCGACTTCGACATTACTTTAATACTCTATTTTGAAAGCAAATATGGAGCTAAAAGTACTATAATTGGATTTTTTGGTAAAGATAAATTAGATTTATTAGAAAAAATTATAAACGAAAAAATTACAGCTCTATATTTTGGTATCTATTTACGAGATTTCGGTTCAAGAGAAGAGAAAGATCTCATAGACATAGATATAGAACCTGCAAGCAGAGATGTAGAAAAACTCTATTGGTTAAGAGTACGTAGAAGCGTAAAACATACAGCGGGAATCGATAATCTCAAAAATTATATATATGAGATGGAGAAAAAAGCGTGCTCAATAGTGAGCAACCTAGAGGTGATGACAAATGATTAGCAGAAACACAATTAGTAATCAAGCTATGTATCAGCAGAATAGATCAATAAAAAGTGAAGATTATCGTAGACTAACCAATATATTAACATATAGTGCTTTGCCAGATTTGTTTACTAAACTAAGTGATGAAGAAAGGTCAACTAGAAATATCAGTAAAATTATTTACTTTTGTGTTCCAAGCGTGCGTGTGATCATCCATGAGCGCGGGCTTGCACCTTTCAAAGAATCGGAAAAAGATAGAGCTAGTATAGAGATTGATTTGCATGAGCTTGACGTTCTACAGAAAATAATAAAGCTAGAAGAAACTATCGATAAATCGGCTCTTATAAATCCAGACGCTTTTAAGTTAAAAGTTAGAAGGGAAGAAGAAAGAGATGAGCTTATAAAATTGATAAAAGCGCTAGAGTTAAAACTTAATAGCGTTAGAGGGACAGAATATGAAAATCTTTACAGAGAGGCCTGGAGAAATGCCAATCTATCTTTAGTAGAGTATTGGAAGGCCCGGCTCGGCGAGCTAGTTAAAGCGCTGGAAGCTGCGCGCTCGCGAGGTAGTGGCTGCGAGGTGAACGATCTCCTGCAGGTTTTGAAGACTGTTGGCGAGCTGGAAAAGGTTTACGGGTTCGCTGCGGCGGGGCGAGCGGGCGGGGGTGGCTTGAAGGCGGAAGGCCTGCTGGTTATCCGAGAGTATGTTAAGGAAGCCCATTACAAGCTTGTAACTGGCGGCGACCCAAGCAACCTGCTCGAGGAAGCTTTGAGCGTAGCTAAAGCTCTGGAGGAGCTGGAGGCGTTGGCTGAGAAAGGGGTTCGGATCGTTAACCTCGAGGACCTGGAGGTGGTGGGCTACGTTGACGGGGTGCCGATCTACACCCTCAGGCGGAGAGATAGTCCTGATAGATAGGGATCCGGTGAAAGTCTTTATCGAGAAGCGGGGAGGCCGCGAAATTCACTACTTCTACTGGAAAACCGATCTCTATAAGCTGTTCGACTACGAGCCCGTAACCCTGTTGGACGGTCTTCTTTGTACTCGCTATCACTGGAGGGGGCTCGTCCTCTGGACCGACCCCATAGTGAGGGAGAAGCCCCTCATGACGTTCGCGCTGGGGGTCCACACACCCCTCGCCTACTCGAGAAGCTGGCTCGTCTGGGTGGCGTACCGCCTTAAAGACCTCACGCCAGCTGAGAAGATCTGGCTCGGCTTCTACCTGAGCGCCCTCAACGCGCTGCTGCAGGGGGTCCTGAAGCTCCCGAGGGAGGAGGATGAGTTTCACGGTTACATGGACAAAGCGGTAGAAGGGGAAGTTCCCGAGCAGTACAGGTTCAAGCCGTCCGAGTGGGCCTTCCTCATCGTGGTAGGCCCCCTTCCTGAAAAGCTGCCGCGCGAGATAAGGGAAAGGCTCAAGGAGTGCAGCGAGGGGAGCCAAGCTAAGCTCGCCAGCTAAGCTCGCTAAGCTCGCCAGCTCACGCACGCAACCCTCGAATAGCGCACGGACTGCACTGGCAGCTTCGGGGAGCTTGCGGGATTGTACCGTAAAACATATTCCAAAGGAAGCACGTTGCTTCGTGCTCCTCAGGATTCCTTAAACGCTGGCTTGATCTTATTAAGGAAAGCTACAATGTTACGCATTACCAGCGCGCTAACCTCCTAAAGGGCACGCGCGTAGGCCGTCCTGCTGTCGGACGCTACCAGCACTCCGTCCTCGCACTTCACATGTATGCACAGGGTCGCCGCTCTGCCACCGTAGCGTGGTCGCGCCCAGCCGAATAAATGTTTTACTGCAGTGAGCGACCAGGGTAGCGCCGGTAGCGCGAAAATAAAGCGCGCGATCGGGGCGTTGCACGCTTTCAGCTTAGCGCGCTAACAGGTGTAAAAACAAGGAGTGCACTCGGCTACCAGAAAACGCTAAAACAATGATCAAATTCAAAGAAGCCCTATACTAGCCAAAGGAGAAGCATACGGAGAAGCACTGCTAGAAACATGCGAGCCAGAAACGGCGCAGCGCGCATGCCGGTGCAAATCGCATCGCGTAAAGCGCGTTGGGCATTAACTCGTCCCACCTGTTTCTCGCTGCGCGCTCTACGCGCCTGCTGCTGCACTATAGGAGGGGGTTGGGGGGGTGCGTGCTTGCCGGCGCGCTGATTTCATCCCCTTTCAGATGCTCCTCTAAGCACTGGTAACCGTAGCTCAGCTCTAGGTTCTTAAGAGCGGGCAACCTCTCCCTCAGTTTAGCTCTAACTTCCCCGTCCAGCTTGATCCACTCGCTTAGGATATTTAGCTCGACGACAACCCCCACATCCATGACTTTGCGGAGCAGCTCTAGGAACTTGTCCAGCTCCTCCGGTATGACGACCGTTTCGAAGAGGTTCTCCTCCCGGAGAAGCCTCCTCCCGATGTCGGTCCTATCGGGGATCACGTGAACGTCCTTGGAGAGCTCCCCGTAGATGCCCTCGTAGATCGTTTCCACCGGGTTCGGGATCGGGTGGAGGATCTCCCAGCTCTCAAGCTGTTCAACAATGGTTTTGAGGTCGGGGACCAGCCTCCTAAGCTCCTTATCCTCGAAGATGGGGGCGAGAATATCGAAGATGCCGCCCGATACTCTCTCGAGCTCCTCCTCCTTCTCCGACTTCAGTTTGAAAGCGTCGTTAAAGAAATCTAGGATGCTTACTTTCCGTCCGTCAATTTTCATCTTCTTAGCCTTTTCCTTCAAAACTTCCGCGTTCTCCCTGAACCTCTTGTGGGCCATGCACTCCCAGAAAGCACCCCTGATCAGCAGCTCGAGCGTATTCCTCAAGAGCGTGTGTACGCCGCGTTGTGGTAGCCGGCTAAAGCCTCTATGAGCGACCTGTGAGCGGCGAAGAAAGCCTCGAAATGGTAAGTGAGGAACGCGGACCTCTGGTGCCAGCTCGCTCTGCTGCTAAGGCAGAGCGGGGCTAGGTACATGAGCTCGTGAATAGAGTCGTGGGCTTTCACAAGCCTATCCAAGTTGGCTCTCCTTATCGAGGTTTGGATGTTGAAGATCTCCAGCTCCGCCAGGATGTGATTAAAGACCTCCTTTATTACGCCCTCTTCCGCCATCCCCATAGCGTCTTTCTTAGCGATATGTTAAGGATGGCGCGTTACTGCGCAACGCCCAAATGTACGGTAACGTGGCATGCTGGTCGACTGTCTACGCGCATGAATGGTCAAAAGGCTTCCACGAGCGTGAACGTCACAGTAACCTAGCTTAGGAGGCCACAGTTTTTGTGGGAGTCACAGTTCTTAGAAGGTTAAGCTCAGTTTGCGCTGCGTTAAGGCCTTTATAAGCCTCGGCGCTTAACGTCTTGTGAGCGGGGGTAGCGAAGTAGTTGTCGAGCTCCCGAGCGGCTCGTGGCTCAGCCTTAGGCGCCACATCGCCGGTAGGCTCGGCGAGCTCTTCGCGCTCGCGTGGTTGGCGCAACGGAGAGTGCCGGAGGGCGAAGTCTGGGGCTTAAGGAGGGGTGTGGGGCCCGTCAGCCGCGAGCTCTCCCTGTGGAGCCCCTCGGAGGAGCCCGGCTCCTGGAGGAAGTTCAGCTTCCCCGTCCTCCGGCTGCTCGACGCGATGTCACCGCCGAGTGCCTCTTCGTTCTTCGGGCTGCCCCGCAGCTTCTGGGAGGAGCTGAAGCACCTGCTCTCCGCCTGGGTTCCGAGAAAGGAGGAGTTGGACGAAGTTGCGCAGCTCATTCTCGCATTCTCGGAGAGGCGCGAGTGGCCTTGGCCCCTCTCGAGGGAGACGCTGGCGCGGAAACTGGAGCTGCTACACCCGGGCGTCGGGGCGGAGGAGGCTCTCGCCGCGGAGATCGCTGAGGCGATCCGCATGGTTCTGAACCCTTTAGCACCGTTTCGGGCATTCAAGTGCCCTCCTGGAGGGTTCATAGGGCCGTCTATGAGAGACTCCGCAGAGAGGTCCCAGGTATCGTCAAGACCCCAGGGCTCCTGGAGAGGATAGATGAAGTAATCGATCGAGCGTACGGCGAGCACGATCTCGGCGTGAAACCCGACCCCGCGAGCTTTAACCGCCTGCTGAGGGCTCTGTGGCTGGAGTCCGGCGACATTTACGATACTAGAACCGGAAGGTTCTTGGGAACCAGCCGCGAGGAGAGAGAAAAGTTCGAGTGGGAGCCGCTCGTGAACCCCTCCTTCGAAGAGGGGTACTTGCTCGAGGTACCCGACGACGCGTTGATGCTGGCAACACTCCACCACCTGCTGGACGCCGCCACATACTGCCTCATCAACACGTATCCTCCTATCACAGCGGAGAGAAGCGACCTGATGATCGACTGCGCCGTACGGGCGATCTCGCCCTACCTCTACCAGCTCGAGAAGCTGAAAACCACATGGGGTACGCCCTACAAGCAGGTGCTCGACAACCTCATCGCGGAGCTAAGGAAGAGGAGGCGGTGGCTGTACACGCTGCGCCTCAAGTACGTCAGATCTAAAGGACTGCGGCGCGCTGAAGAGAGCGAAGAGGATAAGGGAAGCGGAGAAGGTTGCGACGCTTACGCGAGTCCTTTCCGATGCGTGCAGGAAGCTCTACGCGAAGCGCATCTTCTACGTAAACGGGTGGCTCCTACCCGGAGCCGCTGCCGTCAGGAAGACTTACAGCGTGTGGAAGCGAGGGGAAACCGTTGAAATGACCAGCCTAGATGATAAAATCAAAATATTAGCTAGCAATTCGAAGGAATTTCTAGAGAAAATAAACCATTCTTTAATGAATAGAGACGATACACGTTAGCGCGCTGTTTTCGCCTTTCCTTCAGCGCGCGCCAGTGGACAAAGGACATAAAGCAGCAAAGAGTCTTAAGATGAGCCGAATGCCCGTGCTCGTCGTTGCCAATATTATAGGATTTAAAAATGGAAGCTATTATGCAAATATAAATGATGTTTGCAGTCTTCTTCCTCACATAAAGGAGGGCGGAAGTATAAAATTTTACATTATTGAGGTTAGAGACGAAAGCGGTAAGCTGATAAATAAATTCAAACCATTTAGAGAACTTTCGTTAAAAATCGATACATATCTTTACTATAATAATTGGTATAAATGCATATGCATTCCGGTAGACCTCGCATCAGGACTTAATATAGGCGTTAATTACCGGATAGCTGTTATTCTCACCGCCTATGAAGGGATGCCGTTACTGCCCTTCGAAATAAGACCTTTAACTTATGATGCTAGAAATGTTCTTGAAAGCCTTTCGAGAATCCAAACAAACTTACTTATGTTATGCCTTAAACAAGCAGCGCTCAACAAGGCCGTCAGCTACCTATGGGATGCCAATTTCCGGTTAGAGGAGGGAGACATTGAAGGCGCAAGAGTTTCCGTGAGAAACTCGCTCCAAGTATTGTTAGATGAATTCATACCAGTGATAGAGGTTAGGGAAGAGAGTGAGAAATTCCCAGAAAAGCTCAAAGGGTTAATAAACAAGCTTAAGGAGTTCGTCCACTACGGAGGACCTCATCCAGGTCCTGCACCAAAGATTACTACTGAAATGGTGATTTCGATAACAATAGAACTGGTAAAATACCTAGCGAAAGCACTCGATACCAGCACCATATCTATAAAGCCCTCTGCTCAAGAGCAAGCGAAGGGGCAGTAGTCTCAAAGATTACTCAGCCTACGGAACATCTCAAGCATAAGCGCGGGATCCTCGGTGTGGACGGGTACGAGCTCCTTCGGCTTCGCCATCTGAATTAGCTTGGCGAGCTCGTGGGGGTAGTAGTGGCCCGAGACCCTCAGCCTGTACGGTTGGAGGCCGAGCCTCCGCAGCCAGCCCAGCGCCACCGTCTCCTCAACGCCCTCCTCTCCCTCGTGCTCGGAGAGCATGAGCAGCGCCAGCCCGCCCCCCAGCTCAACCTCCCGCGCAGTATCCCTCGCGAACTCCACCAGCTCGTAGAGGTCCGCTACAACCGCGCAGCCGCTCGGGTCCCTCAAGTCCTCGTAGCCGGCCAGCTCGATGAACGAAGGCCGCTCGGCGAGCGAGGGGGCCCTCAGCAG
>Ga0326760_1000679_pt1 | contig 16962 bp, 7 predicted proteins | sample GCREP_S_FD_207668 | JGI IMG/M metagenome (GOLD analysis project Ga0326760, IMG submission 207668) | Hot spring sediment microbial communities from Geyser Creek Basin, Yellowstone National Park, WY, United States - GCR.EP_S | ecosystem: Environmental > Aquatic > Thermal springs > Near-boiling... | reverse complement strand
AAAGTTTAAAATCTCTTTTTGCTTCCTCATTTTTATTTTTCTCCTTCTTTTAAACTACTTAAGATTTTACTTCTACTAGTTCTTTTTACTATCCCATTAAAAAACCCCGCTTTTACCTTTATCAATTGCCAAAGACCGTTTTTTAAGCTTATACAACAAATTTTTTCAAAAATCAACAAAGTTTAACAAAACGCAGTGAATCAAAAACATCAAGAAGCTTTCTGACTACTACGAAGAGTCTACTAACCTTTTGGAATAGGTTTAAGCCTTTCTTCAAGGAGCTTTCTGAGCTTTCGCCTTTTCTTCCAACGGGCAAGATAAAAGCTTATAAAAGGGATAGAAATCCTACCAACTAGCCATACAATGAAGAGCACAAAACCAATGGGAAGCAGTAAAAGAAAAAGCCACCAGAAGTAGTAGCCTATTAATATGTATAAAAGAGCTATTAAAACCGTAGGCATACTGAAAGTTTAGACATGAATTTCTCGATTGCAATTGCTCTATAGTTAATAGGTAATTTTTCAGCTAGCTCTTTGCCGTGAGGGAAAGCGTCTAAAACTTTAGACCCTTACCGAAGCTTAGAAGTTAGCTCAAGCCGATATGTGAGCAGCCTTCATGACCATAGGGAACTTGACAATTGTCTAACTCCACACGGTGAATTAGAAACTCAGAAGGCTCGGCTTGCTTGTAATTTTGCAAAGAACAACTTTCAACTCCACACGGTGAATTAGAAACTTGGAAGTCTCACAAGCTTTTGACCTTGGTTCTTGTTCTTTCAACTCCACACGGTGAATTAGAAACGGGTAGCAAGAATTTTTTCAATATCAATTTTTTCAATCTTTCAACTCCACACGGTGAATTAGAAACACTATTTGCATCGATGACCCAAATTTCTTTATCGCCTCTTTCAACTCCACACGGTGAATTAGAAACTTTTGACAAGCTCAATGATTTTGACGATCTCGATGACCTTTCAACTCCACACGGTGAATTAGAAACACTTAGTACCCCCGGGAGGACTCGAACCTCCACCTTCCTTTCAACTCCACACGGTGAATTAGAAACCCATGGCAACACGGGCTAATGTGCTGGTTAAAAGCACCTTTCAACTCCACACGGTGAATTAGAAACTTACTTGTCAAGTCCCTTTCCTTAATAGCTTGTCTCTCCTTTCAACTCCACACGGTGAATTAGAAACAAAGAGCCCCTATGCCATAGCGGGAAAGCACTATGTGCTACTTTCAACTCCACACAGTGAATTAGAAACAGTTCTACACCAATTTGCCATCCGAGCCATGCCAAGATCTTTCAACTCCACACGGTGAATTAGAAACAATACTAGTCCAAACAAGCCTTATTTTATAATCCGTCTTTCAACTCCACACGGTGAATTAGAAACGTCGCAATATGTCGTTCATTAATTCAGCGTTTTCAACTTTCAACTCCACACGGTGAATTAGAAACCGGATGAGAACCAACCTTATTTTATTGTTAGATGGAGCTTTCAACTCCACACGGTGAATTAGAAACTAGTCGTCGTCAGCCCATCCTGTTTTACAAGGCTGTTCTTTCAACTCCACACGGTGAATTAGAAACCGCCGTCTATATTCCAGTAAAGAATCCTGTCTTTGAACTTTCAACTCCACACGGTGAATTAGAAACTGAGGAAAAAATAAAAGTCGAATTAAGTCAAAGAAATCTTTCAACTCCACACGGTGAATTAGAAACCAATAAATTGATCAGATAAAAATTTAGCTCCGTTGTAGCTTTCAACTCCACACGGTGAATTAGAAACAGATAGCTGGTGATTTGAACATGATAGCTCAGGGAGCCTTTCAACTCCACACGGTGAATTAGAAACAAGAAAGTAAGTAAGCTGTTAGATGAATTATTTGATAACTTTCAACTCCACACGGTGAATTAGAAACAATTCCCCTTTTAACAAAAGGGGGGAGAACTGTCCAGCTTTCAACTCCACACGGTGAATTAGAAACCAGGAAGAAAAAATTGAATACGTTTGTGATTTCATTACTTTCAACTCCACACGGTGAATTAGAAACCTTAATGAAACACTAGAAAAAAGAATTTCAAGTTTACCTTTCAACTCCACACGGTGAATTAGAAACCTAAAACATATGCTACACCTCTTGCGGCTCTAAAAGTCTTTCAACTCCACACGGTGAATTAGAAACAAAAACAAAAGGAGGTGGAGATATGGAGAAAAGAAAAACTTTCAACTCCACACGGTGAATTAGAAACATAGCTCTTGTGTATGATTGTGATGGATGTCAACATCTTTCAACTCCACACGGTGAATTAGAAACCTAAATTTATTTTTCGCTATAATATTAGAATTTGCAGACTTTCAACTCCACACGGTGAATTAGAAACCCAGAGCATCCGCAGTGCATCAGAAAAAAACTTAGGGCTTTCAACTCCACACGGTGAATTAGAAACAGCTACGCTCCGGGGGAAATACCACAGCCTTACGGCCTTTCAACTCCACGCGGTGAATTAGAAACTTGTGCAACCAATTGATTATCGAGGTAGTAGAAACCCGTCTTTCAACTCCACACGGTGAATTAGAAACTCTGGCCTGGATGGTATTTATACTTTTCAATGAGAACTTTCAACTCCACACGGTGAATTAGAAACCGGTAGCCCAGCCGTCAGGCTTGATATTCAAGCAAGGCTTTCAACTCCACACGGTGAATTAGAAACAGGACAAAGCAATTGTTCCTAAATTCGTAGCCTAGTTCCTTTCAACTCCACACGGTGAATTAGAAACAGAAATTGAACATGGTGAAGAATGCGAAGTATTAGGACTCTTTCAACTCCACACGGTGAATTAGAAACCTTTATCTTGCAAAATTTCAAACAATTCATTTATATCTTTCAACTTTCAACTCCACACGGTGAATTAGAAACCGAATATGCACTTAAAATTAATGGACTGGTTCATACCTTTCAACTCCACACGGTGAATTAGAAACGGAGCAAAAACAAGCAAAGCGCAAGAAGCTATTCAAAGATTAGCTTTCAACTCCACACGGTGAATTAGAAACGCTTTCAACTCCAAATCGCAAAAGAGTTTATATATTCACTTTCAACTCCACACGGTGAATTAGAAACACTAAAAACCTTCCTGAGAAGTCCAAATCTTCTCAGGACTTTCAACTCCACACGGTGAATTAAAAACTGCTCTCAGTAGCTTTGCAATAGTCGTAAAGTCTGACTTTCAACTCCACACGGTGAATTAGAAACTAAGAATATTGTTGATTTGTTTAGTCAAGAATGTGCCTTTCAACTCCACACGGTGAATTAGAAACAAAATCGAAGAATTTTTTTATGAAGAGGAAACAGATCTTTCAACTCCACACGGTGAATTAGAAACAAAAATGACTCATTTAGTAAGAAACCTTTTGCTTTGTTGTACTTTCAACTCCACACGGTGAATTAGAAACCTTTATTTTAAGTTAAAATAATTTTAAAATTTTTTGCTTTCAACTCCACACGGTGAATTAGAAACGTATACGGTTTCTTGCTCTGTTGTTTTGTCGGTATATAATACTTTCAACTCCACACGGTGAATTAGAAACGAGGGGGGTGGGGTTATGGAAAAAAATTTAGAAAAATCTTTCAACTCCACACGGTGAATTAGAAACTAAAGCTTCTCAACATCACCAGAATAAGTCACAGCTCTTTCAACTCCACACGGTGAATTAGAAACCCGATTGAAACGATACGAGACATAATAACGAGTCCAGAGCTTCTTTCAACTCCACACGGTGAATTAGAAACAAAGTTTGAAAAGGGTTTTAGATGTATAGTTGAAATTCTTTCAACTCCACACGGTGAATTAGAAACAAATGCCACCGATATAGATTTCGTTCTAAAATGGAACTTTCAACTCCACACGGTGAATTAGAAACTTAGAAGAAATCAAACAATGCATCGAAGAAGTTTTTGATGATTCTTTCAACTCCACACGGTGAATTAGAAACAATTAAGACAATGTTTCGAAAACGCTGGAGCTACTTACTTTCAACTCCACACGGTGAATTAGAAACCAGTTTGATTCCCTTTTATCCGGGCTTGATTAAGCCCTTTCAACTCCACACGGTGAATTAGAAACCAATAAAAAAAACCTACGAAAAAGACCTCGAAAACATAACCTTTCAACTCCACACGGTGAATTAGAAACAGATATATTTTTATTGCAGTTAAAAAAGAGAATTTACTTTCAACTCCACACGGTGAATTAGAAACCCTTTTTTCCTACCCGAAGAGGTTAGGACTCTCCGGGTCTTTCAACTCCACACGGTGAATTAGAAACCTCCTCGGGGCTCCTTAGGGCTCCCGTGGGGCTCCTCTTTCAACTCCACACGGTGAATTAGAAACATCAATTGTTTTCAAAGGAATTACTTTGCTTCTAAACTTTCAACTCCACACGGTGAATTAGAAACTCCGTTGCGTTCCAAGTATCTTCCAAAGTTAACTACCTTTCAACTCCACACGGTGAATTAGAAACTTTTAGCGGACTATCGGACCAACAAAGGGGAAAATCTAACTTTCAACTCCACACGGTGAATTAGAAACAAAGTAGGGTTCGGACTGAAACTTTAATTAAAAAAGCAACTTTCAACTCCACACGGTGAATTAGAAACTTTAGCGAAGAAGTCAAGTTTTGAATTGTTGAGTTTTACTTTCAACTCCACACGGTGAATTAGAAACCTGGGTTGGGCTGGTTGGGGTTCTCTGGGGCTTCCCTTCTTTCAACTCCACACGGTGAATTAGAAACGGAAAACCCAAAGTGAAGACCCAATAGATGAAGTTTTCTTTCAACTCCACACGGTGAATTAGAAACACAAAGCCACACGCTCCAAGCCCTCAACTAACACTTCCTTTCAACTCCACACGGTGAATTAGAAACACCTTGGGCTGAGGTTTGAGAACGGTTGGAAGCTTGACTTTCAACTCCACACGGTGAATTAGAAACGCGCTTGGCGCTGAGGAAATTTACTTCCTCGCTCATCATCTTTCAACTCCACACGGTGAATTAGAAACAACCTGTGTTTTTAGTGAAGAAGGTTTTGGTGTTAGATGCTTTCAACTCCACACGGTGAATTAGAAACTTTTTCACTCACTGCAAGCGGTATGAAAGAGTTTGTAGCGCTTTCAACTCCACACGGTGAATTAGAAACTGAGTGGCAGTTTCAGTGGCTTGAGGAAGTAAAGACTTTCAACTCCACACGGTGAATTAGAAACAAGGATGTAGAGATAAAGATTGCTGTTCCTACTGGTTCTTTCAACTCCACACGGTGAATTAGAAACTAAGATGTGTGAGTCTAATGGGACGGTAGCGGATTTCTTTCAACTCCACACGGTGAATTAGAAACCGCGGAAGTGGATTGAGAGAGCTAGTTGAATCTTACTTTCAACTCCACACGGTGAATTAGAAACCTACAGTTGTAGCATTCAACTTCTGCACGCAAAAAATCTTTCAACTCCACACGGTGAATTAGAAACTTGGATACGGTGGATAGGTTATGGAAGGAGAAGGTGTCTTTCAACTCCACACGGTGAATTAGAAACCTATTTTATACGGAGCAATCTTCATTTGGAAAATTTGCTTTCAACTCCACACGGTGAATTAGAAACTTGAATATGATTTGAGTAATTCTTAAAGAGCTCCTCTTTCAACTCCACACGGTGAATTAGAAACATTTAAAAAATCAACATAAACTCGAAGCAGAATAATCTTTCAACTCCACACGGTGAATTAGAAACTGGAGTAAAAAAAAATTAAAAGGGGGGTGGGGTTACTTTCAACTCCACACGGTGAATTAGAAACGACTTTGTAAGAAAAATAAATTTGAAAGGTTCATTCAAACTTTCAACTCCACACGGTGAATTAGAAACGAAAAATGTTTTTATTTTGATAAAATGCTTGCTGATCTTTCAACTCCACACGGTGAATTAGAAACCTTTTAGCTTCTGTCTCCGCTTCAATCAATCTTTGTAACTTTCAACTCCACACGGTGAATTAGAAACTTATTTGAAGCAAAAATCAAAAAAGAGGAGGTGGAGCCACTTTCAACTCCACACGGTGAATTAGAAACTATATTCGACTTGCTTCATAATTCTAGAAGCATCAAATCTTTCAACTCCACACGGTGAATTAGAAACTAATGCTTAAAACCTAACATGCTCGGTTCAATAATCGTCTTTCAACTCCACACGGTGAATTAGAAACAAAAAACAAAATAAGACAAAAGCTTGACCGCCTCATCTTGCTTTCAACTCCACACGGTGAATTAGAAACAGAAAATTCGAGAAAACTTGCGAAAAAACGAGAAAAGCTTCTTTCAACTCCACACGGTGAATTAGAAACATGGGTTGGAAGTTGGTATAAAAAATATGACTGAGGCACTTTCAACTCCACACGGTGAATTAGAAACTCAAGAGAGACGTTTACAGTATCCCTGATAATTTGCTTTCAACTCCACACGGTGAATTAGAAACATCTGAGTTTGTTCTTTAAAATTAATTCATTAAGTACTTTCAACTCCACACGGTGAATTAGAAACGTATGGACAAAACGTCTGAATACGACACCATGGCACTTCTTTCAACTCCACACGGTGAATTAGAAACAAAAAGAAACAATCCTTCCCAGGGAGTCCGAACCTCTCCTTTCAACTCCACACGGTGAATTAGAAACTTAAACATCCTGTTGTTCGAATATTACGAAAATTGTTCTTTCAACTCCACACGGTGAATTAGAAACACAGCCTTGTTTTTCCTCACAAAGAAAAGATCTTGTATCTTTCAACTCCACACGGTGAATTAGAAACACAATTATCGGTTTGGAATTAGAACAATGCCAAATGGCACTTTCAACTCCACACGGTGAATTAGAAACACATTAATGTTCCGATGACCCTAAATGCTACGGAGACACTTTCAACTCCACACGGTGAATTAGAAACTTAAATGGAGTGGTTTAGCTGAGTTATGCCAAGTTTACTTTCAACTCCACACGGTGAATTAGAAACATATTCAAGCACTTCGAAATAAGTAGCTGTGTTCAGCTTTCAACTCCACACGGTGAATTAGAAACAGAAAACTGTTAGAAGGTTCGGAGTTTGTGGCGGCGGTCTTTCAACTCCACACGGTGAATTAGAAACCTGCAATTTTCACAATCTTGATGTTTACAATTTTCGATCTTTCAACTCCACACGGTGAATTAGAAACCAAGAAAAAAGAAAGGAAGGAGAAAAATTACCACAGATGTTCTTTCAACTCCACACGGTGAATTAGAAACTTAGTTAAGAATGTTGTTAATTTGTTTAGTCAAAAATGCTTTCAACTCCACACGGTGAATTAGAAACCTAATCTACCGTGTGGAGTAAAAAACTAAAGCAAGGAGGCTTTCAACTCCACACGGTGAATTAGAAACCTATGGCAGAACTTAAATACATAACTTTGTGGAAAGACTTTCAACTCCACACGGTGAATTAGAAACGTTCCGAGCTTGAATATGATCTAAGTCAGTTATAGCTCTTTCAACTCCACACGGTGAATTAGAAACAAATTCTATTGTCCTCGGTTTTTATAAAACTTGCCTCCTTTCAACTCCACACGGTGAATTAGAAACCCAGAGAAAAGACAAACTGTCTACTTTGAAGAAGGAGATCTCTTTCAACTCCACACGGTGAATTAGAAACAAGATAAACATGTTGCAAAGTGATGTGCAGGTTAATACTTTCAACTCCACACGGTGAATTAGAAACAGTCGCTTTAGTGTGCTTTAGTGCCATAGTGCTTTAGCTTTCAACTCCACACGGTGAATTAGAAACGCATATTGCTGTTGCGCTTGTGTAAGCGCTCGATAATGCTCCTTTCAACTCCACACGGTGAATTAGAAACATAAGTATTTGCAAAAGGATGAGAAAACTGGTGGGTATCTTTCAACTCCACACGGTGAATTAGAAACCCCAAGAAAAAAAAAACTAAAAAGGGGTGGTAACATGATTCTTTCAACTCCACACGGTGAATTAGAAACACAAAAACGCCCTATTTTATAGAGATTGACCGAAGAGCTTTCAACTCCACACGGTGAATTAGAAACAACGAATGAATTGTTTCTAAATACATACCCAACATTGTCTTTCAACTCCACACGGTGAATTAGAAACACTTAAGGTACATTAAGTTCGAAAACTACCCTTTCCAACTTTCAACTCCACACGGTGAATTAGAAACCTGGACAAATTCCTTTCCTTTTGTGAGGAGAGGTCTTCTTTCAACTCCACACGGTGAATTAGAAACAGGTTTATTGAGGTATTTGATGAGGTGAAGGTAAGGTGCTTTCAACTCCACACGGTGAATTAGAAACTAAGGGCAAGGTTGGTAGAGAATGTGAGGAGAAGACTTCTTTCAACTCCACACGGTGAATTAGAAACAGATTGTCTTACTTAAAATTTATGTTGACTTTTTTAATACTTTCAACTCCACACGGTGAATTAGAAACCGTGCAACATGGGAAGCGCCCTCTGGCTTATTAATGAACTTTCAACTCCACACGGTGAATTAGAAACCGATGAGTGTCAACATTGGCACCCATCGCAGGGATGTACTTTCAACTCCACACGGTGAATTAGAAACAGAGACAAGCCCCAACAAGCCCTACTTTTTTATTAGACTTTCAACTCCACACGGTGAATTAGAAACTATCATAGAGACGAATTGCTGTATCATGAAAATAATTATCTTTCAACTCCACACGGTGAATTAGAAACCCTGATGATCTAGGAGACGAAAATTCTTGTTTTCGTAACTTTCAACTCCACACGGTGAATTAGAAACGCGATGGGGGGTTGGGTTGAGATGAGGGCGGAGTTAGCTTTCAACTCCACACGCTGAATTAGAAACTGCCTGCTCATATCGCACCTCCTCTTGGGTTTTTTTCCTTTCAACTCCACACGGTGAATTAGAAACTACCAAGCCATGGTATCAAAAAAATCTAAAGCAATTTCCTTCAACTCCACACGGTGAATTAGAAACTATTCATTACTTCCCGAGGTGGTGCTATGCTAGAAACTTCTTTCAACTCCACACGGTGAATTAGAAACCAGAAGGCCGAGACTGAAGATTTTCCCAGATGACCCTGCTTTCAACTCCACACGGTGAATTAGAAACCAAAATTGTAATAATTGGTCGTTTAGAACAATTCTAAACTCTTTCAACTCCACACGGTGAATTAGAAACATATCAAGATGATGTGAGAAAGTAATTTCTTTAGTTCCACTTTCAACTCCACACGGTGAATTAGAAACTATTTTGTCACGTGATGGATTTGTTTCAAATGGGCACCTTTCAACTCCACACGGTGAATTAGAAACGGTGGGTATGGAGAGCAGGGTAGAGTGTTTAGAGCGTTTCTTTCAACTCCACACGGTGAATTAGAAACCTGGAATTGTGGAGCGCTCGACTGGGATAGAACTTCTTTCAACTCCACACGGTGAATTAGAAACGAAAAAAGCAAAAATCAGTTAAAAACAAGCTTTTTGCTTTCAACTCCACACGGTGAATTAGAAACAGAACGATTCCAAATGGCAAGGGGCGCATTGGTCCGTCTTTCAACTCCACACGGTGAATTAGAAACCTTGACAATGGAGGGAGTTTTAAGGGGTTGATAGGGAGCTTTCAACTCCACACGGTGAATTAGAAACCAGGTTTTTTAAAGCAATTGTTTTAACAGAAGACATCCCCTCTTTCAACTCCACACGGTGAATTAGAAACAAGGTTGAGGAAAACACAACAGAAATATAATTGATTGACTTTCAACTCCACACGGTGAATTAGAAACACTTAACATCAGAATGTTAGGATTTATCAGTATTACAGCTTTCAACTCCACACGGTGAATTAGAAACGCAAGAACATTGATTTGCCCATCTACCTTAATGGGGACTTTCAACTCCACACGGTGAATTAGAAATGTGGCGTGAGTGGGAGAGGGGATATGAGGAGGGGAGGATGGCTTTCAACTCCACACGGTGAATTAGAAACGCCACAAAGAGTTTTACTACAGTTTATGGGATTACAGGCTTTCAACTCCACACGGTGAATTAGAAACACATGGGGCTTTGAAGTAATTTCAAAATTGTAATAATCTTTCAACTCCACACGGTGAATTAGAAACCAATTTGATTTTGATTGTCAGGTGGTTGGTAGTTATAGACTTTCAACTCCACACGGTGAATTAGAAACTTATGAATTTAGGTTTAGGAGTTTAGTGGTTTGGTTACTTTCAACTCCACACGGTGAATTAGAAACTCTTACATCGTCCAGTGTCTCTGTCAATACATCGTGCTTTCAACTCCACACGGTGAATTAGAAACTTAGTTGAGAATACGAGAATTGAATTGTTTAGTTTTACTTTCAACTCCACACGGTGAATTAGAAACCTCTTCTCTTATTTGATTTAATCTCTTTTTATTGATCTTTCAACTCCACACGGTGAATTAGAAACCAGACTTTTTGTCCAGTGATGAATCAGATTTTGAACACGTCTTTCAACTCCACACGGTGAATTAGAAACTTTATCTCTGAGTTTGAAGGTTAAGCAAAGTGGTTTATACCTTTCAACTCCACACGGTGAATTAGAAACGTATTTTGGCAAATAAATAGCCAAAATCTTACCCCGCTCTTTCAACTCCACACGGTGAATTAGAAACAATTCAGAATTAAGGTCAAGGTCAGGTCAGGATTAGGGTTCTTTCAACTCCACACGGTGAATTAGAAACAAAAAGATGGTAATTTATACATTTGGACAAAACAAGACTTTCAACTCCACACGGTGAATTAGAAACTCATTGGATAACTTTTATTGCTCGTGAAATAAATAACTTTCAACTCCACACGGTGAATTAGAAACTCGAATTAACCGATTGTGTGGTAAGTGATAAATGTATCTTTCAACTCCACACGGTGAATTAGAAACGGGGCTCCTGAGGGGCTCCTGAGTTCTAATTTACCGTGCTTTCAACTCCACACGGTGAATTAGAAACTTCATATTGACAAAATTCACTATTAACATTTTTTAACTTTCAACTCCACACGGTGAATTAGAAACTCAGCTGAGGGTCAGCCAGTAGGTGGTATACTTGTCTTTCAACTCCACACGGTGAATTAGAAACCAAAAACCTTTGTGGCTTGGTAAACAAACTCATTCAGAATCTTTCAACTCCACACGGTGAATTAGAAACTGAACATCTTTCACAATCTTTATCACAATCCATCTGCTCAATCTTTCAACTCCACACGGTGAATTAGAAACTTTTCCCAGTCAAAGACAAATTCTCTTGTTATTTCTATCCTTTCAACTCCACACGGTGAATTAGAAACAGTTAAGAATATTGTTTATTTGTTTAGCGAAGAATGCCTTTCAACTCCACACGGTGAATTAGAAACTTGTTTAGCGAAGAATGCGAGAATTGAATTGTTGAGTTGTTCTTTCAACTCCACACGGTGAATTAGAAACGAATTTCGGCACCATTGAATCCTAAAGTAGGTCAGATTCTTTCAACTCCACACGGTGAATTAGAAACCAGGTTATATAGATGGAACAGATAAAAAACTGCAACAACTTTCAACTCCACACGGTGAATTAGAAACACCAAAGAAACGACAAAGATAAGCAAGCTTTACAGATCTTTCAACTCCACACGGTGAATTAGAAACAGTGATTAGACCTGAGGCTATTTATGAGGAGAAGCCAACTTTCAACTCCACACGGTGAATTAGAAACCATTACGTATTGTGGCATAGGGGCGAGGGGCTACCGTGTCCTTTCAACTCCACACGGTGAATTAGAAACGCTACGCAAACAACAACTGGTGGAATTAATCCGATTCTCTTTCAACTCCACACGGTGAATTAGAAACAAAAAGAGTTAGAAGGATTAGAGTGGGAAGATTTTCCTTTCAACTCCACACGGTGAATTAGAAACACGAAACGAAATCCTAAGGCTTGGGAGAGATTAGTTGACTTTCAACTCCACACGGTGAATTAGAAACTAAGATGTTAGAGGAAGCGTTAGATAAGGTAAAGGAATTGCCTTTCAACTCCACACGGTGAATTAGAAACAGAATTGTTCGTTGGACTATAACAGCTAAAAATCCAAACTTTCAACTCCACACGGTGAATTAGAAACTGGAGCTTGGGAAGGACAGGATTATAAGATTGCGACTCTTTCAACTCCACACGGTGAATTAGAAACAACGGCGAAACTAATATCCCAGACCCACCATACGCACTTTCAACTCCACACGGTGAATTAGAAACGGTAAGCAAGCTGGTATAGATACAGATGGGATGAGTGTCTTTCAACTCCACACGGTGAATTAGAAACGCGTTGAAGCGGGTTCAGGAGTTTGTGGAGCGGAGTTACTTTCAACTCCACACGGTGAATTAGAAACCAAATTCAGCTTGCATTTGTTGTAATCTCTTTTTGTTTATCTTTCAACTCCACACGGTGAATTAGAAACTTGTTCAGGGGTTAAGTCAAACTCAGGACTGAATTCCTTTCAACTCCACACGGTGAATTAGAAACTCAAAGTAGCCTCTTAAAATCCTTCAGGATGCCCTCTTCTTTCAACTCCACACGGTGAATTAGAAACCCAAAAGAGCCCCAGAGAGACAAGCTATTAATGTTTTTCTTTCAACTCCACACGGTGAATTAGAAACTCTCTATTTATTAACGTTGAACAATCGTGACATTCAACACTTTCAACTCCACACGGTGAATTAGAAACACGCCCTCCTAATCCTCTTCGCTATCACCCTCACCACATACTTTCAACTCCACACGGTGAATTAGAAACACAACACCAGTTATCTCAGCTTTCTTAATTTTCCGATACTCTTTCAACTCCACACGGTGAATTAGAAACTTACAGCTCCTCGTTTGCAAGATTATGAGTTAATTATCTTTCAACTCCACACGGTGAATTAGAAACGGTTTTCGCTTGGAACTTTGGTTATTGGTGCTCCAAACTTTCAACTCCACACGGTGAATTAGAAACTTATTTCAGGAAGCGCTTTTAGAGATTCAAAAGCTTCTTTCAACTCCACACGGTGAATTAGAAACCAGGGGGTATGATGTTAATTTTTCCAGCCCTGGACGGCTTTCAACTCCACACGGTGAATTAGAAACCATTTAGTGTTTGGTGCTTTACCTTTAGCTGGATTTTTCTTTCAACTCCACACGGTGAATTAGAAACATATCATACCACGCGTATGGTCAAAAACATCGTTTCTTTCAACTCCACACGGTGAATTAGAAACCAAGGTCTTGACAAGTTTTGCATGGGGACCGGGACATCTTTCAACTCCACACGGTGAATTAGAAACCTATAGATGTTATTTGTGCATATGAGAGTTTAAAACTTTCAACTCCACACGGTGAATTAGAAACTGAGGCGTAGAGAGTATAATTTGCCCTTTGACTTGGCTTTCAACTCCACACGGTGAATTAGAAACTAAAATATTGTATTTTATCTATATTTCGAGCTTCAAACTTTCAACTCCACACGGTGAATTAGAAACTTAGCTATGATATATCATGAACTTATAGTCCCTATTGCCTTTCAACTCCACACGGTGAATTAGAAACGTTATAGGTTTAGGTTTAGTTTTATAGGTTTGAGGTTACTTTCAACTCCACACGGTGAATTAGAAACGGAGTAGCATAATGGCTGTATTATGGCTTACAACTGGAACTTTCAACTCCACACGGTGAATTAGAAACTTTGATAGCAACGGATTGGGGATTTGCGAGTTGGGATGCTTTCAACTCCACACGGTGAATTAGAAACGCAAGTTTGATTTGATAAATAAAGCTAACTTTTGCGTTCTTTCAACTCCACACGGTGAATTAGAAACCCAGCGGAGAGTTCACACTCATCACTATAATATCTGCTTTCAACTCCACACGGTGAATTAGAAACCTGGATATATTGACGGATCTGATAAAAAATTGCAACAACTTTCAACTCCACACGGTGAATTAGAAACCTAAGGAATGTGAAAAAAAGCGCAAGCTCAGGGGAAGCTCTTTCAACTCCACACGGTGAATTAGAAACCCATTGGCAAAGGGTCTTTTAGTGACATTAGCATATCTTTCAACTCCACACGGTGAATTAGAAACCTGATCAGCTAAGCAATCTGGATTTTGTAAAGGCTGGGTGCTTTCAACTCCACACGGTGAATTAGAAACAGCTGATGTTAGAATTGCACCAGGTTTAAAGATAATCTTTCAACTCCACACGGTGAATTAGAAACAAGGAAAGGTTAGTGCCTGTGATGGACAAGGAAGTAGCTCTTTCAACTCCACACGGTGAATTAGAAACTAAGCTCAGCTTCTAATAAAGTTCTAACTGCTTCCAAATCTTTCAACTCCACACGGTGAATTAGAAACCAAATTTTTTAACACTACCAAAGCTTCATAATCATCCTTCTTTCAACTCCACACGGTGAATTAGAAACGAAGAGGACTTGCCATTCTAATTTATAACGGGGTATAACTTTCAACTCCACACGGTGAATTAGAAACCCAGCTCCTAGACACAAACGAATTCAAGCTGTGGACAACTTTCAACTCCACACGGTGAATTAGAAACTCCTCCGTCTATGTTCCAATAAATTATATATTCTCTGTACTTTCAACTCCACACGGTGAATTAGAAACTTTAAGCTTTGCTTGTGAATTTTTTCACAAGCTCCTGCTTTCAACTCCACACGGTGAATTAGAAACTGCTGCTCCAAATGTTTCTGTTGACGCAAGAGTTATCTTTCAACTCCACACGGTGAATTAGAAACGTGTATCCAGCGGAGGCATTCTTTGAGCGGGAAAAGTACTTTCAACTCCACACGGTGAATTAGAAACATCGACTTCAAACAGTATCTTTACACCGACGGCGAGCTTTCAACTCCACACGGTGAATTAGAAACAAGAGAGGCTCCCCTTTCAAAAGCTTAGACACGATACTTTCAACTCCACACGGTGAATTAGAAACTCTTTTTGGGTTGCGATGCAGGCAGAGAGAGAAAACTTTCAACTCCACACGGTGAATTAGAAACTAAGAAAGAGAGGATTACCGAGGCTGAGCTTATCAGGCTTTCAACTCCACACGGTGAATTAGAAACATACATATCTAGCAACATCAATTTTATCAACAATAATCTTTCAACTCCACACGGTGAATTAGAAACTATGGTAAGGTAACGATTAAACAGCCGAACATGAGTCTTTCAACTCCACACGGTGAATTAGAAACGTTTAACTGTTTATGAGAAAGAGCAACCACAACAAGCTTTCAACTCCACACGGTGAATTAGAAACAGTCCTAATAGCCATACCTCTATACCTGCCATAATCCATCTTTCAACTCCACACGGTGAATTAGAAACAATTACTTGTCATAATTAATGATGCTAGGGCAGGGTAGCTTTCAACTCCACACGGTGAATTAGAAACGAAACTATAAGCGGTCAGGCAAAGAATACGAAACAGAAAGGTCTTTCAACTCCACACGGTGAATTAGAAACTTTTTTTGTTTGGCAAAATAAAAAAAAATGAGGGGGCTTTCAACTCCACACGGTGAATTAGAAACTTTTTGGTGGTGGTTACGGTATGCTGTTTTAATTATCTTTCAACTCCACACGGTGAATTAGAAACGTGGTATGTGGTTCGTGTTATTAGGGTTGGGGAAATAGATCTTTCAACTCCACACGGTGAATTAGAAACGAGGGTATGGGTGAGCCGAAGGAGCAATTTCCTGTTTCTTTCAACTCCACACGGTGAATTAGAAACCCTGATACGGTGAATGCAGTTATTCCTGTGTCGATTTACTTTCAACTCCACACGGTGAATTAGAAACAAAGTATTATGACAAGCTTGAAGATTGGATGTATGATACTTTCAACTCCACACGGTGAATTAGAAACCAGAGAAGTTGAAGCAATTTTTGACGGAATTGATTAATAACTTTCAACTCCACACGGTGAATTAGAAACAGGAATTACAACAAATAAAAAACCCCGGGATCCCGTCACTTTCAACTCCACACGGTGAATTAGAAACCTTAATCGCATAAGGCTTTATCTTCCGCTTCGTAAAAACTTTCAACTCCACACGGTGAATTAGAAACTCCCTTCTTAGCCACATCGGAAATTACTTTTTCTCATCTTTCAACTCCACACGGTGAATTAGAAACAAGAGATTTACAGAGTGTATGAGCGGTTAGAGAAAATTGCTTTCAACTCCACACGGTGAATTAGAAACTGTTGCTCACTCGATACTCTTTCCCATTATAAGTGTACTTTCAACTCCACACGGTGAATTAGAAACCTTTTTGTCCAGTGATGAATCAGATTTTGAACACGCTTTCAACTCCACACGGTGAATTAGAAACTTTAGTTGAGAATGCGAAAATTGAATTGTTTAGTTTTGCTTTCAACTCCACACGGTGAATTAGAAACTTGTGGGTTTAGTTGCGTATAAAGAAAGTTTGTTTGTTATTCTTTCAACTCCACACGGTGAATTAGAAACTATGCACTTGCTCCATTTGAATTAAGACGGTCTATTTCTTTCAACTCCACACGGTGAATTAGAAACCTAGCTTGGGAATCTTAATACAATGAACAGCTTTGTTTGCTTTCAACTCCACACGGTGAATTAGAAACGGATTGGACTTCCCGGAAAGGTATTTTTGTTTATTTTCCTTTCAACTCCACACGGTGAATTAGAAACGTTTACAAATCTTAGTTGGAAAGATTTTCTTATAGCCTTTCAACTCCACACGGTGAATTAGAAACTAGCCAGACATCATAAAGAATTTTTCTTGCTACAGGGTACTTTCAACTCCACACGGTGAATTAGAAACCTCAAAG
>Ga0326760_1000678_pt1 | contig 16977 bp, 12 predicted proteins | sample GCREP_S_FD_207668 | JGI IMG/M metagenome (GOLD analysis project Ga0326760, IMG submission 207668) | Hot spring sediment microbial communities from Geyser Creek Basin, Yellowstone National Park, WY, United States - GCR.EP_S | ecosystem: Environmental > Aquatic > Thermal springs > Near-boiling... | reverse complement strand
ACATCGAGCTCATGCACATATACGGACCATACTCTAGTAGCGTGTACGGCAACGTGGTCCTCGTGGATTCTCTAATGCCGCCTAAAAAGTGCCCACTAGACTGTGTCTCCTGCCCTCTAGGCGCGACGAGAATATTTAATCGAGAATTAACATTAAGGCTGAATAGTACACGCGTCATCAGTGAGCTCAGCGAGGCCTATAGTGCTTTTAGTAAGAGCTTTCTAGACATAGATGCTATTTACGTGTGGGGGTTTGGTGACTCACTTGTTCCAAGTAATATAGTAAGTCTTCTGAGAGAAATACGTGATTTTACACGTGATATCGGAGCGGAGTCTAGAATACTAGTACACACCAGTATGATTAGTGCAGGTAAGATCCTAAAGTACAGTGGAGACATCGGTAGTTACGTGGACAAGGTAATAGTTCCATACCTATGGTACGGTGAAGACAAGGCCTACTTAGGGTGGAACCAGGAGTACAATTTTAACCAGCAACTAGATGTTTTTAAGAGCGTTAGTACACTGCTTAGCGATAGAATCGCGGTAGAGTTGCACGTTTTCAGGCTTAGTAGCTCACTATATCCAGACATGACTCAACTAGCTGAGACAGTAGCCCAGTTAAGAAGCCTCAGTGTAGAGGAGGTAGTAGTTAAGTGTGTAGATAGACCCTCAACAGGTAAGGCTGTTAAATCAGCGCCTAAGAGTTATGTTGAGAAAGTAAAGGAAGAACTGGTGAATGCGGGGTTTGAGGTTAAATTAGAGGTGATCTCCGCGCCTTTAAAGACCGTTGTATGGAGAAATACTATTACAGCACTATACAACTTCTTAGTTAGAATGCCACTAAAACACGCTGAAATAGTTGGCATATATGGTCCTCTAGGATTAGAAGCCTTGAATAATCTAGTTGCTAAAAAGCTCGTCGTAAAAGAGCCTTGGAGTGGAAGTCTATACTATAGAGGAGTAGTAACTTAACTAGAAGCACCTTCTCTAGATCGCGTCTTTCTAGCCATATAGCGCTTTAATATACTGATCAACAGTGCTATGAGTGAGACTAGTAGTGGGTACAAGAATGGGAGAAGCAGTTTCCAGTCCAAAGCGACTCACGTGCAGTAAATTACTAAACTGCTAGAGATACACCCTCGCTTCTCGGGTCGTTTACAAGCTCGATTTTATCTTCGTATAGCACACCTATGTGGACGTGTCCTGGCACAGAGAAGTAATCCACAACTTTAAACTCCACGCTCTCTACGCCGCGTGGTGGCGTTAAGGTCTTTTCAACGATGACTTCTTGCTTATTGTAAAACTTCGTGTAAATAAACCTAGGGGCTTCAACGGCTTTAGCCGCTGGGAGGTTGTATACAAAGAGATTTTCATATGCCCTTAAGTGAAGTTGAGGTCTGTAGTCTCCCCCCACACATCCAATTATAAACTTCTGTTTATCAGTATCAACTGCGAGTATAGACAGAGTGTGTAGTGGGGTCTTATTAGGACCTGGGCTATTAGGCACGTCTCTTCTCTTAGCGAAACCTACAGCTCTATTCTGAACAGGAAAGCCCCCGGCGACGAGCCCAGACCCAAACGGGTAGAAAAGGCTCTGAATAAAGCCAACTATTGAGTCACCATCTGAGACAATAAAGAAGGTTGTGTCGCGAGAAGTGTACTTGCGCTGGGGCTTCGCTTCTTTCAACTCAGTGGGGTCCTCTATAGAAGAGTACTTAACGTACGCTTGCGGATCAATATTCATGTAGTCCGGGTCGCCTATATAGGTGTCTCTAAAAGTATAGACCCTCGCAACAGGCTCTGACCACTTATATATCCTACTTGGCGAGTCAAAGGCTTCTCTATAGAGGTCTAGCTCGTAGAGAGCGCTGATTAGTTGGAGAGTAGATATTCCCTGCGTGCTGGGGGGAATTTCGTAGAGGATTTTGCCATCTATTTCTAGTTTAAGTGGACTTACTTTTGCGCCCTTGTGTTTCATGAAGTCGTCGAGTCCAACATTAACACCCTGATCCTGTAGCTCATCAACAATAGACTCCGCTAACTCCCCATAGTAGAACTCGTCATATCCACGTGAAGCTATAAGTCTCAGCGTATGCGCCGCGTCTCTGTTCTTCACGCGTACTCCAGTTCTCACACCTTTAAAGTACTTAGACCAAGCGTATTTTTCGAGCTCACTCTCATACGTCGTGCAGGCGTTCCCCAGAAACCAGCCAGCGTAAAATCCACTATAGGCGAGATCTATCGCGGGCTTCAGTAAGACGTCGAGGGGGAGAGTAGCGTACTCCTCGTATATACGCCCCCACAAGTGTACCAGTCCAGGAACAGTAACAGTTAAAGGTCCGCGTAGAGGGCTTTGCTCTATGAACTCCTCAGCTTTAAACCCACCCGGAGACCTACCCGCGGACGTGTAGACTACGACATCTTCGCCGATAAAACCAAGTAAAAACGCGTCTCCTCCGGGTCCACCCATTTGTGGCTGTACCACGGAGAGTACGGCACTAACAGCTATTGCGGCGTCAAAAGCGTTGCCTCCTCTATCCATCACGTCAATTCCAACTTTAGTAGCGAGCGGGTGATCACTCGTAACTCCTCTCCTACCAATAGCTATTTTAACAGGCACAATTTCACCCCAATTCTTCACTATTCACGAGTAGCTCGCTAGCCTCGTCTGGATAATATATTACGCCTTCTCTTCTCAGCTCGTTTATTTCTTGATCAGTGTAGCCGAGTTCCCTCAAAACCTCAATAGTGTGTTCACCAAGTAGCGGTGGATGAGCCTTATTAACATACTTCTCGCCGTTAACATAGACTGGTGTATTTAAAACTGGAATCTCGCCTAGCTTCGGGTGATGAGTCTTAGTTATAATGTCCCCGGACTTTACGTATGGGTCTCTAAACACTTCGTCAATTCCGTACACGGGGGCTGATGGTACTCCGTTTTCCTCAAGTAGCTTAACCCAGTAGTCTCTAGTATTCGTGTTAAATATGCTCTGCAGTATTTCTACTAGTTTTTCCCTGTTAGAAACGCGGTCTGCGTTAGTCTTAAATCTCGGGTCTTCTACCAGGTCTACTCTTCCCAGAGCTTTACACATAGCTTGCCAAAGCCTATCATTAGCCGCCGCTACAATAAACCAGTTACCGTTTTTATCTTGAAAAGCCTGATAAGGCACTATTGAGGGGTGAGCACTACCCATTCTCTTAACGCTCTTACCTGTAAGGAGATATATCATTGGCACATAGCACATTGTAAATACGGCTGTATCAAACATTGGTATTTCTATTTTAACTGGCTTAGTATTGGAGAATATCGCTGCTAAGGCGTATACAACGGCCATTAAGCCCGTCATTACATCAAAGAGAGCGAAGCTTACTCTAACAGGAGGCCTATTTTCCTCTCCAGTAGTAGCCATTAAGCCAGACATAGCCTGTATTATAATGTCGTAAGCTGTTTTATTCTCATAAATACTCCCACACCTAAAGCCCTTAATACTAATGTAAATAATCTCGGGATTGAACTCTAGGATCTTCTCGTAGTTTACACCCAGTTTCTCGGAGACACCGGGTCTAAAATTCTCTATTAGTATATGGGACTTCTTTGCGAGCTCATATACTATTTTACGGCCCCTCTCATCCTTTAAATTAACAACTATGCTCCTTTTACCTCTATTAATAGACATGTAATAGGCACTTTCACCTCTAATAAAAGGAGCCCACGTTCTCGTCTCATCACCCTGAGGCGACTCTACTTTGATTACGTCAGCTCCCAGATCAGCTAGAATCATAGTTGCAAAAGGCCCTGCGAGTGTGTGGCTAAGATCTAGTACTCTAATGCCACGAAGCATCATTAAGATATCCCAGTTAGTGTAATACTCGACGTATATTATTAAATCTCGCACACAAATATACTGTTCACTACTACTAAGTTCTTGGAGTCCGCATTAAGAGCAACTAGAACTTTCTCAGCGCTAATATCACGTACCCGACGAATTCCAGATCGGTTCACGAGAGACTCTTAGAGCATATGACTTTTTGTTCTTAGGATGTTTTAGACGTTACTAGGTGTAGGTATTAAAATAAGTGATGAAGATTAGAGTCAGCTACCCCAGGGTACTTTAGATCATCAATTATCTCTCGGCATAACTCTCATCATTACTTACTCTCGTTGCGCTAAGCGTCCTCGTTTACTAATTTAATCTAGGAATCTAGGTATATTTAAGGTTAAAAGGTTACTTACTTTGAAAGTGACGCGCCCCAGCTCAATATGAGGGAGTATAGTTTGTCTATATGGTGAGAATACTAGAAAGCGAAACTACTCTAAAGTTCCATATTGTTTATTCCACTCTCTATAGGCTTCTAGATGCGAGTAATCTATACTCGGCCTGTGTCTCTCAATTACTCTTAAGAAGTCGCTCATAGTTATTGGTCTCTCGTGGGGGCTTATTTTCCTCTCGGAGATCTCTTCGACTACGTCTGCTTGGACCTCTTTTACGATAGCTACAATGTCAGCTGAACTATAGTACTCTGTTTTCTCAGCGAGTTCATCATAGTTAATGTCTCTAATATTGTAGGTCTTAGAGAGTTTAGAAACGTAGTATTCAAATAGCCTCTTTCTAACATCCTTGGATGGCGCGGGGACAAGTATTCTCTTCTCAAATCTCCTTATGAATCCTATATCTAAAGCCCACGGCTTATTAGTTGCACCTATAATAAACACGTGCACGTTACTATGTTCCTTTCCACTCAAACCATCCATTTCGATTAAGAACTGGTTTCTAACTCTCTTTTCGCCACCAACTTCTGTGGAGTATTGTTGAAAGAGACCATCTACCTCGTCGATGAATATTATGACTGGTGTTCCAGACGAGGAGATTTTACGAGCAGTCTCAAAAAGTCTCTTTACATTCTTCTCAGCGTCGCCCAGCCACTTACTCATAATAGTAGCGGGTGTTACGTGAATTAGCGTGGCGTTTATCTCGTTGGATAGAGCTAGAGCCAGCTCAGTCTTACCGCATCCAGGCGGCCCAAATAGCAGGATAGCCCTAGGCCACCCCAGGGGGTATAGGCTTGGATTTAAAACTGAGTATACAACGGCTCTCTTAAGGGCTTTTTTAACCTCATCTAAGTCTACGAGATCTGAGAATGTTTTATTAGGTCTACGATTTGGCATTAACACTTCGAATGGCATATCACTATCTTGAGTGCTCGTGGATTCTGTGCTTTTACTAGAATTTTCGAGCTTATCCTCTAGGACTTTAATTCTATCTCTGTACTTTGATATCAACTCCTTGTAGAAGTCTGAGAGTGGTGACTCTGGGTATAGAGCCAGGTACTTAGTGAAAAGCTCTATGGATAATTTATAGAACTTAATAGCGTTCTCGTAGTCACCACCGCGGTCACACGCGAGGGCTCTCTTAGCGTACTCCATTCCCTTGTCAGCAAGATACTGGAGGCTCACTGTAAATACCCCCTCCTCGTAGGACTTTACTTGTTTTACTTTCTACTTGCGTCTAATTTTCACTAATCCCCTGGTTTCAAGTGAGCTGAGCGCTTCTAGGATCCTACTTCTTGGTATACCGTACTTCTTCTCGAAGACACCTATATCAAGTATACCCGCAGTTACTTTAAGCTCATTTAGTATCCACTCTTCAATTATGTGAAGGGGTAAACTATCTGAGGTGTTTAGTGGCTGTTTCTCCGCAACATGTACTTGTAGTGGGGTTTCTGTAGTTGGGCTCTTTTCTGGGGTTGAAGGTGATTTGTACGCTTGTTTCACAGCAGTCGCTGTTTCTTTAGATGCGCTGATCGTTACCGCGCGTGCCGTTTGAGTTTTAAGTTCACCTGAACGTAGAGGCTCTCTCTCACTAATCTCGACGCCGGTGGACTGGGCGAGCTGGAGTGGTGTACTAGTAATTGTTGATGGCGAAGTAATAGCTAGTATGCTCGTTACTCTTTGTTCTAGCATCTTAATATGTGCTAGTAGTTGTGGGTTAATCTTCTCTAATTCAGGCTCAATGCTCTTGAGCTCGACGAGTATCTCTGGAATAGCTTTTAGTGGCTCTTCAATATAGAATAAAGTCTCTAGTCTGTACTTAACTCTAGTTAAATCGTGAATGGTCTTTGTTATCAAAGAGAGGTAGCCATATATGTTCTTAACCTCGTCTTCAATGATCTTGGATACTTCACTGTCCTGTCCAGGCGCCTTAGCCCTCCTATTATACTCTTCGGCAAGGCTTTCCAGGCTTCTCCTAGAAGACTCCAGTGTCTTCAGCATTCTATCTACTAGTGTTGTAGAGTCGATAATTCCTCGTCTTACAGGGTCTTTAATTCTCAGTGCTGAGAAAAAGCTACCTAAACCCCCCTTAATGCTAGAAGTAGACATCTTCTCACCTTATCGTCACTTATAAATTCCCACAAGAGTAGTCTTTTAAAGGACGGAGACAGTGTTATTACTGTAATACTGTGATCTCGTTAATAAAACCACGTTTTTTCGCTAGAGAACGGTTCTTGAACAGTACACGTGAAAAATGATATTGTTACTTAGAATAAAAAAAGTAGAAATAACGTATACAAGTCTCTATAAGTCAGCATAGCAAAGATATATAAGTCCTGTAGTTTGTACTTACTATTGGTGAGAAATATGCCCTGTACTGGGAAGGTTAAAGTAAAAACACCTTCTGGCAAGGAATTAGAACTAGTCCCAGTCAAAGTATGGCAGCTCGCTCCGGCCGGTAGAAAAGGCGTTAAGATAGGCTTATTCCAAGACCCTGAAACCGGCAGGTTCTTTAGAGTTAAAGTACCAGACGAATACCCTGTTTGCGGGTAGCAAACTAGGTAAAGCAAATACAGTTTTTTCAGGTACTCAGATATTTTCTCCGCAACACTACTATCTCCAAGTCTCACAGTACACAGCTAGAACTCCTAAGTCCATAATTGATCTATAGTTAATTCTATCTAGCCGTGAACACTTCTGCATAAGCTCGCCTCTCACGCATTTTTCTCCTAGCTTCTTAACGTGACGGCTCGGATACTTGAATTGACCGTGTACATGAGAGGCTGTTGAAGGTTTGAAGTGTTTTGTAAATAACTGTAATATTTCTAAATACTTCTCAAGGCTATTATGTGAGCTGATGTTGTACTTTTAAGCTCCTGAAGCTTATGAGTTTGTTGGCGTCCCCGGGTTTCCGAGACCCATAGGGCTTTAAAGCCCCTGGCGACAGCGGCAGAGCTACTGCGGTGAGGGGGGCTCTGGGGTAGCGTGATGAGCCACTCGCCAAGACCTGTAATTAGCTGTGAATTGCTGAAAATACTTGGCGAGTGGTGAATGCTTGCGAGTTACGTAGAGCTCTGATAGTGTTGTGGTAATGTTAGCCATGTGAGAGAACGCGTGGACATTGTAATATTGTAATAGAGAAATAGTAGTTCTCGGTGAGAGTGACTCGGCGCGTTGGAAATTTTGATGTCTATTTAAAGTATATAGTGCTGGATTTTTTCAATAATGATGTTAAGTTCTCCCATACCACCTTCTAGCTAATGGCGACATAGCTGATTTCGTTTATTAAACCTCAAGTTAATAATTGCTATTTTCAATCATTCCTTACGGGGAATTAGCTTGAGCACGTGGAGTATTCCGAAATTGCCAACGCTGAGCGATTTGAATTTGAGAGAAAAGAGAGTATTTATGCGAATAGATGTAAATGTGCCCATAGACCCCGAAGAGGGTAAAATCCTTGACGATAGGAGAATTAGAGTACACGCTCAATTCATAAGAAAAATCGTAGACGAGTATAATCCAGCACTAGTACTCGGCTCTCATCAGGGCAGACCTGGCTCTCAGGACTTTACTACTCTAGAGCAACACGCCGAGCTACTAGCAAAGTACTCCGGTTTAAGTGTCAAGTACGTGGACGATGTAATAGGGCCTACCGCGATAGATGAGATGAGGTCTCTAAAGCCGGGAGAAGTACTGTTACTCAATAATTTACGACTTGCCTCAGAGGAGATAATTGAGGGACCACCTGAGAGGCAGGCATTAACAATCTTCGCTAAGAGAATAGCCTCTGCAGTAGAGCACTACGTGAACGATGCATTTGCCACTGCCCACAGAAGTCAGCCGAGTATTGTGGGTTTACCACTATTACTGCCCAGTGCTATAGGCCCTGTCTTCGAGAAGGAAATGGAGGCTCTCAGTAAAGCCATCTCGGCGAGCGAGCCTCCCAGAGTATACGTTCTTGGAGGTAAGAAGGTTATAGAGCTACTGAGAGTTATTGAAACACTCGTGAGAAATAAGGCAGCTGACAGAATACTAACGGGAGGCCTACTTGCACAACTATTCCTCCTCGCTAAGGGAGTGAATATTGGTCAAGAAAACATAAAAGTTCTCGAGGAGAACGGAATACTACCCTACGTTCCCAGAGCGAGATACCTGCTCATGCGTGGAGCTCCCATTGAAACACCCGTAGACTTTCTAGTTAAAACTAAAGAAAGCAAGGAGAGCACTGAGAGCTCTAAAAACGTCTATTTAGGCAACATAAGTGGAGTAATCATGGATATAGGTGAACAGACAGCTAAAATCTACGAGGACCTGTTAAGAGAAGCAAAGGTAATAGTCCTAAGAGGACCCATGGGTGTTATAGAAGAAGAGAGTTATAGGCGTGGAACACTACGAGTGTTGGAAGCGTCAATGCAATCTAAGGGCTTTGTCCTCGTAGCAGGTGGGCATCTCACTTCAATGATGAGTAGTGAGTGGGAGAACTCAAGTAAAGTCCACGTTTCTCTTGGAGGCAACGCGACACTGCTATTCTTAAGCGGCGAGGAGTTACCGGCAATTAAGGCCATGGAGCTCTCAGCGAAAATGTTCTTCGGCTGGTGAAAAATGCCTGTAAAAGTAGCTGTTAATGGGTATGGAACTATTGGTAAAAGAATAGCCTCGGCTATACTAAAAAATAGTGATTTTCACTTAGTGGGAGTAGCCAAGTACACTCCAGACTACAAAACTATAATAGCGGCTAAGCAGGGCATAAGAATCTTTGTTCCAAGAGACGAAGCTGAGGCATTTAAGTCCCTGGGCATAGAGCCTGAGGGCTACGTGGACTACTTGTTTGAAGAGGCTGAGCTTATATACGATGCCTCTCCTGGTGGGCAGGGGGCTAAGAACAAGGAACTCTATATTAAGTATAGAAAGCCAGCTGTGTTTCAGGGTGGAGAAGACCCGAGCGTAGCGGAGATAAGTTATAGCACACTATGCAATTATAGCAGTACACTAGGTAAGCGGTATATTAGAGTAGTTAGCTGTAATACTACAGGTTTACTGAGAATACTGTGTTCTCTGGGGGTTGCAAATATTAGGAGAGTCTTTGCGACGATTATTCGCCGAGCAAGCGATCCAGGTGAAGACATGAAGGGCCCTGTAAACTCGATAAGAGTAGACTCCACTAGGATACCAAGTCACCATGGATTAGACGTGAAAACAGTAATTGGAAACGTAGATGTAGAGACCGTAGCTGTTGCTGTGCCCACTACGCTAATGCACATGCACGTAATTGAAGTAATGTTGAAAAACACCCCCTGTGCGAGTATTGAGGAGTTAAGAAAACAGGGCAGAGGACGCATAGTCACAGTGTCCTCTACTCTAGCTGACTCTACTGGTAAATTACTTGAGATAGCGAGAGATATTGGGAGACCAAGAAACGATGTTTACGAGAACATAGTGTTCACGAATATGTTTAGTTGTCGCGAGGATAGATTAGTACTAATACAGGCTGTACACCAAGAGGCAATTGTAATACCCGAGAACATTGATGTAGCTTACGGCATTATGAACATTGAGACAGATGTTTACAAAGTAGTAGACAAGGTAAACAGTTTACTTGGAATAGGTCAATTACACGTAATGTAGCTAACTACTACTGTGTGATTCCCAATACCCAGTGTTTTTTATTGTATTTTTAACATTACTTTCTAAGTGTAGTCTAAGGTGAATGCGATGTATGCTGAAGCACCAACATATACTGTAAGTTTCTATTTTAGAAAAATACTTGTCCCTATAGATGGAAGTGAGTCCGCTTACAGAGCACTTGAAGTAGCAGCGGACCTAGCCCGGCACTACGGGTCAAGAGTAATAGTTATTTATGTAAAGCCGAAAGGTGCTGTCCTACAGCGTGATCAAGACCCTATTGTTAAAGCTAAAGAGAGACTTAGAAGTGCACCGCTAAATTTGACCTACAAATACCTCGAGTATGATCCTACGGTTGAGAGCCCCTCTTCAGTACTAGTAAAGGAGATCTCTAGTGAGGGGTACGACCTAGTAGTTATAGGAGCTAGGGGGAAGACGCTTCTCTCAGATCTTAATATCGGAAGTACAGCTCTATCGCTTGTAGTAAATAGCGCTACATCTTTATTTATTGTGAGGTAATAAAAGTTCTCTCACAAAATAGCCCTTTTATCGCTCAAAGTAGTATTTTTTCATCGCACTCTTAATATCCACTTTGCTCGGTGTTTTAATCCACGCGTTTATAGCCACATTTAGGTACTCGTCGTGCCTATTAAAATACATGTCAATTATTCTGATTAACTTGGATTTAAAATCAGTATACTCCTCCTCGTCAATAAGCTTAGCTCTAGGGTCATTGTAGATGTCTATGAACTCGCGGAGATCTCTGCCAAAAAGCCAGCCCGTGATATTGTCTTCTACTACTTCAAGTACACCTCCATCTCTACTTGAGAGAACAGGTGTTCCATTGACTAGAGCCTTCATGTAGCTGGTCCCGCAGGCCTCCCAGCCGCTGAACGGCGTAAAGAGCCATAGATCGGATCCCTGAACTAAGACCTTAGCTATATCTGTCGAGTAATCTGAAATGTAAACTACGCGGTTAACTCTGTCTGAAAGACTCTTAAACAACTTCGAGTACTCAATTCCATCTGTGTCTCTTGGGTGAGGTTTACCGGCTAAAACCACTATGTAGTTAAATTCAGATGGATTCTCCTCAATAAACTTAGCGGGGAAGTATGGTCTCTTATACCTGGTGAGTCTTCTAGCCCACGTAATAATCATTGTCTCTTCATCTACTGGTATGTCAGGTTTATACGTTTTTACTAGGTTTAAGAGGGCCTTCTTTGCCTCTCTCTTAGCGGTTAGTATGATGTCTTTTTTGAATTCTCCTTTTCGCCATGCACTAAGTAACTGTGGGTGCATCCAGCGATCTAAGTATATTCCATTTGTTATGTGCCTGAATTTCTCTTTAAACTGCGGAAAGATACTTGAAATAATTGATAGCTGTTTACTAGAGACAGTAATAGCCTCTTTTAATAGTTCTAAAGTTTTTTCGGTCATGTTAACTAGCCCCGTGTAACGTACCGGGAACTCGCTAGCTAAAATTTCTCCACTGAATACTGGATGACCCCATGGACCCGGAGTGTGAATGACTACTCTAGCTTTATCCCTGATATCGAGGAGATACAAAATTAGCGAAGTGTAGGACTCTTCCAGATCTACTAGCGTGATCATACTTAGACCAATTCTCTCTGCTAGGTACTTGGCAGTAGCCTTTGCCAGGAGCGCGTATTTTAGGAACTTTTCTTCTTCACTACTCTCCAAGTACACGTGGTCCGTGAGCCTACGAGCCCATTCCGGGCAAGTAGCCTCAAATAGAACTGCTCTAGCAGTCTTATACGTGTAAATCCATGGTCTCACATACACCTGTTCCTTTCTTAAAGTTATAACTAGTTCTTTCTCTCCTACTAACTTAGTATAGAACTCTTCATCGTGGTCTTCAGCGTCAAACTCTAGCCCGCGTTCTGTGCACTTTACTCTGACATATCCAGACCTATAGAGTAGTGAGAATACTAGGTAGTTAAGTCCCATGTCTCCTGCAGCGTAGAACTTGTCGCTAATTAAAACTCCTAAACCCCCAGCGTAATTACGGGATTTTTCAAGGGCTATTTCAGGTGTAATACTGACTATTACCATGATGAATTTCACCCGTATATGGGTTGATTAGACACTTTTAGCTTTTAATAGTCACGGTACACTATTTATTATTTTCTCTATTGTAATTACTCACGTGAGCAAGATGCTGTTAAGAGACTTTTTAGAGGAGCTTAAGAAAATAAGTCACCCAGGACTTGCCAGGGACTACCTCAAGGAGATAACAAGGCATCACCGTGTTCAGGGTTCAAGGGGCTTAATAGAGGCTATAAAAGTAGTTAAGGAAGTTGTAGAAGAGTATGGCTTAGAGACGAAATTAATTGAGATACCCTCAGACACTAAGAGAGGATTCATGGAGACCCCGGTATCCTGGGATGTTGAAAAAGCGTTTCTAGAATTAAAACGCGGCGACACAATCATTGCCAGGTACAATCTCGAGGATCACCCGACGCTAGTAGCAGCACATTCTCCTCCAGGTGAGGGTTGCGATGTACTAAAATACTGCCCCGATCTCGAGAAGTGTAGTGGTCAGAGTGTACTGCTAGAAGCACCGGCTTATGTGGCTTTTAAAGAGCTAGATGTAGACTTGATTCTCCTCTATGATAGTAAGAGACACCTCGAAGCCGTACCATACACTGGACTGTTCTTGACAAGTAGTGAGGTTAAGAAGAAGCCTGTTGTACTCAACATTCCTGCGTCTACGGCGTTAAGACTGATCTCAGACTTGCAGAGGGGCACAGAGGTAAGAGTTTGCTGGAGTTCTAGTTCAAAGTACGTTGAGAGGCCTCACTATGCTCTACTAGCCTATGAGGGTGAGGCCCCTAGTATTCTCTATATTAGTCACATATGTCACCCTAAGCCTGGAGCACACGATAATGCGAGTGGAAGCGTAGCAAACATGCTCTCAGCGTATACGCTGTCACATATGCGTGAAATCGGCCACATGCACGTCTGGGTGCCTGAGTATACTGGGACAATACTCCTAAGAGAACACCTCCCAGTAAAACCCATTGGTGTAGTTAACTTAGACATGGTTGGCTCTAAGCAGTGGATCACTGACTCAACTTTAAACATAGTGATGTCACCACTATTCATTGAGCACAGAATTCACGCACACGCGTTCTTAGCCTCTAAGATTGTACTTGACGAGGCAGCATCCTTCAGCGGATTTAAACTACCTAAGTATAGGTACTCTATTTCACCGTATAGTGCCGGTAGCGATCACGACGTGACTATTGGGTGGGGATTTGACAGTGTAATGTTTAATGAGTGGCCAAGTAAGTACTATCACACAGACATGGACGAGGTCGATGCAATTTCGCCTCTAAGTTTAACTAATATGGCTATAATAGCCTCACTGACAGGCGTAATGGCGAGTAAGTTCTACGCGGAGGGTAGATTAATGGATGCTTTCCACGGATACTTGAAATCCTGGTATTCTATTGAGGCGGCAAAGTACGACTTCGATATAAGTGAGCTGGGTAAAATCTTAGAGAATAGGCTTAAACCTGAAAGTATGAATACACTTAAAACTCCTCTAACAATGAAACTCATATATACCCTGTATGGCAGAGAACTATACATGAAGCTTAGAGAGGTAAAGGGGGCATATAGTTTCTTCACGCTCTATGGTCCACTAGCACACATCAATGGCATACAAGATCCCCTCAAGCTGTTTCAATTAGAAAACCTGCTTATGTGGCGTAATGAGGAGAGAAAACTTATAGTTGACACGTGGAATAAAATTAGAGAAGAAGTCTTGAAGTGACATGCTTTGCCCGTAATAAGAGTGAGTAAACGTGAACTCGAGAAGTTACTAGGTGTAGAGTTGAGTGTAAGCGATATTTATAAAGTGCTAGCTAGACTTAAGTGTGAAGTTGAGCGTGTAGAAGACGATGAAATAGAGTATGAGGCTACGAGCGACAGACCAGACCTCTATAGTGTTGAGGGATTATCTAGAGCAATGAAGCCCTGGCTTGGCTTATCGTGGAGTGAATTCACTATAGTGAGGTCTAGCGTTAAGGGGTTTGCTGAGAACATTGTAGAAAGACCATATGTGGCTCTAGCGGTAGTGAGAAACGTTGATCTATCGTCAGAGGCTGTAGCTCAGGTAATGGAGTTACAGGAGAAAATAGCGCAGACATATGGTAGATCACGTAGAAAAATCAGCATTGGACTCTACGACCTAGACCAAGTTAAGCCACCAATATTCTACAAGCTCGTAGACCCGGATAAGACTTTATTCAAGCCACTAGGAGAGAGTGAGATAATGAGTCTGAGAGAAGCCTTAGTTAAAACAGAGAAGGGATTAATTTACGGCTACTTAATCGAGAAAATGAATAAATTCCCAGTACTAGAGGACTCCTCTGGCAGAGTACTCAGCTTAGTCCCAGTAATCAACAGCGATCACTGCAGGATAACGGAGAATTCAAAAAACATTCTAATAGACGCGACTGGAACCAGCCTAGAAGACGTTGTAAACGCGGTAACTATAATGGCTACTAGTATGGTCGAGAGATCGAAGGAGCGCGTGTTAGAGGAAGTGATCGTCAACTACTCGACAGGTCTAGAAGTTATAGCTCCGCGACGAGAAGGTGTTCATCTCAGTGTTAGCACCTCAGATATAAATGAGCTACTTGGAACACAACTTACAGTAGAAGAGTTAAAACACCTCTTGGAGAAGTACCACTACTACAAGGTTTTACAATTAGATGCTAGCACCGGTGAACTAGTAGTAGAAGCACCAGTTTACAGGGTAGATGTTAAATCATGGGTTGACGTAGCAGAGGATGTAGCTATAGCTTACGGGTATGAGAAGCTGGGTACTGAAGCAGAGTACTTTACATTGCCTAGTATAACTGGGCGTATCCACCCAGTAGAGTACTTCTCGAGAATAACTAGGGAAATAATGGTGAGTTTAGGCTTCTACGAGGTCGCAAACTACATGATGAGTAGTAGATATGAGCAACTGGAATTAATGGGTGCTCAGTGGGGTATGTTTTTAGTTGAGAACCCGAAATCAGAGAGATTTGAAGGAGTGAGAGTGTGGCTTACACCCGGATTACTCCTCACACTCGCTGAGAACGCGGACAAGTATAATAATTTAAAGCTGTTCGAGATAGGTGATGTCGTAATTCCAGATGATAGCTCAGAGACAAAGGCAAGAACTGAGAGGAGGCTCTCAATGCTAATATATCACGATAAGGCTACTTTAACTGATGGACTTGTTCACGTTAAGGCTTTAATGAGAGAACTAAAACTTGACGTCTCATTCACTAAGGGAGCTGTTCCAGGGTTCCTCCCGGAGAGAACAGCAGTAATACGTAGCTGTAATGAGGATGTAGGCTTTGTTGGGGAAGTTCACCCAAGAATACTGCTTAGTCTTGGAATTAAAAACCCCGTGGTCATAGCCGAGATATCTCTAAGTAGAATTTTAAGTAAGTGTCTAGGTAAGTAAGTATGGAGGATGAAGCTTGGAAGGGATGACCCTGAAGGGATGAATTGACGGGCCTTGCTGACACTCACTAGTATGTAGATACTTTTACTTGAGCACCCCTGTTAACAGGCCTGGCAACATATACTCTTACGCCTTCACCTAGTTTTCTAGCAGCGTTTTCAGCTATGAACTCTGCTTCTTCAAGCGAGTTAGTAGCCCCATAAACCGCGGGTCCCCACGAACTCTGCCCTACACCCACTACTCCTAGCTCTCTCAGGATACTAATGGCTTCTTGCGAGTACTTAGCGAAAACACCCCCTTGAAAAACACTGAAAATTTCCCCAATAGTTTCTTGAAGTTCAGCTAGTGATCGTGAGAACTTATTGAAGTCCCTATCAATTATTGAGGGTATAAGCTCATGGTAGAGTACGAATGAGGCTCTCCACACTAAATCCTCTCGTGCTCTGTAACCTGACGTAAAAACAGAGGCCTCCTCGTGCTCTCTAAGTCCACGTCCAGGTGGAACTAAAACCACGAAATACCAGTCTTCAGGCATGTCTAGCCTAAGTAGCAGCTTAGGGAACTCCTCAGGGCTCCTTTTACCAGCATCTACTACGAATCCCCCGAACATGTAGATGTACGTTCCAACCCCGGAGATCCTCCCTATAGAGAGCTTCTTGGCAACTAGCCGCAAGTCCTCGGACAGATTATTAGCTAGGAGTAGCCCATGAGCCACTGCGAGAAGGAGCTGAGTAGTTGACCCTAGTCCTGTGTGCTCTGGGATACAGCTCTCGATTATAACGCGCCCTCGCTTAATATTGTACTCCTCTACCAGAGTCTTTACTTTGTTTAATACCTCGCTTGACCTACACCCTGTGACTGAGAAGTCCTCATTAGAGTACACTGTAACAATGTTTGAAGGCTTATCAATAGCTACTCCAGCTGAACCGTAATACCTGTACTCAGGGTTAAAGGGATTAACTACTCCGAAGTGTAGTCTAGCAGGTGTTTTAATAGTTATTTTAAGCACTGACACTTCTAATCAGCCTCACTAATTTACTTGCTAATTGTTTATATTCATCATTACAAGTCCTCATCACCACATCTAAACAGTTGTTAACACGCTTCTGGTACTCAAATAGCAGGCTTACTGCAATATTTTTTACTGAAAGAATTTTCGACGCGTATACTGCGATTTCAACTAGGTTACTGTAACACCTTGTAAAAGGCTCAATTATCGGGCTCTCACAGACCTCGTACGAAGCGATTTTGAATTTAACTATGCAGTGATCCCCGTGTTCCTCTTCGAGGATTTTTTCAACTACTATGTGTGCTAGAGAGTTTCTTAAGTACACTAGGTCACCCTTATGAACAATGTTGTTCTCTAGTACGCTTAGATCAAAGTACCCCTTGAAGGCTGAGTATATTAGTGTGAGGACATCATGTACAACATTTAACACTACTCTACTCGACTCTCTGATAACAGTATAGAGCAAACTGCCCCTATACGCCTTTACCTCGATGAAATCACCTCTTTTAACGAAGCCAACAGCGCTAACGTATGGTTTACCATTATAAATCGTACTGAGAATACCCTCGTATATGACGTTATCTCTCAA
>Ga0326760_1000677_pt1 | contig 16987 bp, 22 predicted proteins | sample GCREP_S_FD_207668 | JGI IMG/M metagenome (GOLD analysis project Ga0326760, IMG submission 207668) | Hot spring sediment microbial communities from Geyser Creek Basin, Yellowstone National Park, WY, United States - GCR.EP_S | ecosystem: Environmental > Aquatic > Thermal springs > Near-boiling... | reverse complement strand
GACTAGACAGAGTAGGTATCTCCCACAACGAGCTGGCTAGGCTCGAGAGACACGTGTTGGTGGAGAGGGACCTCCCCGTGATAATCGATTTCGAGTCTGCGACTGTCGGCGGCGGCAGTAACGTGACTCAGGTCGCCAACGGGCTCTCCAGGCTTGGCCTCAAGCTTCCCCTAGGGGCGTTACGTGGATACAGGAGGTGCCTATGTGAAGACGCCTTTAGAGAGGTGCTACGTTTTTTCCTTGACCAGCTCTAGCGACGTCTGCCATATCTTGTCGCCGAGGTGGTGTAGATTTATCAACACCTTGCCCTTCTGCATCTGCTCCATCTCCTGCCTTGAATATAGGGCAACCGCGACGGCTATCACACGTCCCTTCTCGTCTGTTACAAACACCACGTCGTCCTTGCCAAAGTCGCCTAAGAACTCCTTTATGCCGGGCCGCATGACGTCGGCCCCGTTGATTATCGGCTTTACGGCGCCGGCGTCAACCACCACCTTAGGATACGGCGGAAGCGACTTCCCTTTTGCAGACCTGTGTAGGAGGAAAAGCGTCGGCACTAAGTACTCCCCTACATTATGGATTATCTTTAGGAAAAGCGCCTCCCCGTCAACTAAGTATAGATGTTCTCTCTCCGACAGCGGCGCAATCTCCACCACGTCGGCCCCCTCCAGAACCGGCGCCATGAACCTATTCGCCTCGCGTAGCTCCCTTATTTCTCTATTGCTGAGCCTAATGCGCTTCACGTGAAGGAGGATTCCAGTACCATATAAACTTAGTCAGCGCATGAAGTGATTCGTCATCTGTAGGCCTTGCCAGGTCTCTTCACCGTTACGACAGATATAACCGTTTTAATTTTTTAAGCTGGATAATATGGACTTTTAGTGGAGAAGCTACTGCAGGCGACGCTTAACATAGTTAGGAGCCGTGGGGAGCAGTTGTTCATAGACGTCAGCAGGCCCTACGCCTACACCCTAGTGGCGAGGTTCGACGACAAGAAGTATCTGCTGAAGGTGGCTACCGACGCCGAGGATGTCCCCAACAGCGCGTTAAAGGACCTGAAGCTGATAAGCAAATACGCCGACGTGTCAAGCATATGCGTTGTCTCCGGCGTCAGGAGGCAGATACTTCAAAGAGGCGTGGTCTACGTAAAAGACGACGTTGTGTTCATGTCCCTTTCAACGTTTACAGATATCCTAAACGGGGAGGAGCCCACGTTTAGAGTAAGCCGCGGCGCAGTTACCGCAATGATAGACGGAGGAAAACTCAGGGAGCGGAGGGAGCAGGCTGGGATGAGCCTAGGCGCGCTGGCGGAGGAGTTGGGTGTGGCCAGAGAGACCGTATACCGCTACGAACGGGGAGAGATAGAGGCCCCGTTGAGGGTGGCTGAGAAGCTAATCCGCATGTTCGGCCCAGATGTTATGCGCAAAGTCAACATCTGGAAGCGCCCAGAGTTAGCCCAGGAAGAGCTGAGGAGCAGGCAGGTGGCTGAGGACACGTATAGGCTGGTGGAAAGCCACCCCGACGCCATTAGATTAGGGAGGCGAGTCGTCTTCGTATCTGCCGGCGGTGAAAAGTACAGAAAAACAGTAGAACTCGCCAACGCTCTCAGCGTAGAGGTCGACAAGACGTGAGCCACCTAGTTCTTAGGCAGGAAGGCGCGGTGAGGTTTTACGCGCCGGACCCAGAAAAGTACGGAAGCATATACTCAGCGCCGGTGTTTTATAACCCCTTAATGGAGCGAAACAGGTCGCTGTCTGTCCTGGTTTTGAGGAGCTTCGGGACTGGGTTGACCGTATGCGAGCCGCTGAGTGGGTCCGGCGTGCGGGGCCTCAGATACGCCGTAGAGAGCGGGTCCGTGGGGAAGCTTATACTAAACGACGTATCTAAAGAGGCGGTTGCTGTGATAAAGAAAAACCTGGAGCTCAACGGCGTAGACGCCGATGTTTATAACGAAGACGCCAACGTCCTTCTCCACAGGCTCAAGGGCGCCTGCGACGTCGTAGACGTAGACCCCTTCGGCTCCCCCGCGCCCTTTCTCCACGCCGCCTTCAGAGCGCTCAGGGAGGAGGGGTTGCTCTGCGCCACAGCCACTGACACCGCCGTGCTTGTGGGGCGGTACCCCAGGAAATGCCTCCGCCGCTACGGCTCCGTCGTGAGGAAAACCCCGTTTTACATCGAGCTCGGCCTGAGGAACTTGTTGGGCTACATAGCCAGGGTGGCGGCCTCTGAAGATTTCTACATCCAACCGCTTCTTTCCTACTGGGAGAGGCACTACTTCAGAATATGTGTCTACTCCGTGAAAGGCGCCAGAGACGCCGACGACGTGTTCCGCCACATAGGCCACGTCATGTACCACAGAAAAGAGAGAAGAGTTGCGCAGTTCCCAAGCCAACACACGTCGGGACCCCTCTGGATAGGCCCACTGGGGGACCCCCTATTTATACACAGAATGTCCACCTTTGACAGATACAGCGAGTTTCTTCAGCTGTTGGAACTGGAGTACTCAGTCCACGCCCCGTGGTTCTACAGACTCCCCGAGTTCGCAGTTGACGGGAAAAGTCCAACTCTTAGAGAGGCACTTGCCATGCTGAAGGAGGCAGGCATCTACGCAACGGCCACGCACATGGCGAGCGACGGCATAAAGACGGAGGAGGGCTACGGCGAAGTGAGGAGGGTACTAGCCGGAGCGACATAATTTAAATTACCCGGTGAGGTTGTGGTCGCCATGTCGAGAGTTATCGCAGTGGCCGGGTTGCCGGGCTCCGGCAAAACAACCATAGCGAAGATCATCGAAAGCCGAGGATACGACTACTACAGCTTGGGGGACGTGGTTAGGGCTGAAGCGCAGAGAGCCGGAACGTCGCCAGACAGAGCAGCCGTAGCTCTAAGACTAGAAAAGGGGAAGAGGGCGGTGGCCCACGCACTCTTAAAAAACGTGCAAACAAACACGAAAATAGTAATCGACGGAGTAAGAAGCCTTGAGGAGGTGGAGGCTCTGGAGGAGGTTTTCGGCAACGTGACGTTGATATACGTCGTGGCCTCGCGGAGGACTAGGTACCGAAGGCTGGCGGGCCGAGGCAGGGGCGACGACCCCGCCACCTACTCCCAGTTCTTGATGCGAGACATCAGGGAGCTACGGTTTGGATTAGCCGACCTCCTGGCGCGCGCTGACTACATCCTGGTAAACGAGGAAAAACCCCTGGAGGAGCTAGAGAAGGAGGTTGACAAGATCACATGAAGGTTGAGGCGGTTGTTGAGGTTAGGTACACAGAAGATAGGGAGAAGGTGCTAAAGGCGCTGGAAAACGTCTTCACTCCTTTGTCGATGCAGGAGAAACCCAGCGAAGCCGGCGTTGTCATAATGGCCACCTGCGAGGGGGCTAGGTGCTTGGAGAAGTTGCGCGGAGCCATATGGCGTCAGGGCATACAAGACGCCGCAAGAAACGTGATTTCGCGGGGCATAGTGTCTGAGGATACATTAATCTTCTCGATAAATAAGCAAGCCGCCTACGTGGGCGTGGTGAGCTTCGTCACGGAGCTGGGCGAGTCGCCGCTCGGACCCATCACCTTCACAGTGAAGACCAGTAACGTGAGGCAGTTCATCGACTGGCTAGCCCCACGCACCTACAAAGGCAGGGTATACTACGAGGCGCCGCCCCCCGACTAAACCTTCATGACGTATAGCACCCTGTAGAGACCCCCGTGCAGAAACATCATACAGCTCTTTACGAAGGGGAGATCCACATATACTGGCGATGCGAAAACCACGTAACCCCCCTTCTTCACGTGTAGAGAGGCAACCTCTACGAAGGACAGGAGGAGGGGCCTCACGTCTATTGAGGACGTTGAGAGGCGGCCATACGGCGGGTCGCCGACGGCCGCGTCGAGACGGCCCCGTAGTGGGGGGTTCAGGGCGTCCCATAAGACGATATCTCCGCTTGTGTTGCGCCTTGCTAATCTCAACGCGCTCTCGTCCAGATCTCCTCCTACGACGTATCCGCCCGCTCTCTCAACTTCGTAAGCCACGGCGCCTGTGCCCAGAAACGGCTCCCACACCTTGCTCCCCCGCACCACGCGGGCCAGGTTCACCATGAGGCGGGCAGTTATTGCGTCTAGGGTCTTTACGCTCCTTTCTATCGTAGGTCTTTCCTTCCTAATTCTCTCACCGTTAACAGATTTGGCAAGGGCGCACCTCTTAAACGCGTCGCACGACGGGCAGTCAAAGGTAATTCGCCCCTCCTCGCGGCTCACCACTACGCAGCCAGCCACTTCTCCCACCGCAATAGCCTCCTCGGCGGAGAGACATGGAAAACGCAGGTTGAGCTTTACGCGGCAGAGCACCTTAACGCCGCGTCAAAATCCTCACAAAGTAAGTGGCTAGTATCACCGCGAAGGTCGAGGCTAAAAAGAGAGCCACTGCGAAAAGGACCTCCGCAAAGTCTCTATTTTCCACGAGTGCAGGCAGTAGAAAGTAGAAAAATGAAAACGAAGTGCCGCCTGCCACGATGCCTCCGTATTTAACTTTCTTCGTCGCTAGATACCCCTCCACGACATAGGATATAAGCGGCAAAGTAGACACAGCCACCACCACGAGACGTTGCGGAATATACTCGGGCATCAAACTAACCTTAAGAATTATTTGGGCTATGTAAATAACAAGTACAAATAGAGACACAATAGTAATTATAAACGTAACCTCAAACTTCTTTAATATTTCTCTCAAGAAATCGTATATCCCAAACCCATACAGCATGACGAAAAAAGCCAAGAATAGAAACGCCACATTTAGAACTTGCCACACCACCGCCTGGTTAAAAACCGCACCCAGCAACAGTATAAACGCAAGAAGGGCAGGAACGCCGACGGTGTACCGCCTATACTCCGGCTCTCTCACCGCCTTGTTTAGGTAGTGTCTAAACAACGTCACAGTCTCCTCCACCCCCCTTGCCTGCTTCACCACCACCCGGTGCACAGAAACCACGGGTCTCTTCGTCTGGATCGCAGGAATCGCGGCCTCGTCGCTGGGGCCGTCCGAGACGAAGTATATAGCGTCTGCGTCAAATACTGCAAGTATCTGCCCCAATTCTTTCAACACCGCGAAATCCGCCACGGCGGGGTCGGCGGATCCGCTTACAATAGCCACGTTTACGTTCTCCGCGCCGTATTCAGTAGCCAGCTTATCGTAGATCTTAACGGCGGCAAACACCGCATTTGCGTCGGAGTCGTCTGGGTTCTCTAGGATGTATTTAATGCCTGCCCTCAGAACCTCGTCTCTGCCTATGATAGGCGTTTCTAAGCCTTGGCTCTTTAGGTCTCCATCCCTATCGACGTAGAGTACAAGGACACGCACTACTCCTCAGGCAGATAGCCAGCTTCTATCAAAATCTTTATCTCCTCGTGAGTTAACCGCTCGCCGTTTAGCAACTTGTTGTAAATGACATCTGCCTTCTCCTTGAGACTCTGCGCCGTCGCCGCCTTGGCTTGGGCACGTGCCTTATTCTTCTCCGAAAGCTCCAACGCCTTCAGCAATACGTTGTACTTCTCGAGCTCCTCCTCCACCGCCCTCCTCTTTTCCCTCAGCTCCTTGCGCCTCAGCGCCAGTTGCAGAACCTCGGCCTTAATCTCCTCACGGCGTTTCTTCAACTCCTCTCTTTTCTCCTTCAGCCCAGCAAGCTCCTTGTAAATCACCTCTCTCCCCATCTTCAGCTGCGTGAGCTCCTGCTTCACCGTGTTGAGGTCTTGTACCAGCCGCGCAATTTCGCTACGGATGGCCTCACGCTTGTTTTTATACTCGTCTGCCTGTTTTTTGAGCTCCGCTATGTGCGACTTTATCTTCTCCATGGAGTCGACCAGATTAAGCTCCTTCTCTATCTGGCTGATGTATTTGATAAACTGGCGCTCCCACTCAGGGTTCGTCGGCGAGGTTTCAAAGAAGTATTCAAGTTGCTCAATAATACGCTTGAGCTTTTCCTTCTCCAGCACCTTCCCCCCCACGTATTCGTTGAGAGTCGACAGCAGGTTTCTGTACACCACCAGCTTCTCTCTGTATTTCTGCAACGCTATATTGATCTGAATAAGCTCGTTCCGCAGAGATCTAATCTGGTTTATTATCTGGCTTTTCCTCTCGACCAATGAGCCTATCAACTCCCTCGTCCTCTGAAGCTGTTGACGCTTCCCCTCAATAAGAGACCTGACCTCTGCCAGCTGTTTACGGATCTCCTCAAGCAGGGCCTTTCGGGCATTTATCTCATTAGTAACTGAGTCAATCTGCCTCTGGATCTCGTTGATTTGAGAATTCACCTCGCGAAGCTTTTCAAGCAGTTCCTCTCTACTAAGCACGCTTCTAGAAAACCCCCAATTTAAATCTTATATTCCCCGTCTCAACCTCAGGTCACCATCGACAATTCGTGTTAGCCAAAACGTAAAAATTTAAATGCGCGTTGTGTAAGTCACATGATGAGTCACCAACATGTTGGAATTTATATAGCTGGCGATATTATAATGTCGGACAACCCCGGCGAGGCCATAAAGAAGTGGAGGCTCATATTCGGCCTGACACAAACCGCCATAGCAACCAAGCTGAATACATCCCCCAGCGTGATAAGCGACTACGAGTCCGGGCGGCGGAAGTTCCCCGGCTCCCGCTTCGTCAAGAAATTCGTACAAGCCCTGATAGATACAGACCTAGAGCGTGGGGGGTTGGTGATAAATCTGCTGGAGAGGCAACTTCTGAAGGAGAAGTTCTGGCTTGCCGTGCTCGACATGAGGGAGTTCAGCGAGCCCGTACCCGTCTCCGCTTTTCTCCAGGCCATAGAGGCGGAGGTGCTTGTACGTCCTCCCTCTGGTCTTGACGTGCACGGATACACCGTCGTTGACAGCGTTAAGCTCGTGTTAGAGGTCCCGCCTGTTGAATACGTGAGGCTCTACGGAAGCACGACGCAACGTGCAGCCATATTTACCAAGGTGTCCACGGGGAGATCCCCAATGATAGCCATCAAGTCTATGTCTTCTGTCTTGAGCATAAAACCTGCGGTGGTTGTGCTTCACGGCATTAAACCAGAGGCCGTGGATCCTCTGGCCGTCGAGATCGCAAAAAGAAGCTACATACCGCTTGCAGTTACAAGCCTACCCGTAGAGAAACTAATAGAAAACCTTAGACAGTTATAGCTACTTCTTCCGGGCGTTAATAATCCTTGATATCCTCAACACGTTGCCAAGGCCCTTAGTGGCCTCGTGCCTCTTCTTAAGCCTCCTCTCCTTGGCCTTCTTCTTGAACTTGTAGTTGTGAGCCTCTTTGTATTTGGTGGAGACCAGGCCGCGCGACTTTCTGCCGGCCGCGGTGAGGCCTCTAAACGCCCTGCCCCTCTTGGGCTTAACCCTAACAGCCTTGGGGAGCGAGGGCTCAGGCGGCGTAATTCTCCCCTCAAGAACGTCGAGTAGCCATTTCCTCAACATTTCTACGTTCTGCGGCCACGAGGTGTCCCTCCTCTCGTCAACTGGTATGCTGAGAAGCCTTGCTTGTTCAACGTTTAGACCTACCGCCTTTATCTCCGCAATGGAGAAGCCTCTCCCAGTCTTCCACCTAACTAATCCGCCGCTAGTTATGCGGACGGGGGCCTTAACAAGCGGTTTAGGCGCATTAGTCATCGACTCTAGGGATTAAACTGTTTATAAATTTTAGCCTGCGGCAAGCTTATTTACCACAGCTTTAGCACCAATAGATGCACAGAGCACTTGCCACGGCGGCCATGTTTAAGCTATTCGTGTCTCTCGTCGTATTCTTCACAACCCAAAGGTTTGACCCTGTGCTGTTGGTTAGCTGCATCCTCATGGCTATCTCTGCCTTGCTTATACGGATGATACAAGAGGGGGAGGTAGGGTTCGTGCTAGTTGGACTCATACTCCTAATAGACTCCATAGGGCTTCTGCTGTCTTTTACAACGCTTTCTATTGTCCCCGTGGTCTCATATATGTTCTTTGTTATATGGGATACACAAATTTTAATGATATTCAGACAAATACAGACTTAATCAGTCTATAATCTTTATTGCACGCTCTACTTTATAGAAGTCAAGATACCCCCAAGCGCTTAGAGATATGACAACCTCTCCAGGTCCCGAAGCAACCCTAATTATGTGATCCCCAGACTCCACGTTGACGTTTCCCCTAGTCTCTATTTTATACTTAAAATTTTGTATAAATATATACAATTTTTCAAGATCTATTATGCCACCCACTTTTAACGTCGGTGGAATCGGATAATTTTTAAAAATCTTAATTAATCTATAATCATGTTGCATTCTCTGCATCAAGTACACACCTAACGTGGCGACTATAAGAGCGCCTAAGATCTCAAGCATCAAGTTCATAGAAACTCTTCCACATCTTTAATTATTTCTTCGACGTACTCCTTGGATACAGGAATCACTTTAATGTCGCCGAAAAACGCCACGTTTATATCGCCGCACCAACGGGGCACTAGGTGCACATCGCTATTAGATAAGTAGATGTTAAACCCCTCAGGCTTTAATTTCCGTTTCTCAACAGCTATCAACTTGTCTAGAATTCTTTTCAACGCAACTATTTCTTTTTCTTCCATGTCAAAAACAGGCCTATCCGCCTTTATGACTAGGTGACCCCCGTTAAACGGCTTGTCCGGCACTTCAATCGAGACCACATCTTAGGAAAAACTTCGGTTAATTACTTTACCGGGACCTTTACGTTCAGGGCTTTTGCAAGCTCTTTGTATCTGTTGCGGACCGTAACCTCTGTGACGCCGGCGGCTACTGCGAAGTCTTTCTGAGTCCTGTTATCGCCGTGCATTAGGGAGGCTATGTAGACAGCTGCGGCGGCGAGGCCGGCAGGGTCTTTTCCTGCCGTTATCCCAGCCCTCTTCGCCTTCTGCAAGATTTCAATTGCCGTCTTCACAACCTCGCCGCTTAGCTTCAGCTGCTCGGCTATTCTGGAGATGTACAACACGGGGTCGCTTATTGGCACCTTGACGTTTAGCTCTCGAAGGAGCAGACGGTAGCAACGGGCCACCTCTCTTCTAGACGCCTTGGTGTACCGCACAAGCTCGTCTAATGGCCTCGGCATTTTCATCATGCGGCAAGCCATGTAAAGCGCCGCGGCTGCCATGGCCTCTACAGATCTGCCCCTTACAAGCTCCTTCTCCAGCGCTTGTCTGTAGATCTCTAGGGCCTGTTCTATACACGGCCTGGGTATGCCCATGGCGCTTCTCAGCCTCTCCAGCTCCTGTGCCGCCTGGATGAAGTTTCTCTCGTATGACGTCTGGACGCGGGCTCTAGTCTGCCACTTCCTCAGCCTAATAACCTCCAGCTTGCGTTTTATGTCCAGCTCCTTGCCCGAGACGTCCTTGTCCCTCCAATCAATCACCGTAGTAAGCGCCTCTGAGATGAGGCGCGTGAGAGGTGCGCCGGTACGCGCCCTCTGGCCCTTCTCCTCAGAAGTGAAAGCCCTCCACTCAGGTCCAAGGTCGAGCAACTGCTCCTGCACCACCGCGCCGCATACTATACAGACAACTTCTCCTCTTTCGTAGTTGTAGACGAACCTATCGTTGCCGCAGATGGGGCATCGGTAAACTTCGCCGGTGTCCGTGACAAGGCTTAAATACCCTTCGCTGTCTCTATTGATGCGGAGTTTTAACGGTTTCCCCGAGGAAGGTGGGTTGCCCGAAGACATGGCGAGTATTTAAATTTTTCTTAGTTATATAAACTTTTCGTTTATCTTGAAAACTACTTAACGGCTAGAATCCGGCTTTTAGAAGTCTTCTGATCTTCGCAAGCGCGCCGTATATCTGCGCAAGCCCCCTAGCCCCCCTTAACACAGCATAGTGCGCCTCGGCAACTATATACGCTATCTCCGGCTTTATGTGTTCAGGCACGTCTAGCCTTAGAGCCTCGCGGTGGATCTGCTTCACAATTTCCAGCTCCCCAACGCCTCCATCGACTACGAAGCCGTATATCTGCGTAATGGCCTTCCCAAAACTGCCTTTCGCCGCTTCGTGCAGAGCTTCGCGTAGTAACCTAGGGCTCACCAGCCCAAGGGCCTTCGCCACTATCTCTTCGGTGATTTCTTTATTAACGGCGGCTATCTGGAGGGCGTTGATAGCCCTCCTCATGTCCCCCTGGGTGAATTCGTAAATCGCCTCCAACGCGTCGTCTGTCGCCTTGACCCCCTCATTTTCGGCGATGTACCTCAACCTCGCTATCACGGCGTCTTTTGGAAGCGGATTAAACCTAACCATGACAACGCGGGATTGAATAGGCTCGATGATTCCGCTTACGTAGTTTGCTAGTAGTATGAATCTTGTGTTTTGGGCGTATATTTCCATTATGCGCCTCAGCGCTTGTTGGGCGTCGCTGGTCATGTTGTCTGCTTCGTCGAGTATTACCAGTTTGAAGGGGGCTTTGCCCACGGGCGCCGTTCTGGCGAACTCCTTGACGCGTTCTCTGATCACGTTTATCCCCCTCTCGTCAGAGGCGTTAAGCTCTAAGGTGTTCTCCCGCCAATACTCCCCATACAGCTCCCTAGCCAACACAAGCGCCACCGTAGTCTTGCCGGTGCCAGGCGGGCCGTAGAAAAGCAGATGCGGCATATTACCCCCCTTAACAAACTCCCTAAGCCTAACCTTAACCTCCTCCAAATCCACCACCTCATCAAACGAACGAGGACGATACTTCTCAAACCAAAATAATTCACTCATATGTAGAATTCCTCCGCCAAATCGGTTTTTATGTATTGACCGCCCTTGAGCAGTACGTAGCCCAGGCGGTTTAGTATCTGGAGTAGCTCGTAGTCGCGTTCAGGCAATTTCTCCGCGTCTTCGACAGACATGGGCAACTTATCTAGGAGTTGGCGTGCCGCCTCTTTTAACACCACAACATCCCTATTTGCCCCCTCGTCGCGCATCACCAAGACAAGCCCTCTTTCCATGGCCTGCCGCAGGGCCTGTCTAGACTTGATGTCGGTCAACGGCATAAACCTCCTGTCTCTAAGCACCTCGATGAACGACTTCGGGCCTTCTTTCGGCTGCGGCCTCGTCTTTTTCAGCTCCCGCACCTCTTCAAGAATTGTGTTGAGAAGTATCTCCAACTCGTCCAGTCTCTCTAGTATTCTCTTAGCATCTTCACAAGACATTCAAACACCACAACGGGTAGACTTAAAAACTAAGCGTATGTACTACAGCCCCGTACCTCCGGCATCTACGAGATAGAGACAGTACCGAACCCGACATAGAGGACAGTCAAAGAGCTGTATAGGTAAAGCTCTTGCTGACTCCCCCAAACACTAACCCATCAAAAGAACAGGGGCCTTTCGCAGAAGAGCTCGCCTAAACCACGACATGGCCGCCGCGGCCAACAGAGGCGTTAGGCCGACGAGGCGAGCAGAGGCGCTTTCCGCGCAAAGGAGAGAAGGCTAGGCTTATGACCTAGGCGTGTATCTCTACAACGTCGTTGTCGGACAAAACGTAGTCTCGCCCCACGCGCTTGGGGCGTTGTGGATATAGGTCTCTCCTCCACACTACGGCGTATTTAAATGTCTCCAGAAGAGACGAGTGTATCTGCGCCGCGACGTCTCCCACCGTGGAACCCGCCTTCATCACAATAGGTTTCTCTATGTACATCTTTGAATGCACTGGTTTTGTAAATATCCTAATCCTTCCGGTGGTCCGTAGAAGATCCTCTAGAAGTTTCCTTTTCTCAATTTTACACCCCCTCAGATCTGTCATGTGATAAACGACGTCGCGCTTCGTCAAAAACCCCAACACCTCTTCCCTAGGCGTGTATACGTCGCCCATGGAGAAGATGACCACGGTGGGTTTGTACTGCCTCTCTACGTAGAGAGCCTCCTCTACCTCGTCTAGAGTTACCGAGCCTCTGATATGCACCACGGCGTGGTAGATCCCGTATTCATTCAACAGCTTCTTTACGTCGTTTAAAGTCCCGCCCAATATATGCCCGGATCCAACCACCTGAATCCCGCCGAGGCCCTTCCTTTCAATCTTTACATAGTTCTTGGGTGGATATAGGTATACACCCTCGTCCTCGAAAAACTTGAAAATCTTCTCCACAGTCTCTACGTCGGTGTTCCCGCTTACCACCAGCACCACGGCGTCTGCGTTTCTCACCGTGGCGAGCGTAATGCTGTTAAGGTCGCTGGACCGGTCCAGGACTAGGCTGGGCGTTTTCACAAGCTGGATATATACGCCGTCTTCCACAAACATAGACGGCGTAGGCTCCACCGTGGAGAAGGGTATGTCGTCGGGCCTCAGCGTGGTGTTTGTCAAGCAACACAACAACGAGGTCTTCCCAGAACTCGGGGGGCCAACCACAGCGACCTGTAAATCGCCTTCCTTCGCGATATATAGGCGGGCGCCGCCGCCGCGCAGACTACGCTCCTTCTCCCGCCTCTCCTGCATTTCTCTCTTTAGCTCAGCCATCCTACGCCTTATGTGCTTAATAAGCTTCTCCGTACCCTTGTGCTTAGGCACCGACGACAAGAACTCCTCCATAGCTCTTATCTTCTCCTCGGGGGTCTTTGCCTCCATGACCTTCAGCCAAGCCGCCTTGGCCTCCGCAGGCAGATTAGCAGGCACAAGAAACAGCCGCCAAGAGATTTTTTAGTTTTCGCGCTACCTGCCAAGGAACTTCCTAATGCGACCCCGGGTCTCCTCTCTGGTGCCTACCTCAGCCAGCTTGTAGAGATACGGAACGGCGTCGTCCACCACGGCGCCTAGCCAATGCCTTGGTCTGACGAAACCCAGCAGATACGGCGGAGGTTTGAAGAGCTTTTCCAGCTCCAGCTGCCCTATCTGAGAGACGATGCCGAAATGAGATGCCTCTTTGGCGTCGAACTCTCTGCTCAGCATAACCCTCAGATGCCCGTGGCTGAAGAGACGTCTCCCAATGGCGATAGTATACGGCGGAAACACCCCGAAGTTGACCCCTTGCAACGAGAATTTTATGTTTTCCCTCTGCGCCACGACGTAGTCGACGAAGTACAGAAACTCCACGCCGAATCCATACACGTCCCCCGACACGTGAACCACGACGCGGCCCCCACAACTGATAAACCTCTTCACGAGCCTGTGCACGCTGAATAGGTACTCCAACACCGCGTCTTTGCTCTGTAGAAAAACAGACAGGTCTAAACCAGCGGAGAATACCGGCCCCTCGTTGGTGATCACCAGGTCCTTGTCGCAATCCACTCCGGAGAGACGCTCTATTAATTGACGAGAAAACGCGTTTCTCCTCTCCCCTAGGAGCACAACTCTATTGTATTCGCCAAACGTCTCAATTCTTATCACGGTATAGTCTAAAAAAGACATATTAAACTATGCGCCCGCATCGGCCATGTCGGTAGATGTAGAAAAGATTAAACAAGGCATTCCGAACCTGGTGCCATACGCCGGGAAATACGTCGATCCGCCTGAGGGCAACTACGTTAAATACACAGGGCCTGGACAGCTTCAGGTGCCTGACAAGGTCGTGATTGGCTACATTGAGGGTGACGGCATCGGACCCGAGGTGGCATACGCTGCGATAAAGGTGGCAAACGCCGCCGTGGAGAAGGCATACGGCAGGTCGAGGAAGGTAATCTGGTACGAGGTGGTGGTGGGCGAGAAGGCCGAGAAGATACTCGGCAACAGACTCCCCGACCAAAGCGTAGAGGTGTTGAAGAAAGTAAGGGTCTTTCTCAAGGCCCCTCTGGAGACCCCCGTGGGCGGGGGCTTTAGAAGCATCAACGTGACTCTGCGCCAGCTCTTTGATCTATATGCTAACATCAGGCCTGTGAAGTACTTCCCCGGCCTGCCCTCCCCCCTGAAGAGGCCGGAGGTGGTGGATCTGGTCATCTTTAGAGAAAACACGGAGGATGTCTACGCCGGCATCGAGTGGCCGTACAACAGCGCAGAAGCGGCTAAGCTGAGGGAGATTCTAAGGAAGGAGTTCGGCGTCAACTTAAGGGACGACGCCGGCATAGGGATAAAGCCGATAAGCAAATTCGGAACACAGAGGATTGCACGCCTAGCGCTTAAATTCGCCGTGGAGAACAAAAGACGTGTCGTGACGGTGATGCATAAGGGCAACATCCAGAAGTACACGGAAGGCGCCTTTAAGGACTGGGCCTTCGAAGTGGCGAGGAACGAGTTCAGAGACCATGTGGTGTTTGAGGACGAACTGGGGCAATACGGCGGCAAGGTGCCGGAGGGCAAGGTGCTGGTCAACGACAGAATCGCCGACAATATGCTCCAGCAACTACTCACCCGCACCGGCGAGTACGACGTAATCCTGGCGCCGAACTTAAACGGGGACTACGTCTCAGACGAGGCCGCCGGGCTGGTGGGAGGACTCGGCGTGGCGCCCGGCCTCGACGTAGGAGACTGGGGCATGATGGCCGAGCCCGTACACGGCACAGCGCCAAAATATAAAGGAAAGAACTATGTCAACCCAACGGCCACGATACTCGCCCTGGAGCTCCTCTTCAGGTTCCTCGGCTGGAGGGAGGCGGCGAATTTAATAATGAAGGGAGTAGAGACGGCGTATAGAGAGGGCTACTTCACCGGAGATCTGGCGAGGCAGATGGACGAGGAGGAGCGGAGACAGAGAGTAAAAGAGGTGCTAGGCACACAAGAATTTGCAGATAAGGTTGTGGAAATTATAAAAAAGCTTTAAATTAAACCTCTTTTGCGAATAGATACTCCACCGGCCTAAATCCTATCTTTTTATAGAAGTTTATAGCTATCTCGTTCAAGGCGGGGAAAGACGCCATTATGACCTCTGCGCCCTTCTTCCGCAACATTTCAACCCCCTCAATCATTAGCCTCTTTCCAATGCCCTTCCGCCGGTATTCCGGCAATATGTAAAACTCTCTTATCACGCCTGCGTACTTAGGCCTGTAGAATATTCTATCTTCAACATCGCCTTTCAAAAGACCAACCACCTTGGTCCCCTCCACCGCCACCAGGAGAATCGAGGTGGGGCTGGAGATCGCGGTTTCGAGATACTTCCTAGCCGCTTGTTCAATGTCAGGAGCTACTTCAAGCAGGGGATCGAACTCGGCATTTAGGCGCTTAAGTCTTATGACTAACTGCGTAGCGGCGTCAAGGTCTTCCTTCGTCGCCGGTCTGATTACAATACTTGGATACATAAGCTAAATGGAATAACATATTTTTAAATATTGACAAAACTAAAAAAGAGAAAAAATACTTAATAGTATTAATTATAGTAAGTAGAAGTCTACGGCTAAATAAGATAAAGACTAATAGAGATTAGTTCGAAATTATATATCATGAAGATATTACTGTTCGATAAGTATTGGATTGTTATTTAATAACTCAGAAATAGTTAATTGTTTATATTTTTTAGAATTTATATCTTGTACGTTAATAAATTTATTATTGATACTTATAACCATCATCTCACCCTCCTTGGTTTTTATCAAGTCTCCAGATTTGTACGTAATGACGCGCACAGAGTAAGTCATGTGGTAAATTTTTCTACCGTCTTTAATCCCCGCGACTTTTGCCGTCTCAATTATGTGGCTGGGGAGCTGGCTGTGTACGGCATATGCCAGATGCCGCGCCAGGTTCGCCGAAGTTGTATATATGTCGAACCCGCTTTTCAATTGTTTAACATTACTTATAAATCCTATTTTTTTATCTTTCAGTTTAAATATTTCTTGTTCTATAATGTTTAGAATCTTTTTCTTGGTTAAATCGTCCAACGCCCTGGGGGTAGACCTTATCTGAACCAAAGCAACCTCCCTCCTGCTTAGCAACTCTCTACAAGATGTACACACGTCGTATATGTACTCTACAGCCACTTCGTATGCAATGATCCTCGGCGCTATTAACTGATGCGGCGACCCTCTCACGGTGACTTGAGCAACCGCGCCCTCTTCCCTCTCGTCCAGTTCGACCTTTTCAATAACCCCATTTACGGACCCCTTTTCCGTCAGAAACTTAACAAAAAGCTCCGTGGGGTTTTTACTCTTCATCCATTTCCCTCTTAGGAACCAAGCGCCACAGTATTTACACCTCAGCGCTTTTCTTTCCTTCAACGCAACGAGGGGATGTCTCTCTACGTAGCAATCTTCACACATACCCTCTATAAGCCTATCGACTAGTCGACCGCAGTAGGGGCAGGGCGTCTTCGCCACAGCTCTACCTGGGTCTCTCTAAATATTTTCTGCGCCGGCCGCCTCAACCAGCCTCGTCAAGAGGCCCAGCTTCTTAAACGACGCCAGCCGCAGGCCGGCCGCCGCCCACACCCACGGGCTTTTGCCAGGCAGAAGCTCCTTCCTCTCCAAGATGTCAAGCGCAATCTCGACTACAGACGCAAGCAGGCCGGCCCTAGCCGCCGGCCTCTACGTAGTCCTCTGGGGACCACCTCTCCATCCCCACCGAAGGCCCCAGATAGACGGCTTACAAGCCGAGGCCTCCGAGGCCGGTAGTTACGACAAAAACTAAAACCCACCGCCAAGAAGACGAGAAAACACGACAAAAAACGAAAAAACACTTAAAAACTCCCGTGGCGGTTGCGGCGTTGCTGGCGTTGGGCATGTTGACTGTGCTGGCTGGCGGTTTGAATGCAAAAGTCGCCACCATAACACAGCCAAAGGCAATGATAGGCACATGTATGGCTATTGCGTATGCTACAGAATCGTTAGACAAAAGCACAACCAAATTCTGTATTGCGTCCCCCACCGGATTGGCTGGTTATATTGATACCGCCTCGAAGGATTGGTGGCAGAAACAACTTGGACGACAGCGGTTAAGCGTAGTGCTGGGAGAACGGATACTTACTGCGTTGAGACTTGCCAGGTACGCCAGTTGGGTTGCGGGGCCGCTTGGATTCTTTGTAATAGCTGCATAAAACAAGATGACGGAATTCCTCCGCAGATTTTTTCTCTTTTTGATTCTTAGAAGATTTTATTTTCTACCATGGATTGGACTATGGTTTTTT
>Ga0326760_1000676_pt1 | contig 16993 bp, 11 predicted proteins | sample GCREP_S_FD_207668 | JGI IMG/M metagenome (GOLD analysis project Ga0326760, IMG submission 207668) | Hot spring sediment microbial communities from Geyser Creek Basin, Yellowstone National Park, WY, United States - GCR.EP_S | ecosystem: Environmental > Aquatic > Thermal springs > Near-boiling... | reverse complement strand
CGCCCGCGGTTCGACCTGCACGCAGTGGAAGCCCGCCTGCACGGTCAGCCTCACCTGCCCGCTCGCGTCCGTGTAGTAGGTGCGGCTGTCGATTATTACGGGGACGCCCGCCGCGGGCCCCCTCACGTTCCCCTTCACGTCGACCGCGTAGAGCTGCACCGCCAGCACGATGGGCGGCGCCTCGAAGACGGCGCGCATCTCGTAGCCGTCGTCGATTGTTACGGTGATCGGGTTCGCCGCCGAGTAGTCCGCCAGGGCGCCGCCGTCCGCGCCCCTCATCCACTTGACGAACCGGTAGCGACCGCTCGGAACCGCCTGCAGCGTCGCGCTGCTGCCGTACCTGTACCAGCCGCTCCACCCGCTGGGGACCTGCCTCCCGTCCACCGCCACGTAGCCGCCGTTGGGCGGCTGCCAAGTGACTTTGAGCAGCCTCCAATCCCTGTAGTACGCTGCAACCGTCGTGCCGCCGGCGCGCACGTCCACCGCGGCCACGGTGGAGGTCTCGTTCGTGCTCCAGCCGGAGAAGGTCATGTTCGCCCACCCGCCGTTGAAGACCCACCACGGGGGGACCTCCACCACGTGCGTGCCCCTCGCCGCGCTCAAGCTCACCCGCCCGCTGGCGTCCGTGTAGTAGGTTACGCCGTCCACCTTCACCGGCACGCCCGCCGGCGCGGAGCCCGCCGGCAGGTCCCTGTAGTCGAGCCTCACTAGGGAGATCACGAGCGTCGCGTTCAAGCCCGGCTCGGCGCTCCCGCCCCCCAGCCCCTGCGCGACGACGTACGCGGCGCCCCTGTACGCTTTCGCCCACCACCACGCCTGCCCCTTCACGTACTGGACGGGCGCGCTGTAGCACTCGCCCGCGTAGCACACCCTACCCGGCTCGATCCTGACGGGCTCGGGGAAGACTAGGAAAACCTCCGCGTCGGGCGGCGTCGCGTTGATCAGCTCGCCCGCCAGCTTGGGGTACGGGTTTTCCCTCGCGCTCCAGAGCCTCGCCGAGAGGATCAGCAGGCCGGCGAACAGCAGCGCTTCCGCCAGCAGGATCAAAGCTTCGTCCACAGCGCCCCGCCTCCTCGCTCTCCCAGAAACCCTCCTGTTCGCCATCGGGGAAAGCAGCATTGGAGCTTAATAAATTTAGCCGTGCCACCAATTTTGGTGGCGCGCGCTGAGCTGCGCGCGAAAATCATTTTAAGGTGGTGACGAGGATAGTCTAGTGAAGAGGTGGAAATCCTTGCTGGCAGAAGAAGACCTTGCGAAGGTTCCTAAGGGCCTCTCCTTGAGAGAGTACTATGCTCAAATTTATAACTGGTATATGAAAAATAAGGACAAAATTCTCATTAAGCTAGCTCACAAGAGTAAAAATGACCCTTACATAACCTGCTACTACGAGTTAATGAAGGTGATTCCTGCGCCGAACGAGGCTACTATGGAGGATATAGCGGTGATCTGCCGCGAGGTTGTAGCGGGGTTAATGGAGTGGGCATACCACGAGGAGGACGAGAACGGTGTTAAAATGGGTGCTTATGCGCACTATATTCTCGATACGTTTTTCGACGGGTTTCATGGCGAGCTGGCGCGAGACCTGAGTCGCAAATCAAAATTATACGAATACTGTATGACAGAATGCTTGGACAGGATTAGAAAAGATTAAAAGCAATTTTTAATCTACTCTAGAACTTTTCCTTTTCTACAATATTATTGTACGCTATTTCGAGCTTCCGCCGGCGCGCGCGTTTTGTCCGGTTTCGCCCGCGCGCCCTAGCACCTTCTTCATGATTTCAGCGTACCCCTCGAGCGTCAGGTCCTGCGGGAGGAGGCCGCGCTGCTTCGCCTTCTTGATGGCTTCCCCCGTGAAAACCCTTTTCGCGCGCTCGACGGCCTTCTGCTTGAGCTCCCGGTAGCGCCGCAGCGCCCTCTCCGCCTCCCTCTGCGCCTTCCGGCAGCTCAGCTCCCTCAAGCTCAAGCATGCTTTCAGCGACCCGAGCATGAGCCTCCCCTCGCGGGGCTCGAGGAAGTTGGCGAGCGCGCTCGGGTTCCGGCGCGCGCGGTCGTAGTCCGTGTGCGCGTGCCTGAAGTGTGTCACCACCGCCACGATCCTCGCCTCCTCCACCGTCACGCGCGCTTATAGCCAGCGCGCGCTGGCGGGCGCGGGGCGGCTCCGCGCTCGCGGCGAGGGCCTCCCTGAGCCCCTCCAGCACCCTCAGCCCCTTCAGCCGCTCCAGCGCCTCCCGCGCGCGCCGTGCGTGCCCCTCGGCCCAGGGCGCGGCAAGCCAGAGGTCCCTCAGCCGCTCCAGCGCCCCCTCGAGGGTCTTCTCGGGCGGGCGCGTCAGCCGCGCGGCGGTCGCTAGGGTTTCGGCGAGCTCGCGCGCAACCCGGGGCAGCTCCAGCCCGCCACGCTCGAGGTCCCGCTGGGCCGCCTCCAGGAGGCGCTTGCGCGCCTCCCACAGCCAGTCGTCCACGAGCGAGATGTTCGCGCTCGATCGCGCGTCCCGCGCCGCCTGCTCGGGGTCTACGGGTAGCCCCCTCTTGGCGCGTAGGCTCAAGCTCTGCGCCAGCCTCTCCCGCGCCCGCTCCTCCAGCAGCCGCTCCGCGCCCGGCCCTAGGAGCGCCAGCGCGTCCCACCTCGCGCGGATCGGGTCGCGGAAGGGGTTCCACACCATGCAGGCGGCCATCGTGATCTCCGCCAGGGCCTCTGCCGCCTCCCCCACCGCTAGCGAAGCCCGCGCCAGCACGCGCATGTTGCGCGCGCCCTCCAGCGCCCACCGCTCCCCGGTAGTGCGCGCGTAAGCCTTGAAGAAGCGGGCGAACCCGCCGTATGTGCTGTAGAGGGTCCAGTAGCTCTCCCTTACCACCTTCAGGGTGTAGCTATCCACGATCAGCGCTGGGTCCGCTTCGAGCCGCCAGCATAGCTGCTCCGCCGCCGCAGCGCGCCTCGCCTTCTCCTCCTCACTCGCGCCGGAGAGGAGGATGTCGGCTAGGAGGATCAGGTAGGTGAGCCTCGCGAGCAGCGCGAGGCGCGCGTACTGCGCCGCCCTCTCCGCGAGCAGCCTCAGGGGCTCCAAGGGGTTGACCAGCTCGGCCATCACCAGCCACCCAGCTCCCTGAGGAGCTTGTACATCTCGTCCGCCAGCCTCCCAGCGTCGTCGCCGACGCGCTGCGCCGCGTCCCCGATCTCCTTGAGCCCGTAGCGCGCGGCGATCTGCGCGATGCGCGTCGCCTCGTTCCTTATCTCCGCCGCCTCGAGCGCTATTTCTTCAGCCCTCTCCCTCGCCCTCGCCAGCGCGTCCTCGTGGAGCATCCAGAGGGCGCGCGACTCGCCGGGCGCTGGGTGCGGTAGCTCGAAGCGCGCCACCTCCCAGAGGCCCTCCAGCCTCTCGGCGAGCGCGTGCATGCGCGGCTCCAGCTCCCTCGCCAGCCTCAAACCCTCCTCGAACATCGCTATGTCGCCCCTCACCGCGGCCAGCTGCGCGAAGTGCTCCTCCATGAACTCGCCTGGGTCGTAGCCCCGCGCGAGCGCCGCCGCCAGCGCCGCGCCGATGTACTCGGGCTCGTGCGTCTCCCACCACTTCGCCGCCAGCTCCTCCGGCTTCTCCGCCTCCCCAGTCTTCACGATCTCCGCAACCTTGTTCTCGAAGCCGGCCCAGATCCGGTCGTGCGCCTTCTCCAGCCTCACCTTGATGTCCGCGATGCGCACCCCGTGCTCCACCAGGTACGTCATGTAGCCGAGCCTCTCCTCCGGCTTCAGCGCTCGCATCTCCTCGAGCGGCACCAACCTCTCCCCAGCCGCCTCGAACGCCGCTGCATCGCGCGCCGCCTTCAGGTAGCCGGCCGCGAACCCCCTCAAGCGCTCGTCGGGGATCCTGTCGAGGAGCGGCTCCGCGGCTTCGGGCGAGACGTGCGCCAAGCTCAAAGCGATCTCGAACATAAGGCGCTCGCCCTTCACGGCTGCGAACGGCTCGCCGCCGAGCCTATCGCACAGCGTGTGGTAGTGCTTGAGCAGCACCTTGTCCAGCCTCTCCAGCTCGGTTTTGGCCCACTCCGCGCTCTCTCTGTCAGGCGCCCCGCTCAAGCGCACGAGGCGCTCCACGTACGCCGGCAGCTTGTCCGCCGCGCGCGCGTAGTCCCTCTTCTCGAGCGCAGCCCTCAGCTCCTGCGCGAGCTTCTCGGTCTCGGAGCGCAGGTGGAGGAAGTCGGGCGGCAGGCTCGGCTGCGCCTCGGGCGCCGCGCGCGCGGGCGGCGCCAGGATCTCGCCCTTCAGCGCCTCCTCGCGCAGGAACTCGAGCATCTTCACGACTCCGAATACCGCGTTCCAATCCTTGATCCACGTCTCGCGCAGGTGGTTCAGCGCCCTCTCCGCGTCGGCGCGCACGAAGCTCGGCAGCCACGGGTTGTTGATCACCTCGTGAAGCGCGTCCTCCAAGAAGCGCGCCGCGCGCGCGTAGGCCGCGACCCCCTTCTCCCTCACCTCTGCCGCGATGGCGGCAGCCTCCCCGAGGCGCCTCTCAACGTAATCGCGCACCGCCGGCGGCGCCAGCCGGCGCACCTCCTCCTCCACCTCCCCCACCATCGCGAGCACCCGCTCCACCTCCGCGCGCAGCGCGCGCTCCGCGGTCTTCGCCGCCCACCTCGCTGCGCGGTACTCCACCTCTATGACCCGCAGCTCCTCGCGCAGCTCCTTCGCCCGCGCCCGCTCGCCCGAGCGCATCGCCACGCGCAGGTCGATGAGCTTCGAGTTGCGCAGGTCCCTGACCTCCCTGAACGCGTCGTGCACGTTCGCGCGCGCTTGGGCGGACTCGTACAGCCTCAGCGAGGCGCGCTCCAGCTTGCGCGCGAGCTCGAGCAGCCGCTTCGCCTCCTCGGGGCGCGAGCTCTCCAGCAAGCCGGCTACTGCCTTCGCCTGCGTCGCCACGAGCATCGCGTGCGTTTGCGCGCTCAGCGGCACGCGCCACACGCCCGCCCTCTCGTACGCGCTCAGCGCCGCCCGCCACGCCAGCCGCTCCGCCAGCGCCCGGTTGTTCACAAACAGCTCCACTAGCTCCAGGCGGTCCGCCAGCCTCAGCAACCTGAAGCCCTGCGGGTGGAGGTGGGCGTCGTGACCGTACTTCTTGAGCGCGTGGGCGCGCAAGGCGTGCGCGGCGCCGCGGAGGAACGCGTTGACGACGTGCTCGGAGCGGTGCACCCAAGCATACCTCGCGACCATGTACGCCCAGTAGGTTGCCCGCGGCCCCGTCTCGGTGAGCAAGCGACGCGTGAGCTCGATCAGGCGCGGCGGCACCCTGCGGCCCCGCTCCTCCAGCCGGCTGGCGGCGCTCCGCAGAGCCTCGTCGATGGCCGCCTTCACCGCCGCCCCCAGCTCCGCCGCCCTCGCGCTGACGAACGCGCGCACGGCCTGCAGCGCCTGCCCCACCCTCGTCTGCGCGAACCAAGCTTGCAGGCGGGGTACTGGGAAGCGCTGCCTCAGCTGCGCGAGCTCCCGCCTCCGCTGCGCCAAGACCGGCTCGAACCTAGCCGGTATCAGCGCGCTGTGCGGCACGCTCGGCAGGCCGCGCCCCGTCGCCAGCGACACGATGGCCCCGTAGATCGCCTTGCCGGCGGTCTCCCAGTAGCTCCTGCGCCACTTGCTGGGCACGAAGGAGAGGAAGATCGACGGCCCCCCGAGGAAGCCCGAAAGGATGTCGCAGCCCGCCACCGCGACGATGAAGTAGGTCATCGCGATGGTCATGAACGTGTAGTACTGTAGAACGTCGCGCGCCATCTTCCGCAGCTCGCCGGTCTGCGCGTATTGAAGGAAGCGCTCGAGCTCGCTGCTGTAGTGGAGCATCGTCACGCGGCTGTCCGGCGGCTCGAACTGCGCGTCGATGTCGATCTTCAGCACCGCCGGCCTCGTGATGTTCCCCGCGTAGACCGCTGTGGCGAGCCAGCGCGCCGCCCACTCCGGCGCCCTCCACTTGATGGGTGACTCGATCCGCCTGACGATCCGCACCGGCGCGACGGGCGCCGACGGGGTCGCGTTCGGCGGGCCGACGGTCTGCTCGAAGACAGCCGCCGTTACCAGCACGCCGTAGGTTTCGTCGAAGCAGCCGGCGGGCGTCGGGTTCAGGCACCACCACTGCGGACCCTCCTGCTCCAGTCGCATCGAGCCGGGCGGCACCGTCGCGTTCAGCAGCAATGCCGAGAAGTTGAACCAGAGGGCCTCGTATCCGCCGGCCCACGTCAGCCACAGCCACTTCCCGCAGCACTCCTTGCTCAGCTGCGGTTTGAGCTTGTAGGGCGTGCCGTTCACCACGATGATGCTCTCGCCCTCGTCCAGCCAAGCTGCGCTGCCCAGCGAGCCGTACGCGTAGCTGGTTACCTCGGTGCAGGTGGTGTTCACTTTAACGCGCCTGCCTTCTTTTGTGGTGACCTCGATGGTGCAGTTGAAGGTGCGGCTGCTGGCGGCGAGCTTCGGGTCGAGGATCAGCACCGCCTTCGTCTTCGAGGAGGGCCAGGGGGCGTCTGAGTACCAGCGGGCGCTGAGGGGCGGCTCGCTCTCCAGCTCCAGCTCGTACGCGTAGACGCCCTTGCCCGCGGCGAAGCCCCAGCTCCCGTCCTTGGCAGCCACGAAGAAGATGGTCTCGTCTGGGCGCTGCGTGGGCGGCTCGACGCGGTGGGTGATGTTGTTGTAGGCGCGCGCGGTGAAGTTGCAGAGCTCCAGGTGGACGAGGATGAGCTCCTTCCGGCACTGCTTGGTGATCGGGCAGCAGCGCTCCCTGTACTCGTACGCTTCGGGCGGGCAGGAGAGGTTGCTGGCGGCGATGGGCTGGACGCGCACCGTGCGGGGTCTCTGCTCCAGCATCACGTTCGTCAGCGCTACGCGGCGCAGCTCGTACTCCAGCGCGGGGACCAAGTAGCCGCTTTCCACGCCCGCCACCGCCGTCACGGTCGCGTTCACAGCGCGCAGCTCGACGACGCCGCCCGGCGGCAGCGGGAGCTCCACCCTCCTCACGCTCCAGCTCCCGCCGGCGAGCTCAGCCACGGGCACCTCCTGCACCAGGTGGGCGACGACGAGGCCCGTGCTGTTGGCGGGGGGCGGCAGCGGGGCGGCGGTGCCCTTGAAGCTGATGTCGTACGCCGCGGCGTTGAGCGCGTAGGGGGCCGCGTAGCCCAAGAGCACCCCTAAAGCGAAGATGCCCGCGCCACCCTTTCTCAGGGGCTTGGCGGGCATCAGCGCCAGCCCCAGCGGCACGAGTAGGGCGCGCGCCACCTCCGCCAAGCTCGCGATGATGGTGTAGAACTCGCCGGTGATCCACAGGGCTTGAGACATCATCATCACCGCGGCGGCGAGCCCTTTCAGCATGCTGAAGCCGACATTCAACGCAAAGACGACGATGAGCGCGATGCCGCCGGTGAAGACGCCGACAACCCAGCTCGCAACCATAGTGGCCATCTCCGCGAAAGCACTGACCAGCGCGACGTTCGACCACCAGCTGAGCGCGCCCTCGGCGGCGCTCTTCATCTCCTCCCCAGCCCGCCTCGTGAGCTCGTAGTCGATGAGGATCGGGCTGCCCCCCGCGCGGGCAACCAGCTCGGCCACGTTCAGAGTCAACACGACGGTTGCGAGGACCAGCGCGGCCAGCGAGACCGCGGCCTCCTCCTCGAACCTCCTGCCGAGCTTTCGCGCTTTAAGGAACGAGTAGAGGTAGTAGGCGGCGCAGACCGAGACGGCGAGCCCGGGGAACCAGGCGGGGACCTCCACCACCACCACCTCTCACAAGCGGATACGGTTCACCAGCGAGTCGGCGAAGCCTCCCGCCGCGGCGCTCGCCGCAGCTGTGACAGCTGCGGCGAGCGCGATCCCGATTGAGACCCAAACGAGCGTTTGCGCGCTGGCGTAGCCGTCGTTGACGAGGGTGGGGATCAGCTCGTTCCTCAGCAAATCGAAGATTGTGCGGAGGAACTCGAGCGGGTTCGGCAGGGAGCCGAAGCCCTCGTACCTGAACTTCAGCTGCTGCGCTAGGTCGTACGCCGCGCGCGCCACGCCGCAGGAGGCGATCAGCATCGCGATGGCGCTGAAGATGAGGTAGGGACCGAGGCGGCGCAGCCTGGGCGTGGAGAGGCAGGCGATCCCCGCGGCGACCATCAGCTGCCCCACGCCCCCGTCAACGAGCAGGGGTAGCGCGAAGGAGAACGCGCTGACCAGCGCGAGGAGGCTCTGGAGCGCGAACCTCCCCAGGATCGAGCTCGCCGCTATGGTCTGCGTCAGCGGCGCCGTGATGACAGCCGCCGTGAGGTCCTTCTCCAGGTTCGCCACCTGGATCAGCCACTTCACGAAGCGGTCCCTCGCTTGGTCGAGCATGAACTTCGCATCCTCGGGGGAGGGGAAGCCGGTGAGAGAGACAGCCTGCGCAACCGCCACCACGCACAGGATGAAGAATCCGGCCGCCGCCAGGCCGCCGGCGGCCTCCCACATGTGGTGGTAGCCCCTCGACCTGACCTCGGTCACGGGCGAGCGCGCGAGCGCCGCACCGTACACGAACTCGATTGCGGCTGCGAGCAGGCCCAGGCTCGCGTACCTCCAGGCGTCCGGCGAAACCAGCCACTCTATGAACTGCTGCATGTAGAGAATGCGGAGAAAGAGGGAAATAAAATTTGCGCTTCAGGCGAGCGCGCGCGGTTCAGCCGCCCGGGCTCCAGTACCAGATCTCCTTGATGACGTTCGCCATCTCGTTCGCGATCCAGGGCGGCAGGAGGCCGACCTTCGCGACGATCCAGATGATGAAGGGGAGCGCGACAAGCGCGACCGCGAACCAGACGAGGCTCGCGAACGCTTCCCACTTCTCCGTGTAGCCCCTCGACGCCACGCCGGGCGCGCCGCTCCCCGCCAGAGCCCTACCGTACAGTAGCTTGAAGACCGCGTACGTGATGACGAAGATGACGGCGGCGTACGTGGTCCACTTGAGCGTCTGAACCGCGAAGTCCCTGAGCGGCTTCACGTCGATGCTCGGCGTCCACGTCTCCGTCTGCGCGAGAGCCGGCGGCAGCGCTAGCGTTAGCAGCAGCAAAGCCCCCAAGGCCTTAACCCGCTCCTTCATCGCCTCCACCTCGAAAACCATACATTTATTCCTTTCGCGCCAGCGCCACCCCCCCTCCCGCTCGGGAGATCGCCAGCCTCACCCTCCCCTCGAGTACGACGGGGGTGCTGTTCGCCGTCGGGACCCTTAGCTCGACGCCGCACTCGCCGCAGAAGACGCCGCTCGCGTTGACGAGCATGTTTCTCAGGTTGTACTCCCCGACAAGCCTGCCGCCCGTCTGGTAGACCGCTAGAACGTCGCTTGCCAGCCTCCTCGCCTCTGCGCAGTAGTCGGGCTGGGGCCTCAGCCTCGAAGCTGCGAAGAGCGCCGCCGCCACCGCAGCGGCGACAGCCAAGTAGACGATCAGCCGATCCACGCTCTCACCCCCGGAACAGGACGGGCACCGCGATCCCGAACTCGTCCTTCAGGTCGTAGCGGTAGCCCTTCACGCCCAAGCCGGGCGGCACGTTGATGTCCGCGGGTTGCGAGAGCTCTAGGGGCGCGCCCACCAGCCAATCGCACTTGCCCAGCCGCTTGAGGTCAGCGACGCCGTCGGTGGTGCGCAGGCTCGGGCAGAGCGTCACGTTGAAGAACGGCGAGCTGTAGCTGTGCGTGTACGTCACCTTCACCTCAACCATCGTGTAAACCCTGTCGCCCACCCGCTTCGAGTACCTCCTCCCCGTCGGCTCGCTCGCGGTTGTGACTATGATCCGCACCTCCTCGGGGTTGTTAGTGAACTCGGTTTGCAGAGTCTTGATCCTGAAGACCGTTGCGTTGGTGACTGTGAGGCCGCTGGGATCGGGGTTCAGCACCCGCTTCTCGCTTATGTTGTACATCCGTATGGGGTACGTCTGGTTGAGCTGGCAGAGGCGCCCCACAAGTTCTTCGAGCTTCGCGTCGTTGCAGGAGCCGGTGGCCATGCACGCTCTCGCCAGGTGCACGAGCTGCGCCGCTTGGAGGTGGCCCCGCTCGTACGCGATCTTGGGCTGGAGCGAGTACGCCGAGAGGAGAGCGATCAGCGTCGAGGCCAAGACGATGACCCCGATCAGCGCGAGCTGCCCCCTCCTCCTTTCCGCGGTCCCGCGTTTCACACCCATCACCTCAAGGCCCCGCGCACACCGCGACCACCTTCACCTCGTTAGTGGTGGCGTTCACGAGCGCGGCGCCGTAGCAGAACGGGAGCTTCGGCTCCAGCGGCTCCCCCCAGTTCAGCACGTGAACCTCGTAGTTGGTCCCGTTGAGCGCGATGCTCACCAGCCTCGTCACGTTCTCGGGGCTCTGCGCGTTGAGCAGGGCCCAGGCGAGGGCCCTCTGCGCGCCGACGCCGCTCACGCCCGCGCCCTGCCTCGCCGTTAAAGCCACCATGTACGCCGACGCGATGGCGAACACCAAACCGATCGCGGCAGCCTCCAGGTGCCTCACGGGTTAAAGGCCGCAAGCAAACTATTTATTCTTTGCGAGCAGCGATGGCTACATATAGCTCTCTAGCTACAGAGCAAGCGGGGGATGAGGATTCACCGCGTTGGCGAGGAGTGAGCGGCGCGGCTCACATCCGACCCCCTAGCCCGCGCAAGCAGCTCCTCCAGGTCGAGCCTCAGCTCCCTGACCGCTTGCTTCAACCCTTCCCCCTCCTCCAGCTTCAGCCTCGCCCTGTGCGCTTTCAGAGCGCGCTCGAAGCTAGCGGTTTCGAAGCTGGGCTTCAAGCCCCTCAGGGCCTGCGAAGCGAGCTCGATCGCCTTTAGGGGCTCGCCTTCGACAATGCGCAGAGCCTCCTCCAGCGCCTCGACCGGGGAGGGCCGCTTCACAGCCTTCGCCGCGGAGACCTCAGCCGCCACAGCTCACCACCTCCAGCCTCACCACGCGAACCTCCCTCCTCCCGGTCCACGTGAACGCCTCGGAGCCCAGGTCGATGCTGCCGCCCTGCAGCGAGGAGAAAACGTAGTCCGGCGTCGGCGCCGGCTTGAAGCAGACGCTCGCGCTCCTCTTGGGCGCGTTCGCCGGAAGCGCGACGTACCTCACGGTCACAACGGAGCCGTCGTCCGAAACGTCCGCGAACGAGGCGGCGCCGGCGTGCGTCCCGTTCCCCCACGCCCTCCAGAGCAGCGGCAGCCGATCCTCGTAGACCGGCGCGCTCCTCGCCTTGAAGAGGACCAGCGCCCTGCTCAGCTTCAACGCGTATTTCACGCCGTCCAGCGTGACGTTGAGGAGCAGAACGCGCTGCTCCAGGTAGGCGTCGAAGGGCAGCGTCGCCCTCCCAGCCAGTAGAACCCTCTTCAGCTCGATCGCGTCCTCCCAGCCGTAGAGCGGCTCGCTCTTCAAGAGCGCGTTCGCCACGAAGTACGCCGCGATGCCCGTCGCGGCGACCAGCGCCAAACCCCAAACCAGGTACTTGAGCGGGACCATCGCCTGATCGAGAGGCACTCAGCATTTATTCTTTGCGCTGGGAGAGGGAAAAAGAAAAAAGATTTGTTTTTGAGGGTTCAGCCGCCTTTCGCGCGCGGCGGGTACTTGGCTGGCAGCGGCACCGGCACGGTTTTACCTCGCTCTACGGTGCACTGGTTTCCAGCGGGTATCGGGTAGAAGGCCACCCAGTAGTCCGGGTTGACGGTTACGGTGGATCTCTTGTTCGGGTAGACGCTGCGCACCACGTCGTGATCGAGCGGGGGCAGCGTGCCGTTGTAGGGGTCAACCGGCCCCCACTCGTAGTAGATGTCCGCTGTCAGGTCGTTGAGGTTCATCCTCGCCTGGCTGAACGGGAGGCTGCCGCTCGTGAAGCAGTCCCAGTCGACCACCAGCCGCGACGGGTCGTTGTTCTCCAACCCGACGATCACCGCGGTGGCGGGCGCCAGCTTGAAGCCTATCTCGGCTTTCACTGGGATCCCATCATCTACTCTGACGCCAGGCTGGCCAGCGCGGGCGACGAACCTCGCCACCAGCCAGAAGCGTCTCTCGCTGAAGTTGAGCCCTCTCGGCTCCCTGTAGAAGAGCTCGGTATCGCCTATCGATAGCGTGTAGAGCTTGCCCGTAGTGCCGTAGGCGGAGCCGCGCGCAGCCCAGACCACTACGCCAGCGTCGTTCTCCAGCGCAACCCCCACGTTCCAGACGCGGCTGGGCTTGAAGCCCGCCATCCAGAGCGTCACGTTCGGAGGCAGGCTGGGCAGCGTCGAGTTCGGCGGCACGTAAGTCCAGTTCACCACAGCCTCGATCCACATGTAGATGGGGCTCCTCCTCAGCTGGCCATCGTAGCTGGAGAGCTTGTACCTGGCGGTGGCGTTCTCGACCTTGAGCGCTGACACGGCGACCGGCTGCCAGTACACCCAGCCCGAGTCAACGTGCTTGAACGTCACGTTGTAGAGCGCGAGCGTGGAGCCGTTGCTCAGCCAGACCGCGTCTAGAGCAGCTTTACTGTAGCTCTCGTTGGGTAGGAGAGGCCTCCAAGCGGCTAGGGCCACGAGGCGCCAGCCCCTGTACTTCGAGGGGGTTCCGCTGACGACTTGCGGGAAGTCGCTGATCGAGCTCGTGGTGTAGGCGACGTAGCGGCAGGCGTCCGCGTACGGGTTATCGAGGCTGCAGTCGTCCAGCTTGTGCGCCGCCGCGTCCCAGTCCTTGTCCATGTAAAGCGTCCAGCTGCCGTTCACCGGCACCCACGCGCTCTCGAGGATGCTGGAGGAGTTGACGAGGAGCGCGTAGATCCAAGTGCGGTTATCGAGGTTGAAGGCGTTCTGCGCCTCCGAGTAGAGCGCCGACACGTTGAGCAGCCAAGTACCTTTTCTCCCGTCGCAGCCGCCCATCGCGTACTGCTCGTATATCGACCAGAAGATCGGGACCGGCACGCCCTCGCCGGGCAGGTACATCGTCTGGTTGGTGGGACCGAGCCTGAACACAGCCCTGACGGCGACGCCGTAGCTTCCGATGGTTCGGTTGATCACCGGGTCGGTCGTGTAGGGGTTGCGGGGGTAGCACTCGGTCGCGATCTCCCATCTCAAGAAGCGCGCCGCGCCGCCCTCGACCGCCTGCAAAGCGAAGCTCTCGCCGGGCCTCAGCCAGAAGTCTGAACCGTAGGGCACCATCCTGTTGATGTAGCCGCTGTACCTGTCCGGCAGGCTCACCGCGAGCACGCCCCACGGGTCGCTTCCGTAGTGGGGCTCGTAGAGGATCCAGAGCCGCTTCTCATCCCACACGTAGGCTACCAGCGTCGTATCGTTACTCACCGTGATCGTGCGCGGGTTCTCCGCGCCGCTGTCGCTCCACTTCCAGAACGTGTAGCGCTGCCAGTGGGTGCGCGGGTCGAAAGCGGGGCTGGTGGCGTTCCACAGCCCCCTCTCCGCCACCGTCTTGTTGTAGTAGGTGTCGAGGACTTGAACCGCGTGAGCTCCGGCGCTCACGTTGATGGTGATTGTGCCGTCGCACTTGCCGTCGGCGCAGTCCGTGTAGTTCGCGTTGTCCACCTTGACCCAAGCGCCGTAGGCGGGTGTGCCGTCCGGCTTCAGCAGCTTGATGGTGAGCCTGTACGGCGTACCGTAGAGGGCGACAGCCGCGTAGTCGGATACCCCGTAGCCATACGCTGGGCCGAAGGGGCCTACGGAGGACCCGTTAACCTTCAAAACGAGAAAGCCGCCGCTGTACACCTCCCAGCCGACGGGCGCTGCGTTGGCCACCAGCTGGGTGACAAGCGCGTAACCCACTACCGTAGTGCTATCGATCTTATATGAGTTCGGGTTGTACGGCACGACAGAAACTCTTAAGCGCTGGTTAGCTAGCGTGAGGGTTCCCGTGTAATCCACGCTCCTTCCTTTCGTAGACACCACCACCTTGTAGCTGCCGGAGCCGGGTGGATCCTCCACTTCTAGCCGAGCCTCGAAGGACAGGTGATCTTTCGACCTGACGAACTCTAAATGCAAGCTGATTTTGAACGTCCCGTTGAGGGGGGCTGACACCACCGGGTACGCTACCCACGCCCTTTTGGCGTAATCGTACTCGGTGCTGACCGTGAGGTTGTAGACGCCCTCCCAGACGCCCGGCGGCGCTCTGGATGGCGCGAGCCGAACACCGTCCGAGCGGTTGGACCGCCAGCCCGGATCCACCGCTACCCAGAGGCTGCTGCCGTTGTAGGCTGTGAGGTTGAAGCCGGCCCCGCTACCCCGAGCCACCGTTGAGCCGGTGAAGCAGCTCCAGCCCGAGAAGAAGCCGAGCTGGCAGACGCGCACCGGCGCACCGTAGATGGCGCGCCCGCTCGCCGCGTCCTTCGCCCAAACATCGGCTCTTGTCTGCAGCGAGAACCAGACCGTAACGTAACCCGTCTCGCCGGGTCTCACGCCGGCTATCACGGGCAGGCAGGTGGAGGGAGTGATCGACACTTGGCTGCTCTCGTTGCGCCAGCCGTTCCACGTGCAGTCGGCCGCGAACTTGCACTCGCCGAGGTGCGAGCAGTCGGCTGTCCAGTACTTGAAGAGCGCGCTCGCGCTGGAGAAGGGTGGTAGGGGTACGGCGAGCGCCGCGGTAACGCCCGCCATGAAGTTGCCGCTACTGGTAACCCCCTCCGCTCTGAAGCGTACACGCTCGCTGTTGAGCTCCACGTCGAGCAGTATGATGCTTGTCGGCTGGTCGTGCACGGCGAGCGTCGTCCAACCTTTCGCGTCGGAACCCTTCTCCACGATAACTCGCGCGGGCTGCGTTTGCTCGGTATCCGTGTAATCGACCTTGTAGATGAGCTTGTAGCGGCCCGTCAGCTCCTGGGTTCTCAACCACCCGCCGTAGAGGTCCGCGCGCGTCACGTTACCGTACGCGTAGTTGGCGCCTGCGCCGCTGCTGCTCCACTCCCACACCCTCAGGGGCGCGTAGATCACGCCGCCCAGCTGCGGGCTCAGCGCGAAGATTATCGCAGCCGGCGGGTCGGAGACGCGGTAGCTGGTGGTGAAGCCGGTGTAGCCGGTCACCGTACCGCTAACGCTCCCATCCTCGCTGGCGTAGCTGAGCGTGAAGGGCACGGCGAGGTACCAGCCCTCCGTTCGACCCGCCTGTGTTTCCTTCCTCAGCTCCACGGTCTTGAAGGTGAGGGTTGCGGGCGGGTTGGGGCAGTAGTAGACCGCTTTCGCCGTCTTCGACTGCCCTGCCGCCACGGTGAGGGTGACGGGGTTCGCGTAGCCGACCCCGGCGCCGATGTCCCAGTGGCGGAAGGTGCAGGTGACGCCGTTGTAGCTCACCTGGGCGACCGCCGAGAGGGTTTCGGTCATGTTGCCGTTGTAGGAGAGGGTGAAGGGCGTGGTTTTGCTGCCGCTGAGAGTGCCGCTGTAGCTGACCGTTGCGCCGAGCGAATCGCCCTTCGTGCTGGCGGCGAGCACCGTCAACGTCGCGTTACCCGAGCCGCCGCCCCCACCGCCCCCACCCCCGCCGCCGCCGCTCTGAGGGAGGTAGCAGTAGATAGCGAGCTCGACCCCCAGCGAGAGCAACCCCGAAGCGTTGTAGACCGTGAGCTGGACGTAGATGCGGTTGACGCTGCCGCTAGCGCGGATGGATGCGAGCCCGCTCGTAGGGCTCGAAGGCTCGAGACTCCCGGAGTACGCGGGGAAAGTGTAGGGGTATTCGCTGTGCCACCCGATCGAGTAGCGGGCAAGCGTGCCTGAAGCGCTCTTATCGCTGGTGTACTGCGGGTGCCAGAGGGGGAACGTGTAAACCGGGGGCGTGAGCGAAGCGCTGTAAGTGTGGTTCACCTCAACGTGACCGTCCACGCGCCAAGCCGACGCCCCGCTCCTCAACTCGAAGATGTAGATGATATCGTGGTAGCGCAGAAACTGGTGGTACAAAGTAGAGTTCAACGCGAGCGTCCAATCGAAAACGCCCGAATACGTCTTGTTGAAGTTGCGCCCTGTTCCCCAGCTGTCGGCGACGCTGTCTTGCTTCTGGAAGAGCGGCCCGCCGCCGTAGGTGGTGCCGTTGAGCTTGCACGCCACCTGCACGTAGTCGGGCTCTGCTCGGGCCAGCGCCGCTAGCGCTAGCGCCGCCGCCAATACGATTAATACCGCTAGAGCCCGCATCAAGTGAAGGAAGAAATAAAAAATATAAGCGTTGCGCCCGAGGCTGCTCAGGGTTCAGCGACGATCCTAACCCGCAGCTTGACCTCGTGGGCATAGATGCAGACATCGCCGGCTTTAACGCCCGGCTCTTGAGCTAGGCGCTTGCTCCTCGTAGCCGCTGCATCAAAGTCGACGTTGAACTTCTCCATTTTCGGCCACACGTACTTCCCGTAAGCGTACGCGGGATCCTGGTAGTAGATGGGGTACTTGGGCAAGTCGAGGATCTCGCGCGGGAAAACCACGCGGAAGCTACCGTTCGGCGTATCGAAAGAAGGGCGGGCGCCGCACATATAATGGTACTCGCCGTGCTCCACAACCACATAGAGCGAAGCGTCCGGTAGCGCGCCGGGTTCGCGCTGCCAGGTTCCTTCGATCACTAGTTTGGACCAGTTGCCGGGTATTGAGATGTAGATGCCGACGCCTGTGGAGCCGCCTTCGATCTCCCACCAGCCGTTGCCGAGGTAGCGGTAGCTGCCGCTTGGGGGGAAGACGAGGAACATCGTGTGTACAGCGATTGCCGGCACCTCGGTCCCGTTGTAGATCACGCCTCCTTTAGCGGGAGGCGGCGCCCTCCAGGTGACGCCGGGGTTGGCTGCGAGGAGGGTGTCGCCTAGTACGGTGAGGGTTAGGTTGAGGTAGGGGGCGGTGCGGTTGAGCCACACTGACCCGATTTTCTGGGATACGCGCCAGCCGAGCGGGCAGAGCTGGTGCGTCTCGTTCAACACCTTGCAGGAGCTGGAGATTTCGACCGTGTAGCCGGCTGGCAGGCGGAGCTGGAGAAGCTCCTTGACGGGCGTCCCGTTGACGCTCGCTTCAACACCCCTGGGGTCGACGCTGACCCAGTAGTAGGTTTCAACGAACCTAGCAGTT
>Ga0326760_1000674_pt1 | contig 17032 bp, 16 predicted proteins | sample GCREP_S_FD_207668 | JGI IMG/M metagenome (GOLD analysis project Ga0326760, IMG submission 207668) | Hot spring sediment microbial communities from Geyser Creek Basin, Yellowstone National Park, WY, United States - GCR.EP_S | ecosystem: Environmental > Aquatic > Thermal springs > Near-boiling... | reverse complement strand
AAACCTTTAAACTCTAGCAAAAGCTAACCCTAACAAAGGAGAAGCGGCCGTCGTCTAGCCTGGACTAGGACGCCGGCCTCCCAAGCCGGCGATCCCGGGTTCAAATCCCGGCGGCCGCACCACCCAATCACTCCCACCAATCACTCCAGAGCCACCTCTAGCAGACTCCCCTCCACGATTTCCCCTCAGCATATCGGCTTTCATATCAGCTTTTAAACCCCGCTGTATAACAGAGCTCATGGTGCTGGGGCTTTGGTAGACCCAGGCCTAGTGGATTTGAGGAGCCTCTCTGACGAGGTTAGGTTCAGGATATTCGACTACCTGTGGGGCAGGGGTGTTAGGAGCTCAGAGCTAGGAGTGGATCCAACCTATGCTAATAAGATTAAGAACCGTAGGGCCAGGGTTTCTGATGCTCTGCTTGAGAGGATGCTTAGGATGCTTTCTATAGACGAGTTCGCTATGCTAGTAGGCTCTACAGCATCACAGCAAACGCTACAGCAACCTACAATAAGGGAGCCTCAGAGCCTTGGAGAAGCTGCTATAGCTCTAGACCAGTATGTTAGGGGTTTGGAGCTGGTGCTTGAAAGGTACCCTCAGCTTTCAAACATAGCATACCAGAAGCTTGTGGAGCTCCTGAAAGCTAGGATTAGGGGTTACAGTGTAACCGTTACAAGAGAGCATGTTGAGGCTTTCGAGAGGATGCTTAAATCAAAGGCTCAAAAGACTAGGGAGGAGAGGATGATGTACCTTAGGAGGGCTCTAAACGACCTAGGCTGGGAGCTCTCAGCAGAAAGGTTGCAGGAGTACATTGCTGAGCTCCAGGAGGAAAGCCCACATGTAGCAAGACATGTAGCCACAACGCTCAAGTTTTTCATAAAACATGTGTTGAAAGACCCAAACCTGTATAGTGCATTCAAAACACCTAGGGTTGAGTACGGTCTAGCAGCAGAGCCCCTAACACTAGAGGAGGTTAGGGCCGTGGCTAGAGCTATAGATTGGTCTCCAGCTAAGGCTTACTACGCTCTGCTAGCTGAGACTGGGCTAAGACCCGGTGAGGTACTGAACGCTAGGGTTCAGGATCTTGATCTGAACGAGAGAATGCTCAAGGTAATGAAGGCTAACAATACAACCAAGAGGTCCTACATAGCGTTCTTCTCAGAGAAGCTGAGAGACTACCTTAGGGAGGAGTACCTGCCCTACAGGGATGAATTTATTGAGAGTGTTGAGCCCTGGGTTAGGAACATTAGGAGGGATTATGTTAACGAGTGGAGAAACCTGCTATTCCCATTCCGAGACTCAGCTTTGAGAGCTGCAATCTACGATGCAATGGATCGAGCTCTAGGCAGGAAGTTCAGGCTCTACGATCTAAGGGCTTTCTACGCAAGCTACATGAGCCTTAAGGGAGTACCAGGCCAGATAATAGACCTGCTTCAGGGCAGGGTTCCACCAAGGGAGTTCCAGGTACTAGCGAGGCACTACCTAGCAGTTAACGTTAGGGAGCTAAGGGATGTCTATGATAAAGCTGGTCTTACGGTAATCAGTATATAATCCTTGGGGCTTTGCTCGTTATGAACGCATTCCTAAGGAACTCTATAACCTTTCTTTCAATGAACTCCTCTATGAAGGGTTTCAACTCCCCACCTGTAGAGCTCCTTCCACAGCTTTCACACCAGCCTTTGAGATAGCCTGCTAGCCTTGATTCTAGTGAGAACTTTCTAATCCAGCTTACAAGATCTCTTTCCAACTCGTTGTTGGGCCCCCAGATCTTCCGCTCAAGCTCTTTAATCCTATCCTCTAGTTGCACCATCTTCTCCGTTAGCCTGAATAATCTGTAAACTCCTGGAGCCTCCCTTTCAAAGGCCTCCGTATCGTCCATCCACCTACAGAGGGTTCTAAGGAATGGATATGAGCTACTCTCTGCCACCTTATAGCAACCATTTCTCGCAATAAGCTCCCGGTAGGCGTTTAGGATGCTCGCTACCTCGTATTTCCGCGTTTCATCCACGTTGAGGAGTTTTGCAACCTCATTTGCGAAATTCTCTCTAATCAAACTCTTTTCCGCGTAGATGATCCTGTTGATCTCCGCCTCCACCATGTCCCTCTGACCTCTAAGCTCCCTCAGCTCCCTAACACTATCGACCACCATGCCAATCTTAGCAACCCACTCTGGGTTAGCTGTTATAGCGTGCTCTAAGGCCATGACCATTAGGTCGAGCACATGTGCTTCGGAAAGCTCCCTACCATAGTACCTTGTGAAGCCCTCGCTGGATAGTATCGTGCTAACAGGTTTAGCCCTGCTAGCAAGAATGTCTAGCAGTAGCTCGTAGGTCCTCATGATCAGATCGTCGTGCTCGGGGTTCGAGACGATGTACCCGTAGCCTACAATGTACCTGAGGATACCCTTACCCTCAAGGATCTTAATGAGCCTGTAGGCGTTACTAGGGGAGCTGTAGCCACAATGCTTCTTAAGCCTCTCAACAAGCTCCCTCCTAGAATCAACAGGCCTACCCTCCTCGACAGCCCTAACAACAACATCAATAACATCCTCCTCAGTACACTTAACAGCAGGCATTCCAAAACCACCACTCCCTCCATTCACACTTTAAATCAAAGGTTAAATCCTTATATGAGGTGCGGAAAGGCCATATTGAGTGACTATATAATAGCCTCGTTTAGCACCGTATAAAGAGGGGTGGAGTTCAGTGCTGGAGATTGGGGGACTGTACGTAGGAACCTACCAGCTAAAGGCTAGTGGTGGTAGGTACTACGTACATGTGCCCATGAAATTAGTCTCGAGGTTCGCAAATCGCAAAGTCAACGTCCTGATCCAGGTTGACGCGAGGAGTTGCCCTGACATCCATGGTATTAGGGCCGCGTTCCCCGCTATGCTCGTCAAAACTGGTGATACCTTCAGGTTAAACATACCGTCTAAGTTCGCCAAACTAGCCTTGAGAGTCCAAGAGTGCAAGGGCCAGCTTGACGTCTGGATCTCACCACTCTAGGAGGGGAATGAAGTGGGAGATGACGTAGAAGATGTTAAGAGAAGGTTGGCGGAGCTACGTGCGGAGCTTGAGTTGCTTAAATCGAGGTACATGTTGTGTATCGAAGCGATAGCCAAGCTAAGAGAGGAGCTAGAAGGTCTGAAGAGGAGGGCTAGGAGGCTTAGTTTGAAAGAGTACATCGAAACTTTAAAGGTCTACGATGAGGTGGAGGCTGGTGAGCCAAGACCTCCCTGAGGGAGGGAGGCTTAGCCCACCAGCCCCCAAGGCCCCCCAGGGTAATGGTAGTAGGGGGAAGCATTTAAAAGCTATTGGGGAGGGCGGTCTTAGCGATGATCTTGCTAAGACGGCCCTAGAACTCTACAAGGCAGGCTACAATGTAGTGCTCGTGGGCCCCGATAAGAGGCCTCTATCAAGGTGGAGTTCCAGAGAGAGGATCCCGCTAGAGGAGCTTGAGAGGCTCCTCAGTAGGGCTACTGGGGTAGCGATTGTAGGTGGTAGGGCCGGATACTGGGGTGACGTAGCCTATGTGATGCTCATAGACATCGATGATCCCAGCATACTCGATAGGGCCCCGAAGCTCAGGGGGCTCTTTGAGTCCACGGTATCGTGGAGAACCGGGCCGCGGTGCCCGCAATGTCGCAACAAGCACCTCACGGTTATCGAGTATGGGAGGAGGTTCAAGTGTAGCGGAGAGCACGGGGGATGCGGTCTTGAATTCACAGTAGAGGAGGCTACTAGAGGGCTGGGGGCCGCAGTCCTAGCTGATATAGATGCTGTCGATAAATTACTGAAGGGTGGGACAGTCAGGTTAGGTCCTGTAGAGCTCCTCATCAACAATTACCAACTAATACCACCCTCTCTACACCCTACCGGTGTCAGGTATGGGTGGATCAAGAAGCCTGACCTAAGCCTACCAAACCACGGTCTGGCATCCGTAGGGGAGGAACTCCTAAGGGAGCTTCTTGAGGAGCTCAGAAGGATATCGAAGGGGTCGGAGGCTAAGGCTGAGAGGGAGGCTAGTGTTAAGGCTGGAACTCCACGTGGAACTCCTCCAGATAAGCTTAGGGAGCTGAGCGATAGCGATATCCTCGAGATCAAGGAAGCCCTGACTGATGCTTACAAGCCAGGGGTCCGCCAGTTCATATGGCTCTTTCTCTCGGGATGGGCTGCTAAGGCTGGGATCTCCCCTGTGTCCGTTGCTAAGATTCTTAAGATGTTGTATGAGGGCTCCGGCGACACAGACTCGTTGAAGACGAGGGCCTCAGCCATCGTCTACAGCTATAGAAAAGCTGGGATAGATCTTGAACCCTATGCCAGGCAGTTGGAGGAGCTCCTAGGGGTTAGACCGTACGGGCTTGAGAGTGAGGTTAAAGAGGAGGAGATCAAGGGGAAGAGCGGGCTCCAGGAGATCTTAGAGGAGGTTCTGGGAGAAGAGAGGATCCTGGATATCATAAGGCTTATTGAGGATAAGTTTGGGGCTGCTAGCCCCTTCAAGGGTGACAGCGTTGTCGAGATCCTGGACTACGAGAAGCAACTCTATGCTGTCGCCAACCTGCGTAGCCTTGTTGTCGTGAGGGCCGTTAGGAGGGATGGGAAACTGGTCTACAGGGAGAAGGTCTTTGACGGGGCTCCCATGAGGGTTGTAGTCTACGAGGCCCCCGGAGGGAGAGCGGGTGAGACGGAGGGTGGAAGGCTGGCTGAGACCATACCAGCCAGATATCAGGTCGTGTGGAAGACTAAGGCTAGGGAGAACCCCATAGTGATAGGGCCTGATACGGTGGACGGGGTGGTCGAAAGGCTTAAGGTCGAGGGGCTGGTCTACCACCCAAACCTAGCCCTAGGGGTTCTATCGGCCATCCTAAGTGGTTTCGTGAAGAGGGGGAGGGCTGAGGTTAAGGTCGAGATGGACAGGCCTGGGTTCTACATAGTGGATGTCGCAGACCAGGAGAGGGGGGTTACCGCTAGGAGGCTGGTGGCCGTAGACTACGAGATTGAAACGCCTGGGAGGGATGAGCTCAGGGAGGCCCTACTCTTCCTAGACGAGCTGGCTGGAACCTGGTTCAAACCAGTCCTTGACAAGTTCTCTACTGCTATGAAGTGGTGGGTTCTAGCACCGTTCAGCTACGCTATAAAACAGCTGGGGACCCACATGCCAGGATTGTACCACTACGGCCCACCTAACACTAGGAAGACCACTATCAACATTGTTGGTATGAGCATGTGGGGTTGCAACTACCAGGAGGTGGCTAGTGAGGAGAAGGAGATCCCTGGGGCTGCCGTGAACACCCAGGCCAGGCTGGGGTACTGGATCAGCCGTGGGACGTTCCCCATATGCATAAGGGAGCCTGGGGGCATATTCGAGGATCAGAACATGCTGCACATGATAAGGTCGGCCATAGAAGGCTTGATGGCCAGGGGCAGGCAGACTGGACATAGAACATACGAGAGGATCCCAGCCCTAGCGACGCTGTGCTTCACGTCCAACGCGTACCTACCAAGGGATCCGAGCCTGCTAGGGAAGAGGCTGTACGCGCTAATCTACGGGTACTCGGAGGCACTAAAGCCTGACTCAAGGAGAGAGGATAGGGAGCTCATGGAGAGGTTCGATGCCGAGGTTAAACCCAAGCTCGGGAAGCTTAGAGCAATAGGAAAGTTCATAGCATCAAAGGTCGCCGAGAACCCCGAGGTGCTGAGGGAGGCGAGCTGGGTGGGCGATAAGTGGCTTCAGGTGGCCGAGAACCTGCTAAGGGAAGCCTACAAGTGGGCTGGGCTCGACGTGCCTGAGTGGCTCAGCCTGAACTACAGGTCAGAGGGGGCCACCGACGTCTACGAGGATATCAGGGAGAAGATTAGGGTCTTCCTGGTAGAGAAGATAAACAACGAGTACAACAAGGCAGTAGGGCGAGTGATAATCCTAGAATCAAAGGGCGGTAGCACAAGCGAGGTATCCTACTGGAGGTACGAGATCCCCCTGAAAGAGAGGATCAAGCTGGCACTAAAACATGAGCTAGTATCATGGCTTATACTGAGGGGCGAGAAGGTCTACATAACAACCGGCATACTAGCAGAGATGAGGAAAGCCGTGGGAGAAGCCGTAGGAGACCTGAAGAACCTAGCTGAACTCCTAGGATGGGAGTATAAACCCAAGCAAACGATAAGAATAGGTGGCACCGTGAAGAACCTAAGCGTTGTAGAAGTACCACTCGAAGACTTCATAAACTTCCTAGCAGGATGGGAAGAGAACGAGGAAGCAGGAGGGTAACCCCCACATTCTTACACTCCATTCTTACACTATTCTTACACATTCTTACAGTCATCCGGAGCATAACCATGAAAAAACAGAACTCAGACCATAGAGGAGCTACTCCAGAATGGTGTAAGAGTGTAAGAATTGTAAGAATGCCAGGAGGGGGATCCCTAGCCTCCGGAGTGTAGGGGTAGGGGGCTCATTCTTACAATTCTTACGGATACCTACATTCTTACAACTCTTACAATTCTTACATAATCATAGAATATGACAGTAATGGTACAAGTTGATAGCCCCCGCTGTTAGCTCCTGTTAAAATTGGATAGCATGTAAGAATAGTTTGTTAGACTACAAGAATAAAGATTTCCTCTTGTGAGTATACTGTAGATTTCGTAGACTTACCGTAGGAGTCTCGGCCTACCGTAAGCCTACCTGGTTCGGAGACTGGCGATGGCATACACTTCCTTGGGGAGTTAGGGGCTTACAGCTGTAGGCCCCCTTATTGTAGGTTGTCGCCGGTCTGCAGGCTTTGGTGTAGGCGATGGGGTAACCCTATGAGCTACCAAGGCTGGTAGTGTATGCTATCGCCCTTCTCCCGGGACCGCTCCCTATACGTTTTGGGCTGATATACTCTGAGTACTGCCCTGGGTAATGGGGTTACCCCGGAGACTGGCGATAGCCTATACTGTGCTCTGTAACTGTATCTCATCGCCTTTCTCCCAGGCTGGGGATATCCCGGCTCAGTAGAAGGGCGGTGGCGTATGCTACCACCTACACCCTAGGCGTACGCCCTGGGTATACTGGGGGCAGTATGATGCCTAGGCCTGAACAACCACCTTAGGTGTACACTCTGGGTAATGGGGTAACCCTATGCGTGGAGCTTAACAGTATATGCTACCGCCTTTCTACAGAGTTGCTCAAATCTAAACACAACCCCTAGCCGGGCAGAGTATATTTCATCGCCAGTCTCCCAGCTGGATTACCTCCAGTCTCCCGTAGAGAGGCGATAAGCTTTTAAGCCTCGGCTCTCCTACAGGGAGCTCTGGTGTATGGGCTTGAGCTTCATAGCTGTAGGGTGGACTAGGGGTTTGAGCTCCAGACGGTTCATTGGTAGGTATAAGAGTTTGGAGGAGCTCAGGGATGTTCTGAAGCTTGATAGGGTTACTAGTGCTACAGCTAGGAGGTTCTACTTGTTCGAGGAGTGCCCTCCCTCTGAGAGTTGCCTCTGGCTCCTAAGCTTCGATATTAAGCTTGTTAAGGTCAAGAGGTCTAAGGGGAGCTCTAAGCCCTACAGGAAGCCTTCGCACGAGTACACCTTCATAAAGGAAATGCTGTACTCCAGGCTCTGCGGCTCAGTAGACATGTCAACATATGTCTGCTTCGATGATGAGAGTTTTAGGGTTAGGGGTTACCTTGACCTAGTAGCACCTGGCTTCTACAAGCTTGAATCCTATCATGTTAGGCCGTACGATGGTAAGACCCTGGATCTTGTTAGGAGGGCTCTAGAGGAGGCTGTAGAGGAGCTTGCTGGTAGAGCTGAGCAGCTAGCGTTAAGGCTTAGATCACTAAGGCCAGGCAACAGGGCTAGGGCTAGAGCTGGAGCTCTAAAACTTGTAGAGATGCTAAGATCGGCAATTGAAGTTGCGAGAACACATAGGGGTGAGATCGAGGGGCTAGGGCTAGCTGGTGTCGAGTCAAAGCTTGGGGGAGCATTAGAGCTCCTGGAGGGAGCGTTGGGAGCTTAGAGGTGAGCCTAAGTGTTAGGTAACAAAACCGTAAGCCTGTTACCTAACACTTTGAACACCTAGAGGTGCACCCACAGCCCCCTTAGGCCCTCCTGGAACCCTTCATACACCTTCTTAACACAAACTCTTCGATCTCAGCAAAACCTCTTTTAAGTTCTGCAATCCTAGCTTCTATGAGTGATATTGATGAAATTATAGCATCTACATTGTATGATGGTTGTGTAGCTGTGATGCTATGCCAACCCCTAGCTCCAATCATTAACCTTATCCTGTTAATCTCATCATCTAAAGCCTTAATAGTACCACCGTAAACTCTAACTCTCTTAATGAGATCACGGTCAACATAATCCCCTTCAACACCACCTACACCAGCCTCCCTAGCAACCTCTAGAACCCTCCGGGAAGCCTCCTCACCCTCCCTCCTAAGCTTTGAAATTTCATCCGACCCCCCATGTCTAGGTTCTCGGACTCCAAGCTCCTCTAATGCTAACCTTAGAGCGGTATCAACCATCCCCTTAGTTAAGCCAAGCTCCTCTCTAACCCTAGCTGCAGCCTCCTCAAGATCCACACCCTGCTTGTAGAGCTCCAACAACCTCTCCTTAGCCAGGCTAATGTAGTTACGGTATGCTGGATCATAACGCTTCCTAATAGTCTCGGTTTTCACGTTAAGCTGCTCAGCTATCTCATCGAAGTTTAAACCTCTATCAGCTAGCTCAGCATAACGTCTAAGCCATCCAGGCATAGGTTTAAGCTTCTTGACCACAAGCCCACCTCCAGGCAGAGTAACACAGGTGTAAAACTAATATGTTGATGGTGTGTATATCACATTGAGCTATGGTGTGGATATCACATCGTGTTATGATGTGGATGGTGTGGATGTTTGATATCCACATTGTGAGTGTGAATGGTGTGGCTAAAATGTGATCATGGGATCCCATGGTGTGACTCCAAAATGTGATATCATACCATCGGATGATGTGAATGTGCTTAGGTGAGGGAGCTTGGAGGACTGTAACCCAAAACCCCACCGCTAAGGGTGTTAGGTAACAGCCAGCCCAGCCTGTTACCTAACACTATAACCTAGGAGCCTCAAGCCTTAAGATCTCCGTCGGGACTAGGAGATCCTAGGCTAACACTCAGGATTTCTCCGTGGGACTACGGAGCGCCAGGACGCAATGGGGGTTACCTTAGCAACCCTCATCAACTTGAACACCAACCCTTCAGGTTACCCTATGAGGCCGGAGCATAAGGTAACTCCTAGCTCAGAGTAACCCCCATAATGGCCATGGTCATGGGGTTACCATCGCAGAGAAGCTCTAGAACTCCTAGAGGGGGCTTTAAATGCTTGAGAGCACGCTAGGTGGATGGATCTACAGCTCTAGCATGGATCGAAGTCAGCGAAACCCTGCAGTACAACCTCACCCTCCGAGCCACGCCTCCTACGAGCCCCAACCCTCCTCTTAGCAGACCTCCCAGCAGTCATCCCGAGAACTCCAAAGCATTGAAGCCAGCAACCTTAAACCTTGATTCAACATACCGAAGCAGCCCTTGAATCAAGCTAACAGGGAAGTGGGGCCTACAGCTGTAGGCCCCACACTCCAAGTGCATGCCAGTAGCCACCACTCATACCCTAGGTATATATCCTGGGTAATGGGGCTCCATGCTTTGTAATCATACGCTTTACACCCTTGTAGGCTGGCGATGGCATATACCTTAAGGGTTGAGGGCTTACAGCTGTAGGCCCCCTCACGTAAACCAGCTCTCCGAGCCTGGGAGACTGGCGATAACATACACTTCTACTAGAACACCTTGTACTCCAAGCCTGACTGTATGTTATCGCCAGTCTACAGGTTGTGGCGTAGGCGATGGGGTAACTCCTTTTGCCCCCGATAGGGTAACCCAACCCACACAGAGGAGAATTCCGCACAGAGACTCTATGACGTGCCTTAGCCTCACACCATGAATGTAGCTAAGCGGGCACTTAAGTATATAAGTGCCCGCTTATATACTGAGGTACTGAGGTATATAGGTGATGAGGTATTGAACGAGATGGATCTCAGGGAGTGGAGACTTAGGAGAGCTAGGGGGGCTATTGAGGAGTACATTAGGGGGGTTAGGAAAAGGACTGATATTAGGTGGGTTCTGGGGGTACTAAGGGGGCCCTTTGGGGTATCAAAGGACGAGGCTCTGATGCTCATAGAGCAGATCAGAAGCGACAGGACGTTTATGTGGAACTCCGAGAGGTTAGAGAGACTTGAAGAGCTTGAGAGAAGGATTAAAGCTGAGGAGTGGTGATCATTCTAGGAGCTCGCTGAACTTGCTAGTAACTCTAGTGCCACCTCCTTTAAATAATGTGTGAACCAAGAAGGAAGCCAGGTGGGAGGGGGAGTGAGCATGGGAAAACCTTCCGAGGATGAGGCTACGGCGGTTTCAGAGAAATTAGACAGGCTTAGGGAGGAGATCCTGAAACTGGAAATGGAGCTTAGTAAATACGGTTTCGACCCGAGGAGAGGCATAGAAAGCTACAGCATGTCTGAAATAAAGCAGCTCCTTAAGAGAGCGGGTTCTAACTACGTGAGGGTCAAGGAGCTTTTATACGAGTTAGCATGTGCCCAGGAAAAGCTATATAGGGAACTATACAGTTTAGCGGGTCTTAGAGAGCTCAACGTGGATACAGAGACCCCCGAAAAGAACCTCATGAGATTAAAGAGGTGGTTGCTGGCGGGAAGAGACGTAGAAGCTCCACCTGCTAATAACGTCACCAAGTTTGACCGGGCCCTAGGAGAAATCGCGGGGATCCTCCGGAGGTGCCAGGACAACTGCGTGGGTGAAATTTTGAATGCTTTGAAAAGCATGTACAAACGTGATTATGATCGTTATCGAGTAGTAAAGCACATTGCAGAGAATTGCGCTACTCTGGGGGGCCTTGAAGCCGCGATCGTGGAGGAAATAGAAACGCTCCCGCTGGAGAGAGCTGTAGAGGTTATTGTTGAATGCTCCAAAAAAGTGGGCTGTGTTAGGTTGGCAGCGTGCTTGGAAGCTAGGGGTGAGAAGCGGTGAAGTCTAAACTTCTCGTAGCGGATCTCTTCAGCGGTGCGGGAGGCCTCACTTTTGGTTTCAAGCTGGCTGGTTATAGTGTAGTCTTCGCTCTGGATGTGGACTGGGACGCTATGTACACGTACACGAAGAACAACCCGGAGGTAGCTTGGCTTTGTAAGGATGTGAGAAAAGTCTCGGTTGCCGAGATAGAGGACGTCTCTGGGTTGAGGAAAGGGGACTTAGATATCGCGATCGCAGGCATACCGTGCGAAGGCTACTCTCAGCTCAACAGGAGGTACGATCCCTCGGATCCAAGGAACTACCTCTTCCTAGAGTTCCTAAGGATCGTTAAAGCTCTGAAGCCTAAGGCGATCCTAATAGAGAACGTGCCCGGTATGTTCAGGAGAAGTGGCGGTCTCTTTAGACGCGCAGTCGAGGAGGCTCTTCGCGGGCTGGGATACCATGTCTACACCATGGAGCTCAACGCGGTGAATTATGGTGTTCCCCAGAGGAGGGAGAGGGTCTTCTTCGTAGGCTTCATGGGCTCCCCAGAGGCTTTCTCGCCCCCTCCGCCAACGTACTGCGTCCCCGCGAGGAGCATTCTCGCATACCTAGGGAAGCACGACGTTGTTGAGGTTGGGAAGTGTTTAACCGTGTGGGATGCTATATCAGATCTACCTCCCCTAAGACCTGGTGAGGAGAAGCAGGAGTATGAGAGCCCTCCGAGAACCGAGTACCAGAGGATCATGAGAGAAGGGGCTACCAGACTATCTAACCACGTAGCACCAAGGCACCCTGAGTGGACGATTAAACGCATCGCCTCGACGCCACCGGGGAAACCTATATACAGTACCTTCAAGCAAAGGATAAGGCTAAGCTGGGATGAGCCCTCCCCGACCATCCCAGCGGGTGGAGTGAGGCCGCAATGGTTCTTCGCACACCCCGAGCAGCCTAGGGGGTTAACCGTGAGAGAGGTCGCAAGGTTGCAGTCTTTCCCCGATACGTATGTATTCTATGGGAACATGGTCAAGCAGAGAATACTGGTTGGCGACGCTGTCCCCCCTCTCCTGGCTAAAGCTATAGCACAGCACCTCAAAAGGTACCTTTATGAACTGTGAGCAAAAAGTTAACGGGTGGAATCCATGGAATCAAGTGGCGAGGAGCTATACAAAGAGATTGCTGCAAGACTGCAGAGCTGGTGCTCAACGAGATGTCGCAGGTTCCCGTGGAGAGAAAAGGCAGATCCCTATACTATCCTGCTCGCGGAGTTCCTGCTACAGAGAACAAAGGCAGAAACCGTCGCTAAGTTTTTCGTTCAGATGCTCTCGAGATATAAGGACATCAGAGAACTGGCGTCGGCTAGGAAGGAGGAGTTGGACGAGCTCTTTTCCAGGCTCGGGCTCTCGTACCGTGCGGAGAGGCTCCTGGAAACAGCCACGATGATCGTCGAGAGGTACGGAGGTGAGATCCCGTGCGACATGAATAGGCTCTTAAAGCTACGGGGTGTAGGGGTCTACATGGCCTCGGCTATCTTAAATTTTGGTTGCAACATCCCGACTCCAGTCATAGACAAGAACGTGATGAGGGTTATGAACAGGCTTTTCAACGTGACGGGGGAGAGTGTAGGCCGGGAAATGATATTGAAGCTCTACAAATACGGCGATAGCAAAGTCTTAGCGTACGCTCTTATAGACCTAGGTGCGACGGTGTGTACGGAGCCCCCGCGGTGCGACGAGTGTCCCTTAGACTCCATATGCGCTAAGCATCCCCTCAGGAAGAAGGAGTGGAGAATGCTTCGAAAGGAACTGCAACGCGGGAAGGTGACACTCTATGAGCAACCTGTAAAGTAAGGTGTATTCAAGCATGAGAGTGTAGTGTGTAGGTGAAAGGCGCACTTCAAAAGTCTTTCAGGTATTTTTCAGCGACGAACTCTCTCTCCACGTTTGTAGTTGTGTAGGTAATTGGCGGAGGTTTGAAAGCCCTTGTCCGGAGATCAACTCTAGTCAACTCGATATCCCTTACATAGCACACCTCTTTCCCGTCCCTTGCTTTATCTCTAATTACGACCTCGCAATTCCTAACACGATATCTAAGCACTATGGGGGTTTTAACTTCTATCTTCACCTCCTTTATGGTCGTGTCCAGTCTAGGGACAAAGCTATAGCTAAGGTTTAGGCTATACTCGGCGGGGGCATATTTCAATGCACAATCCCTACCGACAAGTACGGGGTAAACCTCCACGCTATTTGAGTACGTTACTTGGTTGAAAAGCACTTGGGATACCCAGGGCACGTAGAGAAGCACCTCTGCCAAAGCCACTCTATCCACACTACCCTTCTTGAATTCAAAGAGATAAACAGCATACCTTCCTTTACGATCGTCCCATAAGGTTAGGCAAAAGTCTGCCGTATCACCTGTATAACCCCAGGGGAACTCTGTCGTCCACCAGTCTACCTTCCCAAGAGGCACCTCCAGTACGCTGTGTATAGAGCTACTGGGATTGTCTATATTCATTGCGAAGTATAGGTTTAAGTGAAACTCGTGTTCAAGCTCCCACCCATCTCGCCTGCCACTTCGCACCGCTCTAAGAAATCTTACTGGTTGGTTGTTGTGATCAGTTATCTGACCTTCCGTCCTTCCCGGGTACTGTGAGACCTGCTGGCGGTCAATTGCCTGGTTGTCCTCCGTTGCAAGCATGTAAGCTATTTTGGTCGCTTCCTCAGGTAGGAGGGTTCTAATGCTTGACCCCTTACCTGGCCCCATAGCGTTATCTGTTCTGCTAATCCATACCAGGGGGCTGATAACGAGGTCGCTATAGACTCTATTATCGCCCGCGGTCTTCTTGAATACTATAAGTGGCATTATTAAGAGCCTCGCGGAGAGGACCACCTTCGGGAAGATCTTTTCACCCATTTTAACCGACCCGTAATCGCCGCCACAAAGAAGGCATTTTCTCGAACCTCCCCCCATTTCCCCGAAATTGAAGGGGGTACCGCAATGCGGACAGCACCCTAGTATCTCGTAGTCTGTCTCGGGATGCTTGATCGGTGTTAAGTCCTTAAAAGGGGAGGTGAGAGCGATCCAAATACCTCTAAACCCCCTCCTATTCCAAATATCTTGCGGGTACTGCGGGTCCGCTTGGAAGAAAAATATCAGATCGCCAGGTCTCACGCTGAAGAGGTATGCCAGTATCGAGTACCTCCTTTTACTTCGCTGCGTGTTGAATTTCAGCTGTGATTTTCCAGCCTTCTTTAGCTCCGTAGGATCCGGCACCGCTGCAAATCCGAAGTCTCTATGGAAGGGATAGGTCAGACCGTTGATCGTGAAGAGGTGTGCGCGTGGGGCTACCCTTTCCTGGCGAGGTTTCAGGTACTTCCATATAATATTACTAAATGCAACGGGATGCTCAAGGGGATCTATGCTGTTTATCTCCTCTATTAGCTCGGTTACTTGGTGCTCTATGTTCATAGCAGCTCTCCCTCGTATATGGTGGAGGCTGAAGTTTTAAAAAGCGCTATCGTCCACAACATCAGGCTAAAGTCTACGTGTCCGAGAGGAAACTACGAAATTAAAAGGGCTCCGTACTTACGTGATGCTCTATGAAGACCTGAATTCAAGTTTGTTGCCCGCTCACGGAGCTGAGTGCAAATTGTTGGTATACCTAGCAATCTCCTTATAGCTTGGCAGAATTTTCGTATTCGTCCGTCAAGGCTCTAGATGGCACCAGCAGGCTTCAGCACCTCGGCTGTAATTACATGGGAGCCTATCCTCACCGCCACCCTCCCGTACCTCTCTATGTGGCCTTCGGCTGTTCTGTGCGCGCACTCGAAGTACAGGGCCTCCGCACCCCTGCATGCAGGTGCGCGCCCGCCTCTCCACACATCAGCAGCCCTGCAACTCCCATCTGCCACGTCTTCTAATAGGTAGTAGAGCAGTAGAGCGTTGTCCAGAAGCTCCTCTCCGTCCTCAAGCAGCTCCCTCAGGTCGAAGCCCCTGCTCTCCAGCCACAGCGCGAGCTCCCCGCACTCCTCAAGCACCCTCTCCAGCTCCTCTAAGCTCGAAAGGCCGGGATGCAAGCTTTCAAGAGGCTCATCCGATCTTAAGCCACTATCAGTCATGCAGGGTCTACCAGGGAGGGTTAGACGGGGGCTGAGATTTAAAAGCATGCCTGCAACATGACACGGCCCTTCAGCTTCGGGGAAGTTGCAGGAGGCCTCCCACAGCTACAGCGATCACGATAGTGGTGTAGTCTGGTATTCGCAGTTGGAAAATACCGCCAACTTGGTTGGGGGACCATAAATTCTATGCCCCCCGCTACTAAGCCTTAAACTCTAGCAGGTGTTTAACTTTCAAAGCCCTCCATGAACTCCCTACCGGTAGACTTATGGTGGAGCGAAGTGTGGCCTTAATGTAGGCTTGTTTCCTCACCTTCTAGAGTTATAGGAGAATTCAGAAGAGTAGAAGATTGAGAGGAGGTGGCAGGTGTGGTTAGGGTGAGGCTCGGCAGGGGGTTGAGAAACCCTCCACCGGATCTAATACTTCAACTGCAGTCATCGCCTGCATTCCAGGAGCTCCTGAAGTACGTGGATAACCCTCAGGCAGATTTAAACGCTGTCAGGGAGCTTGTCAGCAGGGTTAACGAGGATTTAAAGCCTAGGGGTTATAACATTGTACTCGCAAAAGCCCCCCTGCAGAGTGAGTACGATTACATACTAAGGCTTACAAGGAAACACTAATATATATGGTTTCCAGCATAGATAGCGGGCGAGAGCTCCAATCTATGATCTCATCATAGCCCTTGCGTAGCAGAACCTAAGGTGTGCTCTGAGAGCCTGCTTGTTCTTAAACCACCTACCACAATATAGACATCTTCTAGCCATCGGACTCCCCAGGCTAGGGAGTGCCTACGCAACCTTAAAACGACTGGGACCCCATCAGCTGGGGTTGCGGCACTCTCCAGTAAAGGCACTCTCTAATCACACCCCTCCCTCCCCCTCCTGGGCTTGGGGGGTTCTCCAGGTTGGAGAGTGACTTTGATTTAGGGGATTTGAGGGTGATGTTAGGATTGCATTGCATTTTTAACCATTCTCCGAAACGTTATCCTAAACGGGTGTGATATCTGGGCACGACTGGGCATGATTTGGGCATGACTTCTGGTCAAGTTTCGGAGAATAAGCGGCTGACAGCTAGGGAGAGGTGGTTTAGGGAGCACAGGGAGGTTAGGCTCTACCTTAAACATGATGAGTACGAGTTCCTGGAAAGCCTGGCATCCGAGGAGGGTCTCACGATCAGAGACTTCATAGTGAGGCTCGCTAGAGAGCTGAAGCAACTTAAAGCTGAAAGCTCCACTCTAGGAAAGCTTGGTGTAAACTGCAAGCCAGCTAGGGTTATCGAGTGTATAAATGAGCTTAAGGAGAAGCTGGTAATTCAAATGCTAAAGTATGCTCTGTGTAGGGAGCAGTTGGAGCAGTTGGAGAAGCTGCTAAGTAGGAGGAGCTCCTACTAAAACCCGTAGCAAACCCAGTAGGTAGTAACTGGGGGGCCTAAAATTTTATGCCCCTCTAACAATGTTGGAGACACGAATATCGGGGACATCGTTTAAAAATATTTATTTTTGTAAACATTGAATGTACAAAATAATATTTTGTACTTTTTGGTTTTCAGGAAAAAACCGAAAAAGACAAAGTAATACTTTGTACATCGAATGTTTACAAACATAAACATTGAAGCTTAAAGCCTTAGCTTGTGAAAGGTTTAACTTGGGTTTGGAAATCATATGAGCTTTCACGTGTATGGACTTGGAGATGGAGGCCTGTATGAAAATGGGATCTCATTCATATCGCATGGATATGAAACAATCATATGCCTGAGACCTCCCAAGCCGGCGATCCCGGGTTCAAATCCCGGCGGCCGCACCACCCAACCACTCCCACCAATCACTCCAACATAACATATAACGGTCTATCCTATGATCTCCTCCACATACTAGCGTTTCCCCG
>Ga0326760_1000673_pt1 | contig 17047 bp, 20 predicted proteins | sample GCREP_S_FD_207668 | JGI IMG/M metagenome (GOLD analysis project Ga0326760, IMG submission 207668) | Hot spring sediment microbial communities from Geyser Creek Basin, Yellowstone National Park, WY, United States - GCR.EP_S | ecosystem: Environmental > Aquatic > Thermal springs > Near-boiling... | reverse complement strand
GCGCCTTTATACCATCCTTCCAATTTATCTTTTTCCCCTCCCTGTAAGTCCTCCCGTGATAGCTTATACCCATCTCGTAAACCCTCCATCCCATAACCTTGGCGGTTTTTGACATCTTCATTGTAAATTCCACCTCAAACCCGAAGTCGGTCAATGTTAGATCAAAGTAGTTTAAAATCTCCCTTTTGAAAACCTTATAGCCAACCTCAATATCGGAAAAGGTCATATCGCATATTAGGTTTATCAGATTTGATATGATCTTGTTCCCCAAAAAGTGGTGAAAGTAGAGGACCCTATGCGGTTTTCCGTAAAACCTTGAACCATACACCACATCCGCATAGCCATCAACTATGAGTTTTATCATAGGGATAAGGTCGTTTGGATCATACTCAAGATCCGCATCCTGTATTGCTATTATGTCCCCAGAGGCGTTCTTAAAGGCGGTATGCAATGCCCCACCCTTCCCCCTGTTTTTCTCGTGATAAATGACCTTAACCCCCTCAAGGTTTTCAATGTTCTCCTTTATCCATTCCCTAGTTCCATCCGTTGAGAAGTCATCAACAACCACTATTTCCTTTTCCAGCCCGAAGTCCATTTCATAAACTTTCTTGAATATTTGTGGGAAGAAAACCCTCTCGTTATAAACGGGGATAACTATTGAGAGCTTCATTTGAAGAAGTTCGGCTTTCTTTTCTCAAAGAAGGCGTTTATCCCCTCTTCCTTGTCTTTGCTTCCGACGGTTTTCCCGAAAAGCAAAGCCTCGTACCTAAAACCAAAATCCCCAAGATCAAAAGCCTTATTTATTGCCTCCTTTGAGAGCCTCAAGGCTAAGGGCCCCTTTTCCGCAACTAAGTTTGCGATATTTATAGCCTCATCCATAAGGTTATCGTGATTGACCACCTTCTGAACCAGACCTATATGATAAGCGGTTTTCGCGTCTATCCTTTCGCCCGTTAGGATTAGGTACTTTGCCCAGTTCATTCCAACCTTCCTTACGAGCCTCTGGGTTGCACCCCAACCGGGCATTATCCCAAGATTTACCTCGGGTTGTCCAAAAACCGCATTTTCGGATGCTATTATGAAATCGCAGGCGAGGGCAAGCTCACATCCTCCACCCAAAGCGTACCCATTCACCGCGGCGATAAATACCTTCGGGGAGTTCTCTATTGCGGAGAAAACTTCTTGACCCTTTAGGGCCATCCTATAACCCCCTTCCTCGTCCAAGGTCTTTATATAGCCTATGTCCGCCCCGGCGACGAAAGCCTTACCCGTTCCAGTTATTATAGCGCTCAAAATTTCCTTATCTTCCGATACCTCTTTAACCGCCTTCTCTAACTCATCCAAGACTTCGGGGGATAAGGCGTTTAGCTTATCGGGCCTGTTGATCCTTATTATGGCGATCCTATCCCTCCTTTCAAGAAGGACAAAGTTCATGGTGGGGTATTATACGGGGGAATTCCACCTTAAAATTTCAAAGTATGATAGACACCCTCCTTAATTTTCTCACCGCGAATTTAACACCTTACGGGGTGTTCAAGGCTTTTTATACGGACGGAAGGGGAGTAAAGGAGGACCTTAACGTATTTTTCAATTTCGTTTTCCTTGATGCGGTTTGGAAATTTAGGGGTAAGTACCCAAAAATAAAATTAATTTCCGATAGTATCCTCAAGGCTACCCTGAAATATAGGCCCGAGGGGGATATGTGGAAGTATTGGATAAAAGAAGATATATACCCGGATTTTGACGACATAGCTTTGGGTTCTTTAGTTTTGAAGAAGTACGGATTAAGCGTTTCACCCCAGGTTTTTGACACGATCTCAAAGTATAGGACAAGGTTCTGCGTATTTCCCTTTAAGGCTCCATACGATTATGAGAACAAGAGGTGCGACTGCATAGTGAATATTAACGTTTTTAGGTTCACGAGGGATACAACCCTTTGCCCTTATATAAGGAAATGTTGGGAAAAGATAGGGAGTTTAGCTTCTTACACTTACGAATATGCGCCATACTTCTTTTATTATTTCTACTCAAAGGCTTTGAGGGAGGGTTTAAGCTGCGGTTTTGATATAAAGGATAGGGTTATGCGGGAGCTTGAAAACGATACCCTAAGCGGGCTTCCCTTAATCTTGACCTTCGCATCCGCATCCATATTGGGAATAAGGGGCGAGGATATGGAGAATGCTTATAGAAGGATAAAGGGATCCCTGCTTGAGGATGGGGGTCCTAGGGAGGAAGTATATTTTTATATATTTGGGGCGAGGGGTCCGACAAAGTACAGGTTCTTCGGTAGAACATTTCCCGCGATAATTTTACTCGATGGAGTTTTAAACTATGCTGAGGGCGATAACTGACTTTCTTTTCCCCCCAATTTGCTTGGCGTGCAAAAAGGAACTTTCGGAAAATCTCCTTTGCGATACTTGCTGGAGCGAGATAACGGATTTGGTTATCTTTAACTTTGATTATTTTCACGGTTTTAAGGTTTATTCTCTCTTCAAGTACTCTGGAAAAGTGGAGGAACTCATAAAAAATTTAAAGTATTCGGGTTTTAGGGAGGTGGTGAAACTCTTTTCAAACCACCTTGCGAATTTGGTTTCAAATGAGGATTTTGATGTGATAACACCCGTTCCCCTGCATCCCGCAAGGGTAAGGGAAAGGGGTTTTAGTCAAACCCTTGAGATGGCAAAAATACTATCCCTGAGGCTCGGGAAACCCATAAAGGAGTACATATTTAGGCATTCCTATAGGAAAATTCAATCTTCCCTTTCATACGATGAGAGGGCGAAAAACTTAAAGGGTGCCTACACCTTTTTAAAGCCCATACCGGGGGAGAGAATCCTACTCGTTGACGATGTTATAACCTCTGGTTATACCTTTTACGAGTGCGCGAGGACTTTAATTGAAGCGGGCGCGGAGGAGGTTATAGGTCTCACCTTAGCGAGGGCATGATAGAGGTTTTGAAGGTTAAGAACTTTACTATATTTGAGGAGGTTACCCTTGAATTTTCCGAAAATTTTAACGTAATAACGGGGGAGACGGGGGCGGGGAAATCCCTGATAGTTGATGCCCTGAGATTTTTGCTCTCCCAAAGGGTGGATTGGGATGAGGTTTTGAGGGATTTCTCCGTGGAGGTGGTTCTAAGGCCCGATGGGGATCTATTGAGGGATCTTGAGGATCTTGAGGTATCGGCCGATGATGGGGTTATAATAAGGAAGAAATTTGAAAAGGGAAACAGGAGGGTAAAGTCTTACATAAATGGCATTGCGGTTCCATCAAGGAAAATATCGGAGATCTTGGAGGGTAGGATCTTTCTGGGTAGGCAGTTTTCCCAGGTGGAGATCCTAAACGAAAAATTCCAAACGGAGCTCTTTGATAGGGCTATGGGCATAGATATTTCGGATTATTTGAGGGTTTATTTGGAGTACAAGAGAGTTTTGGAAAATTTCAGGGATCTTGAAGAGGAATTTAAAGATCTTAAGGGGAGGGAGGATTACATAAAGTTTCAACTTAAGGAGCTCTCGGAGGCGAACCTTGATGTGGATGAAATGGAGCTTCTGGAGAGGAAGAGGGAGCTTGAGGGGAAGTTGAGGGAGGTGGAATGGGCAAGGGAATTCAACGAGATTTACGAGGAGATTTATAAAAAGGTCTCCCATTTACTTAAGATCTCGCCCGAAAGGTACCGAGGGGTTTTCCGGGATTTCTTGGAGAATTTGAAGGAAATAAGGCTGGAAACGGATTTTTCGCAAGAGGATATATTGGGGGACCTTGAGGAGATAAACTCAAGGCTTTACAGGATAGGTCGGTTGAAGTTAAAATATGGGACGGATTTTGGAGGTTTGAAAAAGATAAAGGAGGAACTTGAGGGGAAACTAAGGAGGTTGGAGGAACTTGAGGGGAAGGTTGAGGAGATGAGGATGAAACTTCTGAAATTGGAAAAGGAGTTGGAGAGGAGGGCGGAGGAGATAAACGCGAGGAGGAAGGAAGGTTTTATGGAATTTGAGGGGAAAGTTGAGGGGCTTTTAAGGGATTTGGGTTTTGATTATGTGAAGTGTAATGTTGTTTTAAGGGAGGGGCAGTATTGGGAGAGGGGAAAGGGCGTTTTGGAAATATTGATAAGCACGATACCCGACGCACCCCCATCCAAAATTTCCAACCTATCGGGCGGTGAGCTTTCAAGGGTTTCCTTAGTTTTATCTTACCTCGGGGGTTCCTCGTATAAGACCTTGATATTTGACGAGATAGATGTGGGCGTAAGTCCAAGGGTGGCGGAGAAGATGGGGAAAATGCTGAGGGATATATCCCAAAAGGTTCAGGTGATAGCAATAACACATCAACCTTTCACCGCTTTCTTTGCAAACAAACATTTCTTGGTGAAAAAGGTGAGGCCTGACCTTGCGTTATGCGTGGAAATTGAGGGGAGAGATAGGATAAGGGAGCTAGGGAGGATGATGGGTATAGAGGATGAGGTGAAGGTTCTGGAAGTTTTGGAGGGGTTAAGTAAATCCTATCCGCTATAGAATATCCTAAAATGCTGTTTTTTGCCCTTGTTTTGGTTGCTTTAACACAGATTTACGCCTTATTTTTTATACCACCCGTAAAGTGGTTTGGACCCAAGGGGGAGGAGCTGGGAATAGTGCAGAAGATATTTTACGTTCATGTTCCGAGCGCTTGGGCGGGTTTCTTGGGAATAATAATATCCGCAATTTTTGGGATTATTTACCTTTACAGGAGGGAAAACAGGTACGATAAGCTTTCACATTCCTTTATGGAGGTTTCCGTAGTTTTTATAACGGTGGGATTATTTACGGGTTCCCTTTGGGCAAAACCCGCATGGGGAACTTTCTGGACTTGGGATCCTAGGCTCTTAAGTATGGCGATTTTGTGGATGTTGGCTCTGGGTTATCTCTTCTTTAGGTCCTTAGTGGAGGAAGAGGAGCTGAGGGCAAAATTTTCCGCGATCCTCTCAATAATAACCGCCATAAACATACCCATAGTTTTCCTCTCAATAAGGCTCTTTAAAACCCTCCATCCCGCCGTCCTTAAAGGGCTCTCAACTTCCGAAACTTACGGTATGGATCCCGAGATCTCCCTTGGGCTCCTTTTAAACCTCCTTTCCGTTTCCATCCTCATATTTTCCCTTTCCCTTAAAAGGTACAAAAAGACATGATAATCTTTTTATCTTTTTTATTGGACGATTACGGGATCTTCCCGCACTTTCCCGAGTACAGGGACAGCTTAAGGCTTTCAATAAACTATTACGTACATTCCAGATACCCGCTGATAAGTGGATGCTTCAAGGGTTTTTGCGCTTACGTCGGAACATACATGGGCTCCTTTAAGGATTCCTCTTTCCCCCTTAGGGATCACGAGAAGGTGATAGATACGATAAGGGCTAACAAGATGGAAATACAAGAAACTGCCATAATTGAGAGGTATTTTGGGGCGGGAAATCTTACTATGGGCTTTGAGGTGGGACTTATAAGGGAGATTTATGCCTCTTTCCTCTATTCGAAGAAGGATATATTTTACCCGAGCAACTCTTTATCTTTGGGAAGGTACAAACAGGGGACGATCTTCGGGGGGGTTTTGGGATATAACTTCAAGGGTTGGTTCTCCTATATCCTCGTGAGATACAGGAATTTAAGCAGGGATTCTTCCCTTTCAAGTGGGGATACTACGGGTTGGTATATAACCGTGCCGGAAGGAGAGAGGGGAAAGACCGAGGTTATAATAAAATCAACAAACGGAAAGCTTTCGGTGAAGTTATATAGGAGGGATAGATTGGGTGCTTACTTTGATTGGGAGTTTTTGATAAGTAGGTTTTCGGTTAAAGTTGGGGGTGGGTCTTACGGAAAAGAACCCGCCCTGTATGGGAATGTTGGATACCAAATTGGGAATTTCAAAATGGTTGTTGGGTCGGGGTATTACCGGGGCCTTTACTTCGGTTCCGCCTTGGGTTTTAGGGGATTTTAGTACTTATCTTTTTCCCTTTTCATCATCCTATGTCTTCTATGTAGTTCTTTGAAATTTTCAGGTCCCAAGATCTTGCGAAGCTGCATCTTATATGAGAATTTCGTTCTGTGCATCTTTGCTTCAAGTTCCACCATCTGATCGTGGAGCTTTCTAATTTCCTCCTCCTTTGCGTCTGAAAGTTCCATAAGCTCGTGTATTTTTACCCTCAAGGCTTTGAGAGCTCCTCCACCGCCTTTATTTTCAGATCGGATATCTGTTTCACCTTTTCCTTATCTTCCCTTACGAGATTTTTCGCCCTCTCAAACATCATATAAAACCCCTTCTCAGGCATGGCTAAAAGCATTATCAAGCCCATCATAGGTAAATATTTTAAGGAGGACGGGTTTATAATTTCCCTATGGTTTTGGGGGTGGATGTGGGGGGAAGTAAGGTTAAATTTGTTTTATGGGATGGGAAGAGGGTTTTAAGGAGGGGGAGTTTAAGATGGAGATTTGGGGGGAGATGGGAGGATCTAAAGGAGGAGGTGGAGAATTTGAGGGGAAGGATGGATTTTGATAAGATGGGGTTTGCGGTTAAGGGGGTTTGGACGAAGAGGGAGAAGGAGAGTTTGGGGAGGGTTTTGGGTGGTGTGGTAATAAGCGACGTGGAGGGAGTGCTCTTTGACGCCTTTGGGGAAGGGGATGGGATGGTTCTGATAGCAGGTACGGGTTCAATTTGTGTGGCAAGGAAAGGGGGGAAAATTTTTAGGTATGGGGGATACGGGTATATTTTTTCGGATTGGGGAAGCGGGTTTTGGATAGGGAAAATGGCGGTCGAGTTAGCGTTAAAGAAGGAGAGCTTTTTGAGGATCGCCATTTTTGGGACGGAGGATATGGAGGAGATAAGGGGAAAAATTAAGAGGATTATGGGGATGGATAAGGAGAAGATGGTAAGGAAAATTGCGGAGTTTTCAAAGGTCGTTTTTGAGGTGGCAAAAATGGGGGATGAGGATGCGAATTATATATTGGAATCCGCCATAAGGGAGCTTTTGGTTATGTGTTTAAAGGTTTATAGGGTGTCCGAGGTTCAAGAAATTGCCTTACACGGGGGACTTTTTAGGGATCCGTATTTTAGGGAAAGGTTTATCTCCCTTTTGAAAAGGTACAGTATGAATGTGGTTGGTTATAACTTTGACGGAGCGAGGGGGGTTGCCAAATTCACTATGGCATCCGGGGGCCTTAGGTAGATGGGGGTAAAGTTTTCGTTGAGTTCCTCACCAAAACCTTTGAAGAAAAGCGCAAAAAGGGAGGATGCCCTAATTAAACCCGTATGAGGTTTATAACCCTCAAGGTTTATCTCCTTGTATATTCCCAAGCTGAGCTTACCGTCGGGGTATGGGATCCCATTTTTAACCTCGAAACTCTGGGCGTAAATTTCCCCCTTCCTCGCATCCAAATAGGCTATATATTTCCCATCATCGAGCCCTACAAGCATACTCTGTAGGGTGTTGAAACCGAACATGGGAACCTTTTTTGATAGATAAAGGGCTTTTGCGAAGGAGGCGGAAACCCTAAGGGAAGTAAAGAAGCCTGGACCGAGGTTCAACAAGAGGGCCGAGGGTGGACGGGAGAGATCCAAAAGGCTGGATATCAAAAGATTTAAACTTTCAAGGTGTTTGAACTCCTTTAGTAAAGTCCTTGAGATAACTTTACCGTCAAAAAAGTAAGATACGGATACCCAAAGGTACGATGTGTCTATTGCCAGGAGGGTATTAAAATCCCCCCTCACTTCTTTTTGTGCCTCATTTTCTTGCGACGTTTCTTTAGCTTGTGCTTTTTTATTTTCTTCAGTTTCCTTTTTCTCCCGCAAGGCATTACTTAACCCTCCTTTTTTCTTCCTCTATCATCCTGTTCCTTATAACCTGCGACAACTTAAACTTTATCCTTGGAAGCTTTTCGCTACTGTTTTTCTTTTTCCTCTTAACGGGTATAAACACGCCAAAACCCCTAAGCTCAATCCTCTCCTGCCTAACAAAAGCTTCCGCCAATTCCTGAAACAGTATATCAACAATTTCCGCAAGCTCTTGCTTCCTTAAGCCCGTCCTTTGCTTCAGCCTATCTATCAGTTCCGCCTTGGTCATCCAAGTTGGAATTATAGGGTTGCATTATGAAGATATGAGCTTCCTCAAAAGAATTAGCCTCTGGATCTCGCTTGTACCTTCGTATATCTCCGTCACTTTCGCATCCCTGAATAGCCTTTGGGAATTGGTTTCCCTTGAGTACCCCATAGAACCCATTATTTGAATTGCTTTCATTGTAACCCACATTGCGGTTTCGCTTGCAAAGAGCTTAGCCATAGAAGAAGCCCAATGATACTCCTTCCCGGAATCCTTAAGGTATGCTGCCTGGTACAAAAGGAGCCTACTTGCCTCTATCCTCATCCACATATCCGCCAACGTGAAGCCCACCGCCTCGTGCTCGTAAATAGGTTTTCCAAATGTGTATCTCGTTTTTGCGAACTCTTTAGCCTCCTCGTATGCTCCCTCAGCTATACCCAGGGCCTGAGCCCCTATTCCTATCCTCCCGTCGTTTAGTATCTCCATCGCTATTTTGAATCCTTCCCCCTCTTTCCCCAAAACCTCACTTTCATCCGCGACGTAATCCTCAAGGATTATCTCCCCGCTCCAAGCGGCCCTTATACCCAACTTTTTTTCCTTACTTCCCACCTTCGCCCCTTCCCTCTCCATATCCACTATAAAGGCCGTTATACCCTTGTGCCCCTTTTCGGGATCCGTCTGGGCAAAGAATATTATGTACTTCGCTACGGGACCGTTTGTTATCCAAACCTTCCTACCGTTTATTATGTACCTTGAACCGTCCTTTATAGCCCTTGATTTTAAACTCGCCGCATCCGAACCTGTATGCGACTCGGTTAGGGCGTATGCCCCTATGTTTATCTTACCACTCTTTAACATTGCCCCCGCGCTTTCCGGGGAAACTAAGGGTTTTAGAAACTTCTCCTTTTGCTCCTCCGTTCCGAACCTCTCGATTCCGTAAGCGTAAAGGGAGTTATTCACGGACGCTATTACACCGTGGGATGGGCAAACCTTTGAAAGCTCTTCAATTAGAATTATGTAAGCTAGGGTGTCCATACCCGCACCGCCGTATTTGGGGGAGACCTTTATCCCCAAAAACCCCATCTCCCCCATCTTCCTCACGTTTTCAAATGGAAATTCCTCCTTTTCGTCTATCTCTTGGGCTATGGGTTTTACGAACCTTTGGACAAAATCCCGAACAGTATCCCTTAGAAGGATATGCTCTTCATCAAGTTCAAAATTTATGGGCATGTAAGTGGAGGCGGCGGGAATCGAACCCGCGTCCGTACAGGTTACTCGCCGCGGGATGTGTTACAGGCTTAGCCCCTTCTTTTGGATTCGCCCCATCCCATGGGCATCGGGGCGCTTCCCGAGATGGGGACGCCCGTTTTTATCTAGTTCCCCCTCGGGAAAACGGGAAAACCCTTAGGGGAACCCCACCCTAACCGACCCCTCCCGGGAGCCGGGTGGGGAGCTTCCCGGAAGAGGTGGCGGTCAATTAGGCCGCCAGGGCGTAATTCGCGTTCGCACTTATTTTGGTTCTTGGGCTTGTTGACGGGGTTGCCCACCCCGGCCTGCATCCCGTGGTGTTTCACCTGCCGTCGAAACCCTTTCGCCCCCCTTTCATGCAAGAAGATATTTTAAAGCTGACGAATTTGGGAATAATTTACGTACTTCTTTAAAAATGCCCCGACCGTCATCTGGGCGGATTCTCCAAGGGGGCAGAAGCATTTACCCCTTATATCCTCAATTACACCCTCCAAAAGGTTTAAATCCTCCTCATCAAGCCTTCCCTTCTTTTCCGCGCTTACCAATATCCTCGTCATCCACGTTGTCCCATCCCTACATGGGGTACATTTACCGCAAGATTCATACGCAAAAAACTCCGCGGTTCTCCTCATAAGGGATATTAAGCTTACGCTTTTATCAAGGACTATAACCGCCCCACTTCCCAACATGCTACCGGCCTTTGCGATATCCTCCATAGTTAGTGGCACATCAAGTTCATCTGGGGTAAGAACGGGAGCGGATATTCCCCCCGGTATCACCCCCAGAAGTTCATGCCCATCCTTTAAACCTCCGCATACGTCAAATATAAGTTCCCTCAAGGTTAAAGAGCCAAGTTCAAACTCATAAACTCCGGGTTTCTTTACAGGACCGGATACCGTAAATAGCTTTGTGCCTGTGCTTTCCTTAGTCCCCAAAGATGCGTACCAATCTCCCCCCTTGTTTATTATTATCGGTATATTTGCGAGGGTTTCAACGTTGTTTACCACGGTGGGTTTTCCGTAAAGTCCCGCCTGGGCGGGATAAGGGGGTTTCAACCTCGGTATTCCCCTTTTACCTTCAAGGCTTTCCAAAAGGGCGGTTTCCTCACCGCATATATAAGCACCCGCACCCAAATATACATAAAGGTCAAAGTCAAAACCGCTTCCCAAGATGTTCTTTCCAAGATATCCCGCCTTATAAGCTTCCTTTATTGCATCCTTCAACCTCTGAAAGAGCCAGATATACTCGTATCTTAAATATATATACCCCTTGTTCGCCCCTATGGCCTTACCCGCTATTATCATACCTTCTATGAGAAGATGGGGAGCTTTGTAAAGGATCTCCCTATCCTTGAAGGTTCCCGGCTCACCCTCGTCCGCGTTGCAAACAACGTACTTTGGACCGGGGTGATCCTTCGGTACAAAGTCCCACTTTAAGCCCGTTGGGAAACCTGCCCCTCCCCTACCCCTCAGCTTTGACTTTTTAACTTCCTCTATTATATCTTGAGGGCTCATATCAAACAACGCCTTTTTAATAGCCGAATAACCCCCCAAGGAAAGGTAAGCCTGTAAGGTATGGCTATTTTCCACATCCGTATATGAAAGCAAAAGCCTATATTCTTTCGCCATACTTGATATTTTATGGATGAAAGCAACCTTAAAATCCCCATTTAATGAAGAAAACTGCATTTTACGATATACACAGGAGGTTTAACGCAAAATTTGTTGAGTTTGCGGGTTTTGAGATGCCGTTATTTTACGAGGGGCAGGGGATATTGGAGGAGACATTATGGACGAGGAGTAAGGCGAGCATCTTTGACGTTTCACATATGGGTAGGTTTATAGTGAAAGGCCCTTCCGCAAGGGATTTTTTGGATCATTCCTTTTCAAATTCCCTATCAAAGCTTAAGGGGAAAACATCCGCCCAATATACCTTGCTTCTCAATGAAAAGGGAGGGATAATAGACGACGCTTACATCTACAAGTTAGATGAGGATAAATATCTTGTGGTTGTAAATGCCGCAAACAGGGAAAAGGATCTTAAGGTTCTAAAAGAAAGGAAGCAGGGGTTTTTGGTTGAGATTTACGACGGAAGCGAAAATATACTTCAGATTGCTTTTCAGGGTCCCCTTTCACTTGAAATAATTTCAAAGGTTATGGGCGAAGATATAACGGGAGAAAAGAGGAACAGGGTATTCTTTTATGGGGATGTAATAATTGCAACGACCGGATATACGGGGGAAAGGGGGGTGGAAATTTACGCGAAGTACGATGATCTTATAAGGATTTTGAATGAACTTTTATCCTTTGAGGGGGTGAGATTGGCGGGGCTTGGAGCCCGGGATATCCTGAGGGCGGAGGCGGGATATCCCTTATACGGAAACGATATAGATGAAAACACGGATCCAATAAGCGCGGACCTTGGCTGGTTTGTATCCTTTGAAAAGGATTTCGTAGGAAAGGAGGCCCTTGAAAACCTAAAACCCACCCTTAAAAGGAAGGGTTTGGTGTACGAAGGGAGGGGAATAATACCGAAAAAAGGGGATGAGATATATCAAAATGGGAAAAAAGTGGGTTATATCACCACGGGGGTATTTTCACCTCACATCTCATCGGTAATATGCATGGGTTATATCCCTGCGGATCTCGTGGGTGAAGTTTTTGTCATTTCAAGGGGTAGGGAGATCCCGATGAGGGTCACTTCCTTTCCCTTCGTAAATCTCCCAAAATGGTGAGGGATAAGGAAAAAGAAGAGGGCGTATTCTATACACGGAATTTCCTTTGACGAGGTTAGGGATGAAATATTGGATTTTATCGGCGACAGTTTCATTTTAATATTCCGTTTTTGAATTACGAGCTTGTTAGGTCGGGTGGGAGGCCAATATTGAATGGCTTGATAGATCTTAAGGAGATCGGGAGGTTCTTTTTTCCTATATTCTTTTGCCAAACTCCTTAGGGTTAAGGTTGAGAGGTTGCACAGGGCCCTTGAGGATGCGGAAACAACAAGGAGAATTTTTTTAAAGCTTATGGAAATATTTTCATAAGGATATTGGAGATGGCGAGGGAGTATGTACTTAAGGAGGTGGAGGGAGAACCGTTCGTGATCCTAAAGAACATAGTTATCCTTAGGGACTTTGGGGATTCAGTGTATCAAGGGTGATTGAGGTATCCGCTTTATAATACTTGTGTATGTCGAAGGTTTGGCCCGATTGGCACGATAGGTACGATTTTGATGAGTTTAATATTTTGAGGTTTGCCCCCGAGGAGCCAGGGGTTTTCATGATAAGGAGAAAGTTCTATGAGGATCATTTATCTTCAATAATTTTAATAGATGCTTCGGAAAACTTAAAGGAGAGGCTCCTTGAAGAGTGGGAGAATCCATCGGGAAAGGTGAAGGAATACCTTGAAAGGGGCGAGATCCTTGAATTTTCGTTCTTAAGGACCCTTGACCCTTATACGATAAGGGATGGCATACTTGAGGACCTCAGAAATCTCGGAAATCCTTGAGGATTTCTACACAAACCCCTTGTATTCGGGCAAGGGGCTTTGGGAGGAGATCTTTGGGACGATAAGGAGCATAAAGGATAACTCCTTGACGGGGATACTAGTTTTAAAGAGAAGGGGGGAGACGTTGGTTTCCTTTTACGATTCGGGAAACTTTTTGGAAGGTATATCATTTGAGGGGGATAGGTTCTACACGTTCAACTATGACGATTTGCTGAAGGGAGTCTCCGCTTCATCAAGGGTAAGACCCTATTCTTATGATTTTCATCCCCACAATTCGGAAGTTATAGCCATAATATCCCTGATACACAGGGGTGGTAAGGTTATGGAATCCATCACACCTTACCCAAGTAGGATATTTGGGGATCTGAAAAACTTGGGGTTTTCTGGGGTTTTGAGGATAAAAAGTCCCAAACTAATCTCTATAATATTTCTGTCGGGAAGCCCAGCCGGGGCATTTTCAAGGGGGAAGGCGGTAAATTTGAAGGAGAGCCTTAAGGATGGAGAGGTTTACGAGATGTACGCGTATTCCGTTGAGGGTCCCCTAATGGAAAGGACGTACGCGTACCATCTAAAAAATTTTCTCCCGAGATTGAATGGGATATACAGGAAGATGATAAAGGATGACGAAAACGTAGCGAGAAAGGTTAGGGAAATTATGCTGAAATATGCGGAAGAGGAACCGTATTTAGATCCGATGTTAGGTTTTGTGGAGATAAATGGGGAGATCAGGATAAATCTGGAACCTTACGGAGCCTTAAAGACCTTATATCTACTTTGCGATGTTCTTGAGGAGGCCAACAAGGGGTTTTCCTCCGAAATTGAAAAATTAAGGGGGGAGATAAAGGGGGCGTTATGAGATGGTTCTTGGCGATCCTTCTTTTTTCTATCTTAACCCTTTCCCTCACGATCTTGGGTGTCCTTGAGTTTCGGAGGCTTGAGGGGGAAAGGGAGAGGGCATTTAAGGTCATGAGCATTAGGGAAAACTTGGCTTACGTTTTATCTTATTACGGAAAGGACGAAGCTTTGTTAAGATCCCATTTAAACCTCTCAAAAAATTTGGCGTTGGAGATAGGGGATGAGGAACTTATATCCCTCTTGGATTCTTTGGAGAGAGGGGTGAAATCAAAAACCTTTAAGGATAAGGATTTAATGGGATTTACGGAGAAAATCAAAAAAAGGACGGAGGGGATAATAACGGGGGGAAGGAATACGCCTTATTGGCTATATGCCCTTTTTATTGCATTTTTTTCCATTCTGGCTTCCATAATTTCGGTTCTCGGTTTTCTGGAAATGAGAAGAAATTTGGGAATTTTAAAAAAGTTTCTCTCGGATCTGAGGCTTGGAATACTGTGGGAAAGGTTGGAACTTGGGGGAGACTTTAAAGTTTTGGAGGAAGAATTGAACGGTTTAATTAGGGATATAAAGAGGGTAAGGAGGAATGTCCAAAAGGTTGTCAGGTCTTGATAGAGTGAAGGAAGCAATAAGGACGTTCAATTTGCTTGAAAGGGGGGAAAGGGTTATTGTGGGATTTTCGGGTGGAGCGGATTCTTTATATTTACTGTTAGCCCTAAGGGAAATAGGGTTTGAGGTTTCCGCATTGCATATAAATCACGGTTTGAGGGAGACATCGTTAAGGGACGAGGAGTTTTGCGTGAATTTTTGTAAAGAAAACGGAATAGAGATTTTCGTTGAAAGGGTTAGGATAGAGGGGGAAAGGGGAATTGAGGAGAGGGCGAGGGAGATAAGATACGGTATATTTAAAAATTACGCTTTGGAGAAGGGCTCAAAGATAGCTCTGGGACACAACTTAACGGACGCCTTTGAAACGTTTATTTTTAATTCCCTGAGGGGAAGCGGTATAAGGGGGTTGATAATACCCCCTAAGGTTGGTGTATTTGTGAGACCCCTAATTTTCCTTTGTAGGGATGAGATAAGGGAATATTTAAGGGAGGCAGGATACGATTGGGTTGAAGATGAGAGCAACCTTTCCGATAAATTCTCAAGGAACAGGATAAGGCTAAGGCTGGAGCCCATTCTTGAGGAAATATTTCCGAACTGGTGTGTAAGGTTTTTGAATACGTACATTAACCTATACGAGGAGAGGGAGTTTTTCGAGGAAAAGATCGCAGATTTCAAAAGGGAAAACCTTAAATTCGCGGAAGGAATATTTGCGTTAAAACTCTCCGGAAAAATTGAGGTTTTGAGGGTCCTTTCCGAAATTTTAAACGTAGAAATAAAACCCTTAAGGCAGATATTCCACCTGAAAAACTTGGGGAGGTTTGATATTGCAGGATGGAAGCTTTATAGGTACAACGATTACATTATAGGGATTAGGAAGAAATTAACACTTGAGGATCTGAATTTGAGGTTTGTGGGGGAAGGGAGGGTGAGGTTCAGGAGGGAGGGGGAAGTTGTGGATGGGAAGAAATTGAAGGAAATTTTTTATCAGAAGAGGATCCCGGGTTTTTTGAGGGATATATACCCTTTGGTTGAGAGGGATGGTAAAATTGTTTGGGTTCCCTTTGTTTTTGGTGAAGATGCTGGGAGGTTTGAAAAAATAGATGTAGAAAGGGAAGATTTCTTTGAGGTTTTGAAATTCGTTGGAATACTATAACCACCTTAAAATATACAATCTATGAATGCCTTAACTATTTGGCTTAGGGAACGTACCCTTGCGGAAAGGTTTTTGATCCTTGCAATTGCAAACCTTTTGCTGATAGCCTGCGCTCAAATTCGTATTCCGTTACCTTTCACACCAGTGCCCATTACAGGACAAACTTTTGGAGTTCTTCTCACCGGCGCTTTACTAGGTAGCAGATATGGAACTTTTGTTGTAATAGCCTATGTAGTTCAAGGCTTGACCGGTTTGCCAGTTTTTGCGGGGCTAAAGGGGGGGATTTCGGTGTTGTTCGGTCCAACGGGGGGCTACATACTGGGTTTCATACCTGCAGCATTTGTCGTGGGTTGGCTATTGGAAAAAGGCTGGTATAAGAATCTGGTTTTAACCATAATGGCTTTTGCTTTGGGAAACGCGATAATTTATGCTTTTGGATTGCCTTGGCTTGCCTTCTTTGTAGGTTGGGATCAAGTTCTGCAAATGGGATTATTACCTTTCTTGCCCGGCGATCTCTTGAAGATGATTTTAGCGGTTTTGGTAATAAGAAGCGTATCCAAGTGACCCCTTAAAATATAAGTTATGAAACATAGGATAATCAGGGAACCGAAGGGATATAAAACAATAACCGAAATGTTTGAGAGGTCTGCAAAGGAGTACTCGAACAGGGTTATGTCAAAGATCAAGAGGGGAGGGGTTTGGAGGGAATATACCTTCGGGGAGGTGCTTGGGTATGTTAGGAAAATAGCGGAATACTTAAAGGAAAAGGGGATAAAAAAGGGGGACTTCGTTGCCCTCGTTTCGGAGAATAGGCCCGAGTGGGGTTGGGGGTATTTGGCGATACAGTGGGCGGGTGGAACGGTAATACCCCTTGACGCCAGGCTCACGGATGTTGAGAGGAGATTTCTGATGGATTTTGCGGGTGTAAAAGGTGTAATTTGCTCAAGGGATTACCTTATGGAGATGGAGGAGGCTAAAAAGGAGCTAAAGTTTGACTTTATCCTATCTATGGAAGATCTGGATAAGATTTTTGAAAAATACAAGGGGATAGATCGGGTGGAACTTAACGAAGAGGATCTTGCGGAGATCCTATTTACATCTGGAACTACCGGATCACCAAAGGGTGTTATGCTTACCCACAAAAACATCATGAGCGACCTCGAGGGACTATACCAGATAATAGACGTCAACGAAAACGATGTTTTCTTCTCAATCTTGCCCTTACATCACGTTTATGAGTGCACGGGGGGATTCTTGGCTCCGATATACGTAGGGGCAAGCGTGGCTTACGCAAGCTCTCTAAGGCCCAACGTCATGCTTGAGGAGATGAGGGAAATAAGGCCAACGGTTTGGCTCACGGTACCCCTTATCCTTGAGAAAATTTATCAGAAGATCCTCAAAACCCTAAACGAGCAGAAGGGGGTTAAGAAGGTCCTAATAAACCTCATGAAGACCTTTGCAAAGGAAAGGTTATCAAAAAGGATAAGGGCGTCTTTGGGGCTGGATAGGGTGAGGTATGTGATATCGGGCGGTGCTGCGCTTCCCGAGTGGGTATCAAAGGGCTTGGAGGATCTCGGATTTCCTATACTTCAGGGTTATGGACTTTCCGAAACC
>Ga0326760_1000671_pt1 | contig 17062 bp, 19 predicted proteins | sample GCREP_S_FD_207668 | JGI IMG/M metagenome (GOLD analysis project Ga0326760, IMG submission 207668) | Hot spring sediment microbial communities from Geyser Creek Basin, Yellowstone National Park, WY, United States - GCR.EP_S | ecosystem: Environmental > Aquatic > Thermal springs > Near-boiling... | reverse complement strand
TGCTCTCCAGCAAATATGAGACGATGCCGCGCCTTATACAGTATGGCGCCGCCCGCCCGTATCCCCGATTCCCGAGCGCGCCGATTATCAGCTCCCGCATAACATTATGCAGCTGCCGGTAGCTGAGGGGCTTGAACATGCGGACTTTCAAACGCTTCTCCCTGCTCTTAACGTTCGGCGGCGCCGCGGCCCTGAAGCTCGGTATAAGCGGGGCGAATGGCAGCTCATCTTTGTTGAAGATGCTCTCTAGGAATCCGAGCCAGCGCTGGAGCCAGATGCTAGCCCGCCTGCTCAGCACCTTCGTGGTCGGTCTGCCCTTCTTGCATGGCGTATAGGATATGACGCGGGCCTCATACTCCTCTCCAGTATCCTCCTCCTTCACCTTCCTGAACGAGACGTTTTCGACCCTGAGCCGGATGACATCCGCCGGCCTCAACCCATAGAAGATCAAGTATGCGATGACCACGTTTCTCAAGTCTATGAAGTCCCCTGTCCTCGCCTTGTCCTCTGCATGTTGCAACACTTTCTCAATTTCCTCTCTCTTGAGGAAGGCGGCGTCGGAGAGCTTCTCAATGCCCTCGGGTAATACTTGGCGGAGCTCGATGCTCCAAGGCCAGCCCATGCATGCATAAAGGTTCTTCAGCGCCGAGTATGCGACCAAGACTGTCCGCGGCCTGCAACGCCGCCGCAGGATGGAGAGATACTCCCGAGCCGCGTCATCGGGGAGATAATTGAGGCCGCGATACTCGGGGGCCATGTTGATGAGGAAGCGCCGCGCAACCTGATAATACTTGGACAGACTAGACTCCGAGGTGATGACCGGGCCGCGCGGCCCGAGAGGCTTGCCAAGATTCCTCCTCTCCTCGAGGAAGCGTCGGAACTTCTCTAATACCGCGTCAATGTCAAGCGGCTCGCTCATCTAAGACGCGCCACCTGCACCAAATACGCCTTATTGACAACGAAAACTCCTTCAACATTTTCTAACATAATGGCATAAGGCGAAACTTCCACGAGAACCCCAGAAAGCTTCGAGCCATTGGATAACAATGCTTCAACTTTGCTGTTGAGGAGCCTTGTGTAGGGATCACTATCTGGCCTTACTTGCTTCGCTGGCTTCTCATGCTTCGATGGCTTCGGGAAGGCCATCTCAACATAGCATTGCGCAAGTGCATATTAGTGCCTTTGCGTGAAGGCACATATAGGCACCAAAATTATGGATAACGGTGAGGTGTCAAAATGGGGAAGAAAAGCGATGTCGTCTGGCTCGTGGAGCCGGGCACCCGTGAGATACCGCGGAAGACAATTGAGGAGGCCAAGGAGCTATTAGCCCAAGGCAAGGGCTACGTCCGCCACGTCATAAGGGCATGGCTAGAGCGGAAGCGCGTCAGGTGGCGCGACTACGAGTTTCAGCCGGAGCGCCTAGGCGTCGAAGTCTATATTGACGGCAAATATGACCGGAGTTGGAGCAATCGAGGGATTGAAGTGGCCTTCTACAAACTCGCAATCGAAAACTCGAGGATCATCGGCGGGGTAGAGGATGTGGAGCATAAGGCCGTGAAGAAGACCGATGACAAGGATGACGTGGACGTTGATGTGAACATCAGCATTGTTCCCAAGGAGGATGTGGAGGTGAGCGCGGGTGCCTAGCTGCAGAACATTCATCGAAAACGATCTTCAGTAATTATTTTGACGTTCCTCAGCTTGGGAAAGCTAGCTAAAGGATACTGCTCAGTAACCGTAACGTATTCCGTTACGGTCGAGTAGAGGGTGGTTGTCGTGGTAACCTCCCTGATAGTGCATCCACCGAGATGCATGAAGAGAAGCGAGAAACCTAAGCCCAAAAGAAGAATGGCAAGGGCCAAGTAGCTTGGCCTCATGGCCCTGCTACAAGTATAACAAGCCTAAAAATTTTAGACCTAAGAGCTTTTAAGACATCTAAATTTATGGAACTCTTCTCTGCCTAGACTTGGTTTTCTTTTCAATTGTGCGTTCGAGGGCCTTTACTGCTGCTGCATGAAGTATGCCCGCAACAAGTTTTGGCCTATCTACAGCGAAGTATTCAGGATACTTTCTCCCTTTCCTATGAATTGTGAATGCGTCTTGGAATACCTCAACGTTAAGAATTTTCTCTAAGGGTATCTCTATGTCCGTTTGCTTACCTATGAAAACAAGTCTTTTACTTGTTATACCTAGGGTGCCTTCATCAACCTTGATGATCTCTTCTTTTATCTTCGGCGCGGTATAGCTTCCAATTCTATAGTAAACTCCTCTAGCAACTCTGAAGGATAAGCCGTGATAATGGCCTCTCTCGCGCTTTATAACCCTTTTATATAGCTCAGCATTTACTAGGCAATGGCATATCTCATCGGGCATCAGGATTAAGTGTTTTCTCGCTTCTTCATGTGGGATCTCGGGTAGTTTCCCATTTTGAGCTTCTCTCAAGATTATTAACTCGGCGATCTTCTCCAACTCTTCTTTAATATCCTCGTCCCTGAGATTGAGTATCTCCTTAAGTTGGTGTAAGTGTATCTGTTCTTCTAGGGAAAGTTCTTCATCAATAACTGCTTTATCGAGTTCCTCCCGAAATATCTCTAAAGCCACTTGCTTAACGTTCTCATAACTTAATCCAAGCTCCTCTCTGAGAGAAGATAGATATGCTTCCTCCTCAGGCGTGATTATACCATCAGAGACAGCCTCTTCCAAAGCCCTTCTATATTCCTGCAGCTTTTGAGCCTTCTTTGAATCCAAAAAGCTAAGAATCTTACGAAAAACCATACAATAATTACGAAAAAACATGATATATAAGAATAGCTCATCAGCATTTTTACATTGGTTAATCATTCTAGCTAGGGTAAAGCTGCTGGATCCGCGGAGCAGTTATCATTTAACGCCTTGCTCTCCAGAACATGAAGATCGCTAGAAGAACCATGCCGAGTAGAATTATGAATATGCCGGTTTCGATGAGTGGTGCTCCAACATATTCTGAGGTTGTGTATAGGGTTGTAGTAGTTGTCGTGGGAGCCTTTTCGATAACTTCCCAGACAACATTAACCTCATACTGAACCTCAGCCCCTTCACCTCCTTTAGGCAAGAATACAAAATACACCTCATCTCCTGGAATCTCATCGGGAGACGGGGGCTTGAACTCGAATTGCGAAGACCCCCTAATATTGCTCATCACATATATTGGCTGGTAAGAAGATTGCTGCATGAGTTTCATGTAATTCTTCTCATCTAGGAGGAGAAAGTCTGCAGCCCCCTTGCTAACCGAGACATTCGCCACGATCATTGGCTTATCTTTTAAGAATCTATAGTTCTTACCATCATATTCAAGGACCATATCGGTTAAATGTATTGTCGTTGTGGCAGTTGCAGGTTTGAACGTGGTCATGGTCTGAAGCATTGACAAAAATTGACTATATCCGGGATACACCGTTGTTTCTCCTCCCGTCAAATATATGGTTGGGAAATAAAGTGTTCCCGATGATGGAAGCCTAATCAGAGAATATTTGTCAAGCCTAATGGCCAAGGTGTATCCCGGTTTAATCACCTCGCTCGCTTTCTCTATTATTGGAACCTTTAATGTAGTATAGGATTCAGCATATGCGATGGTCTGCGTCGTGGTCATATAAGATACCGGGACTTTGACAGGTGTTACTGCCACAAATATTCCCATGAAAATGATTATAGCAGCTACTAAAACTAGTAATAGTTGCGGGATTCTAGGAGGTCTCCTCTCAACATTTTTCAACTGTTTTAGTAATAGATCCCTCTTCTCCGCATACTCCTCCTCAGTTAATACGCCAGATTTTCTCAATTCATCAAGCTTCTCCAATAGCTTCTTTATTCTCTCGGCTTCTCCCATTTTTACATAAAAATAGTTTCCCTAGCGGTATATATCATTTCTAGCTCATTTGACTGGAACCATGATACTTTGACCTTCTGCCAGACCTCGTGAGTGCCACTATCACCATCAATGCTATTATGACCATTACGAAGAACAATAGCCTATAAACGTTCAATGCGAATGTAGTTGATGAAAGGTCTAGTGAAAGCTTTTGATACCTTATGTTTAGGTCGTCATATTGTCCCTTTAACGATTGATACTTTTCACTCAACTCTTGGAATTGGCTGCTAATTCGGTCATATTCCATGCGTAGAGAGCTATAATTAGTCTGCAGTTGGGAGTATCGCGTAGAGAGTTGCTCAAATGAGGATTTTAGGGATTCATGTTCAGAGGATAAATTCTGATATGATGTTTGAAGCTCATTATACAGCGAGTTGAGATGCTCGTATTTTGAAGATAATGTTTGATATGAGGATTGGAGCTCATTATAACGATCTTTGAGAGAGTTATATTCTTCGTTTAATGTCCCATATTTTTCCTCAACATCGCGATATTTATTGCTCAAATCTTGGTAACTCTGGTATATTTGGTCATATTTTTGCTGTAAAACCTTATGCTCCTCTATTAACTTAGGAATATCAACTGGCTTTGGTCTGAGCTGTTCACCTGTTATCACGGCTACTTTAACAGTTACCCCTCTAAATTCCTCGGGGGCATCTCCAATACGCCAACCCTCTCCTGTCGTTTCAGCCAGATAATATCTAATACCATTGAACTCGACATACCATCCGCCTGCAAGAGGCTGATCACGATACTCCGCAACACCAACCATCATGTGTCTAGGCGGAGAAACCAGTATAACATCGTAGCCGATAATTTTCAAGAGAGTTGCATATAGTATGGAGGTGTCTTCACAGTCTCCGCCGCCTTCTATCAATGTTTCAAGCGGGAATTTTGGAAATTCATCATAAGGCGTGGAAACATCGTCTGGAATATAGGGTAGACTTTGAACAAAGGCTAGGATGAAGTTAGCCGTATCATAATATCCATATCCTTCTTGGGAGGCGAGACTTTTCAATGCGCCTGCTAGGCCTTTTAAGTATTGATCATCAGTTGTAACAAGTGTTCCCCATAATCTCTGGCCTTCTCGAAGCCTTTCACCGAGTGGAACAACCGCGTAAGCTATGTAATAATCCACGGGGATCTCAAGGCTCCATCTCCATTCAATCCAATTATATGTCCAGCGAAAATCTCTATGTATGGTTCTCTGAAGCCATCCATATACAGGTGTCCCAACGGATAAAATCCCCAAACATAACAGAACTAATAATAAGTAGATTGCCACATTTTTTAGTACACGCATCCCAAGCATAATTCATTCATGTCCTAGAGGGACTAAAACTTTTCTAATAGAAAGCCATCGAAAATAGGGAGAGGAAGTATGGCCTCATTATACCTCAGTCTCACTTCCAAGATCAGAAGAAAACTGGAGCCCTGAGCCATAAGACAAGCATTACAAACTTACATGATCTGCGCTTAAGCCCGGAGCAACTAGATACTTCGCGAGTATGGTAAAGCCATATTGAAACCTTGATTTTAGGTTGCAGTAAATCTTTACGGAAAGTGTTTAACTTGGCCTCTAAAACTCGCGAAAAACCACGCGCATATGATAAAAATAATTAATTAGCGGGGACGAGCGGCAAGTCTCCAGCCTTATCCATGTCTAGCGGCTTCTTTCGAAGAAGAAATTGCTTGTGAACGAAAGACCTCAACTTAAAGCTACATATGATCTGAAACTTTTAATTTATAGTTAAGAGCAGGAGAGAAAGGGTTTGTAAGGTTCAAAGATTAGAATTAAAGATTATTTAGTGCAAGACTGCTATCCTTATTTTTCACTCCCTTTCCTCAGAATTTTCATGATGAGCAATCCTAATGAAATGCCTGTCAACAATGATACTATCACCATAATATATCTCCCTGTTACGTCAGATCTTTCAGTAATCAGCATAGTTGTAAGTGTTTTGATAATTGTTTCAATTATTGTGATGGACTTAGTGATGACGTAAGATTCTTGTTCTGTTTTAGTGATTGTGGTCATTTCATTATGCTTAACCGTTGTTATAGAAAGGGATGAGCTCTGCGTAATAGTTTTTTCAATAAATGTTTGAGTGCTTGTTTTGATTATTTCTTCCTCTCCTACTCTGCTTATTCCTACTGGTGCATTTAACCAAGGTTTGAAGATGACGTTATTGGCTACTTTATTGCCTCTACCATTGGGGTTTAGCGTTGGATGATATGGTCCACTTGGGTCGCCCCACCAATTCAGTGTGGCATTAACTTCCGTTGGAACTTCAACTATACATCCAGAGCCATGATTCCTCTCTATATTGTTCCAATGTATTCTATTACCAACAGAGTTTTCACTTTCTACTTTTATTCCTCTAGCTATTTTAGCTTTCACATCCTCTCTAAACTTTTCCATAAATTCATTCCACTGGGTTAGGTGTACGGGTTCAATCTTGATTCCTCCTCCATAATTCATCGAGAGAGTATTGTAGAGTATCTCATTATAGTCTGAGTACTCGATGCCGATACCTGCTAGCTTGTTGAGGGTACATGTGTTATTAATAATCCTGTTGTAGTTACTTGATAAGCGTAATCTAATGCCAAAATGGCCATTAGCAGAGCATATATTATCTTTGATGGTGTTGTTGTAGTTGCCGAAATCTAACTGTATACCGCTCTCCCTATTAAATTTACACGTATTGTTGGCTATTAGGTTATCTTCCGATAGTCGGAGGAATATGCCGGGTTGTCCATTAAAGCTACAATTGTTATCAACGATTTTGTTATAATAAACGTTTAAAAGGAAAATACCAACATTATTATTGTGTAAACATGTATTGTTCTTAACGATGTTATTATTACTGTTTGACTGTAGTTTGATTCCGTGATCGAGGTTTGAATTGCAAATGTTATTCTCAATTAGGTTATTGTTGCTTGACGGGTTTAGGTAGATGCCTCCATGTCCCCCATTCAATGTACAATTATTCCTTCTGATTACATTGCCGTTGGATAAACGTAAATAGATACCATCCATGCTATTTAAATAGACATCATTATTCTCTATAATGTTGTTGTCGGACGAGTCTAGAAATATACCGATGCTGTTATTTGTAATAACTAGATTGGAGAGACTGCAGTTCGTCACCCCGTTCAGCCTAATCCCTGCATCTCCTCCTTCAAATGGACTAATATACTTGGCTCCAGACCCCTTTACTGTAAATTCACTTATTTTCACACCATCTGAGGATACAGTAATAACGTCTCTAATCCCTGACCCTATTATAACCGTGTTCTCTTTACTCTCGCCAATTAGTGATATCGGTTTATATATGTGGACGTCTTCACTATATATCCCGTTACTTACAAATACTATGTCTCCTGGAGATGCCGCATCTATGGCTTCTTGTATCGTTGGATAATTTTGTGGAACTTTAACAATGGAACGTGCTGAAGGAAAATCTACTTTATTCTCTGTTTCCTGCATCTGTGATATAGTAAGCATTGATAGAGCAGCCGGGCAATTCATGCTCGTAATCAACAGAGTAAGAAGTAAGAAAGCCAAGATTGTTTCTTTAAAAACATTTTCCCAAGTACTTCTTTCTCTCATCTCCCTGCCATGAGAGCTTTCTCAACTTTTACTTAGGTCTTTTCCCCTTCATCTCCCCATCCACGTTCTCTAAGAATAACATATTTTTACTTTATCTTCGCCATACGTATTTTGCCCAAGCCGGATATTTTCTTCGATGTTGCGATTATCTTAGATTTCTAGCATACGCGCTTAATTCCTTGTTTTCTTTTATGGATGTTGATGCTAGCCTCTCATACCTTATGATTATCCTCCTGAATGATTTTAGTCATCCTCTCCACGGCGCCTCTCATCCTCCTATATAGCTCAATATTGTATGGTCCAGGCTTCCTACCATTCTTGGGATTCACGGGTATGTTAGGCTCTATACCCATGGATTCTAAGCCCCTCCTTATATGCTCCGTGTCGTATGTTGCGTCCGCGTAGAGCTGCCCAGGCCTCCAATCCAAGCCTCCTACAAGCTCTAGAAGCCTCTTGGAGTCATGCTCGTTCCCAAGCCCTATAACTATTCTCAGGGGCATGGAATCCCTGTCCACGCATGCATGTATCTTTGAGTCCTTCTTATGCTTGAAGCCATCGTATCCTACCAGCTCCCCCCTTTTAGCCTCGACGGTCGTGCTATCTACAGAAACCATTCCATGCCCTCTAATAGATGCTAATGCCTTGAGTATCCTATCCCATACCCCCTCATCCTGCCACTTCTTAAGCCCCCTCCAAGCAGTCTTATACGAGCCATACTCTAGGGGCATATCCATCCACCTACATCCCGTGGTGAGAACATATAGTATGCCGTTCAAGACCATCCTATCATCGGTTCTAGGCCTACCAACCCTAGACCTAGGAGGAAGAAGAGGCTTAATAACCTCGCACTCAAAATCACTAAGCTCACGAAACTCCATAAAGAAAACAAGGAAAGAGAAGCTTAAATAGTTTTGAGATGAATCCTCCATTAAAATTTATAAGCGGCACAAATAGATTGTTAGTTAATGTCCAAAGTTGTTAGCTTTATAAATTATAAGGGAGGTGTGGGAAAAACTACATTAGCGGTTGAAATCTCAGCTGCTCTCGCCTACCAGTATGACAAAAAAGTCCTCCTTGTAGACGTAGATCCACAGACAAATGCAACACTATACCTTATTACGGAAAAGGAGTGGGAAGATTGGCAGAAAAGAAGAGGAACCATGAAGGATATTTTCGAGGCGTTTATGAACAACCGAAACTTGGACGTGAGAAATTTGATTATAACTGATATGCAGCTAAGTAGAGCTACGAAAAGAGAGAATCTGCATCTGCTACCATCACATCTAGAACTATACAACATAGACCTAGAACTTGCGAGTAAGTTTGGTTCTCAAGGAAATAGGGCTAGGAGTATATTAAGAAAAGCTCTAGCTGGGGTCAAAGACGATTATGACTATGTTATAATAGATTGTCCACCAAATCTTAACTTGGTCACCCAAAATGGAATCATTGCAAGCGATAGCATAGTTATTGTCGTTAAGCCTGAGTTTCTCTCCACCATAGGGATTGCACTTATAGTAAGGGTTATTAATAAAATAATCAAGGAGATAAATGAAGAGCTTGGATTCTTTGATTCGAATGCATCATTTAAGGGTCCAGAAATCAGGGGCATAATTTTCAACTTTGTAAAGTACATTACCGGTGCTACAAAATATCAAGAAGAAGTAATGGAGAGAATAAAGAAGGAGTATCCGAACATAGTTTTTGAGAACTATCTTTCTGAATCCATCAAGATCGCTCAGCGCGGTGAAGAGAAAATACCGATAGCGGTATCAGGATACGCTGCTGATAGAAATTATGAGAACCAGATAAGAAATATCGCAAACGAGTTTCTGAAGAGGGTGTAGAAATGGAAATAACTAGAAGATTCAAGACATTACACGAATTAGGCGATTTTTTGGTAAAATTAGGAAACGAATTAAAACAGATGCCTGACAGAAGTCTGGTGGAAGAAAGCAAGGACCTAAAACAGTCAGACAGCACAAAGAGAAAGAAGCAAAAAATAAGAAAGAAAACACTTGACAAGAGCAAAATAGATGATTTGGTAGCTATACTCCCCCAAATGGGTCGAGATGAGGCAGAGAAAAGCCTATCTGAACTCACTTACAAGGAGCTTAAAGTGATTGCTGAGAGGTATAAGATCTCGGGAAGGGAACGTAAAAGTAAAAAAGCCCTAATAGAAAAAATACTATACAATTTATATGATTTTAAAACTGGGCACGAGCTTCTCCGAAATTTTTCATCAGAACGATAATGTCCAGATAAGGGGATATGTTTAAGGGACGATTGTTTTGTCTTGTTTGTTATGGATGTTGTGGCCTTGGTCTCGAGCTGTTTTGGGCGTAATGAAAAAGTAGGGGGTTAAGGTCCTGATAGTGTCCGGAAAGGGATTATTATAGCTAGAGGGCTCCTGTAATCACCTATATCTTTGAGAAATAGACGCTCCTTAATGACATTTAACCTCATCCGGACACTACTAAAAAATTAAGAGGTTTTCAATCGGTGGTTCTCGACGTTAAGAATTTTCTCTGAAGATATCTCTATGTCCGTTTGCTTACCTATGAAAACAAGTCTTTTACTTGTTATGCCTCTGTCTCCGGCCCACTTCTGATTTTGAGGGGCGAGACCACAGGTATCAGCAAGGTATGATGACAGGGGCGCACCTCCCTCATACTGTTTTCTGGCGGCTTTGTATTGGAAAAGTTTTTAATCTATCTAGGATATAGGCTAGTTACGTTTAGAATACGTTTATTGAAAATGTGGCCGTCTACCTGTTACTAGCTCTGTTGTGTTTAGCGTTGAGGAGCGGCCTTCCATACATGGATATCATGTCATAATATTTGGTCCCTTTAGCCCATAATCCGATATTTCATGGCCATGCGCCGGCCACGAGTATACCTCACACGGGCATGTTACATTTCTCCTAGGGGTAAAGCTTTCCCAAGAGATGGACACTTCATGGACTATGGCTCTAGATAAGCTGGGAGCGGCCCAGCCCCCTATAAGCTGGCGAGCGCCCCCGCGAATTAATAATTAATTAATGTATATCACATGTGTCTCGTTTTTCGCGGGTTTTAGAAAGATCCCTAAAAATCGCGCGGGGAATCTATATTCCCTGCAGTCTATGATTCAAGTTTTCTACGTAGCTCTGCCAGTTGCCTCCAGCCTCTTCTCGATCTCTGCCAGTAGCTCCCGGTAGAAGGCGATATCCCTACCCCGTGGATGATGCTCAAAAAGATCCTCTAAAACCCAATTTTCTTGGGGGTCTATCGGTTCTATCAGGGTTTCCCATAATTCTGGATGCATTTGCTCCAAAACTTCTAACGGCGCCGCCTTTAGTTCCTGTGGATCAAGTCTCTTTAATTGCATTATTAGTTTCTGAAGTAGTTCCGCGCCTTCCGTGAAGATCCATGAGCGGTGATCCAGCCGCCCCTCCCTTAGGGCCGTAAACCATGCTTCAAATTCGGCAACGGCATGCTTTCCTTCAGCTGAAATTAGGGATTCAGCCGAGATGGGGATAATAATTGTCAGCTTATGCCCCCTGAGCCACTCAATGAAGAGGCGGAGGAGCTTGGAAATCTTCGCCATCTCCCGCTCGGAAGGATAATCGTTTATGTGGGAGAAGACCTCCGTAACCCAGTGCAACCCAGCAAACAAAACGACAAAGTCGCCCCAGAAGCCGACGCGCCACAAAACTTTAGCAAACGCAAGAACCTCAGAATCTTGATGGAAGATCCGTCTCAAGCCGTAATAAGCGAATGTTGACAGCTTTTTCACTCCTTTTTCATCTTTTACGAGTTTCATAACAAGCTCCCATAAATTCGTGACGCCAACGCGCGCACGTTCTAAACTTAAGCAATACCCCATCCACACCGCATAACCAACACTTCGAGCAAAATCCTGCAAAAGTTGAAATGAGCTAAGCTTGCTTAGTTCTTGGTCAAGCCCGCTACGCATAATTTGGAAACAGAAACCAGCTTGAAGATAAAATCGCTGTATGGCTTCTTGGATGAGGTCGTCGAAAATCTCCTTAACCCTTCCCTCTAGGAAAGAATCGTCAAAATTGCCGAATATATCTGCGTATGCTGAGTCTATTAATTTTTGATCTTTGACAAGCTCGGACAAATAACTCATGCGGTCTCGCCGGAGTAGGCCGCGCCGGTTTAACTGCCAACCTAAAGCGGTCTTCTCAATGACGCCAGTCCGCTCCAATTCGTCTAGATAGTAGAAGAAGGTGCTCTGGCTCAGCTTGTCATTTTCTCCTAATTTCGCGCAAGCCTCCTTAAACAAGTCCATCGTTTTTATCGGTTGTTTTTCAGAAATTATGTCGAGGATTACCTGCTTCCTCTCGGCTGTTTTCCGCCGTTCCCGCTTCATATTCCTCATAGTTCTATTAGAAATAATGTCTATATAAACTTTCCCCTGAAAATTGGAGAACTCCAATTAACATTTATATAATTTTTGGATATGATGTTGGCCGAGGGTCGAAAAATGGCGGAGGACAAGCGGGTGCAGGTTTGCATCACGCTGCCGACGCGGATCCTGAATTGGCTAGACGCGCGCCGCGGGCTGATAAAGCGATCCAGCTACATCGCCTATCTGCTGCAGAAAATAATGGAGGAGGAGGCCGGAGGAGCCCAAACCCCCAGCCCTAGAGAGGTGACCCAAGATGAAGACTGACGACCCCATATTTGAACTTTCGAAACTTCGAAGACGACTTGATGCTGTTGAAAACAAAATCGAGTTCTTAGAGGCTAGCGCAACATCAATCGAAGATTTGAAAGTTTTGCAAAAACAGTTGAACGAGCTGGCAGAGTTACTCTGCGAGTTAACACAACAGGTTGATGCGCTTCGGGAACAACTTGACCACGCCCTCGATATGGTTTCCAATTTATGGCGAGAGGTGGAACAGGAATGCCGCTGCTAAAGGACAGTATCCCGATAGTGACCACGCCGCCGACGCCGCAGGCCCAGCTCGCCGAAGTTATTAAAGAGTTACGGGCGGAGCGCGCCAAACTGGCCCGACTATTCAATCACCTTCTGCAAATAATGTGTAAGCTTTCCCCGGATGACGTTTTCGTGCTCAAACAAGAAGCTAACGGCATCTTACTGGAATTGGATGTCCTACTAGATGAATTAACAAATGGAAGGTGAACATGAATGAGCGTTCACATTTGCGATAACCTAGAATGCGATTGGGCTCCGGTAAAGGTGACGCGCGGGATAGAGATCAGATTTGATGGCAAAGCCTTCACATTCAGATGCGGCGATAAGGTCACGGAGCCGTATCATGACGTTTATCAGGTCATGCCGGAGGAACTTGCGGAAAAACTCGAGGTGGATCTTGAGAGCGCGCTGGCTGCTAGGCTAACGGCCCTCCAAATCTATGAAGATCGGGAGCTAACCATAAACGATCTAATCGAGGCCCTTGGAGTAACCGTCAAAAAGGATGACGTCAATAAGGTCATAACATTTCTAGCGATGCTCTCCGCCTTCACAGATAACGATCAAATTAACCTCAGCTTTCGCGCCGAGTCTTCAACAGGCAAAAGCTACATACCGCTCGAGGTCTCAACATTGTTCCCGGAGGATCGGGTTATAACCGTCGCCTATTCGTCGCCCACCGCGTTCTACCACGACAAGGGGACATGGGATCCGGACAGGGAGCTCATCATCATAAACCTTGAGAACAAGATCCTGATTTTCTTGGATCAGCCACATAACCAACTGCTTGAAAGGTTGAGGCCGCTACTGTCTCACGACCAAAAAGAATTGCTCTATAAAGTCACAGATAAGACCGAGAAACACGGCCAAAGGGCAAAAAACGTGAAGATCATCGGCTTCCCATCAGTCATCTTCTGCAGCGGGAGGCTGGCCCTAGACGAGCAGGAAGCCACGAGAATGATATTGCTATCGCCCGAGATTTCGCAAGAAAAGTTACGGGAAGCCGTTTATCTCAAAATTCTGAAGGAGGCGGATGAGCGCGCATTCAAGGAGTATGTTGAGAAGGATCCGAGGAGGAAAGCGCTTAGGGCGAGAATTAAGCGGATCGCAGAATTGAAGGTTGCGGAGATAATTGTCCCGGAGCCCGAGAAGATTTTCCAGAGGTTTGTCGGCAGCCGGAGGATTCTGAAGCCCAGGCATGCTAGGGACGCGGGTCGCCTCATGGCGCTGGTAAAGGTCTTGGCCCTGCTCAACTACAACCATCGCAGGGTTGATAGGCGCGGGGAATGGGTCATCATCTACGCGTCGTGGAAGGATGTTGAGGCCGCCTTCCAGCTATATGATCAGGTCGCCGAGCCTCAGGAGCTAAACTTGAGCCCCTTTGTTTATGAGGTCTATAAGCAGGTTATCGTTCCACTCGCAAAGGAGAAGATCTTAGACAATGATCCGGCGTCGGGGCCGACTAAGATGGAGATCTGCCGGAAGTTCTTGGAGGTATTCGGGAGGCCATTGCAGAGGGTGATCTTGGACAGGGATATTCTCCCAGCCCTTGAGGCGGCGGGCCTAATATCCATTGAATCGCATCCGCAGGATAGGCGGCTGAAGATCGTCAAGCCCGTGTCGATCGAAGGCCTATATGAGGCAGAGGAAACGGATAGAAATGTAACATCGCAGGGTGGGGTAAGTGAAGACAACTCTCCATCCCCATTCAAATCTACCCCACCATCTCATGTTACATTTCTTGAGGGTGGCAACCGGCTAGGCGCCCCCTCATATAATACTACCCCACCCTCCCATGTTACATTTCCACCAAGCTCAGAGATCTCAAGCCCTAATCCGAGAAATGTAACATTGCAAGGTGGGGTATCATATAATGATCGGGCTGATCAACAATTGATCAGCCTCCTAGCCCAGCCCCAGCCAAGATCTGACCAACCCGTTGGTCAGATTGGTCAGTGCGAAAAACCGGCTTTTCAAGCCGTGGAAAGCCGGAATTCCACACCCCACCCATCTGATCAACTGCTCACCGGTGTGGAGAGGGTGGCCCAGCAGGCGATACCCCCGGAGGCTAGCCCAGTTGCTAAGGTTACGGGGGAGCCGCCGCTAGAGTATAGCGGGCCAATATGCGAGGATTGCATTCACTGGCATGCCCTGAAATGCGGTAAACACCCAGACTGGATAGTGGTCACGCCTACTGCGCGCTATGCCCGGAGTTGCGAGTATTTTGCTCCGAAGAAGGAGGTGAGGAGCCGTGGCGGATAATAACAACGGCCATTATCTGTATAAGCGCTATAAGTTTTGTAAACGTTGCCAGGCGTGGGTTCCGCGGAAATACGCGATGTGCCCCAACTGTGGCGGTCATTTGCGCGCCGCGCCACGCAAGGCCTACTGCCGCAGGCATTACCACAATGGCAGGAAATATTCTCGGGCGGATGCGGAGCGGATATTTGAGCGCTTCTTAAGACGTGGTTACACGGAGGAAGAAGCTGCGGAGGCAACACTCGCCATTACGGGCGTTAGGATCACGCCCATTAGAAAGTTGCTAATCGAGGTGAGGAATGAATGACCGCCGAAGCCGCTGAGAAGCCGTTAGTCTATGTCAAATATTTGGATCATGCTCTATACAGGAATATGGCCCCATCCAGTCCAAGGCCGGTTGTCAGGGAGACGGTTGGATGGCTCGCGTATGAGGATGATGAGGCTGTGTGGATCGTGTGGGATAGAGGTGTGGCCGCATCCGAGCATAAGAAGAATGACCCATACTCGAGCCTCATCATAGTGAAAAGCTGTATCCTAGAGATGAGGAGGGTGAGGATATGCTAGGCGCCCTTCTTAGCCTCCTCCTCGAGGAACTTCCTGAGAGCATATTCCACGAGGTGGCTCATGTTCCTAAACTCCGGGTGGCTTTTGAGGAATCTTTTGGCCTCTTCGAGGACTTTGCTATCTATGCTGATGCATCTGGCAACTCTTACCAAGCCGTATTGCACCCATCGTTTTTTATGAGAAATTATTATATAGCTGTTTCGTCATGCTGGAGGTGATAGAAAAATGGTTGGGCCTGCGAATATTCCAGCCGATGCTGTGGTTGTAAAATCCGCGGATCGCTATGAGCTGCGGCAGTCTCCGGGGAATGACAGGCTCCTCGTGGTCTTCACGGGCGGGAGAATCAAGAGGCCTGTGATTGCCTATGTGAATGCGCCGCCGTCAAAGCTCACCGAGGCGCTCGTGGACTATGTCATCCGGGGGCTTGTATTGGGGAAGCCGGGCCTCGTGCCAATCGCCCTAGAAAACAAATCAATGCTCAGCCTAGCCGAGTATCTTTATCGCCGGAGGACAAAGAGCCTGAAGACCTTCTGCAGCTATGCATACTTCATCACAAGGTTCTGCAATTGGATGGGGAAGACGCCGGATCAGCTGATCAATCAATGCTTCAGGGAGGATGGGCTGAGGGATGAGAAGGCGATCGCGGAGATGGAGAAGGCGGCGGACGTATGGCTCGGCGAGCTTGAAGCCCACGGCCTCACGCGGAACAGCCTGAGCCTCGCGCGGTCAGCCGTCAAGACCTTCTTCGAGGTGAACGGCATAGTCCTCAATATCCCCAAGATTGGGAGAACGATGGTGACCTATCACGACCGGGCGCCAACGCCCGAGGAGCTCCAGAAGATCCTGGACATAGCGGATCTCCGGGGGAAGGTTATAGTCTCGATGCTGGCCCTCGGAGGCTTCAGGATAGGAACTCTAGCCAAGCTGAAATACAGGCACGTTAAACATGACCTTGAGAAAGGCATAGTCCCAGTCCACATACATGTTGAGGCGGCGATAACGAAGGGGAAGTATCACGACTATGACACCTTCATCGGTGCGGAGGCCGTCGAGTATCTGAAGCTCTATCTGGAGCAGCGGAGGAAGGGGACGGAGAAGATCCCGCCGGAAACAATAACGGATGAATCGCCATTGATACGGGCTTATAGTAGGGAGGTTAGGCCGCTGACGGAGGGCCAGATCCACGAGATAGTCCACAACCTCTATGTCAAGGCGGGTCTATGCAGCAGGGTTGGCGGCAGCATGTATGACCTCAGGCCGCATTCGCTGAGAAAGTTCTTCCGGACTCAGCTCGCGGCCCTCGGGGTTCCAGCGGATTACATTGAATACATGATGGGCCACACGGTAAGCACGTATCACGATATTAAAATGAAGGGCGTCGAGTTTTTAAGGGGCATCTACGCTTCAGCCGGGCTGTCCATCAGGCCGAAGACTAGCCTCGGGAAGCTAGACATGCTCAAGGAGTTCGCTAGGCTCCTAGGACTCAACCCCGAGGAGATATTCGTCAAAGAGGCATTATCCAAGCCTTGGAGGACTGTAATGGCCCCCGATGAGATTGCCGAGGAGCAAATCGCGATGCTTCAGGAGAGGATAAGGAGCCTGCTCGGAATCGACGCGGACTTTAACTTTCAACTCCCGCAGGGCGCTAATGTGACTTAAATAGTAGCTGAGCATCCGTTGATGATGCGGAATAAATGAGTCCACGCGAGCTGCGCCTGAGAGTAGTTGAGGCCCGCCAAAGAGATGTAGGATATGGGATAGCGAGAATTGACCGG
>Ga0326760_1000670_pt1 | contig 17074 bp, 11 predicted proteins | sample GCREP_S_FD_207668 | JGI IMG/M metagenome (GOLD analysis project Ga0326760, IMG submission 207668) | Hot spring sediment microbial communities from Geyser Creek Basin, Yellowstone National Park, WY, United States - GCR.EP_S | ecosystem: Environmental > Aquatic > Thermal springs > Near-boiling... | reverse complement strand
ATCATCAATAATGTGAACACTCTCCCGTAGCAACACGTCCTCAACAAGTCTTACATCAACAGGCAAACGTTGTATTACATCCCAGCTAACACGCTTGGATACCAGAAGTTTAACGTTAACACCTCTCACACGGAGTTGTGTAATAAACTTAATACCACAATCGTCTATGGCACTTACAGTCATCCAGATGCGGTTCTTAGCCTTCTCAATAATGTTCCCTACCTCCCCCCTTAACTGGCTACTCGGCATACCTTTAGCTCCCTCAAATTTCCAGTTGGTTAAAGTTTTTTAACTCCCCAGTTGGCATCCTATAAGTGGTCTTCTAAGGAGGTGTAATATTGGGAGCTAAAAGTGTAGCTGAGGCCTTCACCATATGTCCCGGCTTCAGACCGGACTACTCTACATTTCAAAAAGCTACTGAGAAACACGAAGAGTTGAAGAATATCGTTAAACAGTTCCTAGAAAAGGAATTTAAAACTAAATGCAGTGTAGAAGAGTCTGTCTCACTGCTCAAGGGCAAGCTTAGAGGCCGTATAGACATAGTCTGTAGGGGTGATAAAGAAGTTACACTTGTAGAAGTTAAATCCGTAATGCTATCGAAACTCAGCATCAGGGATTTGCTTCAGCTCGCATTATATGCTTACGCCTACTCACACAATAACAACGTTGACTATGGAAATATTAAATTAATGCTAGCCTACAGAGGGGATGGCGGTAAACCAATTCTTATCGAGATAGATGGAGTTCTAAAGCAGGGCTTACGGAGAGTTGCTGAGACGATAGAGGGGAGTGTTTCAAACGAGAGGGGTGCGGGATCCAAGCAGTTAAAGATACTAGGCCCCCTGTGTAGCTTCTGTGCCAGCGTTTGCCTCTTCAAGCGGAGGTGAGGGAATGCCTGTAGTTCACACCACAAGCGCTCCGTCTTCCTGCAGGCTGGAGGATAACAGCGATCTACTGGCTGTGTACCACGAGATACTTGTTAACGAGATTGCCTTAATGAGAGCTAACACTATAGTGGGAGACGGTGTTGATACAGGTGACGTTATAGTGTATACTTCAAACTATATAACTCATAGCCCTAGAGCTGACAGGGGTTTAGATTACTTAATCCTAGCCTACTCTATAATCAATGGGTTTAGGAGGCTAACCTGTGGTTACGACATACGAGACCCATTAAACCCTCAAGGTCTAAGCGAGTGTAGGAACGAGATCATAAGGAAGATGAAAGAGGTTCTAGGATCGGCTAGCGATAACCTTGCTAGGTTGGTTGCGATGACCGTATTTAGGTTGATGGAATGTGGATTACTCTACTTCGTACTCGACAAGGACGGTGATACGGTAAGCCCGCTTAAGGAGTACCTACGATCCTCCCCCCAACAGATTGCCGCACCTATAACAGATATAAGAGAGCTGTACTCCCTCCGTTTATACCATGAGCTAAGGAGGTACTTCGAAACCATAGGTACTAACCCGGGTATCCTCGTAGACGAGTTCAAGACATTCTTTAGGGGGCAAACTGGAGTAGATATGGATAGCTCCTTCGACACAACCAACATCTTTTTCAAAACACTACACGGTATGCTCTTTAAATACGCTAGCTATGCATCAGCGCTACCATCACATCCAGCGGTGTTAGAGGCGAACATCCTGCCATTCATGATAGAACCCCTCCCGTTCTCCAAGGATCACAGCGGAACTAGCTTAGAAGAACAGCTATCAAAGCTATCAGAGAAAGCCGAACCCTGTATAGGCTCTCAGGCGTTTAACATCCTAGAGGAAGCTCTAAAAGAAGCCTTAGACCACCCCCTATCAAAGTTCCAGTATAAGAATCTACAGGATATGTTTGAGAAATGCTCGAAAGGCGGGGGGCTACTAGCGGTACTGAACTCTCCAACAGGTACAGGCAAAACACTTGTATTCTTCACCTACCTGCTAGCTAAGCTAATCTCAGCCAGGATCTCGGGTAAGCCTATGAAAGCACTAATACTATACCCAAGGAAGGCTCTAGCGAGAGACCAGCTAGGTAAAATGTTGGAGCTCCTAGATAAGGTTAATGAGAGGATGATCGGTAGAGGGCTAGAACCTCTAAGGATAGCTATATACGATGGGGATAGGCTTAGGCGCGAGCAGCAAAAGTTACAGAGTCTCAGAGATCTCAGGCTCAGAGGGCATAGGCTATGCCATGGGTTTGAAAACGGTGTATACAAGGTGTTCCTGGTTAAATCCAATATGTGCGATGGAGGCCAAAGGATAGAGGATATTAACTGGGTAATGGACGTGGACGATGATGGTGTATTTGAGAAAGCTGACATAGTAGTAACAAATCACTCTATGTTAACCAAGCTTATTAACGACAACTTTGTGAGAGACGATCGCACGGCTTTCAACAAGTTCGTGAAGGGTGTCGGCATTCTAATCCTAGACGAGGCGCACATCTATCTAGGAGAAGACTTGGAGGTCATAGTACCTACATTGCTCAAACTACTCTACCTTAAAGCCAGGCTTACCGGTAAAATGCCTAACTGTATTAAAGAGTTAGCGGAGGGGCTAGACGTAGACTTCATTGTTTCAAGTGCAACTCTAACAGATTCGGATATAATAGTGAAAACGGTAAGGGACGTAATGGTAGGAGCTCGAGAGGAGAGATTGAACTCCAGCAACGTTATAGGCTTCTTTAAAGTAAAAACGCGGTATGGGGATGTAGGAATTCCAGCACCCCTTGAGGAGTTCCTGAGAACCCTACTCACAAAGGAGGTCTACGATAAATTCAAGACTCACAACTTACTGGTCTACAACGATTACGATGCCATAATCTCTGAGGGGATAAGAGATTACATTTGGAAAGGTCACTTCAAGCTTAGGATAGCCATTGTATCCCACCCTCATCCTCAAAAGGAATCATGGACTAGTCTGGCGGAGACCCTGATAGCAGTACTGCACTGGCTAAACGCTATTAGGCTTCGCGGGCTATCGGAGAAGGCTCAAGCACTAGTGTTCATTGACTCAAAGGAAACCCTAAAACACATCTACAGACTATTCCTAGAGAGACAAATCCTAGAGGCTCAAGATCACGCCGATAGAGTCCTGCTAACAGGCAAATACGATAAAAGCCTATTAAACAATAAGCCTAGGGATAAAGCCATAAGCGCGATTATTAAAAGTATAGATGCTCTAATCAAGCAGGGAAGAGTTGTTAAAAACACGTTGGACATCCTCTATCGTGAAACGACGTTCAAGGACTTCCAAGTCTTACACCTCTACATAACACCTCAAGACTTGAACAAGCTTAAAGCTAGGATTAACAGCTATGATGATTTAATGAAAACTATTGAGAATCTCAGGTCTTATGATGGATTGAAAAGATTGATCTATTCTGTAAACAATTTCGCTAATGCTTTTGAGCAAAGAGGTTGGTATGCATATGAAGATGTGAACACACTCAGCGAACTCGTCAAGAGCAGTGAACATGTAATTTTAGCTCATTACGGTGACCTAGAACCCCCTCAACGCGCTATTATAGAGGGGTGTATGAAAGGGGATAGAAACCCCACACCACTAGTCACACTATCCACATCAACTCTTGAATTAGGCGTTGATATTGAAAGTCTAGCGTTAACCATCCAGTACGCGTCGTACCCTTACCCAGCTGATTTAGCGCAGAGATTTGGGAGAAGTGGAAGGCATGCATCCTCTTTCTTTGTATCAACACTCCTACTGGTACTTAGGAATACGGGCGAGGATATAAGATACGTGTCGGATCAGGATGCGGTAGAGTACGTGTATAACCTCAAGATACCCCCTATAGTGTATGTCCTAGAAGATGTTGACGCAATTGTTAGAAGCCTAGCTCCCACAGTTCTAAGCCACACCTTCTCATCTAATCAAAAAGAGAAAGATATTGTAGAAGGGTTTTTAAGAATGTTAGGATGTGAACGTAACGGTCGTTACATTAGAAGATTTAAGGAATGGTATGAGCTCATCGTTACAGCACAGTCTCCAATAAAAGTAGTCAACCTCAACCAAGTTCTAAACAGGGCTAGTAGTGTTCTCACACAAATAGGAATACATTTGAATAATTTTGGTTTGGAGGATTTAGGGAATGAGGCGATTGCTCTAAGGCTAGAGCTAGATGCTATTAGGAACTTGAATGGACAAAAATTACAGGTCAATCTTATACTGTACATTGTTAGGTTGATAGCCTTATATGAAATGCTAGAGGATCGAATTCAAGAAATACCTCACCAATTTCTAAATATCATGATAGAATTTCTAAATATCATGGTGGGCGTAATACGAGACCTGGCGGGCTACATGCAGGCTACTTTAGAACCCCAGCTTCAAGATGAGGCATTGAGGTTCGTTCTATCCCACATACCCCCCGGAGCTACAGATGCGATAGGTGGGGTGAAGGCAGGTCATCTAGTGTACTCGCCTAAGAAGAGGCCAGAACTTTTAAGTACTGATGAGGCTTTCAAAAGGATAAGACCCTTACGTACAGGTGCTTGAGGTGAATATCAATGCATATAAACTTCCCGTTCTTTGCGCTAGAAAACGGTTCAGGCTACTATTGTGGAGAAATAGCATACGATAAGGGCACCTTGAGAATAGAGGCTAGAAGAACCGTCTTCGACAGTAGCATTTTATACCTACCTACTCTAAGTTTTTCAGGCATAGATATAAAGTCCCTTAGCGAGCTTGTCAATAGATGTAAGGAAGATGATAAGACCTCAAATGCCATAGTGACTAGACATTACATACTCGACCACAACCCCAGAAGAGGAGGATCTCAAACCAAGGTGCATAACGTCGTCATAGCGTATGAGGCGGCGAAGGAGGTTGACGTGAGGAAGCTTTATCTTAGTTACCTAGGAGCTTTAAAGCATGTCAGGGGATTAGAGTATATTGTTATAATATCACCTAATGAATATTCTGACGTAAAACGCATAATTATCGTAATTGGAGACCAAAAATTAGATCTAAGTTTAGGGCAACGTCGCCCCAAAAGTACGAGTATCGATGATGTAGTGACATGGCCTGTAATAGCGTCTATTCCTGTGAATCTAAAGGAAAACAATGTATCAAAAGCTCTAAGTCTTCTAGAAGTTCACTTACTAGAGGTGCTTTTAGGAAGTATGGTTTACTTTGGGAAAAAGCATCGCAAGAAGGAGCAGCTTTCTCAACTTATCCCAACCCCATTGTTGTCTAGATTACATTATATGGTTCAGCAGCAGCTAAACCAGCGACGAAACTTATTACCTCATCCTGCAGCTCTTCCCTCGGGATCCTACATTTCTTCGGGAGGCGTGATGCTTAGAATCGATCTTAGCAACCTGTTTGACAAGCTCTCAGAATACCTCGCAATAAAATTGTTTAGAGCCTTTATCCTATTATCAAAACCAAAATTTACAGGAAAAATTGTAATTGATGGACGGTGTAATGACCCTGGCATAGAAATTACCGATAGGAAGATCTCTGGATCTAGTATAAATGTAAATCCTGAAGCCATACTTAAAGCTGTCCTAGATAGGTTCCTGGTTGCCAATGTCAAATTTATAATACCTGGATTTGAAGAGAAATTAAAAATGAAGCTACCTCATGGGGTTTTTAGGATTAATGTGCCAATCCAAGCTCGAAGCTTGGGGATCTATCAGCTGGGCATAGTTGACGATGATGTATACGTGGCCTATGAGACTATGGGGCGGAGGACTAATTACTTAAAGGCCCTCCTTTCATACATTAGAGAGCTAAGAGATCTAAGAGATAGCGAATTTGATTATGTTGACTTGGTACTAGCATCGTTCCTCCTCATGATTAACGATGAGGTGAGAAAATACGGGAAACCTATTTCTATTGACTATTGCATCTTGGCTAGGAGGATGGCAGTATTGCTCTTGGAATACGGTTTACACTCGCTAGCCCACCTGCTCTTAAGGTACCTTCAGGGGGTTCTTAAGGCACCGAGGGAGAGGTTAAGGGAGCTAGTTGTCCTATCCATTGGCTCAGATGTTGAAGGTAAGATTAGGCCTTCAAGGTACTCCACGAACGTCGTTATAGGTGGGTCGAGGTGCAGGTTGTTATCTTCAAAGATTGATGGGGTCAGAGGTTTAGTTGTTGTAGTCGATATGAGACCTTATACGTATAGAACGTGGGAGTCAGTTGTACGTAGATCATTTGATCTGAGAGAGTTCATAGACTTCGTTTACAGGCAGCTAGGTAGGGATGTTAAATCCGATGAGTGTCTAAGGTTGTGGCATGAGAAGTCGGAGAGGGTGAGAGCTCACTTGGGGTTATCCAAGCTCAATATTGGTTCAACTTCGATCACCCTGCTGGATGTTGCCGACGATCTAAGAACCTTTATGGGTGGTACTCGATCGCATCCAGGTATATCGCTACCATTACTTGAGGTTAGGGTTATTATGGAGGATGTCATTAGAGGGCTTGCGAACAGGCATGGCGTAAACGCTAGTCTCCTAAGACAGGGCTTAAAGCCTCATCTTGAAGCTATATACATGGCCTCCACCCCCTTCTGCTTCGATGGCTGTTATAACTGTGTTCTAGTGGAGAGGAGTTGTCTAGGTAATCCTCTCATGAGAGAATGGGTTGTCTCTAAGTCTATGGCACGCCTCATACTAGGTGAGCTTGAGAGGGGGCTGTCCTAGTGGCCTACAGGGGTTACCCTTCAAGAGGTAGTCTTGCCGACCACCTCCTAGGACTCCTCTCGCCTGATCTAAGAAGCTCTCTAGAGCACAGGGTCTCCCAGCTTAAGAGGTTACGAATTAAAGGTGATGAGTGGAGCTTCAATGTTAAACCCCTGTTAACACCTCTTACCGTAAGGAGTGTTACAGCTAAGCTTGTTAAAAGGATTCTAAGACCTTCTGGGGATGTAGAGGTTCAAGCTACAGCAATGTTCACACCTGTCATGCTATCATCTCTTGATACGATCCTCACGTTCGTACACTGGGGTTCTGGTAAGTATAAGCTATTCTATGAAACAACTTTCGAGGCCGACGAGGTTAGCGTATCACCCTTCGGTATCCTCTGGTCTAGCGAGTTTAAAGACTTTGATGCTACGAAGATTTCGAGGTTACCATTAGACGCCTACATAGTCAACACGATAAGGTTCCCTAAGGTTACCTCCCCCAACGAGATAGAACCCCTAACTGATTCAACGTTCATTATCGTAGGTGATAGGGATGTCAGCATCTACACCATTTACAAGAGTGTGTGTAGGCTGGTAGGTGATGTTAGGAGGAGTAGGTTTAAGGGTAGGGATTACCGTAACGTGCTGGTGGAGTTTGTAGACAGGAACTTCAGGGTTCGGAAATTGCTCATGGACATGCCAGTTGAGGATCTAGAGGTAATAGGAGGGCGAGCTGAGTCTTTCAACGCCTTAATTGTTAGAGAGGACTCAGTGGAAGATGGCAAGAGGAGAGGGCCTCTCTACACAGCACACCTCATGGACCTAGCTAGTGTGTCAGGCTTCCAGGTTGGCGATCTGGAGCTCCCCTTGGAGTTATTCGAGTTCCTCAGAGACGAGTATATGAGATCTGAGGGGCTGGTCAGCTTTAAGCTAGACTTTCTTAAGCTTAGGGATGTACTATCAAGCATTACACGTTATTTTAGAAAAGGAGGCTATGGAGAACTTTGGGTTAAAGTTCTAGATAACGAGTTTCTAAAGCTTATGATAGATAGCACCGGCATATACAGGGTTAAAGGTGATAGTGTAGTGTACTTTAACCCCCTCATAGCAGAGTTTATACTAGTCCAAGGGGGAGCTCTTAACATAGACGTTAGGATGGCTGATGTCCCCTTTGAGATAGCGTTAGCCATGGAGGAGTTCAGTAGGGAGATAAAAGCCTATGATCCAAGAAGGGAGCCTTTAGATATCCTTAGGTTAAAAGATGCAACTCGAAAGCTCAAAGACAGGTTTGAAGAAGTCCTAGGCATTAGAGTTCGTGACGAAGGGATCATCCATAAGCTTAATGGGTTACTCTATCACTCTAAAATGTACAATGTGGTTGTTGAAGGTGTTAGTGGTTGAACCTTGAGGCTACATTGAGCAAGCTTTACAATGTCTACATGTACCCTGCTAGGTTTCCCTCTAAGATATTCGACTTGTTCTTCTCGAAACTTGGGGTTAGAGGTGTTATCTTCGACCCGTTTGCTGGTAGTGGTAGTCTTGCTCTAGCCTCCTACCTTAAATGCTATGATTCGGAGGTTTGGGATCTAAATCCAGTGATACACGTTATCGTGGATGCTAGTGTTAACGTCGTTAGAGGTTATAGTGTTGGGGAAGCCTTGAGGTTACTGGAGGATGCTCTACGTTATGGGAGGGGCTGGCTTCCCAGTGATGCTGGGTACTGGTGGCCTGAGCAGGTTTTAGACATTATATCCAGGGTTTGGGGTTTCTTTAGGGATAACATGGCCTCCTTTAACGATTCAAAGCTAGCTTTCGAACCCTACGATGAGAGGTGGAGTTTGTACGCTGTAATAGCCCTCTATGCCTCAAGGAGGCTTAGCTATACCGATGATAGTGTACCTAAATGGTTTAAGTCTAGGTACAAGGTTGGCAAGCTAGCTTCGCTACTATCGGTAAACGATGTTAGGGAGCTTTTCTGGAGGTATGTTAGGCTTAAGGCTGTGAGGATAGCTAGAGTGCAGGAGAGCCTTGTGAAGCCAAACTGTGAGCCGAACGTTGAGGTCAAGGTTGTTGACGTGGTTACAGCCAGCAAGTACCCGGATGGGGTGGCTGGAGCTCTAACATCACCACCGTACGTGCAAGCACAGGAGTATATAAGGAGCTTCTCCGGAGAGCTCAAACTACTAGGCGTTCCCGATAGCACGATATCAAGGCTTAGAAGCCTAGAGATACCATACAGGCCCCCCCTGAACCTAAACGTGGAGAGCCCCACCTACCAGGAGTTACTGGAAGGCCTGGAACACAAGTACAGGAAACTCCTGGAATCATACTTCACAAACACACTACAAGTACTAGAGAGAACAGCGGAGAACATGATGGAGAAGGCAGTACTAGGGGTGTTCGCTGGAGAATCAACAGTAAGAGGAAAACCAGTACCAATAATAAAGGTCGTAAGGGAACACCTAACTAGGAAACTAAACCTAAGAGAGGTCGAAGGAGGAATAATAGAGGATAGAATCAGGAGAAGAAGGTTATTCAAGAAGAGGAAGAACATGAACCCAAACGGCATCCAAGTAGAACACCTAACACTCCTAAGGAAGGAACCGATAAAGCGGTAAGCCACACAGCTAATACACCTTAACCTCTAAGGACTTCCTAAGATCTAGCTTCTACTAATTGGTGACTTAAACTCAGCCATCAGTCCAAGTAATCCCCAGCCTCATCCTGGGAGTTGCTTCAAAAGAGTTACCATGACACCTAAGGTACTCGTATAGATCCTTCCACTTCCTACCTAGTAGGAGTTTGCTGAACTTCTCCTGTGCTACAAGTCTAAGTGTGTCACTACATCCTTTCTCATCCTCATAAGAGTAGGTTCCAACAATACCATTAATGTGTTACAAGGCGTCCTCCTACGTCCCATCCATGTACGTTGTATATGGTTACTCTACCTATGTACCTACGGTGACAAACCTGAAGTAGACTGCTGGGGGGTTGAAGCCTAAGACCAAGCCTAGCGTAGACCTGAACCTCTCATAGTCGAGGGTCCTATTGTAAACTCTTGGATCTATGCTGTAGACGGTAGAAGCCCTCAGGGTTCCACCCCTATTTCCTCAAGTAACCTCACGAAGACCTTCTCGTGTATGCCTCCTATAAGGGTTTAGGATTATACCTGTAAGACACGTCTTGAAATCGCCTCGCACCTGTAGAGGAGGAGCCTCCACCATCTATGAGGTTTCGGAGGCTGATATCCTACAAATCTGGGAGGCTACATGTGGTAACCTGGAGGGGGTGCTAAAGCCTAGGAATCTGGGAGCTCCAACCCATAGTTAGGTAACCATGTAGAATATGGTGGAAGGCATTCATGGGTTTTATCCATTGTTGGTTAGGGAATCCACGAATTTTAGGATTGCTTTTTGGAGTGCCACCCCTAGGTTTAACTCGAAGAGCTCTACAATCTTCTCTCTCGCCTCTCCAAGCGCTTCTAGATCAACATCATAGTAGTTTACCTGGAGTGGGCTAAGGCTTATGGAGTGTTCCTTAAGGTATAAGTGTACATATGCTTGGCATATTAAGGCTTTCTGCTGCCTATTCCACTCCAGGCATACTATAAAGTATCTGAGGTCTTTGCCGTACTTAAGGCCCTTCTCCTCCGCTACAATCTTCAGCTCTTCTCTGGTAGCTTCAGCTGATCTACGTATTTCCTCTAGGACCTGGTCTAGCTTGTCCATTGTGAAGACGCGTGTGACGAGTCTTAGTATTGGTTTAGAATCCATTCTAAAGAACCTGTTCATGCAGAATCGCTCAGAGCATACACGGTGTAATCTGAATAGCTCGTATGCGATGATGTCAGCCATAGCATCCACGTCGTACACGTGGGCTAGCCTACCCTTCCTAATGGCTTCGTTAACGATCTTGGAGAACGTGCTTCTAGTCTTCACTAAGGTATCAACGTGCCTTAACACCTTTCGCTTCAGCTCACCTACATTGAATATTGATGTTAGGACTACGAAGATTAGATCTTCAGGTTGTATATCCTCCAAGGTTATACCCCATTGTTTAACAGTATTGTCTAGGATCCCTCTCACCTCTTCTAATCCAACAAGCTCCCTGATCATGTCGACGATGTTTGGTATACTCTCTCTTCCTCGTAGTAGGAAGGGTATTGATGGTGGTATTGGGGCTTGCTCTTCAATGAACTTTACGGTCTTAACCACATGGTCTACTGTTGTCTTACCCGTTACTACATCGATGTTAGCTATTATGTAGCTTACGTCGACACCTTCCTCGTGAAGCCTCCAGAGGACCTCCTCTGGGCTGTCATACTCGAAGGTTCCCGGTGTTAGAATCAGGACTAGGTGTTTAATCTTATCAGGACTACCCACCCTGATGAGCCTGCCTATGCGCTGGTAGAATCTTAGCGGGTTTCTCGTAACATCGCTCATTACCAGGAGTCGCGCCTCAGGTATGTCTATACCCTCCTCTCCAACCCTTGTTGCTACGAGTGCTGTGATCTCCCTATTTCGCAGTCTTTCCTGGAGTTTAAGCCTCTCATCCCTACTAACACCTCCAGTCAACACCTCGACCTTCAACCCCCTCTGTTTTAGAACATCGCCTAGCTCTAGTGCTGTTTGAACCCTCCCCGTGTACACTAGTACAAGCCTATCGTGTTGCTGGCCGACGTTATAGGATTCTAGGATCTCGAAGACAACCCTAGCCTTATGAGAGTACCCCCGCTCCCCGCATAGGAGGCTTGCTGAGATATCCTCAGCAACCCCACCGGATTCTAGGAGCCTCTGGTAGCTCTCGCAGAAAGCTCTCACACCATGACTTACAAGGGTTCTCTCAAGGAACTTAACCATATGTGTATCACCAGCAATCCCACCTCTTAGAAGCTTATCGTAGACCTCCAGCTCCCTCCCGGAGAGCTCCGAATCGAATATATCAACTATAGCTCTTGGAGGCTCAAACTCCGGATCCACCTCCTTCAACTTCTTGAAATCATAGTGTAGTAGCTTAAACCCTCCTAGGAGCTCGACCAATCCAAGGCCTGAGGAGAGTCTATCACTTGGTAGGAGGGCTGTGAAGCCTACAACAACCTTCGGTTTCTAAGGTCACAACGATATGAATGGTTGATGAGCATCTGATATGAATGATATTCAACACTCATACCTATTATCAAAAAATCAAAAATTCATATATGTGCAACTTCATATGATTTTATGCTTCAATTCTTACTCTAATCACAGGATTACCTTGGGTAAGGTGTTTATGCGTATCTCTTCACTAATTTCGATATAAGGTCTTTATGGAGTTTTAAGCAATTGCAGAGATTGGTTATCTCGTCAACCCCGATTACTGTTAAGAATCTCTCTATCCCGGCAAACGCACCTTTAATTTGCGGTCTTACTATACTTTCTGCTTTCTCCTTAGTCTTAGCATCAGATACTACTAAGTATAGCTCTGAATGCCAGAAATCAAATGCGTGTTTCAACCTCGCTAAAGCTAATATCACATTACCACTAGTTTCAACCTCCCAAACCTTTACGGGTGAGAAATCTGGTATAGGGTGGTCTCTCCACGTAACATCTATTCTATGGACTTTATCAGGAGTATATTCTTCAGTCTTAGTGTAGAAGCCTAACATCTCACCAATCTCTTTAATCATATCTACGATGTTTTTATGACTTCTAAATCCTCCAGCTTTGCCCCTAATACCTTCTAAAGCCTGTTCATCTATGTAGCTTAAACCCATTATAACCCAATCTGAGATAGGTTCCTTACTTGTACGGGTCTTAACATCTACAAGTTCTCCCTTAGCGATCTTAACCTCATACTCTCTAAAATCTTCAAACTCTATAATCCACCTCCTCTCACCACCCCTTAAACGTTCTGTAGATAATATTAACCCTCTATCAACCAAATCATTCCACTCATCAGCACCGACCTCCCTAACATTAACAACTGTAAACTCGCCATAAAACCTAGACAGCTCCCCCCTCTCAGCCTTAGTTAGAACCACACATATGGAGCCGGATCCTAAAGCACGAATACTCACCCTCCTAGGTTTTACAAAATGATAGATCCTCACCCTACCCTTAGAAGCGGCCTCACACCACTCCTTACTAGCTAGTAGGATAGCGTGTTTAGGCACCCTAACCACCCCTCCTCACAATAACCCTACCATCCTCAAAGACCCACTCTACGATATCACCCTCACTTATGCCTAGCATCTTTCTAACCTCTCTTGGTATTGCGGTCCTATTATACCTGCCAACCCTAGTTCTGGATAGTGTTAGCATAGACATAGAAAGTCGCCTCTCGTTTAGAGTCTTCTATATAGGGGTTATAAATAAATTTCATAGGGTGATGTTAAGATCTAATCTTTCCTCCCACAACTCTGATATTATTGAGGACTGGGGGGTTGGATATGCTATACCAAGCTTGAATGCTTGGAATCCAAGTTAACAGGGGTTTTAGGGAGTGTAGGGTGGGTTACAGTTGTAGTCCCCAGCCTTTAATAACTTAGTCTAAGGTGTTGCTAAGGGCTGGGGGTGTCTGGTGGAGGTTTCCATAGTGTTGTGTGGCGGGTTTCAAGGACGTCTACTCAACATGATTCGTCCAACGCCTCTCAATGCCTTCTCTAGGGGCTCTAGATAGAGCCCTATGCTGGAGCTGGGAGCTTGGCAGAATTGTTAGAACGTTATCAGATAATATTTAACATGATATCATTGTACATTGTCCGGAGAGCTGTCCAGGCCCCGTACGCATTATAAGCACTTTAGAACCCTCAGCGAGTTGCTCGATCTAACTATTCAAGCAGATGGAGGTGGAGCGTAAGAGGTGCTGTTCAAGGTTATTTTGAAAAGTTGTTTTAGTATCAAGTTGCACCTTTATGGTTAAAGATGAAGTGGGCCTCTTTACCGGAGGATGATATCACTAACTAGCTGCTAGCCACCCATAGGGGGTTACCTAAATATTGAATTAGCCCAACGCCTAATGACTAGGGAGTACCTAAGTGGTTTAAGAGTAAGCAGGTTAAGAGTGTGTTTGAGACATGTAGAAACCACGTTAAGGTCATAAGTTCATTTAGTGAAAAGTTTAAATGTAAGGTCTTAGAAGCTAATATGGTGGTGTTTCGTGTTGAGATTAACTACAGCTAGGAGGGGGCTATTCTAGCCTCACTTGCCATACTCCTAGCTCTGATGCTAGGCTCTCAACAACCGGTTGCCCAGCAATATACGCCTACACCTACACCTAGCGAGGCTTACATGGTGCACGAGTACATAACTGTTGGAGCTAGGGATCTAGAAAGGTATGAATTCTACGTATGTGGTGGCTGTAGTTTTGCGATCATCTTCTACGTCTACGATCCTAGCTGGAAACCTGTTGATATAATATTCAGGGCCTTGGATCCTGAGGGTAGGGAGATATACCCTAGAGGTAAGGTTGTAGCACTACAGTGGAGTTTTACAGCTGAGAAGGCTGGAGCTTACGTCTTAGAGTTTGACAATACATACTCAATACTAACAGATAAGTATGTCGATCTAGCTCTAGCCGTAAGACCTCCTCCAACAACTACAACCGTGTATAGAACTATAATGGAATATAAGATCTTAACTGCCACCGAGTATAGGACTGAGTATAGGGTTGCTACGGAGTATAGAACCCTAACAATACCCACAACAGAGTATAGGACGTTAACTGAAACCCTGACGGTAACACCATCAATACTATCATCGGAGGGCATACTAATACTCACGCTTGTAGCATCGGTAGCATTCATAGCAGGCATACTACTAACACTACTCGTCAGGAGATCCTGAAAATGGTAGGGTATTCTTAAATCCTTAAGTTTTTTTCAAAGTCGATGTTATGGTGCCTCCTCCAGCTCCTCTAGACCCCAGATTTCAATTGACTTACCCTTCCTAACGTTTGTCACCAGTATTAACCTTACCCCCGCCTCCTCGTATCTCGTAAGCTGATCTAACACTTTAACCTCTACTAGAAGCCATGAGCCATCCCTCTCGGCAATTACATCAGGTGACCCCACCCTCCTAATAAACTCTGGTGCCTCATCCCTACTAACGATCCTGTAACCCATCCTCTTCAACCTCTCCTCAACAATAACCCTGAGAGCCTCATGTAGGGTGAGGACACCCCTAACCTTTAAAGCCTCCTCAACACTACCAGTCCTCCTGTAAACCTCACGAACCCTATCCATCGCCTTGAAAATATCCTTAACAGATGGTATCATCATACCACCTCTAGTTAGACGGAAGGCTATCCAGCTATTTAAAGTAGTTAGACATCATAGGATTGAAACTCGATATAAACGTGGGTTTGAATGTAGGTTACTTAAATACCCCCCATTAAACGTTATTACCTGAGTGAGGTGTTAGGTTTGAGCGTTCAACCTGCCACCTCAACACCTACTGACATTGAAAGAGTGAAGGCAATCGCGGATAGCTTGGTTAGAAAGGGGGTAGCCTATGCTGTTGGACTCCACGCATTCCTCTGTCGCCCCCATGATCCTCAAATCTGGAGTACCCTTAGACCGGCTTTTGGGGAATCTGTTGCTAGGGATCTAAGCTCAGAGATTAAAAGTGCGTTCGAGAACATCAACATCTATGCTAAGGTGAAGGTTGAAGGTGTGGAGGTAGAACTGAAAGACTACCTCCGAAGGTACATCCTCGGAGAGCATGTATCTAAGATGATCCTCGAGGAAGTTGAGAAACGGTTTAACCAGATGCCTGAGGGTGAGAGGAGGGTTCTATCAGTAGCATGCGCTATTATCAACGCAGTCAAGGGTAAGGACTATCCAGCATTTAGGGTCGGAGAGTCTGAAGGTTATCTATCAGTATACTCGTTCGACAGAGAGTACTTCTCGGAAGTGGTTTCATCGATCTTAGGCTTCGAGGTACCTGACGTCAGATCCCTATTCTACAAGTACCTCTTAGGATTCTCATGTGATGGGGCATCACGCCGACACGTTTACTATAGTTTAAAGATATACCCCTTCGTAGAGGCCTATATCGAGAAGCTTGCCTCAGAAGCCCAAAAGTATATTAAGATCCTCAATAGACATGAGGTTGAAGAGAAGCTTAACGAACTCTACAGGAAAGGGGATCTCCTAAGGTTGTCTGTAATAGATAAAATGGTGCGCTCTGAGCCTACTTGGGAGAGTTTAGACTTCCTATCATACTTTAAAGGTGTAAGGTATGGAGATCTATGTAGGTGGGCTAAGGTTGAGGGCATTATAAGCGATTGCTTCGTAAACCCGCTGGTTTACGATTACGTAAGGGATGTTATGAAGATTCTTCATGATAAGGCTTTAAGTGAGCTTGTGGAATCGTTTAAGAAGGTCTTTGAGAGAGAAGGGTACGAGTCCATATGTGTGAACGAGTGTTGTACGTTTACTAAGGCTTTATCCAAGCCGGTTTACATGTGCTTCTCACCATGGCCTAAGGAGATCTCCGTACCCTATGTACCGGAGGGTGTAAGGGTCGTAGTTGTTCAGGGGGTGCCAGCACAATCGATCCTCAAGTACCTACAGGATCGTCAAAGAGAGGAGTTATGGGTTTTTGTTGAAGGAGACAGGATACTCATTGCACCGAACACCTACAAAGCTGAGGATCATCAGGAGGTTGTAAGAGTTTTTAGTAACAACTTTTTTGTAAACTTTATAGGTGAAGAGGTTAAGCCCCCCACTCCTCCCCCTATGGTGCCTATCTCTCAGCGTGTTGAAAATCTTATCCGTGCTAAACCCTCTCGTGAGGTTCTTGAGGATATTGTTGCCTCAGTCCTCGAGGATCTTGGGTTCAGGGTTTCAACTGATGTTAGGCTTCCAGCTAAGGGTGGTGAGATTGAGGTTGACGTATGGGCCTTCAAGAGTATTGGTGGATCCCAGTTTAGAGTCTACGTATCCTGTAAGAACTGGGATAGGGATGTGGAGAGGCATGTTGTAGACCAGGAGTTCGGTAGAGTCCTGCAACTAGACTACATGCCACACCTCAGGGTACTCATCGTCAAAGGCCTAACGGAGCCCGCTAGGAAGACCGCACTGGATGATGGCTTCATGGTCATAGAGCTTGGTAGGAAGGCCGATGCTGAGAACGCACAGGAGGTGTACGAGGTAGTCTACAGGGCCTTCAACGAGCTATTCACAGCAATAGCACCACCAAGGCTGAGGGAGATAGCGGAGAAACTAGCAGAGATAAGAGAGAACCTGAGGAGGGTAGAAGAGGAGATAACAAGGCTACTCTACAGGTAAAAGCACTACCAGGTTTTGCAAACCATAAGATGGCTGTAAATCCTACCATGTCCTGGGAGAATGGTGTAGGAGGTACCCTTCCCATCCGTGTCATCCAGGTTATCCAGCTTTATCCAGTTTCATCCAGGTTGGGGGTGCGGCGTGAAACCTTAAAGGTGGGGCCC
>Ga0326760_1000668_pt1 | contig 17082 bp, 23 predicted proteins | sample GCREP_S_FD_207668 | JGI IMG/M metagenome (GOLD analysis project Ga0326760, IMG submission 207668) | Hot spring sediment microbial communities from Geyser Creek Basin, Yellowstone National Park, WY, United States - GCR.EP_S | ecosystem: Environmental > Aquatic > Thermal springs > Near-boiling... | reverse complement strand
CCCCGCTCTTGGCCCACTCGCTCGCCCACCTCCTGAACTCCTCCTGCACTCTCAGCAGCGCGGGGATCTTCTGCTGAATCTCAAGCGGCAGCCTCATTATGTCGTACTTGAGTAGAAGCGCCCTGTAGGCCTCCATGCGGTGCCGGGTGGCCGCGGCATAAATGCGGGCGCAGTAAGCGGGCGCGACCGCTGTCGGCCGGAAGTTTCGGCGGGGTCTCCTCTCGCCCTGCTCGCGCGCCCGCGCAGAACGGCGGCGATGTTCCTCCTGGCGTGGGGGGCATTGGGGGCCGCCGCGGTGCCGTACCTCGCCTACGTCGAGCTGGCGGTGATGAGGGCTGTCTGCGTGCACTGCACGGCGATGCACACGCTGATAGTTGCCATTTTTGTGGTCGTCGTGGGCGGATTCGCCGTGGAGCTATACAGCGGGGGCGCCTACAGGACAGACGACATAGACTTCGTGCTAGACACGCCCCGGCCCGAGGAGGCGCATCGGGTCTTTGCCGAGATGGCCGAGGCGGCGGGCTGGAGGAGGGTGGCGCGGGTGTACGAGGGGCCAGGCGCCATGTATCTCGACCTCGTGGGATACCCTTACCTGGGCCGGGTGAAGGAGCTGCACGTATGCGGCGGAAGGGTCTACGTGGAGGCGCCGGAGGACGCAATCGTGACCAGCCTCAGCGCGTGCGTGTTTTGGGACTCCCCCGCGGACTGCGAGCGCGCCGCGGCGGTGATGGCGGCGCAGTGGGGCCACCTAGACTGGGCGTATTTAAGGGAGAGAGCAGAGAGGGAGGGCGTAGTAAAAAAGCTGGAGGAGTTGGCCAGGAGGGTAGAGGACGTGTTGAGGCAACAGATGGCATAGGGGACGCGCGACGTCCCCGCCCGCCAGCAGCTCCTCCCGCGTAACGGCGCTATACCGGACCCTAGTTTCTCCCAAGCGCTCTGCGCGCCGCCAGCCAGATCCAGGCCAGCGCTGAGGCGGCTCAGACGCCGCCTAATCATAACGGCGGCGGAGGGGGTTGCCGGAGGGTGGGTATTAAGAGAGCGCCAGCCCGGCTTGGGTGCCGTCTCCGGCCGAGAAGCCGCAGATAGCCGGAAACCGGAAAAACGCCAACAGCCATACCGCCGGCGCAGAGGTGAGATATATGCACTTACATTTCCATGCTCTAGCAAAGCGCCATATGCGCCAGCCGCCTCCTGAGGATAAACACAGCTGTCGCAACAACGGCGGAGACGCCAGCCGCGGTGGCCGCAAACACAAATGCTGGGTCCTGCTCCCCCGTGAACCACTCGTAGCCGGTTCTCGGCCAGAACTCCACTATCATGGGGCTTCTGCACACTCCCGCCAGCTGCACGAACATCCTAACCACCCTCTCGGCCGTGGCTCTATCCGGCGGGGCCGTCCCGTTGGAGTAGGGGAATACGAGGAAGTAGGGTTCCACGTGGCCATAGTGCAATACGTGTATTGTGCCCTCAACGCCGTTGGGAAGCTTCTTAACCGTGCCCAGCTCCCGCTCCAGAATCTCAGCCGCCCTCACTAGTCTCCTGCCTTCCTCCTCGTCGGCCCAATACGGCACTATGTAGACATGCGCCGGCGGGGTTCTGCCGCCGGCCGCCTCTCTTATGCGCGAGAGGATCTCAAACGCCTTCTCCCACCGAGTTGCCTCAATTACTAGCTTCCACACGTGGAAGAAATCGCTCCTGTTTCCGCCCTCCAAGAAGAACAGAAAAACCTGGGCGTCTTCCAGTCTCTTGACCGGGTAAACTGGATACGCCGCCGGTCTCTGCGTCTTAACAACGGCGTCGACTGCCTCCATGTAATTTCTGGCCAGGGTAGCCCCCAGAGCCCTCTCTATGGCCCTTCTCAGCTCTGCGGAGTTACGGACTTCCACCTCCAGTGTGCGGTCTTCGCGACGCCAACAACCGAAATACTGGTCTGCCTGACTGCAATTCAGTTTAAGAAGAGTCGCGTACGCCGTGAGGCGGGGCCCCAGCGCCTTTATGAAGGCCTCCAGGATCTCGTCGCTGTCCATGGGCGACGCAGGCACGCTGGTCTTTGGCACGTCGGTGTGGAGAAGAGGGGTCTTCGCCGTCTCGAAATCCCTAACTACGTAGACATAGACGGGGCAGCCGTTTATGTCCAGCACGAAGTGCGGCCTGGCTGCATCCACCAGCGCCGTGAAGTTGCTAATCGTGATGCTCTGCGCGCACGCCACGACAGATAACGCTGCCAGCAGAAGGAAAGCCGCCCCAATTATGTTCCCGCGCAGAGAGCCGCGCCGTAATGATCCATGTGCATTACGCACATTTCGAACCGCCGCAGACCGCGGATTTTAAGCCTCCTTCCTGCGTACCTTGCGGAATACGGGCAGGTGCATCAGCGCCACGTGAGTCCTGCCAGAATAGAACAGCGTCGAGACGCCGCGCTCCCTGAGCTTCCTGTCCACCTCCTCCGCCGTCAGCGCCGCGGGGTTGTGCCCCAGCGACCCGAGTATGAAGTTCACGGCGTAGCCAAACGACGGCACCCACACGTTGTACTCGACGACGACCGGAAATGCGGACTTGACGCTGTTGAGCGTCGCGTCGTAGACCTCGGGGAAGTAGTAGCTGCTCCCCGCCTGCGTCACCATGATGCCGTCCTCTCTGAGCAGCGAGCGCACCTTAAGGTAGAACTCTGCCGTGTACAGCGGCTTTGCTATGTCCGAGGCGTACGGGTCCGTTAGGTCGAGTATCACCACGTCGTACTTCTCGCCGGCCTTCAGCGCCCTCTCGATGTATGCAAGGCCGTTCTCGATCACCACCGCGGCTCTGGAGTCATTGAACGCCTCCTGGTGCATCAGCGGCAGGTATTGTCTCGACAGCTCGACGACCTCTGCGTCTATGTCCACCATGACGGCGCGCATCACCGTCGGGTGCTTCAGTGCCTCCCTCAGCGTCGCCCCCTCGCCGCCGCCTATTATGAGCACGTCGCGCGGCTGGGGGTGCGTAATCATTGCTGGGTGCACTAGGCTCTCGTGGTAGTAGACCTCGTCGTGGTACGACGACTGTATGTAGTCGTCGAGTATTAGGACGCGCCCGTAGTCCTCCGTGTCCGCTATTATGATCTCCTGATACTTGGAGCGCTTGCGCACGTGAATTGCGTTTATTTTTATCAGCATGGCCGTGCTGCCGCTGAGGGGCTCCACGAGCGTTATCGGTCCAGGAACCCTGGCCACGGGTCATGCTGTGCGGCGCATATTAAAGGACTCGCGGGGCGCGGCCGGCCTGCGGCGGAGCAGTGCTATCACGTTCGCCGCGAGGAGCGCCGGCACGAGGCTCAGAGAGTCGTAGCCCAGAGTCCCGACCAGCACGCCCGCCATTAGCGGGCCTGCTATGAAGCCTGCGTCCCACCCCATTGTGTACACAGCGCTCGCGACTCCCGCACTTCTCACTCCGGCAAGTGCGAGTACCTGGTACATGACAATAACGAGGCCCTGCCCAGCGCCGTAAACCGCGCCGGCGAGAGCAAAGGAGAGCGCGTCGCTGGCGCGCGTCGCGAGGAAGAGGCCGGCGGCGGCAATTGCCGTTGCCAGGGATGCCAGCGCAGGCCTCGCGAGCCCCTCTCGCCGCGCCAGCGCGCGGGAGGGCAGGCTGGCTGCCGCGGCGACTGCCGTGAAGACCCCCCAGTAAGCGATTGGAAGGCCCAGCTGCTTTATGCGGAGCGGCGTGAAAGTGTAGACCGCAGCGTGGACGGCTAAGAATAGCGCGAGCAGCGCGGTGAGGGCTACAACGCGGGGCTCCAGCGCCGGCTCCCCGTTGATTCTCGGCAGCGCCGGCCTGGCGCGCCACGCGAGAGGTACTGTCGCCGCGCTCATGGCCAGCGTGGCGGCCGCGGCCGCGGGCCCGCCCCCGGCGCCGTACGCGGCGGTGCTGGCAACAGGGCCGAGCACGTTCCCGATGCCTACCATGAGAGACCTCACTGCCATGGCCCTCGGCCCCTTGAGCGCCGCGAGAGCCAGCGACATTGCGGGAAACGCGGCGAGAGAGAGCCCGTGGAGCACCCTCCCGGCGACCAGCAGCGTCACGTCTCCCGCAAGGTAAAGCGCGCAGGCAGCCGCGGCGCAGAGAGACCCGGCGCGTAGAACCGCTGCGTAGCCCAGGCGCTCGCCCAGCACGCCAACGGCAAGGCGCAGCGCCAGCGAGGTCATGAACGTGGCGGAGACTATCGCGCCAATGCTCGCCTCGCCGGACACGCCCAGATCCCTCAGGTAAGGCGGGAGGATCACGGCGAAGCCGCTCGTGAACGTGTAATACAGCAGCACCGCCGCGTCGAGCGCGTCAAGGCTCCTTGCGCGCGTCCTAGCGCTCACGCGCCGAGAGGTACGCGCGGCGCGGCGGGCCGCGCGACTAGAGCTTGTACTTGACGACGTCTCTGAGGAATTTCTTCCTCTCCTCCCTGTCGGCCTCTGTCTCGACGCCGAGGGGCGAGTGGCCGTCCACGACGCCTATCACGCCGCGCCTCTCCGGCTCGACCTCGGCTACAATCACTTTCAACGGGTTTGAGGTTGCTGCGAGTACTCTCACGACTTCCTGGACGTTCTTTATTGCGTTGAGGACGTTTATGGGCCACGCGTTCCTGAGGTATATCACGAAGATGTGGCCGGCGGCTATTCTCCTGCACACATCAACGGCCAGCCTCCTCAGCTCGTCGTCGTTTCCCTCGTGCCTAACCAGCCTCTTGCCCGAGGCCTCGCAGAAGGCCAGCCCGAACTTAGCGCCGGGAACTGTCGTCACTATTGTCTCGTAAAGGTCCTCCACTGTCTTTATGAAGTGCGCCTGCCCTATTATCACGCTGGCGCCCGTGGGTATGGGCACGTCGATCGCCTCGAACTTTATCGACACGATCGCGGGGGGCCGCGGGTTTTTATTCAATGCGGCCCCGTGCCGCCGGGGGCGGCGCGCGCCGGAAGCTCGGGGCAAGCAATAGCTTTAATAATTGCTGCACAGTGCACAGCGCTATGACAAAAAAGAGAGTCGGTATAGCCAGGCTGGACAGGGGCGGCCAGCATTTTGAAATACTTGTCGACCCCGACGTGGCGCTCGAGTTCAAGCTGGGCAAGCCGCTGGGCGTAGACAAGGTCCTAGTTCATGAGGAGATATACATAGACGCAAAGAAGGGACTACGCGCGCCGGCAGAGTCCCTCAAGAAGGCGTTCGGGACGACAGATGCGAGGAAAATTGCAGAAGTGATAATTAGAGAGGGCGAAATTCCCATGACGGCAGAGCAGAGAAGGCGGCTGACAGAAGAGAAGAGGAGACAGATCGTCGAGTGGATCTCGCGCAACTGCATAGATGTAAGAACCAAGGCGCCGGTGCCGCCACAGAGAGTAGAAAGCGCGCTGAAGCAAGTTCACGCCGCGATAGACCCGTTCAAGCCCGTTGAGGAGCAGATACCGAGGATCTTGAAGGAGATCCAGAAGACGCTGCCAATTAAGGCTGCAACCGCCAGAGTGGCAGTCCACGTGCCGGCTGCTTACGCCCAGCGAGTCAAGGGCCTCGTCGCGAGGATGGGCAAGATTGCGGGCGAGAGCTTCAACAGCGACGGGTCGTGGGACGCCACGGTGGAGATTCCAGCGGGCATGCAAGACGTTCTCGTATCCAAGGTAAATAATATATCGCGCGGCGAGGCTAACATCAGGGTAGTTGAGGTGGTGTTCTAGAATGCACTTTGTAGCCCCGCGGCAGCTTGTCTTCCCGGGGGACCTAATAGCCACGGGGGGGCACAAGGTCGAGGGGCCCGTTTACGTCGACAGCAGCGGGCGCTACAGGAGCCTCGTCATAGGTCTCGTTGAGTTCCGCGGCAGTACCATAGTAGTGGTCCCCCTTGAGGGCATTTACAGGCCCAGAGCCGGCGACCTGATAGTGGGCTACGTGACCGACGTCCTGGGCACCGGGTGGGAGGTCGACGCCAAGTCTTTCATGCCCGCGTACTTGCCCGTCAGCGAGGCGCTGCACAAGCACGTGGACCTGGAGACCACGCCGCTCACCGCGCTCTTAAACGTGGGCGACGTCGTGATCGCGAAGATAAAGGACGTGGATCTCACGGAGGAGTACCCAATAATCCTCACGCTGAAGGAGGAGAAACTCGGCAAGGTGGAGAGCGGCACTGTCATCGAGATAACGCCGGTCAGAGTCCCCAGAGTGATAGGCAAAAAGGGAAGCATGCTGAACGCGCTCTCGAGACTCGGCTGCACTATTGCCGTTGGGCAGAACGGGAGGGTGTGGGTGAAGTGCAAGGACGTCGAGGACGAGGCATTTCTCGCGGCCATTATAAAGAAGATAGAGCGCGAGAGCCACGTGATGGGGCTGACGGATAGAGTGAGGGCCGAGATTGAAAAGTACCTCAGCTCAAAACAGCGCTAGGACAGGCAGGACAGGGCGCAGGCTTATAGTCGCTAGCGCTCTCCCGGCGCGTGGTAAGGATAGCCATTGTAGACAGGGATGCGTGCCAGCCCTCTAAGTGCGGGCAGGAGTGCGTCAAGTACTGTCCGCCGAACAGGGCAAAGAGAGTGGTCATGATAGACGAGCAGCTCAAGAAGGCTGTGATATCGGAGGCACTGTGCATAGGCTGCGGCATTTGCGCGCACAAGTGCCCCTTCGGCGCGATAACCATAGTCAACCTGCCCGACGAGCTGGAGAGCGACTGCGTGCACGAGTACGGGCCCAGCGGCTTCAGGCTCTACAGGCTCCCGGCGCTCAGGCGCGGGAGGGTGGTCGGGGTGCTCGGGCGCAACGGGCTGGGCAAGACGACCATAGCGAGAATACTTGCCGGCGAGCTCGTCCCGAACCTCTGTAGGCCGGAGAGCCCCCCGGCGCGTGAGGAGGTAGTGAGGCAGTTCAGAGGCACCGAGCTGCAGACCTACCTCGCGGAGCTCTACGGCGGGGGCCTACGCGCGGTGCACAAGATACAGTACGTCGAGCTGATACCCCTCTACCTCAAGGGAGCCGTCGCCGAGGTGGTGAGGAAGGCGGGAATTCGCGAGGATCTCTTGAAAGCGCTTGGCCTCGACAGGCTCCTCGACAGGAGAGTAGAGCAGCTGTCCGGCGGGGAGCTGCAGAAGCTGGCCGTGGCCGCCGCGCTGTCCAAGAGCGCGGATGTCTACATCATGGACGAGCCGGTAACGCACCTCGACGTAGTTGAGAGGGTGAGGGTCGCAAACGCCATCCGCGAGTACACGTCAGGCAAGTACGTCCTCGCCATCGAGCACGACCTTGCAGTGCTTGACTTCCTAGCCGACGTCGTTGTCGTGGTTTACGGCAAGCCGGGGGCCTACGGCATTGTCTCGCACCCAGCGGGCGCCCGCGAGGCAGTAAACGAGTACCTGGCCGGCTACCTCTCGTCGGAGAACGTGAGAATTAGAGACAAGCCGATAAAGTTTGAGATCAGGCCCCCGGAGAGGCGCGCCAGCAGGGCCTCAAGGCTTGTCGAGTGGAGTGACTTGCTCGTCGACTGGGGCAGTTTCAGGCTGGAAGTAGCCGCGTCGTACATAGCCAGGGGAGAGATAGTTGGCGTGGTGGGGCCAAACGGCATCGGCAAGACGACATTCTTGAGGGTTCTCGTCGGCGAGATAAAGCCGGCGAGAGGCTCGATCGGCCCGCCGGTTGCGGTGAGCTACAAGCCGCAGTACATCAGGGACATAGCGGTGAGGGACGGCGAGATGGCGGCCAGGTCCTGGCTGGCGCGGGAGGCCGGGGACTTCGCCGACAACCCGGCGTGGCCCGAGCTGGAGAGCGGGTTCTGCCTGACGCCGCTCCTAGACAGGAAGATGGGAGAGCTCTCGGGCGGGGAGCTGCAAAGAGTCGTCGTCGCCGCGGCGCTGCTCAAGAAGGCGGACCTGTACGTGCTCGACGAGCCCATGGCATACCTGGACGTCGAGCAGCGGGCTCTCGTCGCGCGGACCATAAGGCGAGTAGTAGAGGAGAGCAGCATGGCGGTGATAGTCGTCGAGCACGATATCGCCATGCTGGACTACATGTCGAGTGCGATAATGCCGTTCATCGGCGAGCCGGGAGTGCGGGGCTACTCGCCGGGCCCTGTAGACGTGAGGACCGGGATGAATGTATTCCTCAAGTGGGCCGACATCTCGTTCCGGCGCGACGCCAGGTCGGGAAGGCCAAGGGTGAACAAGCCCGGCTCGGTTCTCGACAGGGAGCAGAAGGAGGCGGGCGAGCTGTACTATTACGTCTCGTCATAGCGCGCCCCCTTTCACCCCGCCGCGCTCCGGGGCCTGGCCCCCCGCTCGCGGGTCACGGAGCCAGAGGCGCCCCTGGCCGGAATGCGTCGGCGCGGTTTGGGGGCGGCTGAGCAGCGGTTTTGGCATGGCCGCGCTATGCCGGTTGCGGACTCTTTTTAAGCTTTGTGTACTCCGAGTACGGCGTGCTTATAAGCGCGCACGCGCGGCGCGCGCATGAGGCGCTGGGTCTTGCTCGCCGCCGGGCTGGCGCTGGCGCTCGCCATCGCCGCGCTCGCCGCGGCGCAGCAGGGCGGCGAACGCAGTAATGTGTGGTACGGCACCCTCGTCAGGGAGGGCAACGCGGTTAAAGTGATAAGGGGCGATACCGGCGAGGTGGTAGGCAGGGCGGTAATACATAGAGCGATTCCCATAAGCGTGAAAAAGGTGAGCAGCGTGCCGAGGGTTCCGTGGCCTGAGAACGCAGAGCCTTGCGAGATGAAGCTCGTGAGCAACAACACCGTCATGGTGGCGTGCAAGGCGTCAAACAGAACGTTTTACGCGAGGATTGCTAGGAGAATACCTCCCGCCGTGAAAGTCGAGCGGGGGCCCGAGCCCGCGATCACAAAGGCGGTAATATCTGCGTCCGGCCAGCTGAAACCCGGCGAGAGGGACGAATACGGGCCCTACGCCGGCACGCTTGCCATAGAATTCCGCGTGGGGTGGAGCCCCGTGTCTTTGGTGTGCGTCGGTCTGCTTTACACGGACACCAACAGCGGCCCCTGCGCGTGCACCTACGGGACGGTTATTGCCACCCAGTTTCCCACCGACACTGATAGAGAGTACTACGCGGCCATACTTAACGTGGGGCCCGCCACTATTACGTATAGCGGCACTCTGACCCTATATGTCTGGTGAGTGAGATTGAAAAACCGAAAAGCCAAGTTTTTTGACGACATTTTACAGTTCGTGCTCCAGCGCCTTGCAGGCCGGTGTTCGGCCGCTGTCAGGCTGCTCGTGCCAGCCCCCGCGATTGCGTGGGGCGGGTTCTGCGCCCACATGCTGTACCTGCAGGGCGCCGCGGGCGCCTGGGTTTACCTAGTAGTCGCCGCCGCTGCTGCAGTCGCGGCAGCGGCGGCGCTCGCGCCCGGGAAGCCGCGCGATCCGCTTGACGCACTCGAGTACCTCCGCAAGAGGAGCGGCGTGTGCGTTGTGTCGGCCCCCCTGCTCGCACTGTCCCTCGCGACGCTCGCCGCAGTTGCCGCGCTGTCTCTCGCCACGTATGCCAACCCGCCCGCCGTGATCTACGTGGAGGTGGTCGTGACGCACCACGCTGGTGACGTGATGTTCGGGGAGTTCAGAGCCGTCAGAGTGGTCGGGAGGCCAGAGGGGGGCCGCGTCGTTTACGTGCTGCTGGCAGGCAGCGGCGGGCGCGTCCCGTGGACGTGGGAGGCAGCGGCATTTCTGGCCGTGGCGCTGGGCTGCACTATTGCAGCTGCCGTGCTGACCGCCACGTGGAGGGCTGTCGGGAGCTCGGCGGAGTGGGCCAGGAGGGCGCTGGAGTTCCATGAGAAGGCGAAGAGAATTCTTGCCTGACATATACGTGATCGCGAGGATGCTCCACGCGCTCAGGCAGGGCCCCCTGCCGAGATCCCGACTGGCGGCGGCCGCCCGGGTGAACTATAAGCGCTTTGAGCTCTACCTGCGCTACCTCGCGGAGCGGGGTTACGTGAGCGACGGCCTTGTCACCTCCCTGACCCCCAGAGGGGCCGAGATAGCCGCCGCGCTGGAGGAGCTCTTGAGGGAGATACTCGGCGCTGACGACCCGTTCAGCAAGAAGCGGAGGTAGCTCAACACGCGGGAGAGCGGGCAGCAGGAAGTGCGGCCGCCGCTAGAGGCGCTCTGCAGCCCCGCGCCTCCTCCTCCAGCCGGGCTATCACCTCCTCCACCCTCCTCAGCGCACTCCACCTCGTCCGGCTGGTAGACCCCCTGGTAGAATGCCTCTTCGTGTAGGGTTTCATGAGGTCGCTGTAGAGGGCCCTCAGGCCTCCCTGCCGATCTCCCGCAGAATCCTCCTCTCGCTGTGGCCGGCGGGCTCGATGCCCTCCACCGCGGCTATGTAGGCGCTCACCGCTATGACCAGTGCCAAGAAGGCCTTGTCGGCGGCGTTCCTGTAGAGGAAGAGGTCGCCCAGCTTCACGGCCTTTCTGAACTCGTTCATCACATACTTGAGGACCTCCCTGGTGAGCCCGAAGCCCGCGACGCCCACGTTACGCCTCTGCAGCCACGCCTTTATATTGCGGGCTCCAGGAGCCGCCCGGCGGCACCGCGCCCCCTCAAGCGTGCCGCCGGCGCTCAGGCCAGCCGGCGTCCCGGAGCCCCGGCCCCTGAAGGCAGTGGGGGTTGAAAGGGGGCATAACGGCGCTGCGAAGCTTTTTAAGGGGCGGCAAGAATGCCGGCGTGCCGTTCTCGCACACTAAAATAGTCGGGCCGGCGGGAAGGTACGGCGCGAGGTACGGGATGGGATTGCGCCGCAAGATAACAATGATAGAGGTCAGGCAGCGCGGGAGGCACAGGTGCCCGAGCTGCAGGGAGCTGGTCAGGCTCGAGAGACCCGCCTTCGGCATATGGAAGTGCCCGAAGTGCGGCTTCACGTTTGCCGGCGGCGCGTGGGCGCCGCAGACAGTCCTCGGGAAGACTTTCGCGCCGGAGGAGCTGAAGCAGATTGAGCTCGAGAAGATGAGGTGGAAGGAGCGCGTCAAGGCCCTCCGCGCCGCCGGCACGTAGCTGCGGGGAATGCCAGGCAGCCCCTTCAGGGTTGCGATAACGACATCGAGAGAGCCGTCTCGGGTCACGCGCGAGCTCGTAAACGACCTGGCGAACTCGCTCCCCGGAACCGTTAAGGTGAGCAGGGGGAGGAAGTCCCTCACGGCGGTGCTAGAGGAAGCAGTGCGCTACGGGGCGGAACACGTCGTGCTCGTGTGGGACAGGCGCGGCGTGCCCTTCGCGCTCTTATTTTATGACGTGGCCGGCAGAGCGTGGGAGCCCTACGCTCTCAGGATATCCGGCGTGAGGATGAGGAGAGACTTCCCGGCGCTCGTCGCGAGGAGGCCGAGGGCGAGAAGCGCCGTGATAGTCGATCTAGCCAGGAACGAGATCAGCGACATTTTCATGGAAGTATTCCACTACCCAGTGGTGCACGACCTAGACGCAGTTCGGGGGCTCTTCGACACGGTATTGTTAATCAGGCAGAGGGACGACATCACGCTGGTCGAGACGCTCGGGAGCGATTTGGGCCCCAGAGCTCCCACGCTAAAAATTGGGAGGGTGATCTACAGGGCGTGTACAGGCTTGAGGTTCTTGTCAGCGGGGGCAGGCTAGCGCTGGAGGTCTTCAAGCTGCTGGAGAGAGAGGTTGTATTCTCCCGCGGCCGCCTCCGCGTCGAGGGCGGATTGATAGTCGCCGAGGCGGAGGACGCCGCCAGCTTGAGATCGCTGCTCCACACGATATTCCGCTCGCTGTATGTGATCGAGCACGTCGAGAGACTCTAGACTCGCGGAATGTTTTTAACGCGCGCGGCGGGGGAGGGTCATGTCGCAGATACCGCCATCTCTGCAGGACCTGCTGAACCGCCTTAACCAGGCGAACGCGCAATTGCAGGGCGTCTTGGTGAGAAAGCAGCAATTTGAGGCAGAGCTCAAGGAGGTGGAGAGAGCAATGATGGAAATAGACAAGCTCCCGCAGGACGCCACCGTGTACAAGAGCGTCGGGAACTTCCTAGTGCCGCAGAGCAAGAGCGCGGCGCTGCAAGAGCTCCGAGACAGGAAGGAGCTCTTGGAGCTTCACGTCAAGACGCTGTCCAGGCAGGAATCGCTGCTGAGGGAGCAGCTGGAGAAAATCCGCGACGAAATAAATAAGGAACTCGCGAGGCTCAAGGGCGCCGCCGAGGCTTCCAAGAGCGGCGGCTAGGCGGCATTCAATGGGGGAGAGCGAGATAAGCGAGTTCATATCGTCAGAGGTAACCAAATACGTCGAGAGAAAACTGGGCGGCGCGGCGGGGCACATAACCGTTACGGTTTCTTACACTAGCGGCGGGGTAGAGGTAGACGTTGACGTTTACGCCAGCGCCCTCGTCGACGACGCCTACCTGCAGCGCGTTGCTGACGGGGCGGCAGAGCTGGGAATCTGCATTGCCGACTTAATACGGGAGAGGGGGTGGCCGGTAAGCAGGGACGAGGTCAGGGAGTCGTGCTTGAGAGACTGAGAGAGCTGCTGAGGGGCGCCGGGAGAGTTGCAATAGTAACGCACAGGAGGGCCGACGCCGACGCGCTGGCGTGCGCCAGAGTGCTCGAGCTTGTGCTCAGGAAAATGGGCTTCGACATCGCGGCTGTAGTGTGCCCCGAGGGGTCTCCGCTCGGCGGCTGCAGCGGGGAGCTGCCGAGAGGCGTGGACGCGTACGTGCTCGCGGACGTCGCGTCGCTGAGCCAGGTGCCAGGGCTGGAGGGCCGGTGCGTGAGAGTCGACCACCACAAGACCGGCGACGACATCCCCGGGATAGTCGTCGAGAGGCCCAGCTGCACCGAGATCGCGGTTAGGCTCGCCGAGGAGGCCGGCGTTGAGATACCCGCCGACGTCGCGAGACTCGCGGTGCTCGGCATATACACCGACACGGGCAGGCTCAAGAGGGCCGATGCAGAGACTCTCGCGCTCCTGGCGAGGCTCTTGGAGAGAGCCGGCGGGACTCTCGGCGACGTGACCGGCGACGAGAGAGGCGCCGGCAGGGAGGAGCGCAGGGCCCTCGCGCTGCTGAAGGGCATGCGGAGGCTGGAGGCGTACAAGACCTCCCTCGGCACGCTCTGCACATCTCACGTGAGCGCCTACGAGGCAGACCTCGCCGCGCTTCTGGTGTCAGTCGGGTGCGACGTTGCAATAGTCGCGTCAAGGAAGGACGACGGGGTCCACCTGGTGTTCAGATCGCGGGACATAGACGTGACGTCACTTGCGAGGAGCGTGGGAGCCGGGGGAGGGCATAAAGAGGCGGCAGTGGCCATAATAAGCGAGAGGGTCGCGAAGAGCCGCCTGCCGCTGCTCCTGAGGGGTGTAGTGTTCAGAATAGACCCGGGCGCCAGAGTGCTAGTCAAGTAGCTCGAGCCGCCTGATCCTGACTCCGCAGTTTGTGCACGCCATGACGCTCTCCAGGACTCTCCTGTAGTATTTCCTGGAGAAGTACCTCTCGCTCCTGTAGAGGCGCAGTCTCGCGGTCCTGCACTGCGGGCACACGTCGTCGGTCATGACGCCCCCGCCGAGCTTCTGCGGCGCCTCTAGAAACGCCCTGCCCAGCGCGTCCTCGAGGCCCGCCTCTAGTTCCACCGAGCTGACCCCGAGGAGCTTTACGCCCATCCTCATGCCGTACCACCGCTGCGCCCTCTCCACCAACGCGCTGAGGTAATCCACCAGGACGTACGGCCTGTAAGACACTATCACGAGCACGTCGAGAGAACCAAGACGCAACGCCCTCCTGGCGCTCTCTACGTCATCGAGTTCGGGAAGCTCGTGGCGCGGGCACCAGAAGCCTATGTTCAAAGAGCCCACCCTCGCCAGCACGAGCTCTGCGCCGTCGCGAATAGCACTGATGCCTCTGCCTCTGAGGTACTCCATGACTGCGTCGCACTCCACGGCGTTCCCTGTGTGCATGTTAAAAAACGGACGGCGTCGCGGCTGCCGCGGGACGCGCCACTCTCTCCCGGGGCCGGCCGCTCGACACGCGGGCTGGCTCCAGGAGGCCTCCGGGGGCCGCTGTAATTAAAAAGTGGCGCGGGCGGACATGGCCTTGCTTGGTGCGGGCCGCCGCGGCCTTCTTATATCAGCCGGCTCCGAGGAGCTGTGGTGCGAGAGAGACAGGAGGAGCCCCTGGAGAGACGCCACGAGGAGGTCAGGCGTGCGCGATGCGTCATGTACCGCCAGACGGTAGACGGCACGCGCTGCGTGCTGATACCGCCTGAGGAGTGGCGCCTCGCAAGACAGCGGTACGAGAGGCACTGCCACAACGGCGGCGCGGAGTGCCCAGTCTACGTGCAGTACCTCAGAATACGCGGCGACGCGCGCCAGCCTAGTGCCTCCGGCTAGGCCAGGCCCGGCCCCGCGGCCTGAGGGCCGCGCGGCGCGCCGGTATCACAGCCCAAGCCGCCTGAGTACACTCTCGAAGACCGAGTTCCAGCTCTCCCGGGTGAGCCAGAGGACGTCGAGGCCGAGCTTCCTGGCAACCCCCACGTAATTTCTGTGAACTGTCGCGAGCACCCTCGGGAGCTCCCTCACTGCGGACTCAAGCTCCGCGCCAAATCGCGGGCACTTGAATTCCATCGTCCCTATCTCGTCTATTACGAGCAGATCGCAGGAGCGGCGCTTGAGAGCCCCGCTTATGACCTCGCACGCCCTCAGGTCGAGCGCGTACCTCCCGACCGAGGGGCTCCCCGCGCCTACTCTCGCGAACGGCGCCCTCGTGCCTGTCGCTATGTCAATGACGTCAAAGCCGACCCGCCTGCCGCCCTCCCGCACCTCTAGCGTTATGAAGCCGCAGACCGAGTACCTCTGGCCGGCCCTCTCGACAACTCTCACGACGAGCGTGGTCTTGCCGACTCCAGGCATTCCGGCAACGCCGATTTTCACGCGCTGGCCGAGGCGCTGAAGTTATGTAAGTTGAGGGCGCGGGGCCCCGCGCGACCGGAATGAGAGAGGCCCTCAGCCCTTTCACGCGTCGTCACTACTCGGCGTAGTCTAGCCTCATCACATCGCCGGCCTGGCTCTTGCTGTTAAAAATTGCGGGAGCTAGAGGAGCCTGGCCAGTACGGTTATGCTGCCGCTCAGCGCCTCTCTGACGATGAAGCGAACCAGCCTCTCGAAGGGGGCCAGCGCCTCGCCCACCAGCTCTCTGAGCCTCCCCACAAGCTCCTCGACCTCGACGACAATGCGACTGACGTCGCCCTGCAGGACGCCCTCGTCTCTCATGTCGTCCGAGTACTGGTAGAGCACCCCGAGCCGCTCTCCCAGACTCCTAACAACCTCCAGTACGTCCTGTCTATTCAGCAGCAAGGCAGGCAGGACTAGTGCCGCCTCTATTAGAGGCGCGGTCTTCAGCTCCGCTGCCTTCTTCCTATCGCCGAGGAGGTCGAATGCCTGGCCGGCCGAGAGTCTCTGCGCCACGCTCGCCAGGTACTCAACTACCTCCGGGCCCAGCTGGGCTGCGCGCTTTACAGACTCCGCAATGAGCCAGTCGCTGGCGAGAATAGACGCGCAGTCGCCGTACAGCGCGCGCGGGGTCTTAATGCCCCTCCTGGTCTCGTGCTTGTCCATCACGTCGTCCTGCAGCAAAGACACCACGTGCAGCAGCTCGACGAGCACTGCCGTCTGGAGTATTTTCGGGTTGAGCAGCGACCTCCTGTCGAGGCTGTAAGAGAGCGTGAGCGCGAGAATAGGCCTCAACAGCTTGCCCGGGAGCTGGAGGTAGTGCCTCACAGACTCGCGGAGCTGAGCCGGCTCCACCCCGTCTCCGATTCTCTTCAGCTGCGATCTGATTTGCTCCAGCGCGCCGAGAATTTCGTGTGGTAACGAAAGCATTCGTTGAATAAAAAAGACGGGCTTTTACGGTTTTGCCGCCGCGCCCGCTACTTTACTCTGTAGCGCCCCTCTGGAGTTTTCTCGACCTTGCCCTCTCTAACGAGTCTCGTGAGCTGAGCCTTGACCACGGCTGCCTTCTCGACTCCCAGTGCCTTCGCTATCTCCTCCGCCGTGAACTCCTTGTTTTTATTCTGCACTAGAAACTCGTATATCTTAGCCTTCACGCCTGTTGGCATGTATACAGTCAGGAATTCTAATATTTAAGGCTTACGATTAGCGAGCACGGAGCCCCCCGCCGCTGGCAACATCTCGCACAGCTTAAAATTGCCTCGCGAGATGCTGCGCGTGAAGCCCCCTGCAAAGTACATCTGGCTGGACGGCAAGCTCCTCAACTGGAGCGACGCGAAAGTACACGTAATGACGCACGCGCTCCACTACGGGACCTCGGTATTCGAGGGCATTAGAGGCTACTGGACCGGCGAGAACCTGCTCTTGTTCAGACTCGACGATCACATAGACAGAATGTTTAACTCTGCGAAAATACTAGGAATTAAGATTCCTCTCCAGAGGGAGGAGGTGCGCAACGCTATAGTGGAGACGCTGAGAGCGAATGAATTCAAGGAGGACGTCTACGTGAGGCCGATAGCTTTTGTCTCGTCGCAGACAATTACTCTCGACATCAAATCGCCCGACGTCTCGCTCGCGATAATAGCAGTCCCCTTCGGCAAGTACCTACCCCCCGGCGGCGTTAGAGCGACCATTGCGAGCTGGCGCAGAGTGCACAATACAATGCTCCCCGTGATGGCCAAAATTGGCGGGATTTACGTGAACTCCGTGCTCGCGCGGTTAGAGGCCCGGAGCCGTGGCTACGACGAGGCGCTCCTCATGGACGCGTGGGGCTATGTCGTCGAGGGATCGGGCGAGAACGTATTCATTGCCAGGAAGAATATTATCTACACGCCGCCCGTCTACCAGTCAATTCTCGAGGGGATCACGAGGGACACGGTCATAAAGCTGGCCGGGGACATCGGCATGCAGGTTGCGGAGAAACCCATAACTAGGGAGGAGGTGTACACGGCAGACGAGATATTCCTCGCGGGCACAGCGGCCGAGATCACGCCGGTTATTGAGGTTGACGGCAGGCCCGTGGGCGACGGCAGGCCCGGCCCGATAACCACGAAGCTCGCCGAGCTTTACGCAAAAGTCGTGAGGGGGAGGGTGGAGAAGTACCTGAAGTGGGTCGTGCCAGTGTACTAGACCTGCC
>Ga0326760_1000667_pt1 | contig 17085 bp, 13 predicted proteins | sample GCREP_S_FD_207668 | JGI IMG/M metagenome (GOLD analysis project Ga0326760, IMG submission 207668) | Hot spring sediment microbial communities from Geyser Creek Basin, Yellowstone National Park, WY, United States - GCR.EP_S | ecosystem: Environmental > Aquatic > Thermal springs > Near-boiling... | reverse complement strand
TAGTTAGGGGGAAGCTTTATTCTCATGGCCTTATGAGGGGTTATGATTTGTTTAGAATTCTCTCCAGTGAGCGTGATGGCTTCGTAGACTCTATTTTTAAGCGGTATGGTATTGAGAAGTATGTTTCGGGTTCAGATTATGATTCTCTAAGATCTGATTCCAGCATTTTACAGCAGTAATTGTTTCATTGGGCGGACCTTACTTCCTCTTCAGTGATGGAAGTGAGAAGAGAAGATGGGAAGAAATTGCGGATACTATTTGGAATGAATACATTGAAGTTTTAAAAGAATATTATAAACTTACTGGCATAAAGAATTACGTTTTACCTGAGAAACCTAAATGGATGTTCGATGTAGGTGGTGGAAGATTTTTTAAGAAATAGCTCCTCTCGAAAGTTTAGTTCAATAATGGTGTTATATATCAATGTGTTTGAAGGAAGAATGATCATGTGACTGTGAATTTAACATAATTATATATTTTTAAGGTATAAATATAAAATTAGAAAAGTAGTCTTAATTGAGGAGCAGATTCACATGAAATATGCAGAACTAGTTGAAGGCGTCAAGAATTATGAAGACTCTTTTTGGTTTGTTGAGTATTTGTATTTTAAGGCTCTTGAGTTGTTGGGGGATGTTAGAGCTGATTTGAGTAGGTTGGAAACTGTGAAGCATGTTGAGGGGGTAATTAAGATGTTTCTCATTCATTGGGGAGGTATGAGGAGGACTGTGGGTAGGGAGGGTTTGGATTGGGAGCAGCTTACTAGACGGTTACGTGAAGCTAAAGATGCTTTCCAGAAATTGTATGGTAAGAGTTTGTTGGATATAGATTTCGATGATGTGGGGGTGAGGGATGCTATTATGAGAACTTATGAGGCGGTAAACATTAAATATATTGGAGCCACTGCAACCTCAAAGATTCTACATTTGCTAAATCCAGAAGTATATGTGATGTGGGATGAAGATATTAGGAGGAAATATAGGGTTAGAGGGAATGCAAAAGGCTACATAGATTTCTTGAAGCAAATGAAGAAGGAGGTTGAAGAGGCATTGAAGGAAAGGGCGAGGGAGAAGGGGTGTAGCATAAAGGAGGCTGCAGAAGAAATTTGCAAAGAACTTCCAAGCAAGAAGCTTGGCAAAGAATATAGCAAGAAAACTTTAGCCAGAATCATAGATGAATACAATTGGTGGTCAACTCACCATGAACTTTGATGAACTCTCAGATTTAATATTCACTGAGATCGTACCGAGATTGGAAAACATAAGGGAATATTCATTTTCGTAAAGAAAGGCGAAGCTTAAAGATATACTAAAAGTGGAATAAAAGAATAAATCATACCATGAATCAAAGATTTAATGAAGGTCAAAATGAAAGAAGAGAAAGATGAAGGTTCAATTAAAGTCGATGGTAATGAGGAAAGGCCAAAATCCGTAAAGGAAACTGAAAAGGTAGTTAAGCCTAGAAGCCTATACTATATCCAAATGGAAGCTAGGGGGGAGCAAACACCAACTCCAATATTTCAGAAGTTAATAAACATGGATTTTAACATGGAGGAAATTATGAAGACAAGTGAAATAGATTTCCTACTTGGTCCTCACGGCTTAAATAAGGTTCTAGAGACTGCTAGGAAAGGATATGAAAAATGGCTTATAAAAGCGGGCGAAAAATTCCCCGAATCTTCCCAGAAAAAGTATTGGGAGGAGCATAAGATGACTGTGTTCATGGATTTCCTAAGAGATATAACTTTAGACTACTTTGCAATCTCTTCCCATAAGAGGATCAAATATAGGCATTACATGCAAGCTTTAGTGAAAAGATTGAAAAGCTATCAGAAGACAGAATGGGTTAAACTTGCAAGTGAACTTTTAAAGGAGTGGAGTTCAGGGGAGGATATAGAACCAGACATTTTAAAGATATTAACGTGGTTAATTTTGAAGGGCATGGTTTGGTATGAACAAAAACTTATGAGAAATGATTCTTTTAATGATGGAAAATTACAAACCATATGAGAATAAACAAAACTAAAATTTTATGTGAAAAGTTGAAAAATCATGGACACATGCTTTGAAGTTCTGACTTCAAATCATATATGAAAATAGTTTGTTTCCCTAGTAAAGCTAAAGTCTTACATTCGCTCAGCACTTGAATGAATAATTTATGTTTAGAAAATTACTCATTTATCATATGTTCTCTGTCAGCAATTTGTACAGCAATTTAGGTTTAATGAAGTTTCCTGATTCATCAAATGATGGAAAGATTAGTTTAAGAGTCTTAGTCTTTATACCTAGTACTCGTTTAACATATGTTATTAGTTCTTGCTCTCCTAAACCTTCTGGATAAACGTTGTCTATGACATCGATACCATAGCATGCTAGCGCCTTCTTTACGTCTTGAGGGACTGGTTTAAGCGAAGCTACTGCCATATGCTCTGGTCTAAAGATCTCCATGTAAGGCTTTACTTGGTTTTCTACATCTCTCTCCCAAGAAGAGTAGTCAAAGTTTTTACATTCTATTAATAGTTTGATTGCTGGATTTCGTGTAAATTCTCTAGGTTCCTTGGCGTATGTGAAGACAATGTCTGGCTTAAGAGGTAGACTTTTTAGTCCCAGTCTCTTTTTAACTTCACAAGCTCTCTTATAGATTGCCATCTCCATAAACTGTGACAGAATATTCTTTCGTCGAGGGATGCCATCAAACATACGTTCGGGGTCTAAGTCAAATTCATACCACATCGCATAATCGTCTACTATCGCTATTGGAAACCATGAACTTTTCTCGAAAGATAGCATTAGAAGTTGAGATGTAAACTCCCTCAAAATTCTTGTAACAATCCAAGCTTGATGAACTTCCTTCGTTAAATTATTTAAGTGCATAAACCTTGCCTTTTCGCTATATGGTATTAAGAAGGAAACTGGATATTTGAGGTCATTGACTATGTGAAGGTAGAGGATAACTGTAGCTAAGAGTTTGCCTCCCCTCTCAATAACTTCCCTCTTAATGTAATTTAGCATTGGCTTGTAGTACTTATCCCACTCATTTAAGAAACTTTTCTCCTTCGCTTCAATATGAGATAATTCATACTCATTTATTATCGTAATTGGCAGTTTTCGTACCCCCTTTTTGTCACGATCTGGCAAGTCCTCAGCTGGAAAAGTCCAAACATTGATTTTATCTGGAGGTGAAGAGGCAAAAACATTACCATTAAAACCTTCAGCTCTGGAAGTAAATTTGATTACTGTTTTATCCCGTATACTTTTCATATCCACGTAATACTGAGAATACTTATAGCCTTTCTCTTCATAAGATGCATAATATGATATGTGGACAAGCTTTCCATTCTCAACTATGAAGTGATAATCTCCATCGCTGAGACCATTATGAGATTCTTCGACTTTGACTATCCTGTCCATCTAATCACCTCTTTAAATATCCTCAGAGAAAACTCCAGAAAAGTTCTTCTATTTTACTCTTAAAGTTTTAATAATTAAAATCAAGAAATCCTTCCGCACTGGTTTGTCTAAGTCTAAATTTTGGCCATGTAGGAAATGGAGTAGCATAATAGTCTGCACCTCTTATGTAATCATCATAATAGAAATCACGTTCGACTTTATTAAATGAATTGGGGATTCAGATCCTTGAGGGGCACAATCAAGTAAAAACAGAGATCGAATTATTGGAGGCTTCTCTGTCTTCTCAAAATCTAATTCCTTCATTCTTTAAAGACACTTTCACATTATTCATTTTAAACACAGCATTTATATTAATTTTATTAAATAATTGCTGAATTCAAGTTTTTAGCAGACTTGACAACATTCAATCTGTAGAGATTGTTCACTTTAGTGGGAAAGTTCATGATTCCAATGTGAAATGTGAACTCTAACTCAAACAAGATTTACCAAATGAGTTATTTGATTCATCACGTGGACTACCAACATATCACATCATGTTGTCTTTCAATAATTTTTAATAGTTGTTATTATTTCACTCATAATTTTTGACACAGTTCTAGCACTTGCATGAGAGACCAGTCGTTTTTGTTGTTGATTTTTGAGGTACTCTGTTAAGTCTAATGCGAGTTCAATCATACTTGTTAAGTGTCGCATTAAAGGCATTCCGCCATGAATCATTTTATCTAGAATGTAAATATAACTTAAAGGTTTACGTTTTGCATATACTGCTAACAGGAATACTGCTACTGCTAATCCCGTACTCCATGGAAGCTTTATGAAGCATTTGTTACCTTCCTTTTCAACAGAGTATTCGACTCCATTATTATCTAAGGTTAAGAGTATGTGGTTATATAATTCGGAAGCTCTCTTCCCTCCCAATATAATATAGTAGCGTGATTCTATGCTTGGAAATTTAATTCCCAACATACATTTCTTAGGATTATTGGAATATACGTATATCAGCCAAAACTCTCCCTTATACTCGCCCATAATTTTTCACCCTATTATCATCATTGCAGAAAATATGCTTAAACAAGGTTTTTCACCACTAAATTTATGTGAGAGATACCACATGTCGTCTTCTGAAGAGACATCATAGCCATGATCTGATAATAGAAGAATACGATAATTTTCTGATAAAACATTTATTCTCGATGCTATATCTTCTATTACCATATATAAATTGGAAGCCATACTAATTGGATCTGTAAACTTTTCCAGTTGACTTTTATGAACGAGTTCATCTATCATCCTAAAAACCCTTGAATCCACAGCTCCAAACCTATTTTTAAGCATTTCTCCTAAAATCCCCATACTCACGTTCTCTAATTGCGATTTCAAGAAAATTGAAGTTAAATACTCATATGTCTTAGTCATCCCTCCAGGATTTATCGCATAAAGCAATCCATCCGAACTAATTTTCTTAGAAAAAGTATCATAGAGGTATGCATATTCTGGAAGTGAGAGACCGTCACATAAAATTATAAATGGTCTCTTCCTACTTCCCGTCAAAATTCTCTCGGCTCTCTCAATAGCATATAGTATGCTTTCGCCTGAAATCATGGGTCCCATTCCTGAGAGTTTAACCATAAATCTTATGAACTCCCTACCCCTCTTAATAGGATCTTCTAATAAAGGGTTTGAAAATACTAGTTTACATAATTCCATTTTATCATAAGCTGCACATAAAGAGGCAAAAAGGATGTTTATGTATCTATTCAATGATTCATTTCCGATGGATAATCTAAGTGATTTAGATAAATTAAATACGTATTCTCTAAGTAACGTTAATGAGTGCGCCCATTCCGACCTCAACTTATTCACCAGGTTTTTTCAATTTGAGCATTTTTTCATCAATACCCACCTTTCTAAACCATTCAAGGATCTTTTCCTTCTTCATTTTTTCCTCAAAATACAGTGTAATGGAGACATTCGAGATGTTATTTACAAATTTTCGTAAAACATCATCAAGCTTAAGAACTTTGACGACATCTATGGAAATTCTTGATAAGTTAATGTTTCCTCCTCCAATACTTGCTGAGAAGTCCACAGCTTTGACATTGCTAAGTTCATCTTTTAACTTTTCAAAATGAGCTACGGCTATCATTACGTTATTAATTCCCCGTATCTCAGCTCTATCATATTCTTCATCTGGAGGAGGGGGAGGTCCAGGTATCTCCGCTTTCCCTATAAATATCTTTGTATCCTCTATCGACACAACAATTTTATTGATATCCGGATCCTCTAAGATGTATACATTGCTCAATTGTTTAATTGCGCTTAAAATCTGATCTTTTGATATGGGTTTTATTGGGATTTCTGGCCATCCCCTTGCTATGGATTCTATGATGGGTAAGGCGTCCAATTCCAGTTTCATACCCTTTAACAACATGGATTTATTGTTCCCCTTAATTGCATACTTTTTAATGTACTCTATGAGGCTAGTTCTTATGTCTTGAACCTTTTTCACATTACATTTACTGCATACCGCATTTATAATCCATGAAGGTAGCTCACCGTAGAGATCCTTAAATTCCTTTACAGCTTTACCTGGACTTGGAGCAACGCTTAAATCCGTGTGAATAATCATGCCGGTTTTTGGATCATAATATACAACTGTTCTAAATAAACTTATTAGGTCAGCAGTATAATTGCTTATGGCTGAAGATGCTAAGTTAACTGCATAACTTTCAATCTTTCTATGCATTTGTTCTATGATTTCCAATAGGATACTTTCAAATTCCTGTTCACTTTTGAAATACTCTTTAAGTGTAGGTATAGTTGGTTCCTTCTTAATTATGTCGAGCCTTTTACGTTTAGCTTGTTCAGGTTCACCGACCTTAAGATAGCTTATGGCCGTGGATGCAGCATTAACGGAGGCTATCTCACTGCAAAGCTTCTGTAAATCATCCAACGAAATCTTTGGAATCACTATGGCAAACATGTTTATGTATGGTATTTCATTCTTAAACTCATTTATGATATCTTTAGTTTTATTAACATAGTCTACTTCAGTCTTCTCTAAAAGACTTGCCTCTAATATACTCCAAGGAGACACTGTTAATATTGTAAATAGATTTCTATCAAGAAGATTTATGAAAATAGGTTTATCCTTAAAGTCAACTATATGTTTCTTCCAATCTATTAATTGAAGCTTGGGAGGAGCTTCTCTTTGAGATTTACCATTGAAGAAACTGGATAGTGAATACTGGTTGATTAAGTGACTTTTGAAATATTCAAGCATAACATTATAATCACACTTATCGATACCAGCTCTTTCACGTTCTTCTTCGGCTATATGATTTACGAGTTCTGAGGGGTTTGGGAGTAATGTGATTAGATAGTAATCCAAACCGCCATACTCAATGCTATTCAAGTATGGTATCCCCTTAAACCTCTCAAAAGCGTTATCAAATTTCTTAAAGGTTTTCTCAGGTATAGCTCCCATGAGTGCCGTAGCTATATCTAGTTTTGTAGATCCCCTCAATTGTATCTCATCCCTTGATTGCATATGAGGAGCCTTCATTAAATCTAAAAGTTTAACAACATTTCCCGTCACAGATTTCGTGTAAACTGTTGACAGCATGGCTAACATTAGTTCTCTAATTTCCTCATCTCCAATTCTTCCTATAACGCTCTTACAAGATTCATATATCCTCATCCACTCTCTAGCTATATGTTCATCCATTGTATGGACAATATCTTCTGGCATTAAATGCGCTATACTTATGAGCATAGATTCAGACCACTTTGTCGATGAAAGTCTAGCTATTATGGAGGCAGTTGCCCTTAAGAGGTCTCTTATATGTTGAGACTTTGGTAGATCAGCTCCAAATGTTGGGCGAGTGAGCTTGAGGAGGAGAGTTTCATAGCTTGGTGAGAATGGATAGAATTCATTGAGCCTCCTTATAAAATTAAGTACTTCATCCTCACCGATTAAGCCCATATACTCTTTTTTAATATACTCCTGAATTGTGCGTATCACCTTCTCCTTTTCAGTTTTGAATCGTAGCAGTCTTAACGTCAATATGTTTAAAATATCCTTGATTTCAGGTGTTTTTAGTGTAGACGGTTTAAGCCTTTCAACTCTCTCATTTAATTCATTAACTGATTCTATTAATAGCATCTTAGTCCCATCAAAAACATTCTTAGATAATCTGGACCATCTATCAACATCTTGCTGAGCGGATGCATATATGAATACTAAAGGAACAACTCCCTTAGACAATTCAAGTAAATCTCTGAAAAATGATATGAGGTCAATGAAACTCCTAATAATCTCATCACTTCCACCCATAATCACATCATTGACTCCAGCGTAAAGTTCATCAATTATGACTAAAATTGATAAAGGTTCCCTAACTTCCTTAAGAATTGAAATAAGTGTTTTAGCTGCCTCCATAGGTCTAAGTCTACTCAAATTTCTTAAGGAGCTCGGATCCAGAAGTCCGATTCCATGAGCTTTATATTTTCGCTCTAATATTCTGGCAGATATTTCAAATATCGCATCATAGGGTTTGAGATTCATAGGGTATCTCAAAAAATCTATTGCAAATACAACAGCTCTTTCAGCCACCCTCCTATCAATATCTATTTTTGCATAAATGTTTCTAAGTTCATCAACATTCCAGCGATATGTCTGAGCATAGAGGTGCCATAACAATGTGAGAAAATGCGTTTTCCCAAACCCCATTTCTTGAGTTAAAGATAAAGCCACCGGAGCTTCTCGAACAACTTTAAGTCCACTATTAACCATCTTAAGGGCATCAAGCATAGGATCAAGATGGGTTATCGAAAGAAATGTGATGGTATCTGAAAACTCATCACTAACTATAACACGTGGATCAAACAACTCATGCTCAATGAGCAAACCAAGGCTCGGAGCAAGCTTACCTACATATTCACCTGGACTCAACTTACTATAAGCTTCAACAAGCTGTGTAGGTTCAGCAACATCCACCAGTTTAGGTATACCCATCTGACAGCTCACCCCTCATATAACAGTTTAAGAACATTCTCTATGAATGGTTTATTCAATTTAATCCCAAAAGATTCTAATTCCTCTTCTTTTGCTGTGAGTAACAGAAATAATGAAACTGCAACAACCTGTCTACTAACAGGTAGCAGTGTCTTAACACGTTTAGCAGCTTTCTCAGCTTCCTCAGTTGCTGGAATATCTGCAAGAGTTTTTGTAAGCCTTAAAGCCATACCCGAAACAGTTTTATCAAGAATTTCAACTCTACGTTTAATTAGATCCGTCACTTGTCCACCATAAACCACTCTACGTGTAGACTCCCTACCCTTAGCCTCCAGCAATCCAAGATGTTTAAGTCTATCAAGATCTGTACCAATAACCTTACACATCTTCTCCCCAAAATCATATTCGATCGTAGATTCCTCAGAAAATCTCGTAGCCATCCACAGTAATAAGTATGCTTTAGAATCCTTATCAACTGAAAGTATGTCCTTAACCATTTTTTCAATTAAAGTCTTTTCTAAGCCAGCCTTCTCAAAAACCTCCTTAATGGTCCCCTCCAATACCCTTGAAACACCATGATAAAGGGCTACCGGATATAAGTTCTTCCTAAAGAAAAGTAGTATTCTCACAAACCTAGAAATATCTTTTACCTCCAAACCTTCAGCTCCAACAAACTCTTCTAAAGTTCCAGTAGTTTGCTTAATTGGCGTAGATTCAAGTATAGGATTCCATATCCTTGTAGCACCAGCTATAGCTCCCGCCAAAGCCATAATATACTTCTCATACCCCGAAGCACCAGACTCCTCAGCACTTTGAAGGGCATCAACAGTACTTGAAACTATAGCTTGTTTAACTTCCTCATTCATCAAGAGTTCTCCAACATTTGTAGTACCAACAATAACTCTTTCACGAGCCTTTCTAGCGATGATAGCCAAGCTTGAGAAAAATGCTGACCCAGCCAACGCCACACGTCTCTCAGCCATCTCAGTTTTAATAGTCCAAACCTTTGTAACAGCGAATCCTGAAGCATAAAGGGCGCTTATGATGCTTTCCCAAGCTTCTGGGTCGCTGTGGGTGAACCAGACTATGAGAATACCATCATCTTTAAGCGTTCTATAAGCTTCCCGGAAGAATAGATACATGCCCCTTACATACCAATCTCTAGTATGCAGTATCCCCATACGCTTCATAATCTTATTAAAATCATCACCCTTAATCAGAGATTTAACAGATTTCCTCTCTATAAGCTCTGAATCCCTAGGAACTGTTGAGAGTATGGGGCTCCAACCCGCTACGAAAAGCTCAGCCGCTCCACGTTCACCTCTAGTGAAAAGGTAGCCAGAATCTATGGCTGGAGCTAACGCTATCCTCAAAATCTGCCAGAAGAACTCACTCACATCGCTGTAAGTGTGCTGATCAAGATATGGCGGATCCACATTAATAACGTCAACACTCCTTTCACCCAAAATCTTAGAGAGAGCCATAGCATCAGCCATAAAAACATCAACCCTATCGCCCAACCCGCCAACCCAAGAACATAAATGCCTAACCACGGGACATATACCACCACGCGTAGCCGTAGGCTTCTCAACATCAGGCTCAAAAACCCAACCTAACGATTTACGCAGATCTTTAGCTATAGGAGGCATTTCACAATACTCGAGGCCAAGGTCAACCTTTCTTGTCCTGGCATAATGATCCATAAGTTCCCTTATGGTTTTAGTACTATCATCCCATTCTGTCGTAATGTTATTAAAGTTCATTAATTTATTTATGCCAAATGCCAAGTAAAGGGCTATTGCCACTCCAAGATTACCTTTTTCTTCAATTAATTCTTTAGTTCTTAACTTGACATATCTAAGCAGTTTTGCTAGAATTAGGAGCTGTCTTGGGTTAAAAAGCTCATACCAGTATTCTATTCCTACATCGGTCACTGGTTTGAATACGTCGTTCTCCTTCGGTATTGGTTCTAATGGTATGAATCCCCTTAAATCTCCCACAAGTCTGGCGAGATCTAAATATGCCTCAATGAACCTATCTACATCTCCCTTATAGGTTGTTGCGAACCCTTCTTCAGTCTGTTTGACTAGTAGTATATGAGTTTGAACGAGTTCTTCAATAGATTCTTTAGCTCTTTTGAAATCTCCACTTAATGCTATTTCTAAAAGCTTCTTATGTCTTGAAATCCAGTCTCGGAAAGCTACATCTTCAACGACTGGGTTATTGCAGTATGGACATCTAAGTCTTTCAAACTCAGTTTCAACACTTGAAATGTCCACATTGAAGCTTTTGCTTTCCTTGTTGAAGGTGAACTTTATGTATGGACCATTCTTCCCAAGCTTAGTACTATGTATTATCGGTATAAGCCCTCCACAAGACATGCATTTATATCCCCTAGCGATTATGTAATTTGTCGCATCCTCAGAATAGTATTTACCAAGTTCCTCTGAAGCCCAGTTTATGAGCTTTTTAGCTTCAGCCTTAACCTCCTCATAAAGCTTCATACCATACTTAGCAGGATACTCAAGCGTAGCTTTAAGAATCAAATATGCAACAGGATTATATTCCATGGCTATGGTTTTAAAGCCTAGCCTCAAAGCCTCCAAAGGAATACTGCCACCACCAGCCATAGGATCAACTACTATTATATCATTAAGTGACCGGCCAACTCCACTTTTAACAATGTCAGCAATCAATTTTCTATCAGGCTGGACGAGATATAAAATTTCATATGGTACGTTGCTTATTTCGTTAAGTCCAATACCTTCATTAAACAGGTCTCGACTAAAATTACTGGGTAAGATGGAGGCAAGCGTTAAAGCCCTTGCATTAGCATATGGACGTCTAGCAGGCCAGGGATGGAGATTACTAATCTTAGGGGCTCTGATAAACCCCTGCTCAGTTTCACTAGATCTATTAACCTCTTTAAGAGGGATCCATTCTTCAACAAGCCTTCTGAAAGACATTTTTAACACCTTTAGGTCTTAATGAGCTCTACTTGAGGACCTCCATTGTAAATTAAGCATTTAATCATGGGAACCTCCTCATATTGTCTTGGTTAGTTTTGGTATTTCATCTTTTAGGGATATTATTTGTGGGAATTCGCTGGTTGGAGTTTCTTTTAGGTCGTTTTCCCAGCATATTATGTAGTCGCAGTCTTCTGGTGGATGTCCGTGGTTTATGAAGTCTGATGCTCTGTACTCTAATTCTATGGATACGGGCTCTCCACTTGTATCTATTGCTTTAACGTCTGGGAATTTATTTGAGACTTTCACTATGTATGGGAAGCCTAGTTTCTCGTGGTACATGAAGAATAGGCATGCTACTCCAAGTTCGTCTATTGGTGAGAATAGGACCCCTTTATGGATTAGTGGTGTGAGTTTAGGTTTACCTTTTCTACTTTCTTTTCTGGTGTAGGGGTATGTTGAGTCTAGGAACCACATGAAGCATACATTATCCCAATTTTTGAATTCTTCAATATTATTCTTTATTTCCAGGAGGATGCTGTTGAGGAGTTCATATTTTTCTCCAAGTGTTAAATCGTCATAATCTTTCTTGTAGATTTCTTTAGCCTTATTGTCAAGTTCATCCTCACTTAAGCCTAATTTCTCAATTATGTGTTCCATTTGGTTTGTTTTGAATATGGGTATTATTTTTTCTGGATAGTAGAGGAATATGATCTTTTTGGCTATGAGTTTATCTCCTCCAAATCCACTTATATCCTCCCATGGGGCATCTATCTTTTCACGTAGAGGTTTCGCATCATCAACAGCAATCTTTAAGAGACTCTTGAACTTATCGATGTTCGCTATGGCATTTGGGTACACAGCCCCACCATAAGTGAATATGGCTCCAAGAGCTTTAGTCCTATGCTCAACCCATAGGAAGAAGTAGTCTTCAGCACCCTTCTTATAGATTTTGTCTGGAGTTAGATTATCAATTAGTTCAGGATGCTCCCTAAACGGATATCTCTTAAGAAACTCAGCATGAACCTTCCAAGCAGCCTCCAATTCACTCTTATCCAATTCAGCCATAAACTCCCTAGCCTTCCCACTAAGCCACCCCCTATCTATCAACACTACCCCCTCCAAGATACATGCATAATTCAAATATAAAATTGAAAAAGAGACTTCCAAACCCTGAAAACATTCTCATATCAAACATATTCTCCTCAAATGAAAATAAAAACTTAATGATGTGCTTTCATGGTTTCACTCATGTATTCAACTCTATTTAAATTAGAATTTAGTGAACTCAAGAAGGAGAATTGTAACCTGAAGGTATCAATGATTCTCATTATTTACGTATGAAAAACTATAAATGAAGGTTAGTCGCTTATTAACGTGTTACCATTGTAAAAGAATGTAGGAAATGGAGATGGATATGCCCCTAATCTATAAAGGTTTTGATGTGGTTACCAGGGTTGGAGGATCCGCCATAATTATAAAAGCTAGAATGGAAAAGGGCGTTATTCAGTCTCAGCTGGGAGGAGATTATAATTGCCTATTTATACTTGACAAGTATAATGTCGATTTCTACTCTTTTGAAAATATGAAAGGCAGTGGAGGTAGCTTCATTTTCTCATTAAAGAACTTAAGAGGTTACAGTGGAATTCGTAAAGCTAATGAAGATCTTGAATTAGAATTTGAAATTCCGGTAAGCAGTAGATTGATAGATTGCATAAATGAGATTAGGAGGAAGAAGAGATTCTTTGGGCTTGCCATCAGCTACTCGCTTAACATAGCACAACTAGGAGGTTCTTATAGTATAAAAAGTATAACAGGGAATTTGGAAAGAGTATTTCCAGATGGATCAAGCAACATTTACATGCCATTTTACACAGACGAAATAGACGAGTTAATGAAAAAGCTGGGTTACATGGAAGTTGCAAGACTTGAAATTCCTGTTCCGATTATCTCCGAAATCCATGTCGAAATTATTAACAATTGCATTAATGAATTAAAAAATGTTGAGGATAGCATTGCTAAAGGAAATTATCCTGAAGCTCTGAGAATTTCTAGAAATATTATAATGAACTATTTAACTGAACTAACTAAAAAGGAAGAAGGGAAGGGGAGAATTCTTAAGGGAGAGGTACGGGAATACATTTTAAGTAGGATTCCCAGCGATTGCAAAAGTATTTACGAAGAAATACTTGATGGAATTGAAAACGCCTTGATATCCAACCTAGCTTGCATTCATAAGTTCATAAAGGAGGATACAGGCAAGTTAGTAGCCATGCCTTCACGGGAAGAAGCAGAATACATTTATCTCATGCTTATATCTATTCTTAGATACATTTCTCAACTAACAATAACTTGGAAGTGAAAGAGTTACACCCACATGACAGTTAGTCTAGATCGGTTCATCTTTGACTTGAAAGCTTAAATTAAAGCTTTGAGAGCAAAAAGTAATAATTTGACATAAGGAATAAGGATTTATAGTGAAGTAAGTTGAAGAAGTATGATGGACATAAAAAGATTGCTAGGGTGCTTGAAGATTTACTTGAAGATTATCATAAAATCATAGAGAAAATAAGAAATGAAGTGGAGAAGCTGAGAAAGGAGTTTGATGAAGAGTTTGGAAAGTATGTTGAGAATGAATATGCATATTATGATCAAATATATTCGGAGGAAAATTGGTGGAAGACTCTGAAGATCAAGTGGGGACCTGAAGGAATAAAGAAGTTCATACGCGAATATGTGAGAAGATGCGAGATGCAAGGCATAGACTTATGGAAGTATAATCTTAAGAATGCCCTCAAGAATGCAGTGAAATATGACAGCCCAGAAGCGTCATATGAGCCACTTATGGATGATGATTTATTCCCATCTCCACCAATACTTGAAGTAATGCTTGAAGAGGAAACGAGAGAGTATGAAGTGACAAAAATATTTAAGGATATTTATGAGAAGGGTTTAGTATATGAGATCAAGAAAGCCCTAGAAGAAAAGTCTGAGGAAGCAGAAAGGCAGCTTAAACTCACCCTCACCGAAGAAGACTATCAAAAACTATTCAAAATGTTCGTAAGCATTGTTATGGAGAGGATGAAGGAAGAGGAGTTCATAGCATTCTTAGAGAAGGCATTCAGAATGGAATGGGAGGAAAAGCAAATAATGTATATGAGCAGAAAAGATTCAGAGGCTGTCGTGAAAGAGATGGCCGAGAAGTGGGCTAAAATAATTGAAAGACTAGTACAAGAAAATATGAAGACATTAATAAGAAGAGTAGCCGAAGAGTAGGCTAAGGGAATTATGGAGAGTTCATATGGATTAATGAAAAATCAATATCGCTCAGAATACGCCCACCTAAGGCTAAAGTTATACATTGGTAAATCTTGTTTGAGTTAGAGTTACATTTAACATGAAATTCGTGAACTTTTTCATGCAAAACAAGCCTTATAGTCTGAAGACATATAAGAATTTGTGGAAGAATGAAAGGCCTTCTTTGAAAATGAATAGAAAGTCCGAGTTATTGTAGAGTAATATTCCTTTGTAGCTGGTCTAATAGTCCCTTGAAGTTGATTATCTTTTTTCCCACATGTTCTCTTCACATTTGTAGTATGTTTTCAATTTGATTGTCAATTTAGGCCAAGACATCATCCTAAATTTAAGTGGTGGAATGAGAAGCCTGATAATAGAATTGCTTGTAGCATCAACATTGGTGGGTTTAAGGGGGGTTGTGGAAGTTGAATTGGAAAATTTGGAGGGATATTTGAGCTTCGCTATAGACGTCCTAAGGATAAGAGCTCCATTAAAAGAGGAGTATAAGAGCGTTTTAAATGCAATTATAGAAGCTGGAGAAATTAATTTAAGTCAACTATCAAGGAAGGTGGCTATGGCAAAAAGCACAATACACAAAATCGTTAAGAAGATGATTGAAGAGGGATTGGTGGAATATGAGAAAGTGGGGAAGGAATATCGATTAAAAGCAAGAACAATAGCAAAACTATTCACGAAAATATAAACTTCTTAAAATTTAGTTTGCTGTGTAGTTAACTATAAATTGTCGATATACCTTTCGACTATTGCCGAAAAATTTACGAATGACTTTACCATCAACCTCACCATCAACTGGCACAAACATCATCAGCTAAATGCAAATTCTGCTTGTGCCATGATAACTCCCAAATTAATCATGCCAAAAACCTTAAAAGTCCGAGAAAAGGAAAAATAATATCGGAACCCAATAGAGGGAATTGAAAGATCACTGCTTCATCGCCTATGCTGTTTATTATGTAGGAACCCAATAGAGGGAATTGAAAGATTCCTGCCTTCATGAGCATTGCTTTGTACGGCGTTACTGCGAACCCAATAGAGGGAATTGAAAGCTTGGTTGTGTCAATTGAAAGTTTCTGGATACCAATGCTATGAACCCAATAGAGGGAATTGAAAGTATACTTTTTCCAATACATCTATTATATGAGAGTTCGGAAGAACCCAATAGAGGGAATTGAAAGTGTGGAGGCTGAAAATTGCTGGATGCTCATACCAGATTGTGGAACCCAATAGAGGGAATTGAAAGCTACCAGAATACTTCTTCAATAATCTTTGAGCTGTCTTAGGGAACCCAATAGAGGGAATTGAAAGTCGATCTCCCTCTCAAGCCTCCTCATTTCACTTGCATATTGAACCCAATAGAGGGAATTGAAAGTGTCTTCTTTACAAGTTCTTCATGTTCTTCCTTCGTTAAATGAACCCAATAGAGGGAATTGAAAGTCAAAACATTCTTCTTATTTTCCTCGAACGTGAGGTATGGGAACCCAATAGAGGGAATTGAAAGTTATTATTGGTTTACCTATTTCGTTAAATCCTTCCTTTTTCAGAACCCAATAGAGGGAATTGAAAGCATATTAGCAGTCCATTGTTCACTGCATCGTATATGTCGAACCCAATAGAGGGAATTGAAAGACCAGAAGAAATCGAAGAATGGATCAGAAAACTAGAGATTTCTGGAACCCAATAGAGGGAATTGAAAGTTTAGACTTGTCTTAAGTGTTTCAACTTCATGTCTTGTAAAGAACCCAATAGAGGGAATTGAAAGCTAGACATTTCAAAGCTATGTGAGGAGGCTGAGCATAGGAACCCAATAGAGGGAATTGAAAGATCAGCAGTTACCGTTGCAGCCAAATTTATTGTTTGACCAGCGAACCCAATAGAGGGAATTGAAAGCCACTACTTGGACAAATGTGTAAAACTAGGTAGTGATGTTTGAACCCAATAGAGGGAATTGAAAGATTTCTCCCATGGCGGCTTCACCCCGTATGTTGGATGGGGAACCCAATAGAGGGAATTGAAAGTGTAGTGGGGGGAGGATAATCACTTAAGCTCCCTCCTTCTGAACCCAATAGAGGGAATTGAAAGTTAACTGAGCAACAAAAGAGAGCTTTATGCTCAAAGTGTAAGAACCCAATAGAGGGAATTGAAAGGGAAGCTGCTGCAGATATTGCTCCATCATAATATTCTTATACGAACCCAATAGAGGGAATTGAAAGTTTCCAATTCTTCTAATTCTTCATCACTAATTGGTTCTATGAACCCAATAGAGGGAATTGAAAGATATGGGCATGTGATGATCTGTGTAATGTGGAATTTGCCGGAACCCAATAGAGGGAATTGAAAGTTGCCTCGCTCTGGATTTTTTAATGTTATTATGTAAATC
>Ga0326760_1000666_pt1 | contig 17109 bp, 17 predicted proteins | sample GCREP_S_FD_207668 | JGI IMG/M metagenome (GOLD analysis project Ga0326760, IMG submission 207668) | Hot spring sediment microbial communities from Geyser Creek Basin, Yellowstone National Park, WY, United States - GCR.EP_S | ecosystem: Environmental > Aquatic > Thermal springs > Near-boiling... | reverse complement strand
AAGCCTTTTAAGCTGTATGAGGTAGCGTTACGCCCAGAAGGTGGGAATGTTCTACTATACATTCGGCGCTTTGTTGGCAATTGGCAAACAGGATCTTCTGCTACAGCCCCCTATTCTGGTAACATATACACGATATTTCTGAGTTTGAGCAGGTCCGGCCCTCGGAATATGATTAGCGCTATTCTATATGATCAGGGCGGGAGTATTCTTTGCAATACCTCGGATACAGATTCAAGTGTTTCGCCGAATTACTTCGGGCTAGTAGTTGATGGAGGGGCTGGTTACTTTGACAACCTGGTAATTGCAAGCACTGCTGACCCTAGGTACGTGTGGATTACCGGTTTAACTTCTGACTGGACTGCTGAGCTCAGGGATTCAAGTGGTAACCTTGTCTCCTACGCTGCAGCGGATAGCTCTGGGACTGCTACCCTCAGTGTGGTTAAGCTGCCAGTCATTCTCAATGGCTCAATAGTAATCAAGGACCAGTACGGAAACGTGGTAATACAGAAAACATTTAGCGAAATAGTGGGAGGAGACATGTACACCTATGGGTAGCTTGTTTTTATTTTCAGCGTTAATTCCAATATTTTTCTAAGCCAGCTTACTTGGAAGTGTGTAATGGTGTCCAAGGATATAGAGATACTTAACCCAGCCTCTAACATAGCCATAGCTACTCTATGGACAAAGAAGGGTGTCGTGGTTGAAAGGCTGAGGGAGCTGGGCTTAGCGGACAAGGTCAACATCGTTGGGACGCTGTACACGAAGTACGGGATAAACTATCTTTTCCACACGCTTTCGCAGAATCCACGCATAGACGTCTTGATCCTCTTCGGGGCGGACATCATGGGTAGCGGGGAGGCGCTGGCTAAACTGTTTAGGGGCGAGGTCGATACGGGCTTAAACCTCTTGTGGAGCCCCGATGAGCTTAGGGGCGTCTTGTCAACTGTTAGGCTCGTTGACCTGCGGGAGGACTTCGTGAGGGGGGACTGGCAGAAGCTTGTCGAAGCCGTGATTCAGAGCTTTAACCCCAACACGTACAGGGAGAGGCCCAGGCTGGCTCTCCGGGAAGCGGAGGTAGCCTCGTGGCCTAGGCAGACGGCTGGCCTGTATGTGCAGGAGAAGAGCATTTTCCGAGCATGGGTTAAGCTCGTGGACGCAGTGATGACTTGGGGCTTCGTCAAGGGTAGTGAGTACAACGAGAGGCAGAAGCAGCTGCTGGGCGCCTCCGTGGTGCTCAACTACTCGCAGCAGATCTACGACGGCTTGCTAGGCTACTTCTCCATGGAAGAGCTGGAGCGCCAGGCGAGGTCCATCCTGGAGGGGGAGGAGGGGGTGGCGTATACGTACGGTGAGCGGCTGAGGAAGCACCCCCAGGCCGGTGACCAGGTAAGGCTCATGGTTGAGAAGCTTGCCGCCTCGCCGTCCACCCGTAGAGCGCTAGCTGTGACTTGGGACTTCTCCAGAGACCCCACCTCGGAGGACCCGCCCTGCCTCGTCCTGCTGCACGGGGACCTTTCAGGGGACTACTTCAACCTCGTAGCCTTCTTCAGGAGCCACGACGCCTACTCAGCATGGCCTGTCAACGCCTACGGCCTGGCCAGGCTGATGGAGCACATCTCGGGAGAGCTCACGCGGAAAACCGGTCGAAGGGTCACCCCGGGAGTACTGACCATCTACAGCTCCTCCCTCCACGTCTACGAGCACGACTGGACCAGGGCTAGCGAGCTTGTCAGGAAGCACTTTGAGAGGGCTAGGTCCGAGTTCGTGGAGGATAATAAGGGCAACTTCCTCATAAAAGTGGAGGGTGGGGAAATAGCTGTTGAGCTGCGGACACCTGAAGGACTGCTGGCGAAGAGGGTCTCTGGGAGAACGGCACCTGAGGTCCTCCTAAGGATAAACCTGGGCGCATTAATGCCTGAGCACGCTGCATACCTCGCGAGGGAGATCTTCAGGGCCGAGCAATCACTGAGAAGCGGCACGTATTACGTCCAGGGGGAAGCATAGGGAGCTAGCCCTGGGAGAGCTTCCTCACCTTCTCCAGGACCGCGGCGAAGTACTCTACCTCCTCGACGGTGTTGTACAGGTAAAGGCTTGCCCTGGTAGTCCCCATCGGTGTGCCAAGCCTTTTCACGAGGGGCAGCGCGCAGTGGTGGCCGCTACGCACAGCTATCCCCTCCAAGTCCAGCATCGACGCCACCTCGTGCGGGGTCAGCCCCGGGATGTTGAAGCTCACAACACCAAGCCTGTCCCTGAGATCCAGGGGCCCGTATACAACGACCTCCAGGTCCTGCAGAACCTCCAGGAGGCGCTTCGTGAGCATCTTCTCGTGCTTTTCGACCTCCCCCATCCCCACACTCCTCAGGTACTCGACAGCCCTCGCGAGTCCAACAGCCCCCGCAACATTCGGCGTCCCAGCCTCAAACTTATGTGGAGCATGCAGCCACTCCGCGGTACACGTGTCCTCCGAGCAGTCAACAAGCGAGATCGCACCTCCACCGGGGAATGGGGGCTCGAGCCTCTCCGCGAGCTCCCTCCTCACATACAAGCCCCCGATGCCCATCGGCCCCAGCATCTTGTGCCCTGAGAAGGCGAAGAAGTCTGCATCCATCTCCTTCACATCTACAGGCATGTGGGGGGCGCTCTGAGCCCCGTCAACGAGGCAGAGGGCTCCGCACTTGTGCGCCTCCCTACAGATCTCCCTCACAGGGTTAACTACGCCCGTAACGTTACTCACGTGGGTGACTGCCACAATCCTAGGACCCTTAGCCAAAGCTTTTTCGAAGTCACCCATGTCCAGCCTGCCCTCATCATCCACATCAACTATCCTCACGCTCGCCCCGGCAAGCTTCGCGACACGCACCCATGGGAGAAGATTGCTGTGATGCTCCATCCTCGTCGTCACAATGAGGTCCCCCCTGGAGATCATGCCGGTCGCTAAGAGGGAGTAGGCAGCCAAGTTAATCGCCTCGGTTGCCTGCTTAGTGAAAACCAGCTCGTCCGGGTTTGCGCCTATAAACGCGCTGACAATCTTACGCGAATCCTCATAAGCCTCCGTAGCTCTAAGCCCCAGCTCGTGGACGCTTCTACCAACGTTCGCGTTCATAATCCTGTAAAACTGCTCAACAGCCTCAATGACCTGGATAGGCTTCTGGCTCGTCGCCGCATTGTCAAAGTACACCAGCTGCTTGCCGTGAACCTTCTTGGCCAGAATCGGGAAATCCCTCCTGATGCTCGCCAAGTCCAACAAAACCACCTTAAACATACACCTTAACCCCATGCTTAAAACCTTTTACTAGCACGAGCAGCTAGCCTGGAAGAAGCTAGGGGCGGCGCTGCGGAGGAGTGGGAGGGTAAGTTAACCATATGAAGGGGTCCTAAAATTGTTACTAACGCGCAGATGTGCCCCTCAGGGGCGCGTGAAGCTGCGTAAAAGCGGCTGGGCGTGGAGTCTGTGCCGGGCACCCCTAAAGGCGCGCGTTTCCTCGATCTCCCTCTCCTTCAGGATTCTGAAGGAGCCACCCACGCTGAATGATAGCCTTTGCAGCAATAAAAATGTTTTCAGCTTTTGCTATGCGCGCTAAGCAAGCGATCATAAGGAAACTATGGAAAATATGCGAGCACGATAATCCTTACATCCTTTTAAAAGCGCCTAAGCGCGCCTTGAAGGTTTGCAAGGTGTAAACATAAATATAGTTTTTAAGAATATGGAGCGCACTATTAAGGGGATCTAGATGCGCGGGCAGAGACGCTCCTCGGACACACAGGGGGAAGTGCTCCCACCCCGTCAAAAGAGGATCGTGGATGCTTTGCTCGCGGGCAAAAGCGACTTAGACGAGGTCGCCTCCCAGCTCGGCGCTAGGAGGGAGGACCTGATGAGGGATGTTGAAGAGCTCCGCGTGAGGGGGCTTGTGGAGGTCGTGAGGAAATCTTACGAAAGCGTTGTCCTGACCGATGAGGCTGAAAAGTTCTTGTCTCAGGGCTTGCCCGAGGAGAGGCTCCTCAAGGTGCTTGAGGAGGAGGGCGCAGTTAAGGAGGATGAGGTGTTGGCGAAGGCAAGCATGCACGGCGTGCCGATCTCGCCCGGCGAGCTACAGCCAGCCATTACCCACCTAGCCCGGGTGAGGGCAGTAACCTTCTCCGGCGGCGCCATCAAGCTATCCAGCGCTGAGAAGGCTAGGGAGCACATCTTGAGGACGAGGAGAATGCTGGAAAGCGTGGGGAAGGGGGAGTTGGAGGGGGTTGACCTAGACTACCTGAAGAGGAGGCAGCTAGTTGAAGTGAGGAGGCAGGCCAGAATACTGCTAAAGCCAACGCAGAGGCTAATTTCCCTGGCGCAGAAGGGGCTACTAACAGAAGCCGAGGTCATCACAGAGCTTACAAGCGAGGTAATTGAGTCCGGGAGGTGGAGAAGCGCAGTCTTCAAGGAGTTCGACCTCTCCGTGGAGATCCCGACTCAGCCCTTCGGCAGGAAGCACCCCTACCTGGAATTCCTGGACTGGATAAGGGAGATCCTTGTCTCGATGGGCTTCGAGGAAATGAGGGGGCCCCACGTCGAGCTAGAGCTATGGAACTTTGATGCACTCTTCCAGGCGCAGGATCACCCCGCCCGCGAGATCCACGACACGTACTTCGTGAAGGGGGGGCTTACAGGCATGGTCAGGGACAGCGAGCTCCTCGCTAGGATCGCGAGCGTCCACGAGAACGGGTGGATAACTGGCTCGAGGGGCTGGGGGTACAAGTGGGACCCGAAGCAGGCTCTACGCCTAATTCTGAGGACCCAGACGACGGCGGTCTCGGCGAGGACGCTCTACACTAGGGGGGAGGGCGAGTACATGTGCTTCTCGCTTGACAGGGTCTTCAGGCCCGAGAACCTGGACGCCAAGCACAGCATGGAGTTCTACCAGCTTGAGGGCATCATCGTCGGGAGGAGAGTTACGTTCAGGAACCTGCTGGGCTTCTTCCAGGAGATAGCGAAGAGGCTCGGGCTCGGGGAGGTTAGGGTCAAGCCAGCATACTTCCCATTCACCGAGCCGAGCGTAGAGGGCTTCATCAAGCACCCGAGCCTGGGGTGGATAGAGGTTTTCCCCGGAGGCATGTTCAGGCCGGAGATGCTTGCAGCTCTAGGGCTGAGGAACGTCAATGTGGCTGCCTGGGGGATAGGCATAGACAGGATAGCAATGGCAGTACTCGGCGTAGACGACATAAGGCTCCTCTTCGCGCAGGACCTAGAATTCATAAGGAATTCCAGGCGCCCAGCCCCCGCAAGCCTAATTGACTCGGCAAGCCTAACGCATGCGCCCACCAGCAACCCCGGAGAGACGGGATGGGGTGAGCGGGACGCCGGTGATAGAAGTTAAGGTCTGGGACCTCGAGAGACTTGTCGGCGAGAGGCTCAGCGTGGAGATGCTTGAAGAAGCCCTGCCCAGTTTAAAGTGCGAAATAGAGGAGATAGACCAGGAAACCATCGCGTACGAAGCTACGCACGACAGGCCGGACTTGTACTCCGCAGAGCTTCTATCGCTACACCTCAAGGGCCTCCTCGAGGTAGAGACGGGTCTCCCCAGGACCCCCCTATACGGGACGCTTGAGAGAGCCGAGGTGAACGGCCCCGAGTACAGGCCCTACGCCTTCTTCGCAGTCGCTAGGAACGTGAAGCTCGACGACGAAGCAATCAGGCAGCTGATGCAGCTCCAGGAGAAGATCCACCTAACGTACGGCCGGAACAGGAGAAAGATCTCCATAGGGTTCTACGATCTAAGGGGAGTGAAGTTCCCAGTGAGGTATGTGCCTGCAAGCCCGGACTTGAGGATGAAGCCCCTTGGGTTTACCTATGAGATGAGCCTCAAAGAAGTTCTGAAGAGACACCCGAAAGGCGTGGAGTACGCCCACCTAGTCTCGCCCCACGACAAGTACCCCGTAATCTTGGACTCTGAGGGCAAGGTGGTAAGCTTCCCACCAATAACAAATAGCGAGGAATTTAGAGTCACGGAGGAGACAAGGGACCTGTTAATAGACGTCACCTCGATAGACGCAGAGGCGGGTAGGAGGACGATCACGCTCCTCGCACATGCAGTATCGGTCAGGGGCGGGGAAATCCAGCAGCTCCAGCTCACGGGGAGGATGCGGGAGGTCTCGCCGCGCATTGAGCCAGACACCGTCAGCTACGACGTCGAGCTAAACAGGAGACTACTTGGCCTGGATATCAGCGTGGATGATACAGTTAGGCTCCTTAGGAGAATGCGGATGGAGGCCGTCCCAGCTACATCCAGCGAGCTAGCGGTCAAGTACCCGTTTTACCGGGTGGACATCCTTCACCCGGTAGACATAGCGGAGGAGGTTGCCATGGCCTACGGATACAGGAACATCAAGCCCGAAGTAATGCCCCCACTACACCCCGGGCGCGAGGATCCCCTAGAGGTATTCACGCGCATCATACGGGAATCAATGGTGGGCCTTGGCTTCACAGAGGTCAACAACTACATCCTCACGAGCACTAGGCTGATGTACGACCTGATGAATCTCCCCCACCAGCCCACGATCGAGGTGGAGAACCCCAGGCATGAAGCATACCACGCGATGAGAACGTGGATCGTGCCCCAACTAATAAACATGGTCTCAATTAGCAGGCACGCGGGCTTCCCACAGAGGATATTCGAGGCAGGCGACGTCGTCATACCGGACGAATCGAGCGATAACAAGTCTAGGGAAGAGAGGCACCTAGCCTTCCTCATAGCCGGGAAGGGTGTCACACTCACGAACGGGCTATCAGCAGTCAAGGCCCTGCTCAGCATGCTAAAGGTGCCGGTCCGCTTCGAAAAGCACACTCACAGAAGCTTTATCGAGGGGAGAACCGCGAGGATCACCACCCCGGAAGGGGTTGCCGGCATCATAGGGGAGGTACACCCACAAGTCCTCCTAAACTTCAACCTGAATGTCCCGGTGGTTGCCTGCGAACTAAACATAGAAGTGATCCGAAGATGCTACCTCAACGCCCGGAAAGAGGAGCACTAATCGACCTCTGGGGGACAATACTGTACCCATTCGTAAGCCCAGACGACTACGCACGCGAGAGGTCGCGGAGGATTCTCGAAGCCCTCCTCGAAATAGGGGTAGAGCTGGACGAGCAGAGGGTTCACGAGGCCTACAAAGCAACACGCGGATTAGCGGATAAAATCAGGGACACAACACAGAGGGAGCTGCCGCTAGAGGGGGAAGTCATCCTGCTCCTAGACAAGCTCGGAGTAGAGCCCCGAGAGGAGGCTGTAAGGAGGCTATCCGAAGCCTACATATACCCCTACCTAAGCCTCGTGGCCCCCGCCAGCGGGGTGGGAGACTTCCTTAAAAAGCTCAAGAACTCGGGATTCAAGCTAATACTAGCATCCAACACGATGAGCACCACCTACAGCATCAAGCTTCTAAAGCTGCACGGCCTCCACGAACTCTTCGACTACATGGCTTTCTCTGACAGCGTCGGCTACCGCAAGCCACACCCAAGGTTCTTCTCCCACATAGTCTCCGCCACGGGCATAGCCCCCGCCGAGAGCTTCCTCATAGGTGACGAGGAAGCAGACATCAAGGGGGCAAAGCTCTTCGGCTTCAAAACAATAGCATACACAGGCTTCCACCCATACACAGGCCACCTGCAGCCAGACTGCAAAGCAGACACATTCGAAGCCGCCGCAGAATGCTTAAAAACCCTAGGACTCGTGTAGCGCCTCTACCGCTGCACGCGGCACCATGCTCCCAGCCCACAAAAGTTAAAAGGGGAAATGATCCCCTACGCAAATGTGAGCGAATTTATAGTCACAGCGCGCGCCATCTGTTACCCCGCCATTAATGCAGGGTTATGGGTTTATGGGTTTTACTCTTGAGGGTGTTACCAGGAAGCTGAGCACCCTGATTTTTGTTGGCGGCTCCGCCCCGATTCCCAGCGCTGTTAGCCCGCGCAGCATGATGTTTAGCGCGGCGTTCACGTCGCTGTGCATGACGTGCCCGTGAGGGCATGTGACCAGCCCTCTGGGCTTCCTCAAGACCTCCACCTTGTGGTAAGCGCATCTCCTCGATGTCCCGTCCTCGCTCACTGCGAACGCAGGTATGCCAGCGTTCTCCAGTGTCGTTGCGAGCCTCAGCATCAGCTTTCGCTGAGACCACATGTTCACGTTGCCCCTCCCCGGTTTATCCTGCGAGATGTACCAGGGGTAGCCGATGAAGACTACGCCGACGTTCCTCTTGACTGCCTCGCTCCTCAGGTGCGCCGCTGCGTTGGCGTGTGCTTGGTCGCGGCGCTTTTTCCTCTTTTCGAACAGCCTCCTCCTCTCCTCTTGTAGCGCGGACCTCCTCGCCTCCTCCATCCCGGCGTCTGACAGCGCCCTGTCCACCACAGCTATCCTCCTCTCGAAGTAGAAGTAGTCAGATTTTAGGACGCCACCCTTGTACAGCAGCGCCGTGCCATCGCTTGCAACGGCAGCGACCAGCACCTCCCTACCCAGATCTATCCCCATGAAGCCGTGCCCGCTATGCCTCCTCTCAAGCACCGCCCTCACGCTGATGTGCGCGTACCACCTCTTCTTGATGGGGTCGTAGATTATCTCCATCCTACCGCGCTTGGCTCCGGGCTTCGTGAGCCACCTGAGCTTGCCGGTGAACGGGATGTCCACGTCCCAGTACCCCAGGCGGATCACCTTTCTCCCAGCGTCAATGCGGTAGTTGTCTGCACGTACGATGATTATGGGAAGGCGCTCGCCGTTGTGCTTCCTGTAGCCGGGCGGCCTAGGGTTAAGCCAGGGAGGCAGCCTCCCCTGCTTCCTCTCCTCGAGCAGCTCGGCGAAGCTCTTCCAGCTTTCCTGCACTTTTCGCATCGTCTCGTCGAAGTTCCTCGAGCCGAGCACCTCCTTGACCTCCTGGTACTCAGGAAGCCTCTTCGCAAGCTCCCTAGCGGTCTTCACGCCTGTATCAATCTTGCCGCCCTCGAAGAAGAGCTGCCTACGCCTGTAGTTCTCCATGTTCACGAGCCTAGCGCACTGGTCTCCAACGAAGCGCAGCAGCTCATCCTGCCCAGGCGTGGGGTGAAGGCGCACCACGTCGCACCGCCCAACAACCACCTGGACCCTACTCACCCCGCCGCCGTAGCAGCGGGGATCACCCAAGCCCACGAAGGAGCCGAGCCCAGGCATTCAGCGGCACGATCCGCACGCCGCCCCCATCCCCGGAGCAGGATGAAGTGCTGGCATTGCTACGAGCCCTCGACCAATGCTCTCTCTGAGCCACCAACCTCCGAGCCCCGGGGTCGCTGCCGGGTTTATCGGACTCCCTTGGCATGCTCTCACCTCCCCTCTCGGGGCGCCCGGCCCAGACTCCACGCCCAGCCGCAACATCGCAGGTCTGGGTGCTTCCCCTGAAGCCGGGCCTCAGCAATCGCGGCCCGGGCCCCAGCGAAGGGGCGATGCCGGGAACCCCTCGGGGGAACCCTGCGGTAAGGCGGGGCGATGGCGCGTCTCCCGGTAGCGGTTCAGCTTTAAGCCACATCCGGAAGCCCCTGGGCGGGAGCACTCCATGGCTCGGTACCCGCTCTCCCTCAACCACTTTCCTGGGCATTGCTACGCACCGAGTAAACCCCTGCCACCAATGTAAAAAAGGCGTTGTCGTTGTAGTAGACCGAAAGTAAACACAGATAAGCGCGATATTTATGCAAGCGCGCTAGTAGTTGTGAGCGGCATGACTGCAAGGACTAGAGGCGTGCTTGGGAGATTCATCGCCAGCTTCGAGACGCTGGTCGGCGGCGAGGTCGCATCCTTCACTGAGGAGATGCTGAAGGCGAAGGACGAGGCGCTGAAGAGGGCTGTGGAGCAGGCTAAGGCGCTGGGAGCTAACGCGATAATCGGGCTCGACTTCGAGACCTCCGAGGTCTTTGCATCCGTTGTGCTGGTTTCTGCCACTGGAACAGCCGTCGTCGTGGTCCCGGAGTCCGGTAGCGGCAGGTGAGCCGTGTAACGTGCTGTGCCGGGCAAGGTTTTTCTACCAGAAACCCCCCTTTAACACGCCATGAAGATACTCGTCACCAATGATGATGGTCCCTTTTCACCCGGTTTAGCGATCCTCAGGGAGGCTGTGAGAGGACTCGGTGAAGCAATAACCGTGGTGCCGGAGACCCCGAAGTCGGCGACAGGCCTCGGCCTAACCCTCCACAAGCCCCTGAGGGTTAACAGGCTGAGCGCGCCTGATGGCGTCCTATACCTGGTCTCTGGCACTCCCAGCGACGTCATATACATTGCAATGAACGTCATATCTGGAAAGCCAGACCTCGTAGTGTCAGGCGTAAACATAGGCGACAACCTAAGCGTGCAAGTCATACTCACCTCCGGCACAGTGGGGGCAGTCCTACAGGCAGCGATCGAGGGAGTGCCAGGCATAGCCTTCAGCGCAGCCGTGGACTCGCCCGAGGAGCTCGAGGATGGGGAGTACAGAAGGTTCGTCCTGAAGGCAACTCGCGTAGTTACACGCCTCGTAGTCGAGGGGGGCATGCCACCGGGGGTAGACGCCCTGAGCGTGAACTTCCCCGGAATCATCACCAGCGAAGTGGTAGTCGTCAGGCCGGCTTCAAAGAGGTTCTCGACCTCGGTCGTTAAGCGGAAGGACCCCCAAGGGAAACCCTACTACTGGCTATACGGCTCACCCATTGAAGCTGAGCCCGGGACCGACGTCCACGCAGTGCTCGAAGAGGGGAAGATAGCCGTAACACCCCTCAGCATCACAAACATATTCACGTATGCTCCAGCCTCCATCAACGACCTAGTCGAGAAGGTAAGGCGAGAAATCAGGGGGCTATAATCCCCAGGCTGACTCGGCAAGTGCGAGCCTGTGCCTAATAGCGCACTCCGGACATGAGCGCGCTATTTCCTCTGCACGCGAGCCCCAGCATGCTCACGGTGCTGCACCACTAGGCTACCTGCAGCATCAACGGCAGCCCCTTCAAAAGCTTCCCAGTAACTGGGTCCACCCTGAAGCCCATCTGCTCAAGCGCAACTACACCAACTATGGGCGTAGAATTCTCAGGCCTCTCGATCACCGGGCACACGGCTGTCCTGTCATCAACCTGGACCACGGCGAGCCCGTAGAGCCGCTTCACCGCGCCGCCCTCCACCTCGCCCTCCACCTCCCTCAGGAAGACGAGCCCCAGCCTCCGGATCAAGTCTTTAGGCAGCGCGGGGTAGGTGGCGCCTGTGTCAACCAGTGCCTCGACATTAACCCTCCTGACAGAGCCCTCGGGAAGCTCGCCGCCCACCCACCTAGCGTAGTCAACCCCGTTATGGAACACAGCTTTCACTTTAACGTGCCCATTGAACCATCTCCATATACAGCTTTCACTTTTACTAGCTTTATTCCTTTGAGGGACACTATAAAGCTTTTCGTCTTGAGCACGCGCGGCACGTGCAGAGCGCTCCAAACCAACGTAGAAACGTGGACTCTGCCACTCACCTAGGCAGAGATGAGGGCGCGCGACATCTATGAATCACAGCCCATGTAAAAACGTGGAGTAGCGCGCGCTAGCTGAGCATACCTGAGCCGACGAGGGTGCTACACTGCTAGCCACGTCAGCGTGCGCCATGGCGGGGGGTTGGGTGCCTTAGGTTTAGGGAAGCGGCTACCGGAGTGCATCACGACGAAAAGCTTTTTACTAACTTTCAAGTGCGAAAAACCATAACCTCCGCGAAAAAGCGGGGTAACGGGTGGCGCGCACTGGTCGAAACCAAGGTCAAAAACTTTCTAGTGACTGGTAGACCCGGGATAGGGAAGACTACATGCCTCACCAGGACGGTTGAGATCTTAACGAGTAGGGGCGTGAGCGTGGGAGGGATGGTGACTTACGAGGTTCGCGAAAAAGGCGAGAGGATAGGCTTCAACATCAGGGACGTTTTCACGGGGAAGGAGGGGGTCCTGGCCAGGGTTGGCTTGGCTTCGGGTCCGAGGGTTAGCAAGTACACGGTGAATCTCCACGATCTGGAGACCACCGGCGTAGAGGCCATAAGAAGTGCGCTACGAGAATGCCAAGTAGTCGTCATCGACGAGATAGGACCCATGGAGCTCTACAGCAAAAGCTTCCTGGCAGCGGTTACGAGCGCGCTGAACTCTGAAAAGCCAGTCATAGCCACCATACATGAAAGGGCTCAAAGCTTCGAAGAGGGAAGAAGAATACTTGGAAGGAGCGACGTAAAGCTTTACACCCTCACACTTGCTAACAGGGAGGCTATGCCTTCAAGGATCGCGAGGGAAGTCGCCTCGCTTCTAAGTAAAAAATAAGTTTTCCTGGGCTCCCGGCGCGCGCGAGCTAAGCAGGGGCGCTTAGAGATAACCTGTAACACTATCAAGAGAAGGCGGCAATGGATCTCAGCAGGGAGGTGCTGGTCGCTTCGCCGCTCCGCGCGGCGAGACGCTACCTTACAGGGGTGAAGAGCTTGAGGCTGACTATTACTACTTTGAGGGATGGTGGTGTTCGGCAAGGCCTTATCGGAGCACGCGCTAGCGCATCGCAACGAAAAGCTTTTACAGCCCTCATCGAAACAATGCCTGAAACCCATAACCCCGCGAAAAGCGGGAGCGACGCGGTGGTGCACGCTGAAGGAGAAAGTGGTTATACCAACTGAGGATGAAAACGGGCTCAATGCTAGATTATCACAGCACTTCGGCAGAGCCCCGTACTTCGTGGTTGTCGAGCTAGAGGAAGGTAAAGTATTGAGTGTTCAGGTTGTGCCCAATAAAAGCGAGCACTTCGGCGGATACGGACGACCGCCAGACCGAATACTACAGCTTAGACCGAATGCTGTAATCACTTTCGGAATGGGTCCTGGAGCGCTGAGCAGATTTCAGGAGGCAGGCGTCCCCGTCTACAGAGCACAATCTGACATAGTCAAAGAAGTTGTCGATGCATACGTGCAGGGAAAACTGGAAGAGCTAACAGAGGGTTGCGGGAAATCCCGCTACAGGGAAGGATGCCACTGACACCCACGTGGAGTGTTCCTCCAGGATTGATCCTTGAGGAAAAACAGAGCGCAGTAGGGATATGCTTGCTCACGCGCTATTCTCCACCTAAAAATAGTGTGGGGGGCGCGCTAGAAGGTAGGAAAGTAAGTACCACTAGAGTAGCTTGGCGAATATCTCTTTAGCGATCTCCTCCGTCACCTCGAATGGTGCGTTCTGGAGATTACGCCTATACTTTAGTCCCTCAGAGACGTAGAATCCCATCTGCTTTTCGCTTAAACTGAGTTCCCTAAGGCTAGTGGGAGCACCCACTTTCCGGTGCAGCTCTTTCAGCGCCTCCCTCAACCCGCCGATGCCCTTAATGCCTACACTATTCATGAAGTACTCGGCTCTTGAGGGAAGGTAGGACTCGTAGAACTCAGACGCGCTCAGCAGGATGATGGCACTTGCAAAGCCGTGAGGCAGGTTGAGCGTTGTTGTCAATGGGTACCCTAAGCCGTGCCCGATATTTGTCCCAGTGAAGTTGATGGCTATCCCTGCAAGCATGCTTGCGTAAAGCATCCACTCTCTACAATCGAGGAAGCCGTCCACGGCGCAGGGGAGCTTCCTGAAAATGATACGGGCAGCCTCCAACGCGTACATGTCTGACATAGGCGTGCTTTTCCCGCTGAAGAAGGCCTCAACCGCGTGGCTCAACGCATCTAAACCGGTGCTTGCCGACTGGTCTCTAGGGAGATACCTCAACACCTCAGCATCTAAAATGGCCAGTGATGGGTAGACGCCTCTGCCAGAGATTGCGACCTTCATCTGTCTCTCGTCTACCAGGACGGAGTACTTTGTAACCTCGCTGCCGGTCCCATGTGTGGTTGGTATAGCTACTAAGGGCAGGAGCTCCTCGTCCACGCTTCTAGGCCACAAGTAATCCTTAGAGCTACCTCCCAGCGTGTAGGCAACGTTTGCAGCCTTGGCAGTGTCAATTACACTTCCGCCCCCAAACGCGACAAAAAAGTCGACTTTCTCTCGCCTAGCAACTTCAGCACACTTGTCAGCTGTCTCTACTGAGGGGTTAGGATCTACCTCAGAGAAGAAAACACTCCCTATGCCTACCCTAGCTAGTTCTTCGCGGATCCTAGCGTCGAAGCCATACTTCTTGGCGAATCCTCTCCCAGTAACTATCAAGGCCTTTTTGCCTAGCCCCCTCGAGAGCTCTCCAATCTTGCCGAGCGACCCTCTTGAGAAAACTATCTTTGTCGGCAACTCGTATGTGAAACTTATAGAGCTATACACGTTTTCTAGAGGCGTGGCAAAACTATTTTTGTCTTTCCCAAACACTAAGCAAGCTAGCCCCTCCTCTGCGAGAGTAGCTTCAGAACGGGTATACTTTCTATGTCCTGGCTCGAAAGCTTGTCCCAGTAGATCCCTTCGGGCCTAGGATACTTTCTCTCGGTTTTTATCACACGCTTAGGAGTAAACACGTAGTCCATCGGGACATCGTGTGAATCCATTGGTATCGAGTCGACGATCTGCAGTTCATGCACAGTTGTAACTATTGGTGTTTCCTCGCTTATCGCTCCCAAAGTCTTCAATATGGCATACTCGAGGTCACTGAAGCCTCCCCCCTTCCCAACTCTCCCGCCATAGAGGTCTATAGCCACGCTACCAGCAACCTTCAGGTCTATCTTGGGAACCCTTTCTAGAACCTTTTCGCCAAAAATGAATGCACCCTTTATCGTCGAAGCCTGGCCCACCTTGTCGCTCGGTATCTTTCTGGGGTCTAGAACAATGAAACCGTTTCTCAGACGAGGAGAAGCCATAACAAGGATTTTCCCATCTCTCAAGGCAAGCTCTCTAACATGTCTCTGCGGAGAATCAGGATTCGAAAAAACAACGTGCGCTTTCTGATATATACTCGAAGCTCTCAGCCTTAATGCCGCCTCCCGTGCACCCTTAAAGTTTGGTATCCTCCCCTCAATAGGGAAAGGCGGAAGGGCAACATTTTCCTCCAACAATTTTCTCCAAACCTTCTCCCTTATCTCCTGCTTTTTCTCCCTCAAGCTACATCTAATGTCTTAAAATGTTGAAAAATAAAAATAATTTCTGTGCTGCTCTATGCAGTTAATTAGTAATGCATAAAAATGAAAAAGAAATTTAAGCTAGGAAAGCTATTTCAATTTAAATTTAACTATGAGTGGGTACACAACCATAAAAGTCTCGAGGGAAACTAGAGATTTACTGCTAAAGCTTAAAGGTAAAAACTCCTGGGACTCGTTTTTTACGTGAGTTAGCCCTCTCGGAAATTCAGGAGAGGAGGCAAAGAATTAGAAAGAAGTTAGAGGAGTTACTAGAGCTTGATTATGGAGATGTGGCAGTTAAAAAATGGGCAAAAGAGTTCTGTTTAAGATTTAAGAGACGTATAGGTTAATAGAACATGCGGAATGGAAATAAATCTACAGTCTATTTTGGCGTCTTATGTGTATGTCATTCTAGGGTCAATTAATTGAAAATTTACTTGCTCAAAAATGTATCATCTCTAAGATAAAATTCTGAGTGTTTTTCTTCTCCGGCAAGGTTTAAGCCTCTAATAGTTACGTGGAGCCTGTTTTCGACAGGAGCAATCTTTGTATGTGAAATGTAGGCGTAGTTTTTCTATACGCGCGCTATCATTGTAGCCTTTTAAGCTGGTCCCAGAGCCGCCCAGCTAGGGCGCGTGGCACAGGAAACTACCTGCTTAAGCCTATCTCAGAACTTTTCTCCTCCCCCCTCGAGTCCACGCCGGTGATGTAAACCACGAGCCTTTCCCCCTGAGGGTCAATTTTCACCCTAGAAACATGAGCGTAGTTGCTCTCAACGTGAGTAATGACCTTTTCCAGGTCTACATCACCGTACCCCAGAAGCTTGAGGACAGACGCGTAGGCTTCGAGGAGCGTTTTCAGCAGTTCTCCCCTGCCCACACCCACGAGCCTTCCCCTCCTGAGCTTCGCGTATACGTCGCTGATCCTACCTAACCCGTGCTGGTTAAGCACCTCCAGGACCTCTCTGTCCCAAAAGCACATCCTCCCCTCTCTCGCCCCCAGAAGCCTGGCTACGCTCCTGAGAGCCTTGTACGCATAGTTCAATGCGTCATGAAGCCTCCCGAGGAAGTAGTTCTCAAGGGACAGGTTAAGGCAGGCTAGAGCATTCTTCTCGAGGTACTCAAGAGTCCTCCCAGTTATGGGGGGCGGGGTACTCACGCTCTCGTAGAGGGACTCATCCGCGTACACTATCTTCCCACCTGCCAGGATCTCATGAGCAAGGTACTCGCCCTCCTCGGCAAGCTTCCTCAACTCCTCCAAGGTCAAAATAAGTGTTGAAACGTCGTGGCCAAGCTCCTCGGCTATCAAGATCCTCTCCTCTAGGGAGACCCTGCTCTTGGTAATGATCGCTACATTGACGTCGCTCATGGGAGAAAAGTCCTCCAAACGGGATGCAGAGCCAAAAACAATTATCCCCAAAACATTGTCTCCCAGCAGGGAAACCACCAGCGATTGGAGAGTTTCGAGGGACATCCCATTCCATCTCCTGACCATTATCCACCTTCTTAGGAAAGAAAGTTTCTTATAAGCTTTACACACTAACTACTCGATGAGCAGCAACGACGGTAACTACTCTTCTAGCACAGCCTGCATCTTCTGCGGAATAGTAGAGGGGAGAGAGTATGCCTACATCGTGGCAGAGGAGAAGGGTGTGGTAGCCTTCCTCGACAGGTACCCGGTCAATCTCGGCCACACCTTAGTAGCCCCAAAAACCCACTACGAAAACGTCTTCGACACGCCAGGCGCAGTCCTCGCAGACATGATCCTACTAGCTCAGAAAATCGCAACTGCACAGAGACTGGCACTAAACGCAACAGGAGTAAGGATTGTCATGAATAATGGGAAATCCGCCGGGCAAGAAATCAGCCACGCCCACCTACACGTAATTCCCTACGGTACAGCTAGGCTCAACAGGGTAATGCTTGACGAGGGCACAGGTCGAAGAGTTGCCCAGGCGCTAAGACAAGCTCTCTCCACGTTAGCAAACCCTTAACCCTACGTTCCTCACCCGTGACCAGGCTCTCCAGAGACCTAAAAACCTTTATTTTCTGTAAACTCTGAG
>Ga0326760_1000664_pt1 | contig 17128 bp, 23 predicted proteins | sample GCREP_S_FD_207668 | JGI IMG/M metagenome (GOLD analysis project Ga0326760, IMG submission 207668) | Hot spring sediment microbial communities from Geyser Creek Basin, Yellowstone National Park, WY, United States - GCR.EP_S | ecosystem: Environmental > Aquatic > Thermal springs > Near-boiling... | reverse complement strand
GCGTGTATTTTAGCTCGCGCGGGTCATACTCTATCTCCACGACATACATGTTTTCATTGACGCCTAGGCTGGGGAGGTTCACGGTAACCGTGTCGCCCAAATCAATGTTTAGGCTCTCGAAATCATACTGGCCCATCTCTACGCGCAATTGGCGGCCATACTCCTTGTTGAGCGCCAACCTGATGTTCGCGCGCCTCTGAGCCTCAACCGGATCAGTCAGGAACGGGTCATTCACGATCACCGGGAGGTCTCCCGCGCCCTCGGATACGTCCGCCAATACTTGTCCGCCCGCGCCAACATAGATCACCCGGTTCTTCAGCTTCCACCGATCCTCCGCATACTCGGCCCGCAGGATCTTTGAGGCGTCTATCACGGGGTAGCTCATGCTATCACCTTCGGCCTATACTCCAGCACGTAACTGTTCACGAATGATGGATTCTTCTCGTAGCCCCAAGCCGCGCCATATATCGTGCCATGATTGTTGTAGCCGCTATAATCATATGCCATACTACCCTTCCCCTCGTTCATCTTCAGCCACAAGACCAGGCCGCTCCTAACCGGGTTAAGCGGATTCAAGTAATTCCACTGGATCTCGTAATCGCTTAGGGCGCGATTATAAATTCGAGCGCACATGATGCGGCCATAAGTAGCATAATTTGGTGCATGTGAGATCTTAAGCACCCCGGAGCCCCATGCGATCGCCGTCCCGGCGCCCAGATTATAAGTATCCTTTAAGACCGCGTCCACATAGAACTTCATATCCCCTGTGGCTTGGTTATAGGTTAAGACGGCTTGATGCCACATGTTAAGCTGGTTTCCATGGCTAACGCTTCTAGCTTGTCTTCCGGCTGAAGTCTTTATCCAGTAAGCCCAATTGGATGAGCTAGTCGTTATGCCAAAACCATCTCTAGCTGGATAGAAGTGATGGCTATTATAACTTGTTGCTTGGTCAAGCCAAGCATATGGGTAGATCCATATCTCGGCTGTAAGGCTGGAAGGCTTCCAGCTAGATGAATCAGGAACCGCCACGTAATCATCCACGCCGTCGAATGAGAGGTATGTAGCGGCGGGCCTCATCCTGAGCCAGTAATTCGTGCCGCGCGCTATGCTCCTCATCACGTCTAGGGCGGTCTGGTTCTCTATCTCCCAGTTGCTCAGGAGGCTCGGCCCATCGTCCACGCCCAACGTGTTGACGTCCTGCTCAAGCGCCGCGAGGTCTCGAATAATGTCGCCGGCTTTTGTCCCGGTCTGGTATAGGCGGTAGACGACCTGCCGGTCATAGAGTATCAGCGGGCTGTATGCCGTGGCCTCCACGCCCACGTAGTTCTGGTCGTGGCGCTTCCGCCTCTCATATACGATGCCCTCGAAGAAAATGTTATTGTTCCGCCTGATCCTGACCTTCTGGCCGATCCTGAGATCCGCGTTCGCGAGGGTGAACTCCACCCGCTCAAGCTCGCGGCTAGTTAGGCCGTGGCGCAGTGATATTAGCCGAGAGGTCTGGTCGAAAAATTCTTTATTCCATGTGGCCCCGTAGATCGTGCCGTGATTCCTGTAGCCCGAGTAATCGTAAACCGTTGAGCCGGAGCCCTCATCCATCTTGAACCATAAGGCGAGGCCATTAGTAACTGGTGCATCAGGGTTATTGTAATTCCAGAGCATCTCTTGGGCGCTTAAGCCGCGTGTATAGATTAGGATCTGCCGCATAATGCCCCGATGATAATTGGCTGATGTTGAAAGCTTGCCAACCGCGAGTATTCTACTTGGATCAGATAACACGAGATTGCTGAACGTCTTGTCAGGCCCGATTTGGACGCCATCAATATATAGCCTTCCAACCGAATTCTTAATCGTGAAGCCTATACAATAAAGCCTATCAGTAGTGAACGTGTAATAATAGCTTGAGCCGCCAAAGTTGTTGCCCCCGCCGGCATAACCGCCAACCGAGTTCCCGAAACATGTGTAAGTGAAGCTTTTCCCGTTATTTCGATTATCGTAGGAAAACCACCATCCCGCGTTAGGGCTCGTGGAGTCCGGCCAACCTTTCCCGGCGAAGCCTATCAATTTACCAGTTCCATTCGTATAATCGAGATAATTAAATTTCACCCATACGATTACACTGAGCTCGGTGATGTTGTTTAAAATAGAAGGGTTACCGCAGTTTATGTAGTCATCCACGCCGTCGAAGCTTAGATATGGCCTCTCGACCTCGAGCGTTATAGTCATTTCTCAACCACCTCCAAGACCTCGATCTCGCACGGCTTCTTCGGGTCCTCGTCGTGATGGCAGCAATGCCTCTGGATTACGTATGGCGGGGCCATGAGGCTTTTGACCAGGCTTATGGCCTCGTCCTCGGGCATGTCGTCAAGGTCTATCCTGATGAAGTCCGGCTCCTCGCCCTCCCCAGCCGCGACCCCCATGGCCTCGATGTATGTCTTCATGATTCCACCTCCTTTAACTTGTCAAGCAGCTTCTTGGGGATCTTTCCGAGGATCTTCTCCCTGCCGCGGCCCTTCCCGGGGTCGAGCCTCAGGCGCATCTCCGTGGGCCAGACATCATGCCTGCCCGACCTATTCTCGCCGATGAGGTGAAGCCTCCTCGCGCTCATGCTCTCGCCCCCAACATCAGGCCCGCGATTAAGAAGATCAGAAACAACTGCTCATGCGTGAGCGGCGCGGCCCATAGGTCGCTTAGCTTCAACCGCCAATTCTTCCTAAGCTCTTCCAACCATTTCATTTTCACATCGCCCTCAACCTCTGGACCAGCTTGCGCGAGACTATCTCGGCCAAGGCGTTGGGGTCGGCCACGCCTCCCGCGTTCACGCTAATGCTTACATGAATGTTCTTCTGCGCGGCCACGGGGCCATAGCTCCGGAACCACTCCGCCACGTTTCTCGGCAAGACCATCTCGCCGCGATGCAAATAATAGAGGCCTTCGCGCGCATACCATTCGCCGAGCTGGGCCGGCTTGGCCCCGACATTTCTCGACTTGGGCGCCGTCCCGAATCCTCCCCCGCCTCCTCCACCGCCTTCCTTTACGGTTATCTCGTGATGATAGTGATACGTGTGAACCGTCATGCCATCTAGCTTGGCGAGCTCGCTCCTGAAGCCCTGCACCTTCTCGATGTTGGCCTGCACCTCGTCCTTAAACTTCTGCAGTATGCTCGTGAAGTTCATCACGGGCCTTCCGCTCTCGTCAAACTGGATGCCGAGGAGCTGCAGGATATTCTTGAACTCTTCCTCGGTCACTATCCCGTCGCTCTGCGCATTGGTCAAGGCCATGATCACATTCATGAACGTGTTGGCGGTGTCGCCCGCGCCCATCATCGCCAGCTGGAGCGCGGTCTGCATAAGCGACAACTGCTGCGTGGTGAAGCTTAGGACATCCTGAACCGCCTTGAGCCTCTCCTGCGTCGCTATCTGCTCCGCCGTCAGACTTATCGAGTCAAGCAGCGCCTGCTTCCGGTTCTCCCACTCGGCTATCTCCTGCTTCAACTGATTAATTGCGCCCGCCAAGAGCTCGCGCTCCCTCTGAGATTGCTGGGCTTGTAATTGATAGGCCTCCAACTGCTCCTTCCGCTTCTGGATCTCGGCGTCTATGGCCTGAAGCTCATCGATTATCAGGGCCCGGTTCACGCTCAGCATCGTGTTGTAGTAGCTTATGCCGTATCCGGCTATCTCGCTCGCGACGCTCAGCCCCCTCATCTTCCTCTCGGCGCCCGCTAGCTGCTCATTTAATTGGCTGAAGTAGTTAAACGCGTCCTCAACAACTTTCGGTATTTCGCCTCCCTTCTCGATCACCTTGTCCATCGCCTCCCTCAGCTTGCCAAGGTTGCTCGTGAGAGGCCCGGTAACCGCCCCATAGTTCACAACCGAGCCAGCCGCATCATACATGGCCTTGACGAGATCCTCGAGACTTTCTGCATGCTCCCTCGTCTTGCCTTTGGCGTTTTCTTGAGCTTGGGCCTCCTGCTCCAAGGCCATGATCAGCTGCTTGGCCTGATCCTCTGTTAATCCTAGCGCGTCCATCAGCTTCTTGGCCTCGTCAGCGTGCTCGTCATAGGCTATGTTGAGGCCGAACATCTTGTTGATCAGCTCGGCCACCGTCTCGCCTTGCAGCCCGAAGCTCCGGGCCACCTGCCGGATTACCGAGGTGGCTTTCTCATAGTCTATCATGGCCCTATTAAGCACTTCCTGCTCCTCCCTCGTCTTCTTGACCTGCTCGGCGATCCCCTTGAACGCATTCGGCACCTCAACGCCCGCATCAACCGCCCTCTCAACTAGATCCGCAATATATTCGCCGGAGAGCGCGACCGCGTCTGCGATCTTAAGCGCCTCGGCGGCGGTTATGTCTCCCGCCTGAACCCATCCCCTCAGCCACTGGGCCGCCGTCTCCTCCGACACGTCGCCCAAGATTCTCAAATGTGTCTCGATGTATGCGAGATACTGGTCGAACTTCGATCCCATGACCGCGCCCAATATCCCCTGCCACGAGGTAGCCACCGCGTCGGCCACCTTGAAGAATCCTAGCTTAAGCTCCTCCAAGACGCCGGCCTGCGCGCCGAACCTCCTCATTAGCCGGTCGTTCTCGGCCTCGACCCTCGCTATCTTCCCGGCTGTTGTCTCGAGATAGTTGGCATAGGCCTCCCATGAGGTGCCGCTTCTCGAGATCTCGGCGTTGAGCTCCTGAATGTTCTCGGTCATCTGCGTGAAGGTCATTAGCGCCTTGAGCGCCCTCACATCCACACCTTGAAGCCTCTCCTGCATGTCGGCGAAGCTCATGCCGCTATTCTTGACCGTGTTGATCACGTCTAGCATGATGTCGTTCACGTTCCTCAAGTTTCCCTGCACGTCTCTTATCGGGACGCCGAGCTTCCCCGCGATCTCGTAGAGATCCAGTAGGAAGCGGTTGAACATTGTGCCGGCCTCCTGAGCCGAGCCCACTCGCCTCTCCAAGACCACCAGCCATGACGTGACCTCCTCCAGGCTCATGCCCATGGCCCGAGCGGTCGCGCCCACGTTAGCCAAGCCCTGCGCGAAGTCGTTAGCAGAACCAATGCCAAGACGCGAGGCATTGACAAGAGCATCAACAACCCGGCGGGCTTGGTCGCCGGTTATGCCGAACTGGGCCATGACTTGGACCATGTTGTTGGCGGCTGTCGAGAAATCCACGCCCTCTAGCCTCGCCAAGACTATCGCGTCCTTGAGCGCCATCATCGCGTCCCTCCCGCTCAAGCCCGCCTTCACCAGCGACTCGAGCGCGGCCATCGCCTGCTCGCCCGTCACGGCCAACTGATACGCCGCCGAGGAGGCCATAACCCGGTAGGCCAGTGAAAGCCCCTTAATGCTCTGGCCCGCCTCAACCGATAGGCTCGCCAGCTTCACGGCGGCGGCCTCAAATCTCGCGAAAGCCTCGATGCTATCCTCAACCCATTTCTTTATGTCGCGGAGGATGTTGAAGCCTATGAGGCCGCTTATAACCCCTGTTGTGATTTTTCCTATGTCCTTCAACCCGTCACTGAGGCTCCTGAACCTGCTGGATGCCTCCTTAGTGCTATCAGCGGTTCCCTGTATCTCGCCCGCGATCTTCTTCAGGGTTGAGCTGATCTTGTCTATGCCCTCGATTACTACCTTTATCGAAACCTCTTGCGCCATTTCCGTGAAGGCCACGATCCTAGAGCAAATTTTTACCTAGAAAAAGGTCATGAGATGTATCGGCGCCTCTGGTCCAGCCACCGCTCCCGCTTGCGCCTCACCTTCTCCGCAACCCCGCCGCGATCGCGCGCGGCCCCCCGCCTCCTTGCCTCGCCTAGGTAGGCCACGTCGAAGAGCCACGCCAGCTCGCCGTCGTATTCCAGCACCTGGTGCGGCGGGATATGGAAGAACTCGCAGTAGCTTGCTATGATATCGCTGTTGGCGTCGTTCTTTGCGGAAAATTTGCCTTGTTGATCACGTCCATTATTTTTTTGCCCAAGGCCACGTCCACGTTTATGATGATCGCGAGGAACTCGTCCTCGCTTGGCTCGGGCGCGATGTGGGGCTTGAGCTGCTCGTAGCATTCCTTGAGCATCTCGCCGATCTTCTTCGCCTCGTCAACGGTCTTCGGCTCCTCCGCCAGCTTGGTCCTGAACATCGTGACGTATGGGAGCTTGTATAATGGGATCGAGACGCTGAACTCCTTGTCGTCAACCTTGACCTTGATCTCCTTCATGCCGGCTCGCCTAATACGATGTTATCGTATTTATTAACTCGGCGGTTATGACCGGTTTGCTGCCGTCCTTGCGGGCCACGAAGTCTATGCTCTGCACGATCGGCTCCGCGTGGGAGACCTCGGCCTCCCACGTCTCGTATATCACCTTGGGCATCGTCAGCTTGAGCTGGTAGTTCACGCCGCTCTCGATCTCCGGCCCGGTGAGCGTGATCTCGAAGGAGGCCTCACTCTCCGCTAGGAACTCGTCGAGATAGCTCTCCTCCTCGAACTCGATGTCCATGCTCCCGGTCACCTCGAACTCGCCGAGAATATGTCTTGGAAGATACCTTGATCCCAACACGTAATGATCGTCGCTTAGGTTCGCGTTGATCGTCAATGACAAGGCCCGGAGCTTCCGGGTATTGTTGTTGATCTTGATCGCCGCGTCCGCGCCCGTGAAGTCGCGGACCGATGGAAACGCCGGGGTCCTGGATGAGCCCGCCTGCTCCTTGGTGCCAAGGATGCTTAGCGTGGTTGATACTATCTCGTTCGGCGGGAACTCGATCTCGAGGCTCGTCGCGGCCACGTTCAGGATCTGCCGGTAAACGCTCCCGCTCGCGATCTCGAGCGTGTAGACCGGCGGCGCGGAGTCGACGTCGATCGGCGTGAACGTGTGCTTGTATGCGCCTGTCCCCTGGGACTGGCTTGAGACCTGCCCGAATATCATGAGCAGCGCGTCGCCGATCGTCTGTGGATTACATGGGAACTCTATGTCGCCGGTGACCTTCCACCCGCCGGGATAGAATGCGGTTGCGAAGCGCGATGAGACGGGCCTGAGCTGGACTATGTCGCGCTCCGGCGATATGCTTATGCTCAGCGGGTCTACATATTTGAAGCTGGTTGCAGCCGTGTTCCATGACGACTGCTTCCCGAGCGCTAGATACCTGGCCATCTCAGGGCTCAAGCTCTAGAACCACATATTTTTACTTACTTTAGCAGCTGCTCGAGGTTTTCCTCGAGGCATTTTATGGCCCGGTCGATCGACTCGCGCATGAAGTGGCGGCCCGGGAAGCCGGGGTGATGGGCATACTTGGCGTAAACGACCTCGCCGTCCACCACGAACCTTAGCGCCCGCGCGCGGCGCGGATAGATCACATGGGGGCGCGTCCCGTATTCGACGTAGGCCGCGTAGGGGGCGCCGACCGTGACATGGCGCTGCAGCCCGGTCCCGCCGCGCCTGATGCCCGACGCCAGCCGCCCCGTCCTCCTGGGGGCCAGGGCCCACGCGTAGACCTCTATCGCCTCCGCCAAGAAGTCAATGATCCTCGGCAGTGCCCTCTCGGCCCTCTCAATTATGGCCCTGAGCCGGTCAAGCCCCTCGATGCGGACGCTCACGTCAACACTCAACTATGACGGTGACCTCCATTATCCACCTGTGGCCGTAGGCCCTCTCGCTTGGGACCTCGACGCGGAGGAAGCGCGACGCGGGGTCCGCCCTCAAAACCAGCCCGCCCAGCGTCCGGTCGTCCATCACGCGGTTATAGAGCTCCCATGCTATGGTCTTGACCTGCTCGTATGCACGCGACGGGTCGGCGACGACGTCTATGACGTATTCAAATTTCCAGACGTGCCTCCGCTTGTCGCCGCTTATCGTCACGGGCGCGCTCTCGCCCTCGCGTATCCAGACAAAGACCCGCGGCGTCTTGAAGCCATGCTCCAATGCGGGCTCGCTTATCGTCACCTCGCGGACCTGCTCAAGTGATTCCGCGATCTGCTTCAGCCTGGCCTCCACCTGGTTAAACAGGTCCAGGACCGACATTCCCCTCCCCCTCAACCACCTTTTCGAGGGCCATGAGCATGGCCTGCGGGAACGCGGCCCGATACCACTCCTTGGCCTTCTCAACGGTCCAGTCCCTGGCGCTCTTGTTGAAGCTGATGAACGCGGGGAGCCGCCTCTGCTCGGAGCGTATCCACGCGACCGCCATCCTGATGCCGGCCTCCGAGTCGATCGAGTAATATCTTATCGTCGAGTAGTCGACGTCCTCGGGATCGACCAGCATCAGGTAGACGTAGTCCGGCGTGTCGACCCACATCTGCCGCGGCCTGAGCGCCTCGCCCGCCCGCTCCTCCGGCTGTATCGGCCAGCCCTTGTCCGCCAGCATCTTGCGCGCCTCGCCGTATGTTATGGCCCCGAGCTCAAGGAACCGCGCGATGTGGTCATACTCCAGCTCCGGTATCGTTGGCTCGCCGAAGTTGAGCCTCACCTCCGCCTCGATCCCGCTCTGCCTCAGGACCTCGTCGTAGACCTTCTCGACCTCGCGCTTGATCTTCCTTTGTATACCCTTTATGATCAGCTGCTGCAGGTCCATTGCCACGTTCGCGGACGCCTCGGTGAAGCCCGGCGCCGTGAACAGCCTATGCGTGATCGTCATCAACCCGATTATCAGCTTGTTGTCAAGGTGCTTGATGTAGTCCGAGAACCTGGATGCTGGATCCGATGACAGGCTCTCGACCTTGAAGTCCATGTTCGTCACGAGGTCCTCGCCGGGCCTCAGGTTCGCGATCGTGTCCGCCAGCTCCTGCAGCTTCTCGTCGCTCACGTCAAACTTGTAGTGGAACCTCGGCGGATACTTGCGTATCACCTTATACATGAAGTCCTCGATCTCCCACTTAATGCGGTAAAGCGGCTGGATCACGTTGCCGGAGCTGTCCGTGCGCTCCTCGATTATCGGCCTAATCAATGGCGAGCCGAAGAGCTCCTTATCAACCCGGAACAGGTAAAAGTGGATAAGCTGGTCATAGTTTAACTCAATGATCCTGCCGCCGGTGAGCAGGACTAGCTTCTGGGGGGTGCCGTCCTCCGCGACCTTCATCATCTTGACGCGCGTGGGCGGGATGTGCTGCAGATCTACTAGCCGCTTCCCGTCATATACCTTATACCAGAAGCTGTTCCCGGCATATATCAGCTCGCATGCCGTGGTAAACAATTTCTCATCCAGGTTTATGCTCTTGTTGAACTTGTCGATAACCTGCTTGGCCTGCGGGTCGCTTGACTCAACATAAATCCCCACTCCCACGGTCATGTAGGCCAACGCGTTTACGGCGCTGTAAACATCCACGTCGCGGGTATAGACCTCATATAGTTTTTGAAAGTCCGGGGGCCGGTGGCCGAGCGAGTAGTCGAACTCGTTGAACGCGACGCGCTTTCCCCCGAGTGCCAATATGAGGCCGCGGTCCCTGCGGCTGAAAAGGTTTAGCCTCATCTAGCCGTGACGCCGAACTAGGTAAATATTTACTAAACTACTCCGGGAGCTCGATGAGGCTGTTCGGCGGGGGAGATAAGGCGGAGCGCGGGCCAAGCCTCCTAGCCCGGATGCTATCACGGCTGCTGGGCGAGAGCGTTCAGGACGTCCTATTCGTCTCGCAGAGCATGATCATAGTGAGCGCGGGCGAGTATGCGTTAAGATACACAACCAGCAGCAGTGAGATCCTCGTGAAGCTCACGGGAAACGAGGTGAGGGACAAGATCCGCGCCCGGATACTCGGCGAGAAATACCACGTGACGATGGGCGAGAAGCACATCGCGTTCAGCCTGGACGTCCGCCCCGGCATCTTCAGCGAGGTCAAGAAGCTGCTGGAGAGGGCGGACGCGGAGTATGAGAAGCTGCTCAAAAGCCTTGAAAACGGGGAGCACAAGGTCACCCTGATGTTCAGGGCCATAAGGCTGAGGTAAAGATCCCCGCAAAATTTATATAGTATAAATCATACATGTCTCGATCCCATGACACGACATCACTTCATGAAAGGAGCCCGGATAAGGCTCCTTTTGGGAAACTGGGCTAGATTCTAGTGTCGCGGAGCCCGTGACACTAGATTCTGGTTTCTTTTTCGAAAATAAGCCTTCTCCGGGCTTATTTTACAAAGTGATGTCATGTCACCCGAGGATGATATGGGAGAAGGCTTTTAAATACAATCATCCTTCATGAGAACGGGCCGGTGGGCGCTAGGCGGTCCACCACCCTTATAATACGCGCCCCCGCTCGGGAGACCCCCGGGGGCCCTTAAATACCTCCTTAAAAACCCCTCCTATTTAAAAGACTTTTTAATACTCCTCCAGCATCAAAATTAGAAAATCTAATGTTCAAGGCTTCGACCATATGCATCCGCGAGCGTGGATCTGGATCTTCTCATATAAATCGATCTCGCTCCAACCCGTGATTATCGCGCCGCATCGGGGGCACCGCCAAGTCTTCACCGAGATGCTCATGGGCTCATGGCCTCCGCCTTGACTTTCCTCGCCTTGATCTCCTGCCTCCACATCTTGTCCGCGAGTTTCATGGCCTTGTCAAAATCCGGCATCAGGGGCCATAACTGGCCGAATAATAAAAAGCCGAGCTGAACCACCGCGAGCGAAGGCTCTAGGCCGAAGGGTATTCCCACTCTCATGCCATCCGGCGCGGAGCCCACGATCCCATTATCACTAGCCTCGATATTCTTATTGATTTTCTTCAACTCATCGATAACAGTTCTATCGCCGCGCCAGATCCTCATGGTCCAGCCTGTAACACGGGAAGCTATCAAATCACTCATGGCCTTCATCCTCCATGAGCCGGGCGGCTAGAAAATAGCAGTAATTGACCAAATCCTTGAGATCATCAAGAAGTTTTGACTTGTCGCCGTCGGCCTTGAGGAGCGCGTTTATTCTGCCGGCCTTGAGCCTGATTCCCGCGGCCAGCTCCTCCAGGCTCATGAGCCGCCATGCATCCTTGTAGGTGTCGTTTCTGCCTCGCATGAGGATGGCGCAGTCGGCGAAGAACTCGCCCGGGCTAATCCTCGGCTTGGGGTTCTCATTCATGTCCATCGCCTCCATGTAGGTATTTTGCGGGGTTTACTCGGGCCCGGATGTAGTGCCGCTTATCATATTTCGGCACCTTCCTGAGCGGGCCATTGCAGAACGGGCATCGGGTCAGGTTGGCGTCATTCGGCTCGACAACCTCGAATCCAAGCCCGCAGTATCCGCAGTATCTCCTGCCATTAACGTAGCCAAGCGGCCCGGTTCCCCGCAGCACGCGGATGACTATCAGCTCGTGCTTTATCCCCGGGATCCCCGTGAGAAACCTCACGACGGGGTCCTCGGAATACGGGCCATTATTCATCAGGCCCTTGATCCGGCTGGAGATCTCGCGCTCAAGCGCATGCATCGTCAAAAGCGCGTCGACCAAGTAGACGTCCCGGAGATCCTCGAACGGTATGCCGTGCATGTAGATGAGGGCCGAGAGCTGGTTCTGCAGCTGGATCCGGATCTTCTTGACATTGTTCAACGTCTTGACAAGCGTCTCCATGATCGTGATATGCGGCTTGAAATTTGGCGGCGGCCTAGCGTAGTTTCTCACCCTTAGCAATTTGGCGAGGATCGGGGGGCTTGGCCTCTCCCACCCATCTTGAGGATGGCTCGCATCCTCCTTTTGGGGCAGGAGACCATTTTCTCGCTGGCCTTCATTCATATTATGGGCTTCGGGGGCCAAGCCTCACACCTCCTAGTCATAAACTAGTCATAAACGTTAATCGTCTCGGGCCTATCGAGCGGGAAGCCGATTGTTATGGTGCCGATGCGCATGCTTCGGGGCGTCGGCTTGAACTCGAACCACGTTACGTCGTTCACCTCGTGCTCCTTGACGAAGCAGCCGGTCAGCACGTAGACAAGCTTGCGCTTTATGAGCCGCGGCGGGTTGAACGTGGCCTCGATCCGCTCGCCCGTCGCCGCGTTCTTGATGTGGCTATGCGCGTGGAGGTAGACGTGCGCGTAATATTTGCGGCTGAGGTCCTCCAGCCGGTTGATCGCGCCGCCCGTCCTCATGCCATTATATGAGCCGTGGCAGGCCCAGATGATGTCGCTCCGGACGTTGTTGATGTTGAGCTTGATCATTGCCATGGTCCCGAGGAAGCGATAGCCTTTTTCGCGGCATAGCAGCTCCAAGTCCATCAAGTCTAGATTGGTTACGTCGTGGTTGCCGAATAATAGGCCGAGGCACTTGTCCCTGATCGGCTCAACGAGCTTAAAGAACTCGTCAATTTGCTGTAGGGGCGTGGTAATACCATGCTTGTTGAGCCACTCCATCCACCGCTTATCCACACGGCCCCGGCGGTATGGGCCGATGCTCTCGATGTAGTCGCCCATGCCTATCCAATAGCGGTTCTCGTCGCTCCTTATGGCCTCGATGCGCTCCCGAAGATGTTCATAGTCCACGAAGCGGCTGCCAATGTGGACGTCCCCGAGTGGCTCTAGGAGCAGCTCGCGGCCCCTGATCATCAAGTCGATCTGGAGCAGATACATTCTATCTCCTCCTTCTCGGGCGCCTGCTTTGAAGGAGGTTCTGGGCGATGAACGGCTTGGCGGCCAGGCATATGGCCTGCTTGTAGTGGAAGTTCATGAGCTTGACCTGCCGCTTGATCTCCTGGACGCGCTCCATGACCTCGTCGAGGAGGGCCATTATCGTGTCGCTGTTCCTCTCGGCGTGCTCCTCCATGGTCTTCGAGTCGCTCATCCCTCCACCTCCAGGAGGCTATTTTGGTTGATGAGGTTATGCGCCTGCCGCCCGGACTCGTATAGCCGCTTGATCTCCTCCAGTATGCCGATGGCCCGATCGATGAAGAAGAGGGCCTTGCGCTCCTCGGTCCTCACGTTAAACGTCTTCTCCAGCACCGGCTTAAGCTCCGTGTCGAATAGCACGATCCTGAACTTCTGGAATCCAAGGGCCTTGGCGTAGATGAATGCCTGAAGCCACGCCGTGGCTGCGAGCATGTTCACGTTGCTGTATCGCGAGACAACCTTCCCCTCCACCACCATGTCGTCCAAGACCTGGTCCGGGACGCCCTCGATGTTCCAGCCCCTGTATTGCCACGTCACGAGCATCCGGTTGTCAAGGCCATATTCCAGGTGCAGGGTCGTGTTCCGCGCGCCGACGTTCCTTAGAACCTCGGACTCCTCCTTGCTGAACAGCTGCTCGGGGTAAAAAATTAGGGAGATGATGTCGGTTGCGGCCACGCGCTTGCTGTTGAAGTTCACGGTCATCCCGTCTCCTCCTCCCTCCCGGTTATGACGATGTCGATCTTCCTCGCGTCCATGTTCTTCTCGAAGAATTCCAGGAACTCGGCCACTGCAGCTATCGTGTCGTCCTTGCTGTTGAATCGCCCGATCTTCAGCTCCTCGTTGTTCTCGCCGAACACGTAGACGTAGTAGCTAGGCACCCCTCCCGCCTCCCACAGCGAAGAACAGCTTTATCGCCAATAGCGCGGCCTCCTGCTCGCTTAGCTTGAACGGTATCGTATCCCATTGCGCCTCCCCCTCGCGTCTCCTCGCCCTGATGTAGATCGCGCCCTCCTCGTCTCTCTCAACCGCCAGGAGCTTATCCTGCCTGAAGATCGTCATCAGGTTCCACGTCTTCACGGGCTGCTTTTCCTCATCGTGTTCCTCATGTTTCTTAACCGGTTTTCCCTTCCCGCTCATGGCGGATGGAGGTGATGCTAAAATTTACTTAAGCATGAGATATCACTTCCCTATAATGAATGATATCTCATGCTTAAAGATAAAGGAGTAGAGCTCCCCCGCGCATGAGCGTCGAGGATTTTGAGGAGAGGTTGAGGGTTGAGCCCGGGCGCTTCGTCATATCGGCGCTCGGCAAGCGCGTTGAAATACCCTTCAACCTGTTCTCGACCGACGCGGACCTGTTCATCGCGGAGAAGCTCGGGGTCGCGCCGCTTGAGGCATGGAGCCTCAAGAATCAAATAATCAACAATTACTGGCCCGAGGATCTCGACGAGGTCCGCAACCTATTTCCAAAGATTGTAGGGGAGGATGATAATGTCAAGCTCGCGGTCCTGGCGCTATGCACCTTGAAGCTCGCGGAGCCAAGTGAGAGGCTCATGGGGATCATCGTGGAGGGGAGCAACTCGTCGGGTAAATCACATTTTAGTAAAAACATCCTGAGGCCTCTTCAGGACCTCATGTTCGAGTTCACGAGGATGACGGGCGCATTCTTGGAGCGCGCGCTCGCGCAGAAGAACCTTGACCGCAAGATCCTATACCTGCAAGAAATTTCCGAGGCGCCCTACCAGCTTCACCTCAGCCTAAGCGAGGGCAAGCTGAAGATAGGGATCGTCCAGAGGGAGAACGGGGAGTTCAAACCCATCGAGATAGAGGCTCAGGGCCAGCCATTCCTATGGGCCACATCGGTCGAGTGGCATGGCTCGCCCGATCTTATACACAGGTGTGTCATCCTGAGCATGGATGAGAGCGAGGAGCAGACCAAGCGCGTAATCAGCTTCGAATCTAAATTAGCCGAGGATCTCCTGTTCAGCTTTTACCTCGAGAGCTTCAGCCGCGGCGCGGTAAGGCTTTTCAGGCACATCTGGGACAACATACCGGAAAACGTCTTCGTGGTCATCCCATTCATCGGGAAATTGCAGGAGCATCTTGTCGTCGATGTCAACGTCAAGCTTCGCCGGGATTGGAACAAGCTGATCGCGTTGATCCGCGGCTCGGCCATTCTGTTCTGGAAGCGCCGTAGGCATTTCAAGGTAAATGTCGACGAGAATGGTATGAGGATCGAGAGGATCGTCATCGTCGCGGACGAGAGGGACTTGCAGAACGTGCTCCCATTGCTTGCCACGAGCTTCAGGCAGACGCTCACGAACCTTAGCGAGCGCGAGCGCAAGGTGCTAGACTATCTCGCCCGCGGGGCCGAGGACGGCGGGGAGCCGATGCCCCGGACGGTCCGGGAGATCGCGCAGGCCACGATGATCCCCGCCCAGAGCCTCTGGCACTACATCATACCCAGCCTGGAGGCCAAGGGCTATGTCGTCTGCGACCGGGACAAGCGACCCATGCTGGTAAGCTTACTCAAGGCGCCGAAGGAGCCCCATATAAACAGCGACATAATTCATGAGTTAAAGGCGCTCGTGGAGCGCTTCATGAGCCTTATAAGGATCGACGAGGGCGGGCCAAGCCCATCACCCCTTGACATGACATCACTTCATAAAATAAGCCCGGATTGGGGGTCATTTCGGGAAAATAAGCCCGATTCAACTGTCACGGAGCCCGCGACACTAGAATCTAGCCCAGTTTCCCAAAAGGAGCCTTATCCGGGCTCCTTTCATGAAGTGATGTCGTGTCATGAGATTGACGCCATCACTTTGGACTACTTTATAAGCTTTTTGAACTCATGCAACGGCGAGAAAAAGGACGGGGAAGGGGGTGGGGGAGGATAAAATATGCTAGCCATCCTTGGTGGCATGTAAATGGCCTACGCGACGTTGGCCCAGGTTAAGAGGTGGCTCCTCATACCCGAGTCCGACACCCGCGACGACGCGGAGATAGGCGAGCTCCTTGACCTGGTCCACGCGGAGGTAGAGGCCATGGTCATGAAGTATGCGGATGCATTGCCGAGCCAAGACCAGGTCTTGGCGAATTACGAGGCCATGTGGGCGGCCGGCCTGTTCCGCATGCGCCGCGAGAAGACCGAGGGCGTCCACGACTACGTCAAGTTCGCGGTCGAGAGGATCGAGCAATACCTGGCGGCCAAGCACCGCAGGGGGGTGAGGAAGGGATGAAGGCGCTTGTAACGTCCGCGCTATGGCTCATGGGCGCCCTGTTAATCATCTTCGGCTTCTTCTACCCCGCCACGTTCCGGTTCAAGGTGATGGACTATAACATCTTCATATTGATCAGCGTTGTCCTGCTCGGGATCGCCGCCGTGATATTCATCGCGTTACGCGAGAAGATCAGGAGCGACGTGGAATACCTCCTATCCCGCATAAGGCTTAGGGGGAACAGGCGCTAACCAAGGTCCATGAAGTTTAGGTGGCGCTTGATCTCGTCCAGCTCCTTGATTATCTCCGATATCTTCTTCTCTATCGCGGCCTCGGGCGCGGTGAATATCGTGAGCGCCTTCTCATATTTCGAGTATTCCTCTAGTATCATGGTCTCGCTGGGCCTGAAGTATGCTTGGGCCACGCTTCCCGTGTTGTGGCCCATCCACCTCTCGATGAGCAACGGGTTTACGCCCGCGGCCTCCAGCTCGGTCTTGAAGAACTTCCTAAGGCTATGGATGTGGATCTCGTATCCCCGCCCGCTCGAGTCGCGCTTCAGCAGCCCCGCCCTCCTGAGCGTCGAGTAGAAGTATTGCTGGACGTCCGTGGCCTTGAGCATCCTGCGCCTGTCCCCGCGCGCGTGGAATATCAGGTCTTGCGGGTCATTGTCGTTCCCAAGGTAGTCCATGAGCATGCGGAGCATCTCGCCCGTGAGCGGCACCATCCTCACGCTGCCGGTCTTGGCCGAGACCACGCGGAGATAGGGCGGGACCGTGCCGGGTATGATGTCGCCGACGCGGAGCCGGAGGGCCTCGCTGAGCCGGAGCCCGCACACGGCCATGACCATGAACAATAGCCGGTTGCGCGGGGACGCGTGCATGAGTATCCGGCGGAGCTCGTCCTTCGTCGGCGCCCGATCGCTCCTGATGACCCGCGTCTTGGGAATGTCCACGAGCTCGCGGACCAGGCGCATGTCATAGCTCACGCCCGCGAGCCTCAGCACCTTGTTGATCAACCCGATGTAGAACGCGATGGTCTTCGGGGCCGCGCCCTCCCTCCTCAAGGCCTCAACCAAGCTGGCATAATGTCTCACGAGATCCCTACCACTGGCAATAACCTCATACAGGTCCTCCCCGCCCGCGAAGAGCTCGATCGCCCTCCTGAGGCACCCGTCCTGCCGCCGCGCCGCAAGCTTTTTAAAAAACAGCTCCAGCCTAGAGTCGAAATCCGCCCTAGACAGCATCAAAAAGGAAAATGATAAAAGGGGGTAATAAGCCTGAGCACCGTGGGCCCGTAGCTCAGCCAGGATAGAGCACCGGGCTTTTAACGACTTTGGAAGAGACCCGGGGGTCGC
>Ga0326760_1000663_pt1 | contig 17144 bp, 16 predicted proteins | sample GCREP_S_FD_207668 | JGI IMG/M metagenome (GOLD analysis project Ga0326760, IMG submission 207668) | Hot spring sediment microbial communities from Geyser Creek Basin, Yellowstone National Park, WY, United States - GCR.EP_S | ecosystem: Environmental > Aquatic > Thermal springs > Near-boiling... | reverse complement strand
GCCTCTTAGGGCTGAATAGGTCGAAAGCCTATCCAGCCCCATTATCAGGAACTACCAAACAGAGGGGAGTGGAAGAGGTTTAAGGAGGATGCGGGCCCGCCGGGACTTGAACCCGGGACCTCCGGCTGGTGGAGCTGGGGTACAGGACCTGAGTAAACCTCTACAGGAAGTACGGGCTGGAGCCGTTCCCACCGCCTGCAGTACCCGAGACATCGCTGGAGAAGACTAGTGTAAAGGAGCAGTACAGAGACGTCTTCCGATCGTACATAGCCCTAGCTAAGGAGGGTAGGATCAAGGAAGTGGAGATACAGGTCTTCGACAGGCAGGTAGTACCCGAGAGCACAGACGCCTTGGAGGCCCTCAAGAAGTACCACGCGATCGAGGTCGTAGGGGAGGACAGTAGGAGGGAGTTGCTCTGTAAGACGTCGTTCCTAACCAAATTCGCCGAATACCTGAGTAGGGAGTACGGCCTACCCAAGATGGGTTGGAAGAGGTTAGCGGAGATCCTAGGGCTGAGGAAGACATCGAGGGAGGTAGGCAGTAGGACCGTAGACAACCTACTCTACGCGCAGTTCGACTAGGTTGGTTCGCTTAACTTTTCGTACGTACTAGTTGGAGGTTCAAACTCATCCTCTCCATAGAGACTGGTGGGGGGTTCCACAACCTCCACTAGGCGGTGTTCAATACCTATACAATACCTACGCCCCCAGCTGATGTATGGGAGGTACCAGGCGGAAAAACTCGGAAAACTCTGTAGGGGGTGTACCACCTGTCAATACCCACAATACCTATCAATTGTTACCATTTCTTACCCTATACACATCATCATACAAACTACCGGCTCTTCGTATAGTTGTGCGTACACGCAGAAGATATGCAGGTTCTGCTCGCTCAGCAAGTAGCACGAGGAGGTAGTGCGGCTTGACCGGGGCAACAGGTCGAACTCGTAGTTCAGTATGCTGCAGCTCCGGACGTTGAACATCGAACAACGCACGTTCAATGCTTGAAGACCGCCGTTCAATTTGTAATCGAACATAGTTCAGTGGTAGATCGAGCAACGTCCATTCAACCGTGTTCAATTAACTCCGTTGAACGCAGATTGAACACGGTTGAACAACCGTTGTTCAGCTACAATTGAACAGCGTAGCTGACCATAGTTCAATGGTGCTGTTCAATGTGGTGTAGTTCAGGGCTGGTCTACCCGGTAGACCGGCCATAAACTAAACTAGATTGGGGATCACCCCCATGGCTCGCGTTAGATCGAGCCTAACGCTAGGAGGTTAGGTGGTTAAGGGGTTGGAGACTCCCAGACGCGACCGGGTGGTTAAAAGGTTAAATGGAGTTAAGGCCATCAGTTAAAAGGCTAAATGAGGTTAAATGCTGATGGGTTAGATAGGTTAAATAGAAGTTAAAAGCACTAAGGGTTAAAGAGTTAAGTAGCATTTAACCCCATTTAACTCCTGATGGGTTAAAGCACCTGCCTTTTAACCCATTCTACCAGCAGTCACTTTAACCAGCTACCTAGAGCCCGCCGACCTTAAGTTGCTGGGTGATCTACGTAGCGGGGGTGTTCGGTACGGGGGTTCCTGAGGAGGTTGTTAGGCTCCTGGTTAGGGCCTGTGGTAGGTGTACGTGTGCCCTGGGTACCTCAAGCCCTGGGGCGTACCCAACGTGGTGCCCATAGGCTACGTAAGGTTCTTCGAGGGTAGGCTACTACTGGCAGACTTCTACTTCACTAAGACTAGGGAGAACATAGCTAGGAACCCCGGGGTAGCCGTAACCTGCTGGGACCCCGAGACGTTTGACGGCTACCAGCTCAAGGGTAGGGCCTCGGTAGATACCGGCAGGTACTACGAGGTAGTTATGGAGGACTTCAGAGACAAACCCTGGAAACCTAGAGCTGCGGTGATAGTTGAAGTTGAAGAGATATACACTGTAAAGCCCGGAGAGTACGGTAAGAGGGTGATGTAGTGAGCGTGGTAGAAGTCTCCACCAGATTCCTCCATAGCTGTAAAGTGTGGTGGCAATATTGCGGCTACTTTCTCCCCGCATAAATGCCTTTTAGAGACGACTATCTCCTCGACTCCGTCACGAACATCTCTTTTGAGGTCTCCATGACTGAGAGACTTATTAGTGGAAGGCATTGTAAAAAGTATGGTGAAGAGTATGCCAAGTTGGGATGCGCGCAATAAATGAGCCTCTAAGCTTGGAGTAGGGAAAGACATAGCTGATCTAGTCAATAGGATTATTGATAGCATTGGGGACCCTGAATACCATGACTATGGCAGGGTTATAGTAGGTGGTCACTGGGTCTTTAGCGAGCTCTACAGAGAGCTTCGACGCTACTATAGGCTGTTCGGAGGTGACGGCATTAAGGCCCTCCTACTACACCACGTATTAGACTACATGAGCACCCTTCTACACTCACCATCAGTCAGCCTCGACAGAGCACTAGAGTACGCACTTAGGTTACTTAATGGAATAGAGGAAGATTCAAAGAAATCCGTCGAGGACTCGGAGCTGAGAGAGGTCATTATTAGTTGTTGCGAGGAGATTAGGAAACTCATCACTAACAACGACGAGCTTCTATCCGATATAAAACCAGAGCTATCTCAGTGGCTTAAATGGACCGGTGGGAGACTGGCACGCATCAAGTGTGAGAAGTGCGGACAAGAGTTTACAACCATAGATGAAGAGGCTAGAAGATTCCTCGGAAGCCTCCTAATAGGCGTATTAGAACAATATGTAAAATACTGTCCGCGTTGCAGAACTATAATGCCTAAGTTATTTAGCTGGTGGATCATTCATGAGATGAGGCGAGTTATAGAGGAGGGGGCTCCTAGCCCCTTCGGCTCACCTTTCCATAGGACCTATTGGAAGCACATGGGTGAAGCCGGGGATAGATTATGGGGCGAAGTCTGGGGTAAAACAGACGCACTAATTCACGTTTTAAGAGCTCGAGAACTAGAAGAAGCATAAGGCGAAATAGTAGCGATTCACGAATTAAGTTTTAACCCTTCTAGCCTTTACTACGTTTCCTGCTTGGAGCACCTCGGCCCTCTCTCCCTGCGGTAGTTCTAGAGCACATACGCAGAGTGTACAGGGTTGCGGATCCACCTAGCGGGTGGTGCGGGGTACTACGTGGTTGATGGCTGTTCTTCCGGGGAGGCATGCCCTCAACTACACTACGAACGGGTGGTCGGCCGATGAGGTTACCCCACCAGCAGCTCCGGAGGGTCTGGTTAGTACGTTAGTTAATCAGCTAGAAGAGGGCAACGCTAGGTTCTGGTCTGGCTGATGGCTGGTCTACCGGGTAGACCCGCCTTCAACCACGTAGTGTACAACAAACCCCGTAGTTGGGGATCCCACCGGAACCTATAGCTGAGCAGACTCCAACGACCCAGCCCTACCCACTACCAGCACCAACAGTACCGGTAGAGTGCCTCCCACCATCCTTTAGGGTGGGGCTACCTTATTGGGTGACCAGCCGGTCACCTAGCTAAGACCCTTAGTCGAGGGTGTGGGGTAGTCCTAGTAGTTGATGTGGACCTAGAGCCAGTAGTGTGGGGTGGGTAGTAGGTGGGGGCGTACCCCCGCAGTATTCCCTCCAAATAGGGGTGTCTAAGGGGGCTTCAGCACACTTCACCTCCGGCACCTCCAGCAAGTGCGGTCACCGACTACAGTACTCACTACAGCCATAGCCCGGTACCGGTTGGTGTAATACTACACAAGCTATCCGCGTAGGGTCAACTAGTGGGTGGAGTGGTCCCCCAGACTACCGCATCGGTTGAGCGGAGATGAATCTAAACGATATAATTGAAAATCTTACAGCTCTCCTAGCCCTCTCAAACTTAGCTAAAACTAGGTCGCTTTTGTGAAAGCTTTGGAAACTGTAATCGTAGCTCCCCGAACTTTTCTCGTTTTTTAACTGAGAGTTAACTGGGGGAATCTATTGTAATAAAACTTATTAACCCCCCGACTACACATATCTTGGTGATTTCGTGGCAACATTAGCACCTAGAGTTACAGCAATAGTTGTCGTCTTAATAGTAGCTGCAGGAGTAGTCGGATACTTCGTAGGTTTGACAACCGCGACTCCTCCACCGGGGGTTACTACTCCGGTTACGGTGACCGTACCCACCACAGTAAGAATTACTGTACCGACGACCGTTACGGTCGCGCCTACACCAGCCCCCGCAGAGGTCTACAGACTGAAGCTCGCAGCTCACCTAGTCGCAGGTGAGCCTAGGTATAGGATGTTTACACTAACGTTTGTTGAGCTGGTTAAGAATCTATCTAAGGGTAGGCTGATAATTGAGCCCTACCCTGCCGGAGAGCTCGGACCGGTAGGAGAGATACCGGCCATGGTCGCAAAGGGTGTAGCCGACCTAGGTGAGGTCTTCCCCGGCTACTACACAGCCGTAGATCCCCTATTTGAACTACTCGGGGCCATCCCTGGACCCATCAGCCACGCCTCCGAGTTGATGTACCTGTTCAAGGCATTCGAGCCTGAGCTGAGGAGTATCTGCGAGGAGAAGTTGGGCGTGGTGTACATAGGGCTCTTCATAGGCCAGGTACCGGAGCATATACTGTTCCTACGTAGCCCTATTAAGTCCCTCTACGAGCTAAAGGGCAAGATCATTAGGAGTATCGGCCTGTCAGCAGCCTTCTACGGGAAGTTCGGTGCTAAGACCGTGGCCTTACCTGGAGGAGAGCTCTACTCAGCTCTACAACTGGGTACTATCGACGGAGCGGAGTGGGGCGGTTACCTACCGACTTACGGCCTGAAGCTCCACGAAGTAGCTCCATACATAGTAGAGAGCCCTGTACCGTTACACGCCCAGGCCCACGGCATAGTCCTCGTAGCTAACCCGGAAACCTGGAGGAGGCTTCCAGACGACCTCAAGAGTATAATAAGGGCCGCAGCTGAGTACGTATTCCTCTCTACGTACACTCGGCTATATTACGAAAACTTTAAGTACAGAGAGAAGTACATCGCCGAGGGAGCTAAGTTCATCCCAATACCGCCGGAGGAGATACCGCTAATATTTAAGTACGGTAGTGAGGTCATAGTTGAGCGCTTTAGAGGCTATCCGGACCTTCTTGTAAAGTACATTAGTATACTAAAAGATCTAGGATACCGGGACTGGGCAGAGAGGCTAGAGGCCCTTCTTAAGGGGTAACCCCCCTTGAGCCTAAAGGCTTTTTTCACATACTTTGTCAAAAAGGTGGATAGATTAATTACCGATATAGCAACTCTCTCTAGGTACTTAGTACTAGTCACGGTTACGGCCAATTTCCTCTTAGCCTTCACCAGGTACGTGCTTAGGATGCCAAATATGTGGTTTTTCTTCGTATCAACGTGGTCTATGGGGTTACTCTGCCTACTGGGTGCTGCATATACCCTAAGGACCGGTGGCCACATCTATATCGATATTCTCTATCTTAAGGTTAGGTCGCAGACAGTTAGGCAGGTACTCGACTACCTAGCACTAGCGTCTGTGCTCATCTGTTCAGTTGTCCTACTCTACGTGGCCTCGTCGGCTGCTTGGTACTCCACTCTCATTAATGAAGCGGACGAAACCTACGTCCTCATTAAGCCTCCGATCTGGTGGTATAAGTGGTTTCTCGTGGTCTCTGTAGTCCTATTAATAGTGGAGTCCCTATACCTACTACTACGCCGGAAGTGGGGTGACTAGCGATAGTGATCCCCCCTTCACTAGCTATGTTTGTATTGCTAATACTATTAATGCTGCTTAAAATTCCAGTTGCGTTCGCCTTACTCCTCACATCCTTAATCTTCATTCTATCCTTTTTAGGTCAGCGGGGGCTGTACCTAGTGGTCAACGGTTTCTTTAACACTATGGCTAACTGGGCTTTTACCGCGGTCGTACCGTTTATCTTTATGTCTGCGTTAATGGACGAGTGCGGTTTAGGTGTTGATATGTTCCTTGCTCTTCGGAAGATATTTGGAGTAAAGAGGTCTGCCTTCATTGTAATAGCCTCGATTATTAGCTATATGATAAGTATGATGAGCGGTGCTGTAGTCTCAGCTCTGTCCATCTTAGCTCTCTTAGTGTACCCGTCGATGATAAAGGCTGGTTTCCCTCAGGAACTAGCTGTGGGCTTCTTAATAGCTACGGGAAGCCTACCTCAATTAATACCGCCTAGTCTTAACATGATTATGTACGGTCTCTACACGGAGACTTCCATAGGTAAGTTATTTGCCGGCGGGTTCGGCCCTGGTACTCTTATGGCAGTATTCTTTGCACTCTACGCCTATGCCTACTTAGCTCTTAAGAGGGTAACCCTAAATCCGGTAGGAGTGGAGGTAGAAAAGGTACCCTTAATAGAGAAGGTGAAAGCCCTAAAGGACTTTATAGGACCCTTCGTGATAATCGTCGCGACCCTAGGCTCTATATACAGAGGCATAGCAACTCCTACCGAGGCAGCATCTGTTGGCGCTATTGTCACTCTGGCATATGTGATCCTCAGAAGGAGGCTAACCTTCGAGAAGCTTAAGAAGTGTTTACTCGTAACCTTAAGGACTACCAGTTTCATATTCTTTATAGTGTCCGCTTCTATAACATTTGGAGCAACCTTTAGCACCTTAGGGGGTAAGAGAGCCGTCGAGGCCCTCGTAGCCACCTTCCCACCCGCTTACGCCCCCATACTTACGATCACCTTAGCACTGCTAGTGGTATTCCTGGCAGGTATGTTTATGGAGACCTTCTCTATAGTTATTATATTCGGACCCCTATTCCATTCCATACTTAGGGGCTTCGGGTACGATCCTGTTTGGTGGGGTGTGGTCTTCTGCAGCATACTACTAACAGGCTTCATCACGCCTCCAGTTGGGATGTCCCTCTTCATATTCAAGAATCTGAGACCCGAGGTTCCGTGGAGCACTATAGTTAGATCGTTATGGCCTTACTGCGGCCTTATGGCCTTAGCTACAGCTATCTCGATAATTTACCCTGAGGTAGTAATGTTCTTTGTTAGACTATTAACAGGGAGATGATATTGTTATGTGGGGAAAATTTAAAAGCACCTCTTTTGTTTATCGGAGGGGGTAATAACTCATGCCACTGACCTCTAGGACTAAGAGGCTCGTGGAGAGAGTCTTGTCAGCTGATCGAAGTGTTTGCTGGGAGAGGGCTTACCTTATCACTGAGGCTTACAAGGGGTACGAAAACCAGCCTGCGGAGATAAGGAGGGCTAGGGCTTTGGAGAGGATATTGCTTAGTATGCCGATATACATTCTTGAGGACGAGCTTATAGTTGGAAACCAGGGCTGTAGACCTAAGGGGGCACCGGTCTTTCCCGAGTTCGGGACGTGGATGGAGAAGCAGCTAGACACTATTGACAAAAGGCCTGTATTCAGATTCGAGATTGATGAGGAGACTAGGGAAACTCTGAGAAAGGTTCTACCCTACTGGAGGGGTAAAACAGTAGAGGACTTGGGTATGGCTCTACTTCCGGAGGATACGAGAAAGGTCTTCTATGAACCCGACAACCCTATAATCGCAACCCTCTTCCTTAGGAACGGCGTTGGACACGTGGTTGCAAACTATGAAAAGGTACTCAAGCTCGGTCTCAACGGTATAAGGAGGCAGATCGAGGAAAGGATGAGGAATCTCGACCCCTCGGACCCCGAGGACTCCAAGAGGCTTACGTGGTACCAGTCAGCTCTAATAGTGATAGACGCCGTCGTAAAGTTCGCCAAAAGGTACTCTAACCTAGCTAGGGAGTTTGCTGAGACAAGGTATAGGGGTACTAAGAGGGAGAGCGAGCTACTGGAGATCGCAGAGATCTGCGAGCGGGTACCCGCGAACCCGGCTCAAACCTTCCGCGAAGCGCTACAGTCATTCTGGTTTACCCACCTGGTAATCCAAATAGAGAGCGACGGTTTAGCGATCTCCCCGGGTCGAATGGATCAGTACCTATACCCCTACTATAAAAGGGATATAGATAGTGGTGTCATAACCGATGAGGAAGCGAGGGAGCTTCTCCAGAACCTATGGGTGAAGTTCAATGAGCTTATCAAGGTTAACGAGCCCCCGAGGGGTAAGGTGTATGGCGGTGTTACTATGTCACAGATGGTGACCTTGGGAGGAGTAAATGAGGACGGGAAGGATGCTACTAACGAGCTAACCTACCTACTGCTAGAAGTTGACGGGGATGTAGCTATGGAACAGCCATCGCTATGCCTTAGAATCCATGAGCAAACCCCCGACGACCTCCTAATTAAGGCAGTAAACCTAGTAAAGAGGACTGGTAAGCCTTTCCTCGTCAACGATCATGTCGTAATCCCCATCCTGCTATCCCTAGGAGTACCTCTAAGAGAAGCTAGAAACTACGCTATCGTAGGATGTGAGGAGCCTTCACCTGTAGGAACCGCGTACACATGGTCTAATGCCGCGTATCTTAATCTCGCCAAAATTCTCGAACTCGCACTGAGAGATCTGAAGAATAGAAGTATTGAGAGTTTCCGGGAGGTCTTAGAGGCATTCTACGAAAAGCTTAGGTACTACATAAAGCATATGGTCACCATGGTCAACACCTGGGACCTAGCACACCAGCTCCTAGTACCTTTACCGTACCTCTCACTAATCATTGATGACTGCGTAGAGAAAGGTGTTGACGTAGCAAGAGGAGGGGCCAGGTATAACTGGACGGGGGTCCAGGCAATAGGGTTAGCCGATGTAGTGGACTCCCTAACAGCTATCAAGAAAGCTGTATTTGAAGAGAGGGTGGTATCGCTAAGAGAACTCGTTGAGGCTCTTGAGAAGAACTTTGAGGGTTATGAGTGGTTGAGGAAGAAGTTACTAAGCTATCCGAAGTACGGCAACGACATTGACGAGGTCGATTCCCTAGCTGCTGAGATAGCCAAGGTGTTCTGCAACGAGGTATGTAGGTATAGAACTCCGAGAGGAGGGCTCTTCAGACCAGGGATGTTCTCTGTCGCAGCTCACGCAAGTGCTGGAGCCGTTACCGGCGCTCTACCGAGTGGTCGTAGAGCTGGTGAGCCTCTAGCTAACAATATATCCCCGGTTCACGAGCTCAGTGGACCTACGGCTGCGGTTATGTCTGCGGCTAAGTTAGATCACTACATCATAACTAACGGCACAGCACTTACAATGACCTTCCACCCAACTATGGTAACTACCGAGGAGGACCTATCCAAGCTAGTAAGGTTCGTTAGAACAGCACTCAGACTCGGTATCTGGGGTCTCGGGTTCAACATAGTATCCCCGGAGACCCTAAGAGAAGCCCAGAAGTTCCCGGAGAGGTACCAGAGTCTACTGGTACGCGTTTCGGGTTATAGTGCTAGGTTTGTAGACTTACCAAGAGAGCTCCAGGAGGAGATTATAAGGAGGTACGCCCATGGGTTATAGCCTCGACTTAGCTAGCGGTGTAGTTAAGGGAGTTGTATTCAACATACAAAGATATAGTATTCACGACGGTCCTGGGATTCGAACTGTAGTCTTCCTAAAGGGGTGCCCCCTTAGGTGCGCGTGGTGTGATAACCCGGAGGGTCAGAATCCCAGTATCGAGTTACTGTACTATGAACATAGGTGCAAGCTATGCCTAAGTTGCATAAGGTCCTGTCCCGTAGGTGCTATAAGGATGGTAGGTGGGAGACTGTTCATAGATAGGCAGAGATGTACCGTGTGCGGTAAATGCGTAGAGAAGTGTCCCAACGACGCTTTAAAGCTTTGCGGTCAGGTGGTAACGGTAAGAGAGGTCCTAGAAGTGGTTAAGCGGGATTTCTACTTTTACCGTGATAGCGGTGGCGGTATTACCCTCTCCGGTGGGGAGCCTCTATATCAGCCTCAGTTCACACTAGAGATCCTCAGGGCTTGTAGGGGTGCTCGCATATCCACAGCTGTAGAGACTAGTGGATACGCTTCGCAAGAGGTCGTTAAGGCGATAGCCCCCTATGTTGACGTATTCCTGTACGACATCAAGCACTTAGACCCCGCTCTTCATAGAAGGTTTACGGGGGTATCTAACGAGGTTATCTTAAGAAACCTTAAGTTGATCGACGACCTCAATAGGAAAATTATAATCACGATTCCCCTCATACCGACAGTGAACGCCTCCGAGAACGTGATTAAATCTATAGGAAGTATCGTATCTTCTCTTAAGAATGTTGTAGAGGTACATATCCACCCGTACCATAGGCTAGGTATTCCCAAGTACAGATTGCTAGGTCGGAGCTACAGTTTCGAAAGTGAAAGCGTCCTGCCTCCCCCCGAGAAGGAGGTGCTATACTTTAAAAAGATTCTCGAAGACCTAGGACTCGTGGTTAAGATCGAGTAATATCTGTCAGCTGAGCATAGTTCAGCAGGCACCCACCAATTTTAAATAGATCCGCCAAGTAGGTATAGCTGAAACTAAGCCTAGCCTCCCTCCACCATGTGCATTACTGTTATCGTATCACCGTCGTTGACTAGTTGCGTTGAGTCCTCAGGAACTCTCAAGGTACGACCGTTGAGGAGTATTAAGACCCTTCCACCTATTGCGTCACCACTAGGGTTCGAGAATTCCCTCACGAAGTCCTCTCCATACCTTTTGTATAGCAAATCTATAACATCCTTAACCGTAGCACCTTTATCTAGAACTATCTCCTCCTTATCCTTTCCCGTAATGCTTTTGAACTTCAGCAAGTACTCCACTGTTACCACTACCATTCGCTTATCCCCACAACTCCTTTATCGCGAAATCTAGCCCGAGCTCCTTTAAGACTTCTGGTTTCGGCTTACCTGTTTCCTTATCCCATCCGGCTAGTTCGTAGAATTTGTCTATCATGTACTTGAACTCCGATGGTTTGGTGTAGGCTCCCTTGGAGGGTCCGCTCGGTATCGGCTCGTAGAGTATCCTGGGCGGCGGGGCATTGACGTCGTCCTTCCTACCGAAACCATCCCTATTCTCTAGAACGCGTATTAGTGTTCTTATCCTCCTTGCTGTTCTCCACAGGTCCTCAACTCTGAATTCCATGCCTGTCACAAGCTTTAGTATCTTTGAGTGAGTCTCGGTGGGCTCCAGGGGGCCGTAATACCCTCCGAACATCCGGCAAGTTATTAAACTCTCCTCTATCATCACTCTATGAACGGTCTTATACACTATCTCGGGCTTATCCTCAACCTTGAACGCCCTCTCCTCAACAGTCTTTGGGTACTCTATGTCATGAGGTCTCGCATCGTGATGACTACCACCTCTCCAACCCACGGAGTAACCTAGGGTCCAGGCCTTAACGGCTCTCGGTGAGTGACCGGCCAACTCGAGGCCCTTAAAGTGCATTGCGAAGTACTGAGAGCCGCACCCGATGATCTGGGAGGCTCTGGCAACACCCTCGGCAAGCACGTTACCTAACCAACCCTTTCTGAAGGCTATTCTCTCCACAATTTCAATTAGGGCATCCGCATTGCCAAATTTAAGCTCCAAACCCTCGGTCTCTTCCTTAGTTATTATACCTCTCTCATAGGCCTCCATAGCGAATGCTATCACTACCCCCGTCGATATGGTATCGAGACCGTACTCGTCACATAGCCTGTTAGCCCTAGCAATAGTACCGAAGTCATCAACTCCAGTCATACTTCCTAGTGCAAATAGGGTCTCATACTCTGGTCCCTTAACTATAGTCCCAGCCCACTTACCCTCGGTAACCTTGGTCACCTTTACACAACCCATGGGGCATAGAGCACACGCCTTATCTGCGATCTTGTACCTAGGCATTACCGTATGGCCGCTGATTTTGTCCGCACCCTCGAACTCCTCGGACTGCCAGTTCCTAGTTCCCAGACATCCCATTCTATTATTCCTGCCCACGGAAGCTGAGGTTCCGTAGACCGGTAGGTATGGGTGTTGTCTGCACTTCTTACTGATCTCCTTGTAAAACTCGAGCAGGCCGTCGGCATCCGCGACTTCAATCCTTCTACTTCCGCGGATTGCTATGGCTTTAAGCTTCTTCGAGGCCATAACCGAGGCTATGCCACCGCGTCCAGCAGCATGAGCCTCAAGGGGTAATGGGTGTATTATTGCAGAGAACCTCACGAAGTTCTCTGCAGCCGGACCTATGGTAGCTACCTGATACTTAGAGTCTCCCAACTCCTCAATTAAGGTCTTGTAGGTCTCGTAGGTAGTCCTACCCCATAGTTTGGAGGCGTCTCTAAGTTCAACACTATCGTCGTCTATGACCAAGTAGACGGGCTTTTCTGACTTGCCGGTGATTATTAGGGCATCGTAACCGGCCTTCTTCAGTTCGGGACCTATGTAGCCTCCAACGTTCGAGTTGAAGAACCTGTCCGTCAGCGGGGACTTAGATGCGAAGAGCCCCCTACCGGACCCTGGTACTAGAGTGCCCTGAACGGGACCTACAGCAAATATTATCACGTTCTCGGCTGAGTACGGATCCACGAGTGGGGGTACCAGGTCATAGAATATTCTTGCAGCAAAGCCTAGACCTCCTATGTACTCCCTTATTAACTCATTACTTAGGGGCTCTTTAGTGATCTTCTGATTAGTTAAATTCACTCTGAGTATCCTCCCAGCATATCCGTAGATGGGTCTCTCCAACTGACATCCCCTAGTAGGTTATGAGTTCCGGGGAAAAAAGCTTTGTTAGTTAACTGATGATTAAGGTTAGCTTCCAACACATTTAAACTTCCGCACACAAAATATCCCGGTGGTAAACGATGAAGCGCATAGGATTCATCGGGCTCGGGGTTATGGGGAGTCGTATGGCGAAGAACTTACTGAAGGCTGGTTATCCGTTGACGGTGTACGATAAAGTGCCGGAGAAGATCCAGAGCCTGGCCCTACTTGGTGCTAAGGGGGCTTCATCGCCTAAGGAGGTTTCCGAAAACTCAGATATAGTTATGCTCTCCCTCCCGGGACCTGTAGAGGTTGAGGAGGTAATCCTAGGCAAAGACGGGGTCCTCGAGGGGTTAAAGGAGGGGGGTGTGGTAGTTGACCTTAGTACAATAGACCCCTCTACTGCAAGAAAGCTCTACGAGAAGTGCAAGCAGCGGAAGGTGAGGTTTCTCGATGCTCCAGTAAGTGGAGGAGCTGTTAGTGCTGAGAGAGGTACTCTAACCATAATGGTAGGCGGGGACCGTGATGCTTACGAGGAGGTTTTAGAGGTACTTAAGGTAATAGGCAAGAACATAGTGTACGTAGGTCCGCCGGGTATGGGGCAGGTATTCAAACTCGCCAACAATGCTCTTGCGGGGATAAACCTTGTTGCAACAGCAGAGGTATTAGCCTGGGCTAAGAGACAGGGAGCAGACCTGTACAAGCTATACGAGGTTATCAGGATGTCAAGTGGAAACTCTTGGATCTTTGAGAACAGAGCCTTAGGTATGGTCGAGGGTAAGTTCGAGCCCGGCTTCGCGATAAGGCTTTACCGCAAGGACATCGAACTCTTCCTCAAGGAAGCTAGTGAGGCCGGGGTTCCTGCAGTTCTAACATCCACAGTATTGCAGATCCTTAACATAGCGTTAGCCATGGGACTTGGAGAGAAGGACGCTAATGCTATCATAAGAGTTTTCGAAACCATAACTGCTCAGAAGATTTCAAGGGGGGAGTAGAGAGTGCCTCCAATAGTAGACACTGATAAATGCGTTGGATGCGGCCTATGTTTCCATGCCTGTCCCGTCAGCGCCATAGTCTTTAACTCGGAGAAGGGGGTAAGGTCCTCCCCATCGGTGATCTCTGAGCTTTGCATCGAGTGCGGAGTCTGCATACGCATATGCCCAGTTAAGGCTATCAGTAGAGCTGAGCCGCAGTACCCCCACACCTACAGGTTGCTAAGTGACCCAGCCTTACCTAAGGTAACGGGTATCCCCGGTAGGGGTACTGACGAGGTCAAGACGAACGATGTTACTGGGAGGTATCGCAGAGGTGAGGTGGGTATAGTTATAGATGTAGGTAGACCTAACGTAACGACCACTCTAGCCGACGTACTAAAAATAGTTAAGGTTCTGGAATCAGCAGGCGTTGAGTTAGAGAAAGAGAACCCTCAGTCGAGGGTTCTAGAGGACCTCACACTGGGTAGGTTAAGCCCCCAAGACTTGAGCAAGGTTAGGCTTATGTCTATGGTAATTGAGGGGAAGACCAAGATAGAGAACTTACCGAAGGTTATCGAAGCCCTTAGGAATGTTGAGAGGGAGGTTGACACGGTATTCTGCGTTGGTATTATATGTAGAATTAGCGAGGACCTGTCGATACCCTGCTACGAGGCACTCAAAGAGCTGGGCGTTAGAGTAATGCCCTTTGCTAAGGTTAACCTAGGCTTAGGTAGACCTCTCGTAATGGACTAGGTGATTAGCGTGACGCATACACTCCACAGGTTTGGCGATAGGAGAAACGACTTTCCCTGGCTCATAACGCCCAGAGAGGGGGTTAATACAGATAACCTACCAGAGAAACTAGATAGGGTCATCCAGATAATTGATAGGGTAGGCATCAGGATGTGGGGTTTCGGTGCTTGCAAAAACATCCTGATGGCATCTCGGGAACAGCTCGTTAAGGAACTTATGGAGGTGGCCCAGAAGTCACCTGCAAGAGCTAGACTAAGAGGCGTCTGTACCAGTAAGGAACAACTCAAGGAGTTTATTAGGGAGCTGAAGGAAGCTAACTTAGGCCTATCAGTAACCGTTAGCGGATTAATCGAGGAGATATTCGACATATGTAAGGAATTAGGCATAAAACCCCACTCAATAAATCTCTCGCTAGGCGTTTGGGGTAGGAGGGAGCTGCTACCTAAGGAGGGTATTTTAGAGATAACTACAATGTGCGGGCACGGGCTAGTATCACCACGCCTTGTAGAGTACGTATTGAATGAGATTAGACACGGCCGTATGACCCCTAAGGCAGGGGCAACGCTATTAGCAAGGCAGTGTACGTGTGGAGTATTTAACGTTGAAAGAGCCGAAAAGTTACTTGGGAAACTGTCAAAAGAGACGAAGACTTAGCTTAGAATTAGCTAGAAACGTCCGAATCTAAGCGATAGAATTGAGAGGCTCTCTTATTCCACATTTCTCTTCCCTGAATTACTAGCTTAGCAGCTGCTTAGCGTCGAGAGGCTCTATTAGAATCGTATCGAAATGCGTATATACGAAGCTTGAGATGAGGTCTGGTATAGCTCTGCTAACACATTACTGCTATTCGTCTAGGGTAGTAGTTTCCCTAGGTAGTTGAGGTACTCCGGGTAGTAGGTGTCTGCCTCACTTAGTAGGTCCTCGTACCTAGCCTCAGATACCTTTAGCTCCCCGAAGCGACTCTGGATAAACCTAGCCACTTCTCTAGGCATCGCCCTAACCATGAGTCTCCAGGCTACCCTCCTCATGTACTTGGGTAGTAGGAGTCCGTACCTCCTAGAGTACTTCCTAACGCTGTTCCTATCTACAGACTCCCCGGTGTACTCCTTCAGTAGCTTTAGCGTAGTAGTCGAGAGGTAGGCCCACTCACACGGTTTCTGAGAACCTCTAACACCTACGTAGTACCTGCAGAAGCCCCTATCCTCGAAGCAGACGAGCCTAGTGGTCTCTAAGCCTACGCTGGGTACCTCAACCAGCTCCCTGGGGCTAAAGGATTCGATTAATAGTAGTGCGTGCGAGAGCCTCAGCCCACCCTCCAGCATTAACCTGTAGACTAGGTAGTAGAGCCCGTGGTTCTCCTCTAGGTACTTGAGAGTCTTAACCACATCCTCCATGTTTATCGGGTACGGCCTCACATCCAGCCTATAGCTCCTAGAGGGCACAACCTCCATAATCCACCCATAGGTCTCCGGTGGTATCCTACGCATGTAGTAGAGGTACTGGATGTAGTGGCGGAACACGTTACGCAGCCACCTGTTCCTGTGGTTCACCACGTAATTGACTAGCTCCTCACTAAGTGTCTTGCCCTCAAGGTACCTCTCGAATAGACTGCGGTAGTACGCTATCGTCTCGGGATCCGTAACCCTCCTACGCTTCTTCCTCTCCCTCAGGAACTCCTCGAAGCCCGGCTCCCACCTGAAGACTACGTGTGCTAGGCTCAAGCTAAGCATTTTCCTGAGGTCCTCCCTGAAGTTCTCCACGGTGAACCTGAGTAGTGCTTGCTTAAGGTACTCATCCCGAGTAGCTAGGGCTATTGCCTGTAGTACTAGGGAGTAGTCCACGGTACCGTCGGCCCTAACTATCCCCGCAGCCCTGAGCCTGTCGAAGCCCTTAACGATCTCATTGAACTCCCACTCCTCAAGGTACTGGAGGGCCTTACTAACAACATCGTCTGGTACCCTCCTAACCCCGTGTAGGTAGTTGTGTAGGGAGCCCTTGGAGATACCCAAGACCTCTAACGTCCTGTTGAACCCAAGCTTCTCCTTAACCCTCTCCAGGATAGCCCTCCTAGAGTCCTCACCCAAGCCCCTAACATCAACCCTCTCAAACCACCTAGGGGAGCTGGTTACACCACCCGTGAGTTCACCCACGAGTTCACACCCCCCAACTTACAGCGTGAACTAGGGAGCTAATAAATGGGGGTTACGCGGGCCCGCCGGGACTTGAACCCGGGACCTCCGGCTCCGCAGGCCGGCGCCCTATCCTGGCTGGGCCACGGGCCCTGTCTACACTAGCTTAACTACTTTTATCCTTGCTTTAGGGAGAGCTCCTCCCTTATCCTGGTCAGGAGCCTACCGATGATCTTGGTCCCCCTACTCTCGTAGTGCCTCAAGGCCTCCTCGGCCTCGGCCGTAGGTATCTCATCGCTGTATGTCTCAAGAGCTGCCCTAAGCTCCTCGGACGCTACTATAGCTACTACCTCCTCTACAGGTACCCTCCACCTCCTCCCCCGCTCCGCCTCTAGGAGTGCCTGTAGTAGCTCCCTATCGGACGCCCACGGGGTTTTCATCAGCGCGTAGTAGTGGTTATCTACGTAGTGGGCTACCACCTCCCCAACTACCTGGGACTCCTTACTCAGGACCCAGTAGCCTACCTCGGAGCCGTCGGGGAGTATCGCGTGGGGACCTTCAGAGACTGTGTACCCTAGGTCTATCAGGTACCTGATGAATCTATCCAGGTCCCGGACCCTAAGTACCATCAAGGACCCCACCCAGGGGTTCCTCGTTAAGTACTCTCCTAGGGGTTAGGGGTAGTGCC
>Ga0326760_1000661_pt1 | contig 17195 bp, 22 predicted proteins | sample GCREP_S_FD_207668 | JGI IMG/M metagenome (GOLD analysis project Ga0326760, IMG submission 207668) | Hot spring sediment microbial communities from Geyser Creek Basin, Yellowstone National Park, WY, United States - GCR.EP_S | ecosystem: Environmental > Aquatic > Thermal springs > Near-boiling... | reverse complement strand
CGGCGGCCTCGCGACGCAGGACGTCGCGACCTGCCACTCGCGGCCCACCCTGAAGAGCCCCAGGGGCCTCAGCCACGTGACGCCGCGCGGCGCCGTCGAGGAGGCGGCGGCGCGGGGGAGTCTCCTCTGGGCCCAGTACGCGGCCGCCGGCAGCGGGGGCCTCCCCTCGCAGAGCCTGGCCGGCCTCTCCTCCCTGCCCTCCACGACGAAGGGCGGCGGGAGGGGAGACGGCGAGAGGACGTAGCCCCTTGCGGCGTCCAGGCCGACCAGGCGCCTCAGCGAGATCACCGCCTCGGCGAACTCCTCGGGCGAGCTCGCGGGGAGCGAGTGTAGGTACACGGGGCGCCGGCCCGGAGGGGCTGGTTGAACCGGTTCAGTGTGGACGCCCGCGCTGGCCGGGCCATGGGAGGGAGGGCCGAGAAGATACTGAGACAGCTAATAGCGGCCTGGCCCCGGTGGGCCGGGGCAGACCCGCGCGGGGCCCACTAACCGGCCGGCCGGGGTCGGGGAAAACGACGTTTTTGAGAGCGCTGTATAACGTCTCGCGGCGCGAGGGTCTAAACACGCTGTTCGTGAGGGTCAAGGACTGCGAGGAGGGGGAGGTGTTAGAAGTCGGGGTACCGGAGGGCGCCGAGAGGTACCTCGTGTCACACATTAGCAGCGTCTTGCACTTCACGGTGGAGCGCGGCTTTAGGGTGAGCCTAGATTTGCTGCAGGAGGCCTCGGCGAATACCCTGAGCGATCTGATCGAGTGGAGCGAGAGAAACTACCCACCAGACGTGAGTAGATGGGCCAAGCTAAGATTGCGAATGCTTCAGCGGTTTGTTGACGGCAGCAAGATTGGCATTCCGCTGTGCCTCAAGCGTTACGACGAGGGCATCCGCCGCCTTGTGGTCGGGCTGCTGTACGTTCTGCGGCCTTACATAATTAGTCCTATTATGCTTGATGATGCGCTGGCGTTCGTGCTGAACGAGCGCTACGGCGAGGCGTGGTCCGCCATGATGAGACCTTATATCATTAGCGTCAATCGCTACCTCGAAACGAGAGAGCTCTTGGCCTTCGAGCCAATTGTTGTTTCGCCGTGCGAGACGCCGCTATATCGCTTCTGTTCCAGAAACAGATACGTTGTAATTTGGAGCAGAAAGCTCAACGAGGTGCCCTTCGAGGAGATTCAGCGGCTCGCCGGCGGGCCCTAGCCCCCGCCTCTTTTTTGCCCCCTAGAGCGGCTCCAGGCGTATCTTAGCCGCCTTGCCTGCGTACCTCGCGTCCCTGTGCCAGACCACCTTGAGCAATCTCTCGCCGCTGTTGAGGACGATGAGCCGGGCGCACGCGCCCACGTTGTGCTGCGCGCGCAAGGCAAAGCTCGGCGCGAGGGGCTCGCCGTGCCAGGGCTGCCCTATGGCCGCCCTCGCCTGGGCCACGAGGTAGACCTGGGCCTGCCTCCCCTCCTCGGAGGCAAGGCGGCTTGCTATCAGCTGCGCGAACGCGTTCGCGAACGCGCTGACCTCGCGTATTATCGGCAGTATCTCCAGCCTCCCGGTCTCCGCCATGCGGCGGGCCTGCTCGTGGAGCGCCAGCGCCGTGACGCTGTCGATCGCCATGACGAGACTCTTGCACTGCAGGGCCTTGAGCGCGGCGTACATCAGCGTCGTGTAGCTGTCGTGGTACTGCACCGCGTCCACCTCCACGCCGTCGCACTTCACCCTCGCCGGCAGGAGCGACTTGATCTTCTGCCACTGCCCGTAGAGCCGCACGTTTGGCTCGGTCGCGATGTAGACGGCCGGCGCGCCCTCGCGGGAGGCCTCCTCCAGCAGCCTGGCGGCGAGCGTGGTCTTGCCCGTCGCGGGCTCGCCGTAAATGACGTAGATGCCCGATCCCGCCGGGCTGTAGAGGCCCAGCTCCGCGAGGACGGCCGCCACGCTGGCCCTCCCCTCTTTGGAGGCCTTCGTCACGGCGCGCCGGGACCGCGCCCCGCTTGTAAAACCGATAAAAAGGGGGCTAGGGGAGAGGTGCCGGGGGCGCTGGGGGCTCCCGGCGCTGAACCTCAAGAAGGGTTGAAACAAACGCAGGCGAGGAGCAGGAGCTGCGGCGATGGCGCGTAGTACCCGCCGGGGGCCGCCCTCAGCGCTCCCAGCGCCGCCAGCGCCGCGTACTCGCGCGCCTCCGCCACGAGCTTCGGGCTTATCATCGGCGCGCAGAGCTCCGCCAGCCTGTCCCCCAGCCAGCGGGCGGCCTCCCCGCGTATCTCGTCCAGCGGCATGACGCGCCACCTCGCCCCGCCCTCCGGATGGAGCACCCTGACCCCGTCGAGCGACGCCGCGGTCAGCACGAGGTGCCTCTCCTCCTCGCTCTCCGTGAGCCCGCCCTGCAGGCTCGCCCTGACCTCCTCGCAGCCGCCCCTCACGGCCGTCAGTATCGCGCCCGTGTAGGGGTCGGGCCAGGGCGGCGCGCTGCACTCCGGCTCGGACCGCCAGAGGGCCAGCGGCCAGAGGTGCGGCTCAAGGCCCAGCGCCAGGGCCGCGCGCGGGGGAATGCCGAGGAGGCGCGAGAGCCAGAGGGGCGCCGCGAGGTCGGCGCGGTAGCGCCTGCGCGATATCTCCGAGAGCGCGAGGAGCAGGTACCTCACGCCGGGAGCCTCAGCCTGTCCGTGATGCGCGGGAACGGCACCATGTGCGCTATGTACATCAGCGCCAGGCTGGCCGCCGTGGTGAACTCGCCCTCCACTCTCTCGCCAGCCAGCAGCCTCCTCAGCGTCGCGATGGCGTCCTCGACGGCGGCCAGGTCCCGCCTCTGGACGTGCGCCTCCAGCACCCTCCACAGGCCGTCAGCGCCCGGCGCCTCCCGCGGGCTGACGGTCCAGAGGCCCAGCTCGAAGCCCTCGGCGCGCGCGTCCGGCGAGAGGTCGTGCGTGAGCCTTATGAGCGCCCTCAGCCTTCGCTCGTCGGCCAGGATGTCGAGCGCCGTCTTCGCGAGGGCCTCCTCTCCCTCCCTGATCCCCCTGACGTTGCCGCAGTCAACGTACTCGCAGCCGGGAACCCACCGCAGGTGCGGCTCCGGCCCGACGTAGTAGGCCCGCGTCACGGCCGCGGCGAGCTCGGGGAAGTCGCGGGGGCCGGCGAGGGCGAAGAGAGGCGAGAGGTCGCACTCGCTGGCCTTGCACAGTATGTAGAGCCTGTGGGCAAATCCTCCCGGCGGCGCGGCCATTGCAGCGTCCGGGACGAGCGTGACGCGGTAGTGCCTGCCCCCCAGCTTGAGCTCCGCCCACCTGACGGCCCCCGACCTCGGGGGCTCGCCATGCGCGAGGCACGCGGACGTCACTGACGGCGTGATGGCCTTGGCGTGGTGGCCTACGTCCATCGTCCTCCAACGCGGCAGCTCCAGGGCCGGCCAGAGGTAGACGCAGAGCCAGGGCCTGGGGGGCTCGGGGCGCGCCCTCGGTATCTCGCCGCGCGCGGCGAATGCCTCCTCGACCGCCTGCTGGTCCGCGGGGGCCGGGAAGCGCCAGGCCGCCCACCCGTGGGGGCTCAGGACGTGGTGGAACGACGCGCGGCTCACGGCGCGCGGCGCGCCGCAGCGCGATTTGCAACCGCTACAGCGAGGCCATTCTGCGCGCGAGGTCCTCGGCCAGCCGCCTTATCGCGTCGGGGCGGGCGGGCCTCCACGCGGCTATCCCCAGCTCTGGGACCGCCGCGAGGGGGCCAGCGCCGGGCGGGAGCGGGATGTAGTGCGTGATGTACTTCCCGTCCCGCCGCCTTAACAGCTCCAGCCGCTGCCCCCGCGCGTTGAGAATAACGCGGAGCTCCTCGAAGGGCTCGACGCGTATGACGACGTGGCCCGCGTGCGCCGCTGCCCACTGCACGCGCTCGCGCTCCAGCGGCGTGTAGCGCATGAAGAGCTCGTGCCAGCTGTCGAGCCACTTCTCCGCCCGCCTCTCGCACTCGGCCAGCCTCCTCTGCAGCCCGGAGACGGTCCTCCGCAGGTGGTCTATCTCCACTGCCATCGCGAGTCTCTCCTCGTCCGCGAGCGGCGGGGCCGGGGGGCTTGAGGCGCACGACTCCTCCAGCCGCCTCGCGTAGGCCCTCAGCTCCACCACCTCCTCGCGGTAGGATCGCTCAAGGAACTCCGCGCGCCGCCGCCAGAACTCGGCCTCGGCCCTCAGCCTCTCGAGCTCCCCCTCCAGCCTCCTGATTCTCTCCTCGTACTGCCTGGCAATTTCCTCGACCCTGCGTCTCGTGTAGAGGAGCACGGGAGGATCAGAAAAATTAGAAAATTAGAAAAAAGGCTAGAAGCTGTTAGGCCCCCGCGAGCAGGGGCCGCCCAGGCGCCTTAGGTACTCCAGCAGCCAGGCGCGGGGCACGGTGAGGACCTCAGGGCGCGGCTCGGGGCAGCGCCTCGCCCAGCACCGCGCCTCGTGCATTAACACGCGCATGACGGTCCTCGTGCCGTCCCTGAGGCGCTCTTTCCACATCTCGGCGTACCTGCACTTATGCTCGGACGCGTACTCGTAGACCGCGCGCCGCACGAGCGGCGGCGACAGCGTGACGTAGTAGCTCTCCGGCGGGACCCTGCTCTCCACGTACCACGAGACGACCCTCCGCAGCGACTCGGCCACGGCGCCCCACGGCACGGGCGGGCCGCCGGACCGCTTTCCGCCGAGCAGCAGCAGCGCGTAGAAGTGGCGGCAGGACATCAGCGCGCCCTCGAGAGCAGCCTGCCGAGCTGCCTCAGCTGGTCGCAGGGCGCCGACGCCAGCGCGTCGATGACGGACCTCGCGGCGTCCAGGTCGCAGCCGCTGAGCGCGGCGAAGAGCCTCGCGGCGAGGTCCGCGGCGTCGCGCGAGCGCGGGAGCTCCCTCGCTAGGAGCTCGGCGTCTCTCTTAGGCCAGTGCTGGGGCGCCGGCCCGGCCGCCGGCGGCGGTGCCCTCAGCAGCTCCTTGATTGCCTTGCCTCCCTCGGCGAGGGTCCTCGCGAGCTCGGGGTCGGAGAGCAGCTCCTGCACCGCCCTCCTCGTGGTGGCGTCCCTGATGGCGGGCGCGAGCCACTCGAAGCCGGCCGCCCTGAGCGCCGCCTCGACGGCCTCCGGCCTCTGCCGGGCGACGTCGGCGACCAGCTCTATCCACGCGCCCTCCGGGGCGGCCGGCTCCGGCCTTCTCTCCGTCTCGGGAGCCTCCGCCCCTGTCTCGGGGGCCGGCGCTGCCGGGGCGGCCTCCGCCTTGGGAGGTGGCGGGGGCGCCTCGGCGGGCCCCGCCTCCTCGGGGGCGCCCAGGAGCATCCGCCTGACCATCTCCGGCAGCTCGATGCCGAGCGCGGCGGCCGCGGCCTCGGCGACGTCAGCGCACTTCCGCGGCTCCTCGCACCTGACCTCGTAGACCGGCACGAGGCCCGCGGCGGCGGGCAGGAACTCCGGCGGCGGGACGCAGACGGGCTCGGCGAGGTGCGGCGCGAGGAGGCGGACGGCGGCAATGTTGGACGCGCCCACCAGGCGCATCACGCGCTCGAGGTCGGGCGTCCTCCTCCAGCGCGTGCGGCCCTCCAGCCGGGCGCACCTGCGCCTCACCTCGTAGGGGCTCTCGAAGAGGGGCTTCGTGCCGTAGCCCATTTTCTTGAGGACCTCCTCGACCTCCCTCAGCGCCATCGAGACCGGCACCTCCTGGACCTGTGTCTGGACGGTTCCCTGCGCCACGAAGCCCGACATTGCGAGACCATAAAAGCCTTTCTGTGGGCTGAAAGTAACCCCCTGACACAGGTACAGGGGTCTGAGGGCAGGGCCCTGGGGCAGGGGCTTTCGTCCCAGGGGTAGTTACCCCTGCGATGAAGACCCCTGTCCCAGACCTCTGCTACAGGGGCCTGAAGCGCAGAAAGAGGGGGAGGGAAAAAAGGAGGATTAATGGTAGTACGACAGCTCCGGCACGACGTGGGCGCCCTCTGCCAGCACGCAGCGGCGCCTCAGCAGCTCGCGGCGGAACAGCGTCCTTGCCGCCTCGTGCGCCACTCTGTGCGCCAGCGCGTTTAGCCTGATTGCCAGTCTCGCGATGTCGACGCTAAGCTCGAAGTCGGCGCAGACAGCGTACGGCCCGAGCGCAACGCAGCGCCAGCCGGCGGCGGGGTTTCCGGACTTTATGATGCCCACGTTCTTCCTGCAGACTGCCGCGGGCGGCCCGTCAACGACGCAAATCTCTGCCGTGCGGCTGTAGTGGCGCAACACCTCTAACTCAAAGTCGCGGGTCTCCGGCGACGTGACGCTGAAGTGTATCACGTCAACAGCGCCAGAAGACGTCACGGCGGCTATGGCCGCGACGCCCACGGTCTCGACGCGGCGCGTCTCGAGCGAGTAGCACCTGGCGATGCGCACGCCAGCGTCCGCGGCGGTAATCATACGATCACCCGCAGCGGCACGACGCGCTGCCCGTCAAGGTGCGCGAACTCCCCGCGGCCGAGCTGCGGCAGCAGCCTTGCCAGCTCCCCGGGCATCTGCGGGGCGAGCTCTGCCAGCTTCCTCGCCCACGCCACGTTCTGCACGCGGCCGAGCACGAGTCTCGTGTTCTGCACGAGGTCGTGGGGCGTCTGGCTGACCAGAACTGCCGTCACCCCGAACTTGCGCGCCTGCGAGAGAAACAGCTCCAGGTTGCGTCGCGCCGTCTCGTCCTGCAGCAGTCTCGGCGCCTCCTCTATCACCACGAGCGCCGGCTCCTTGAGCTCCATTAGGCGGCGGAATATATACGACATCACGGCGAGCGCTATGTCGCTCATGGCAAAGATGCTGCGGAACTCGAGGAGCTGAATTGCAACGATGTCGGGGAGCTCCCAGTGCAGCTCGACGCGCGGGGCGTGCTCCACGGCCCACATCAGGTACATCATCGTCGCGGCCATTCTCTCTTCGTCCTTGCGCACCACCTCGCGCAGCGCGTTGAACGCGGTCGGGCCGAGCTCGTCCCTCAATGCCCTTATGAACTCGCGCGTCAGGGTCTCTCTCTCGTCAAGCGCCTTTGCGTCCGGGCTGATTACATCAAGTAGCAGCATCGCGTCGCCTGCCCTCTCGAGCGCGGCCCTGAGATTCTCTATCTCGGTTTTCTCCGCCAGCCTGCAGAACGCGCGAACGAAGTAGCGCAAGTACCGCATCATCCTGATCGGCGACGTGGCTACGCGCAGGAGGCCCGTCGCGGCCAGGAGCTCGTGGTCCGTGAGGTCGCAGAGCGGCAGGACCGGCGGCGCGGCCTCGCCGCCCAGCTCCCTCACGACGTCGCCGTACTCGTCGTGCATGTCCAGCACGATGATGTGCCGGAAGCCGGCGCTGGCTGCCTGCCTTAACAGCATCTTGACCAGCGTGGTCTTGCCCATTCCGGTTGACGCAATGATAGTAACGTGCGGAATGCCCTCGTGCTTCAAGAGGTTCACCTCGCCCTCGGGGCCGTAGACGCCGGGCCTCTCGGCGCGCCACTCGACCTCGCGCACCCGCTCGCCGGGCTCCGGCACCTGCTCGCTCACAATCAGCGCCCTGGAGACGCTGACGACCTCGTGCTCGGCAGGGACCGGCTCGCCGTCTCTTGCCAATCTCAGGGCCTCCATGAAATGCGGGTGGAGCGCCTTGCGCCTCCCCACGACCAGCATCCTCGCGCCGGATTCGCTCTCCAGCAGCGCGCCGGGGCGGTAGAAGCCGGCGATGCGCGCTACTCTGCCGTGCACGCCTATCACGAAGCCCTCCATGGCGGGCCCGGGGTGAGGGCGGGCGAGCAACCAAAAAGGGGGGAGGAATTGCGGGAGGGAGGGCGCGGGCTACGGGGGCTGGATCGGGTCGAGCGGCAGGGCGCCGCTCTCGGCGAGGCGCTGGAGGCGCTCGGCTGCGCAGCGCGGGTCCGTGATGAGCAGCACGTGGCGCCCGCTGCGCCGGTCCTCAACGGCGCAGCCGTCGAGCATGAGGCGCAGAATGCCGCGAGCCGCGCTCAGGAATGCGGCGCACGGCGCCTCTGAAGAGAGAGAAGAGAGGCGCCGCGTGAGCGTGACGGGCTTTAGCACTTTCGTGCTCCGGAGCAGCTCAAGCACGGTGTGTGCGAGCCGGCGCGCCGAGATGTAAATCACGCGCCCGTCGCAGAGAATGCCGATGGCACTGGGCGGCCCGAGACACCACGCGTCGATCCTGCCGAGCGCGTAGCGCTTAGCGATGCCCTCCAGCCACAGCCTCTTCAGCGCGTACTCCGCCCGGGAGTCGGAAACGCCGAGCATCTGCGCCAGCGCCCCGCTCGTGAGGCAGCCGCGCGACAGCAGCTCTAACGCCCTGCGCGCCCTCTCGCGCACCTCCTCACCCATGGCGGCGGGAGCGCCAGCGGGCGCGTTCAACCGGCCCCGGCCCGCGCCCTCTCAGGGGCCCTGCATCAGGGGCCTGGCGCAGGGGAATTCACCGCAGGGGTAATCACCCCTGCGCTGAAGACCCCTGCCTCAGACCCCTGCGAGTAGGGCCCTGAGGGGGAGGGCTAGCGCGCCAGCAGCGAGTCCGGGCTGTGGAGGCGGGCGTAAACCGGCGACCTGCCCTCGACGCGTATCACGGCGACTCGCTCCTCCGGCAGGGACTCGTAGGCGACCCTCTGCAGCCTCGACTGCTCTATGTAGAGCCGCTGGGCGATCACCGGCACGGCCTCGGGCTCCACGGCGAGGACCGCCTTGAGGCCGGAGTTCTCTATTAGCGGCTGCGGTATGTCGAGAACGCTCTGCGTCGCCAGCACGGCCTCGACGCCGAACTTGCGCAGCTCGCGCCAGACGCTCGCTATGTGGCTGACGTCGCGCATGAGCGCGTGCGCCTCGTCTATGAAGAGCAGCCAGCGCAGCCCGCACGGCGGCTCGGGGCACGTCGCCTTCGCCTCGCTCACCAGCCAGGCGGTCCACAGTATCAGCTTCATGCGGGCGTCGGGCTCGGTGCTGCCGGCGGTGTGGACCACGATCGGCCTGCCGGGGTCAACGCGCGCGGCCTCCATCCTGGCCAGGCTGAGCACGCGGCCGTAGATCGCGTCCACTGCCCACGCGCTCGCCAGGTCGCGAGCGGCGAGCAGGCAGTCCGGCAGCTTGGCCAGCGGGAGCGGGGCGCCGCAGCGGTCCAGCGCCCTCAGCAGCACGGTGAAGTGCGCGTCGAACACCTGAACGCCGGCCGCCCTCAGCGCGTCCAGGAGGAGGTCCACGTCGCCGGGGTCCCTAAGCTGGAGCGGGGGCGCGAGGCGCCTGGCGTCCACCAGCTGCACCCCTGGGACCCACCTCTCGATGCGGGCCCAGTGGCCGTGCGGGTCCACCGCCACGGGCACCACGCCGCGCCTCGCCAGCTGCGCCGCGACGAGCATCCCCAGCGTGGTCTTGCCGGAGCCGGTCTTGCCCACGAGGAAGGCGTGCGGAGTCTGGAGGTCCTCCGGCCTGAAGCAGACCTCGCGCCCGGCGTCGTCAACGCCCAGCCTCACGCTGCCCTCCCCGCACTCCGCCGGGGAGAGCAGGAGCGCGTAGGGCGTGAGCTCGGCCAGGTCCAGCGTGAAGGCCGGGACGGCGTCCGCCGGGCGGCCCAGCGTGAAGGCGGCCGGCCTGCCGTCAACGAGGCCGCACGCGAAGAAGCCCCGCTCGTGGAGGTTCATCGCGCGCTGCCTCGCCACCTGGATCACGTCCAGCCTCTGGAGGCGCCACTTCGACTGGAACCACCAGGCGAGCCTCTCGGTCCAGGCGCCCCTGCGCTCCAGCCTGATGACGTGCTCGGGGTCGTGCTCCCACACCACGAGCGCCTCGCGCAGGAGGGGCTGCGCGGCGAGCGCGACGGCGTGCACGCTCTCCACGTCCGGGACCGAGTAGTAGCTCGCGTTGCGGCTAATTGCCCTCAGCCGGCGCGGCCTGTGCCCGAGGTCCCTCGCGGTGAGGAGGTAGATCACAATTGACGCGAGGGCCGCCGCCGGCAGCGCGAGCGGGGAGACGGCGCCGGCCGCGAGCGGGAGGAGGGCCCAGTGGAGGTAGCGCCTGAGGCGCTCTCTCGGCAGCTCGACCGGCGCGCGCCCCTCCGGCCGCGGCTCGACGACAACGCCGAATCGCCTGAGCACGGCCCTCGCCTCCTCGACCGGCCTGCCCTCGGCGATCAGGACCCACGCCCTGCCCTCGCGGTAGTACACGCCGTTGTACTCGTGCGTCGTTGCCAGCAGCACGTTTCTGAACTCGTGCGGCCCCATCCCGACGACGTCGCGGAAGACGCGCTCCACGCGGTGGAAGCGGTACCGCCTCCCGCGCCAGACCAGCGCGCCCCCGTCCGTCCACATCGGCACTGTGTTCTTCCGGTAGGCGTAAAGTAAAGCTGCCGCCGGCAGGGAGGCGAGGCAGAGGAGCGGGTGCGCCGCGCAGAGGGCGAGGGACGCGAGGGCGGCGTGCCCCTGCCACTCCAGGCGCTTGAGCGCGCCGAGCAGGTCGCGGAGGCCGGGCGCGGGCCGCGCGGCCCCCTCCTCCCTCTTTGTCTCCCTCTCTTCTGCCTTTCTTGCCTTTACTCCCTCCTCTCTCTCCCTCTCCTTTACTTGTCCCTTCCTCTCCATCCTCGCGAGCCTCTCGGCCGCGCACGCATAGGCCCTCAGCAGCGTGAAATTGTGCCGCGCCGCCTCCTTGACGCACTCCTCGAGCTCCTCCGGCGGCAGCGCGTCGCGGTACCGCCGCCTGAACTCCTCTATGCCCTGCCTGAACCTCTCGAGCCTGGCGACCTCCTCCCGGGAGGCCACGGCCGGCGCCGCGGGGAGGGCCCTGGGAAACCGCCTAGACGTGGAGTATTAGGCGCTGGAGGTCTGCCGCAATGCGGTCCACGACCTCCACGAGCCTGGCCCCCTTGACCAGGACTGGCAGCTTTCTCTGCACGACGGCGTTGTGGACGGGGCCCTCGAAGGGTATCACGTAGGCGAACTTGCCGAACTTGCTGGTTCCCATCGCCTCTATCTCGTGCTTTCCCGGCGCGCCGTCAACGAACTTGTTGAGGACGGCGACGACGGGCCTGTCCTGCGGCAGTCTCTGCCTGAGGCCGTGGGCCACGTTCACGCTGGCGGGCTCCGCGACGAGGAGGTACATGTCCGCCGCTCTCACGGCCGCGGCGATGACGTCGCTGTGGGCCTCGTCGGCGCCGGGGAGGTCCACGAGCGCGATGTTGTACTCCGCCCTCAGCATCTCCAGCAGGCTCACCAGCCTGTCTCCCCTCAGCCTGGCGCCCGGCGGCGCGGGGCCCGGGGGCAGGGTGTCGGCGAGGGCGCCGTCTGCCTCCTGCGTGCACATCTCTATCGCGTCAACGCCGGAGAGGTACGCGTACGTGCCGAAGCGGACGTGGCAGCCGGGCGCCAGCATCGCCGAGCCGGCGGCGTCCGGCGTCACGTCGACAAAGACGGCGCGGAACCTGGTTTCCTTGGCGAGCGCGAAGGCAATGCTCGCCAGCACGGTGGTCTTCCCGACGCCCCCCTTGTTGCTGACGGCGGCTATTACCTTCGAGACCATGCCCCCCTCAGCCTCTTGAGGAGCCTGGAGAGCGTTGACTCGCGCGGCGGGGTCACCTCAAGCGCCCTCAGCGTGTACGTTATGCCGTACTGCTGCACCGTGTTCCTCACGACGTAGTACGGCTGGCCGTACTTCTTAGCCAGCGACTTGAGCAGCCTCTCGAAGGCCTTCCTCGTCTTTGGGAGGCGGCGCTTTTCGGGCTCTACGTCCTCCCCGCGCCTCTTCAGCTCCCTCTCGATCTTCACGCCTCCAGGTCTATGCATATCTGCTTGAGGTCCTGGATGATTGACTTGTCGAGGCCGAGGCGCTGCAGCTCCAGCATCACCGCCGCCCTCACGTGGTCGCGTATCTGGTCCGCGATCAGCTGGACGACGGGCTTGCAGTCGTAGGAGCGCCTCTTGCACTCCGCGTAGACCCTCAGGTAGGGCTCGAGGTCGAGGACGGCCGGCGCCGGCGGGCGCTGGGGCTGCTGCGCTGGCGCCTCCTCCCTCTGCGCCTGGCCGGGGACCAGCTGCCTGGGCATGGAGGCCGGCGCGCGGGGAGAGATTAGCAACGGCTAGTCGAACTGCCTGAGGTACGAGACCCACGCCTCGGGGCTCCAGAGCGCCGGCGACCTCGCCGCCTCGGCGATTATTCTCGCCCACTCCCTCACCTCGGGGTCCTCCAGCGCCTCCCCCTCCGTCACGGGCTCGTGCCTGCCGTCCCTCGGCGCGTATATGGCCGCGACGCGGCGCCTCACCCCCCTCTCGGTCACCTCCCTCCTCATCACGGGTATGTAGAGCCTGGGGAGCAGCGCCTCCAGCTCCGCCTCGCTCACCCCGAGCCTCCTGAGCCTCAGCAGGACCTCCTGCACGTCGGTCGCGTGCAGCGTGGCCGCGGCGCCGAAGCCCGCGAAGGCAACAGTGACGAACGCCCTGGTGTCCGCCTCTGTCAGCAGCTCGTTTATCCCCACGTCGGAGTTTGCGCGCAGCCCGAACTTCTGCACGAGGTCTGCCATCAGCACCTCCGATATCCCCGCGCCGAAGGCGTGGCGCTCGGTGGCGATGAAGGAGGCCTGCGGCACCCTCAGCTCCGGCACGGACTGTATTATCGCCAGGCGCCTCTTCGTCTGCGTGCACGAGAGCACGGCGTTTATCAGCGAGGTCTTCCCGCTGCCGGGCGTGCCCACTGCCAGCACGTGCCTGTACCTCCTCCACTGGGCGCAGAGGTAGGCCATCTGCCACGGCTCCGCGCCGCCCATCGCGACAAACAGCGGCGCCGTCCACGTCACGTTCATCACGCGGAAGGCGTAGGCCGGCCGGGGCGCCACGTCCGGCACTATCGCCGTGACGCGCACCTGGAGCTGCTCGTCGTAGCGGGACGCGAAGGGCCTGGCGGCGGAGAGCGGGACCACGCGCCTGGAGATCACGTCGCGGAGGTGCTCCCTGTCCCCGTCCGCGAGCTCCAGGTTCGTCGCCAGGCCCGCGCCGTATCTGTGCGACTCCACCTCGACGTAGTTGCCCGCCAGCGTCACCAGCACGTCGGTTATGCCCAGCCGGCGGCTCAGCAGCAGCGGCGTTATCGTGCCGTAGGCGTAGTACCAGCGGTAGAGGAGCGCGGCGGCCGCGCCCGCGCGCTCCCTGAGCCTCCCCCTCAGCTTCCCCTCGATTATCGCGACGGCCTCCTTGGGGCTCGCGTAGGGATCCACGCCCCTCCTGGCCATCTCGGCCTCTGCGCGCGAGAGCGCGGAGTACGCGGTCCTGTCGTCCAGCCCCTCCAGCGCCTCCCTGGGCAGCTCGACCTCGTCGATGACGTAGACCGTCCTCATCGCCGTGACGTAAATTGACGTCTTGACGCCCAGCCACTCGACCTCCTCCACGTCAACGTACTCCGCCGTGGGCGTGCCGGCGGAGAGGAACAGCCTGCTGGAGGCAGTGCCGCGCGGCCTCCTCGCGGGGCCCAGCCCGAGGAGCTCGGCCAGAAGCCTCACGGGAGGGAAAAAGGGGCGCTTTTGGTTTTGGAACGGGCTAGCGCCTCAGCTCCCTGACGGTGTAGTTCTTGAAGACCCTGGCCCTCTCCCCCCGCAGCTCGAACGCCACGACGTCTCCCACCCTGTAGCGCCCGAGGTACCACTCGCAGTAGGGCCAGCCGCGCCGCCCCTCGGCCCTGCCCCCGGGCTCCCCCTCGGCGCAGAGCCCGCCGGGGTTGACGCGGCAGCCGCGCCTCGCCTCGCGCGCGTGGCAGAGCCCGCCGTGGCAGTCGTGGACGAGAGCCGCCCTGGGCGCGGTGGAGTTCACGCAGACGGCGACGGACCTCCCGCCCAGGGACACCAGCACCACGGGCGCGTCGCGCAGCTCCGCGTACTCGGCCGCCGTGGCGGCCGCGCCGGCCAGCGCCGGCAGCACGGCGTGGCCCACGACCGCGATGACGGCAAGCGCCAGCGGGAGCGAGAGCGCGAGGATTATTACCTCCTCCATTGCACCAGAATGACGACGTCCCTGTCAACGTAGCAGCCGAGGCCCGTGTAGTTGCCGGCGTGCGCCTCCCCTCCCACCGCCACGACCGTGGCGTTCCCCGCGACGGAGACAACCGCAGAGAGGCAGCGCTGCTGCTCCTCGTTCAGCTTCGCGGCGAGGAGCGCGGCCCTCTCCGCCGCCTTCTGCTGCGCGTAGTGCCACTGGTAGGCCAGGTAGGCCGCGGCGGCGGCGATTATCACCACTGCGAGCGCGACGGGAAGCGTCGCTATCCCCCGCACGGGCGGGGGCGCGAAAAAGGCGACGTTAAACCGGGGCTGGCGGCTCTAGCGGCTCGGGGAGAGGTAGATCACCGCGCCCGTCTCGTTGTCGAGGACGCACGGGCCGGTCGCGTTCGGCGTCCAGAGGCCCCTGGCCGCCGCCACGGCGCAGAGGACCGACGGCTCCTGCGGCGGCCTCGACGCGGCCTCGACGGCAGACGCGAAGTAGTAGTACGCCAGCGCCACGGCCAGCGCCGCGAGGAGCAGGGCGAGGACTATCGCGTTCACGGCACGAAGAGCTGGGCGATCGCCAGCGGCGAGTAGAGCGGCGCCGCGGCGTAGGACTCCGTCAGCCTGCCGGCGACGGCGGCTGATACAAGCGCCAGCGCCCCGATCGCGGGCCTCACGCTGACGACGTAGAGCTTGAGCGGGCCCCCCTTGACCTGCTCGGCCATGTACGCCAGCTGCGGCCAGAACGACGCGGCGGCCGCCGCGGCGATTATTACCAGCGAGACTATCACGAGCGCCCTCATCAGCCCCTCCCTCCTCAGCGAGCTCATGTGGGCCTCGGCCACCCTCATCATGTACTCCGCGGCGGCCATCAGGTCGTAGGCGCCGGAGGTCCTCACCGCCCTCATTATCTCGGCGGCCTGCCTGGCCGTGTCCGTCTCGGCGTGCGTCAGCTGCCCCCTCATGGCCATCGCCAGCTCCTCCCCAGCCTCCCTCAGCCTGCGGGCGTAGTAGACGCCGTAGAGGGCGGCCGCCGGCACGGTCAGGAGCGAGAGCCAGGGCTCGGCGAGGGAGAGGGCGGCAGGCGCCATGGCCGCCGCCGCCAGCCCGTAGTTCCACCGCCGCGCGGGCGGGCAGAGGCGCTCGACCGCGGCCAGCGGCACCGCCTCCAGCGCCGCCACGAGGGACGCCAGGCTGGCGGCCTCGGGCGAGAGCGGCGCGAGGAACACGCCGACTACCAGCGCGGTGAAGACCGCCATCGACGCGGCGAAGACCGCGAAGTTGTAGAGCTCCCTCGCCCTCCTGAGCTCGTCCTCCAGCCTCAGCCTGAGCTCGCTTGCCAGGAGCTCCGTCGCCACCCTCCTGTCCACGCCCATTGCCTCCATGAAGAGCGCCCTCTCGGCGATGCGGTAGAGGAGCGTGCCCCTCCTGCGCCGCAGCCGCAGCGCGACCGCCGTCCTTCTCGCCTCGGGGCTCCCCAGCGCCTTGAGCGCGGCCTCGGTGCTGGAGGTGCGGTAGTGGACTATCAGCGCGACCGCGTCGAGCACCACGGGCGCCCGAAAAGGGGGGTGCGCTTTTGGAATCAGCCCCTGACGTACTCCAGCAGCGCGACGGCCCTGGCGCCCCGCGGCATTATGACGGGCAGCCTCACGACGACGCGGTGGCCGGGGTCGCCGGAGAGCGAGCACTCCAGCGTGGTGGAGTCGCCGGGCATGAAGGGCGGCTGCCTCGACCCGTTGGCGTAAGTGCAGCTCCTCGCGACGTTGGCGCCGTCGCTTTTCAGCACGGCCACGCCGGAGAGGTCAATTGACTCCACGGCGGCGCCGAACTTAACGGTGACGTACATCTTGCTTCCCACCACGTAGGTGTTGTAGGGGTCGAGCTGCACCCTCGGGACGGGCGCGGACGCTATCATGCCGCTGAGCGCGAGGTACAGCGCCATGGCGACTGCCGCCGCGAGGGCGAGGAGGAGCGCCGCGCTGGCGGCCTGGGAGATGCCCCGCACGCCCGGAAGGGAGGCGGGCGAGAAGGGGAACCAAAAAGGGGGGATTTTTCCCTAGGCTAGGCTAGCCCAGCGCCCACTCCAGGTTCGCGACCTTCTTGGAGCCGTCTGCCGCCGTGTAGGCGACGCGCACGACCAGCCTCGTGCCGCCGATCACGCTCTGGCCGCTGCACGTGAACTCGTAGCTGTAGCCCGCCTGGAACGGGCCGCCCGACGCGGTGCACGACGCCAGCGCGGCGCCGGTCTGGTCCAGTATCTGCATCTGGTCGATGGACTTGACGTTCTCGCCGAACTTCAGCACGACCCTGGCCGTCGTGCCGAAGACCTTGCTGTTGTACGCGTCGAGCTGCACCCTCGGCGCCGGCGTGCTGGCGACTATGCCCCCTGCCACCCACCACAGCGCCACCGCTATCGCCACCGACAGCGCCAGCATCAGCGCCGCGGAGGCCGCAGTCGATAGGCCCCGCACGGCCGGGAAAAAGGGGGTGGGTTATTGCGAACCGCTACCTCCTCCTCAGTATTGCGTGGACGGCGAGCGCTGCCGCCGCCGCCGCGGCCAGCGCGGCGACCGTCCCTGCGTCGAGGCGGTACACCGCCGTGTAGGTGCCGGGGCCGGCCACGAGCGGCATTGGCTCCCAGTGCGAGAAGTACCAGAGGAACCACTTCCTCCTCGGCGTCTGGTCCAGCTCGGCGCCCTCTGCCATCCACGCCTCCCTCCTATCGTTCCAGTCCACGAGGACCACGCGGAACTCCCGCCGCTCGGCCGCCGTGAAGTTCAGCGGCCTGTCTGCCGCGACGGGGAACTGCACCTCGGCGCCCTCCAGCCGCCAGCCCGCCACGTAGACTCTCGTCATTCCGTCGTCGTAGACCCTGGAGACCGGCGGCGGCCTGACCGGCGCCCCGCGCGGGGCCCACTGCACGAGGCTGAAGTTCGTCGCGCTCCAGGACACCGCGTAGTAGACGTCGTAGAGCGCCTCGTAGTGCCCGGGGCCCGCCAGCACCTCGGGCTGCCTCTCGCCCGTGCTCCACGCGCGGAAGGCCAGCCTCGTGCCGTTGCCGAGGTCGGCGAGCGGCGGCGCCCTCAGGAGCGCGCGCTCGCCGGGCCTCAGCCACGCGGTCGAGGCGTTTTCGAGCACGCGCCACGACAGTGCGCGGTAGACCTCGTAGTGCACCCTCGCGTACGCCGGCGCCTCGCTCACGCGCGCCACGGGCCTGCCCGCGGCGTCAAGGAGCGTGACGGCCCTGACGGCGTACTTCACGCCCCCCGCCACGACCT